>Ga0209798_10000002_pt1 | contig 360590 bp, 368 predicted proteins | sample DOMMetBare3Fresh_FD_187475 | JGI IMG/M metagenome (GOLD analysis project Ga0209798, IMG submission 187475) | Wetland sediment microbial communities from St. Louis River estuary, USA, under dissolved organic matter induced mercury methylation -... | ecosystem: Environmental > Aquatic >...
GAAAACGTGGGAAGTATTGACAATGTCTCTCAAGCCTCTGAACACCTTCATGTTATGACTGAAAATCTCAACAACGAACTTGGGAAGTTTAAGTCGTAAATGACCTTTTAATTCCTCTTTTGCCCAAGCAGTGAAACATTGCTTGGGCATTTTAAGCTTCCTGTATGTACAATCTTTGTAAAAAACAAAGAGTGCCTATGTTAAACAAAGAACTCCTCAAAGGACTTTATGTCCTTACAGACGCAACATTAACCCCAACGGAGACTATGCTTGAACAAGTTGAGCGTGTTTTAAAGTCTGGTGTTAGTGTCATCCAATACCGCGATAAATATGCCAGTGACGAAGAAGCCGAAAAACAATGTATAAGGCTTCAAGCTTTGTGTGATTACTATGAAGCTGTTTTTATCATAGACGATCGCTTAGAGATAGCACATCGCATCAATGCGGATGGTTTACACGTTGGTGAAGACGATGTAAGTTATGAAGAGGCGCGCGCCCTGCTTGGGGATGATAAAATCATCGGTGTATCGTGTTATGGCGATATAGAACGCGCGAAAAAGTATGCCAATCTAGGAGCAGATTATGTCGCTTTTGGCTCATTTTTCCCTTCTCCCACAAAACCCCTTGCCAAAGTTGTAGAACCTGATGTTCTTAAAGTTGCTAAAGCGCAACTAAGCGTGCCTATTTGTGCCATCGGTGGTATCAATGAGGATAATATTGCGTTCCTCTCACGTTATGAGATTGCGATGTATTCGCTGATTAGTGCTGTGTATAAAGAAGATGCTATCGAGGACAATTTAGAAAAATTACAGGCAAAAATATAGAGGAGCGAGCATGGTTCTAGAAAAGTTTGATGTCTCCATCACCAATGCGAGTAAAGGAATGGCGCTGATGCTCATCTTATGGCACCATCTTTTCTATGAGAAGCCAGAAATGGGCTTTATCGTTTTTCAAACGGCACTTTTAGCCAAGGTGTGTGTGGGTATTTACGTGGTACTCAGTGGGTATGGCTTGGCGGAGTCGATTAAGAAAAAAGGGCTTGACTTAGGTGCATTTTACAAGCGCAGATTACTCAAACTTTACATGAACTACTGGCTCATAGCCCTTATTTTTGTCCCTTTTGGGGCATGGTTTATGGGGCGAACACTCTCACTTGTTTACGGTGAGCATGTCTTTCAAGGTTTTATGCTTCAAATGCTGGGTGTTCATATGTTTACATGGGTGAGCTATGGTTACAATGCGACATGGTGGTTTATGAGCCTTATTATCGTGCTATATGCCATTTTTCCTTTTGTGTATACGTTGACTAAAAAGTTCCACCTTTGGTTTTTAGCTTTAACGGCATTGCTTTTATTTGTGCCGATTCCTTTAGTCAACGACTGGATTTTTCCATTTGCTGTGGGTGTGTATCTTTCTCAAAAAGATGGTTTTGTCAAAATGCTCATTTGGTTTGATAAGCAAGGTCGTTGGCGTTTCCTAACACTGGCTATTTTCACAGTATTTGTAGCATGGTACCGCCAAAATGGTTGGTTTTTTGACAGTATCAGAGCCGATACTTTTTTTGCGATTTTGCTCATTATATGGACAACGGAACTGATTGTTTTTTCTACTTGGGCGAAAAAGGCATTTGAATTTGTGGGTGTTCACTCGTTCAATATCTTTTTATTTCACACGTTTATTTACTACTATTATTTTCCTAATTTTATCTACAGCTTTAAATACCCCGTAGTGATTTTTGCAGTACTTTTAGGGATTTGTTTGGTTCTATCTGTAGGTATCGAGAGATTTAAAAAAGTGATTGGATTTGATAAGCTGATCTAAGAAAAAGTGCAAGAGATGCTTTAAAACATCTCTTGTTTGGCGTTAAAGGCTATAGCAACGCGGTTTTTTGAACAAATTTTTGGCTGAGATGGTTGAATTCCGCACTCTCGACCCATTGCTCAGGAGCAGAGACATACTCGACTAAATTTTCCAAGAGAACATAATGTGCTCTCTCTTCTTCTGCAATGCGCAAAAATGCTTTTTTTTGCTCTGCATCTTCAACCATTAAGGCTTTTTCCGTATAAAATTTGTAGCTATTCTCTTCAGAGAGTAGGGCGCTTTTGTAAAACTCTATTTGATCTTGGCTAAAGCTTGGTGTTGCGTTCTCTTTTTGTAATTTTTCAAAAATATTTTTAGTGTGTTTAAAAATGTCAACACTGGGTTGTGTTGGAATAATTTGATTTTTACTCATCTTGTCAAACACAATGTAGTGTTTCACCTCTTCATCCGCAAGCATGATAAGGATAGACTTCACCCCTTTATCGGATGTTTTTTCGGCTAACTCTCGGTAGTATCGCTCTCCATCTTTTTCGACTTTCATCGCATATTCGTAGACATTCATCGTACACCCCTTTTTTTGGTTTTAATACTAAGATAAATCTCCATTCAGTTTATAGAAACTATATGATAAAAAGCTGATAAAGAATAAGGTTTAATTTTTAATTACTACTAAAATAAGCATGAAAGTCTATAAAGGCATTTTAAGTTCATGACTTTCTATCCATTCAAGTGGATTCTCAACAAAGGCCAGAAGATTTTGGAGCAAAATCATATGCTCTTTTTCTTCTTCCGCAATGCGAAAGAAAGCCTCTTTTTGTGCTCCATCTTCAAGCATATTTCCTTTTTCGATGTAAAATTGATAACTGTTTTCTTCCGTGCGAAGAGCGCTTTTAAAGGCTTCAATGTAAGAGCGCGAAAAAGAAAAATGTGGGTTTTCTTTACGCATTTTGTGAAACAACGCAAGGGTGTGTTTGATTAAATGGGTTGTATGTTGCGTTGTAAATGTTTGTCGTTTATTCATTTTTTCAAAAATTATATAGTGCTTTACTTCTTCTTCTGCGAGCATCAAAAAAATATTTTTAATACCTTCATCTTCTATTTTTTCGGCAAGATCAAGATAGAAGATCTCTCCGTCTTTTTCAATTTGCATCGCGTATTCGTAGATATTCATAGTATCCCTTAATGTGTCTTAATGAAGATATTGTATAAAAATTTGATGATAAATCTCTTGAAAGCGCTAGAGCGATTTATCTAAAATGAGTATTAAAACGACAAAAAAGTGAAAAGTAGAACCTCCCAATACAAAAAAATGCCAGATGGTATGACTGTAGGCAAGTCCTTTCCAAACATAAAAAATAATTCCAATCGTATAGGTAATTCCTCCTGCTACCAGTAAGCATAGTGGCAAAAAAGCCACATTCTCAAGTAGTGGTTGAACTGCAAAGATCACCATCCATCCCATAAGGGCATACAAACTCAAAGAGGTCTTATGAAAGCGTTCTGGGTAGATAATCTTGAGGGTAATCCCAAAAGCTGCAATAGCCCAAGCAATGCCAAAAAGCACCCATCCTACAACGCCTTTAATACCTAAAAGCGAGATGGGCGTATACGTTCCTGCAATAAGAACATAAATAGCACAGTGGTCAACTTGGCGTAAAATAGCTTTAGCATGAGGGAGGCGAATAGCATGGTAAAGCGTTGAAGCGCCATACATCACCATCAATGAAAGTCCAAAAACTAAAGCAGTTGCTATTTTGACTCCATCACCACTTTGCCCTGCAAAAACACACAAAAGGGTCAGTGCGCTCACACTCAACAAAAGCCCAATACCATGTGTTATGCTATGCCAAATCTCTTCTATTAAAGAGTAAGAATTTGTTATTTCGATGGTGCTATCCTTTCCGACTATTTTCAGTAGAAGTACGTTCATTATACTGCTATTTTGTAAATATAGTGTCTTTTCAGGACAAAGCAAAAATCATGCATACCAAGCCCTTCTGTTAGCCCTTTATGAAGGTAATCTAAGGCATATATTGGGTACAATTTTTACATCATAACAGATTCAAAGGAGATTGGAATGCTTGAAATTCAGACCATTGCAATGTTTGTAACGGCTTCAACACTTTTAGCACTTGCCCCAGGTCCCGATGTGCTTTTTGTTTTAACCCAGTCTATGACCAAAGGGAGCAGGGCAGGCATTGTTATTGCCCTTGGTTTATGTAGTGGGCTTATTTTTCATACAACTGCTGTTGCACTTGGCGTTGCTGTTATTTTTCAAACATCTGCCATTGCGTTTAGTATTTTAAAATTTGTGGGTGCTGCTTATCTTCTTTATCTTGCATTTATGGCATTTAAAGACGCAAGTAAAAGTAAACTAGAAAGCGATAAAAGCCCCATTAGCTTTAGCGCACTTTATAAACGTGGTATTTTCATGAACATTACCAATCCTAAAGTCTCTATCTTTTTTCTTGCATTTTTACCTCAATTTACCAATCCTTCTCTTGGTAATGTAACAGGGCAAATTTTTAGCCTTGGTGCTTTGTTTATGCTCAGTGCTTTTGTGGTTTTCACGCTTGTCTCTTTGCTGGCTGGTCGTTTAGGTACATGGTTTAGTCAAACGAAAAATGGTGAAAAAATTCTTAATCGTATTGCGGGGACTGTATTTGCAGGTTTGGCAATTAAATTAGCACTTTCGTCACGATAGGCATGGCACGATGAAAAAGTCACAACTTTTGGCTGTTATTCTTGCACTGTTCGCAGGAGTGTTACTTATTGAAATTTTTTTACAAAATATTTTAGGGTCATAAAAAATATCATACGTTTGTGTGACGTAGTTGTTACGATATTATATAAAAATTATGTAACGGAGTAAGTATGAAAATAGGTCTATTTATCCCCTGTTTTATGAACGAGTTATACCCTGAAGCTTCCATGTCAACGCTTAAGGTGTTGGAAAATTTGGGGTTAGATGTGGAGTATCCGCTGGAGCAAACCTGTTGTGGGCAAGCTCAAGCTAACACAGGCTGTGCTAAAGAAACGGCTGTGCTTGCTGAACGCTTTTTTAAAATCTTCAAAGATTACGATTACATCGTAGCGCCTAGTGGAAGCTGTGTCAGTATGGTTCGTCATAATTATGCTCAATTTCTAGAAAGTCGTGATGGATTTGAGCGAATGCGAAGCCATACCTACGAACTCATCGAATTTTTACATGATGTTATCAAACCTACTTCTATGAATGCAACATTTAAACACAAAGTCGGTATTCATAACAGCTGTCATGCACACCGTGAACTTGGTTTGGCAAGTATGAGTGAGAAAAATGTACCCGAATTTTCTAAAATTAAAAACTTACTGGATAAAGTTGAGGGCATTAGTTATTCTGAGTTAACGCGAAAAGATGAATGCTGTGGCTTTGGTGGTACGTTTGCTATTACCGAAGAAGCGATGAGTATTGCTATGGGACGTGCTCGTTTGCAAGATCACCTTGATGCAGGTAGCGAGTATATTACCGGTGTTGATATGTCGTGTTTGATGCACATGCAAGGTGTGATTGATCGTGAAAAAATGCCACTTAAAACTGTTTATATTGCCCAAATTTTAGCAGGAGATGTCCAATGAGTCACCACAACCATCCTGAACTTGCCGATAAGTTTGCTAGCAATGTTGAGCGTATGAAATGGCATGATAAAGCTTTGTGGTTTGTTCGTGTTAAACGTGACAATCAAGCAAAAAGCTTAGATGAGTGGGAATCACTTCGCGGTACTGCCGATAAGATCAAATCTCACACGCTAGCCAATCTTGATGAATACCTTGAAATTTTCGAGAAAAATGCCCAAGCACGTGGCATTCGTGTTCATTGGGCGAAAGATGCTAAAGAGCATAATGAGATAGTGCTCGACATTTTGCGTTCAAAAAATGTCAAGATGATCGTTAAGAGCAAATCGATGTTAACCGAAGAGTGCCATCTTAACCCTTATCTTGAAAAAAATGGCATCGAAGTAGTTGATACAGACCTTGGAGAGCGCATTGTGCAACTGCGTAATGAGCCTCCATCTCATATCGTATTGCCAGCGATTCATCTTAAAAAAGAGGATGTTGGAACGACCTTTGAGAAATTTTTAAAGACGGAAAAAGGCAATTCTGATCCAACGTATTTGACGCGTGCTGCACGTGCGCATTTGCGTGAGAAGTTTTTAGGTGCTGATGCGGCAATGACAGGTGTTAACTTTGCAATTGCTGAAACAGGTGGCATTGTGGTGTGTACGAATGAAGGCAACGCTGATTTAGGGGCTGCTTTACCAAAACTGCATATTGCGTGCATGGGTATTGAAAAGATTATTCCTCGTCTTAAAGATTTGAGCATTTTTACCCGTTTATTGGCTCGCAGTGCGACAGGTCAACCTGTAACAACCTATACATCACATTACCATGGAGCGGTTGAAGGTGGTGAGATGCATGTGGTTATCGTCGATAATGGCAGAAGTAAAATTTTAAGTGACGAGCGTTACGTTAAATCACTTCAGTGTATTCGTTGTGGCGCGTGTCTCAATACTTGTCCGATCTACCGAAGAAGTGGTGGGTACAGTTATGGTTATACTATCCCTGGACCAATTGGCTCAACTTTGGCACCAAGTCGCGATTTGAAAAAATACTACAGCTTACCGTTTGCGTGTTCTCTGTGCTCTTCTTGCTCAAATGTTTGTCCCGTTAAAGTGGATTTAGCCCAACAGCTCTATCTCAAACGGCAGGATGTTGTGGAAGCGGGTTACTTAAGCCCTACAAAACATAATGCCTTAAAAATGGCAACATGGTTGATGTGCCGTCCAAAACTAATGGATCTTGCAGGCTTTATGGCACGTAAAATAGTACCGATTTTACCACGTTTTCTGGTCTACTCAAAATTCAATCTCTGGGGAAAAGGTAGAGAACTACCACCATTCCCCCAAAACAGTTTTAAAGAACTTTACAAAGCGAAAAAGGGTATCAAATGAGTTCACGTGAAGCCATTTTAAAAGCAATCAAAGCAGCAAAACCATACAGTGAAAATGCTTTACCCGAAGTCAATATTTTGCATACAACGTATGATGATTTGGATGCTAAATTTGCCTCAAGTTTGGCAAGTGTCGGTGGAAATGCAGTCCAACTTGAAAGTGTAAGCGCTGTGCAAGCGTACATCAAAGAACACTATAAAGACGCATCTGTTATTGTCTCAACGGTGAGTGGACTTGAAGGCACAAAAGAGCTTGGTGCAACGGATGATCCTCATACCCTTAAAGACGTTGATCTTGCGATCATTAAAGGTGAATTTGCAGTGGCTGAAAATGGTGCAGTATGGGTTAAAGAAGCTGATGCAAGACACCGTGCACTTTATTTTATCGCTCAAAAGTTGATGATTGTTGTGCCTAAGGGTGAAGTGGTTCACAGTATGCATGAAGCATACACCAGAGTCAGTTTTGGTGCAAAAGATATATTTGGCATTTTCATCAGCGGACCTTCAAAGACGGCTGATATTGAGCAATCTCTTGTTATTGGAGCACATGGTGCAACTGAGGCATGTGTGGTGTTCATTTAATTCTAATACAAAAGGGGCTAAGTAGCCCCTTTATCGTGTTATGTAAATACTAAAGAAGTTTTTCTTTTGCTCGAAAACGAGGTAATTGAGAGACGATAATTCCTCCAAAAATCACAAAGCTTGCCATCATCTCCGTTTGACTGAGTACTTCCCCTAAAAAGAGATACGCCAACAGTACGGTAAACACAGGAATGAGATTGACAAAAACAGAAGCTTTTGAGGCTTCGATACGACTGAGTGCCAGGTTAAACATGCCGTATCCCCCGAGCGTAACGACAATTCCCAAATAGAAAATCCAACCAACCACATCCCATGTAATGCTCATTGGAAGTGTAAAATACTCCCAAACAGCGAGTGGCGCAAAAAATATCGTGCCAATAAAGGCTTGAATAGCCGTCAAGAAAAGGGCAGAAAATCTTTGGCTAAGATATCGCACAGAGATGGCATACCATGTACCACAGACCATGGCACAAAATTCCAAGAAGTTGCCTAAAAGTGGATTGCTTGCATGTTCACTGCTTTGTGCCCCAAGGCTCAGCCAAACGGCACCCACAACGGCTAGAAAAGAACCTAGCACGACACGCTTACTCAGGTACTCTTTGAGTACAAAACTTGCCGCAATAGCTGTCATAAGAGGCATCATTGACGTAATCATACCTGCTTGAGATGCTGTGGTGAGTTGCAAAGCTTTTGCTTCAAAAATAAAGTAAAAACAAGGCTCAAAAAGCGTCAGTAAAAGAATGTACTTGATGTCTTTTTTCGTAAATTCAAGCTTTCTAAATTGGTTAATAAAATAGACAAAACAGAGGCTTGCAACCACCATACGTCCAAAGACGACACTCATGGGACCTAATGGACCAATAGCCGCTTTAAGAGTTATAAATGAACTTGCCCATGTCAGCATAGCTATGAGTAAAAATAAAATACCAATCAGATCAATACGTTGTTGTTTCACGAAGTCTCTTTCAAAAAAATTGTGCGCCATTGTACACTGTGTTTGTTAAAAGCAGTGCGAGGCAAAGTGTGTAGTTTATCCGCGAAAGCGTTTTAAAATGCCTTTTAAATACTCTTCTGCCAAAGTGCCAATCTCAACCTCAGTGAGCGTAATAGGTGCACTTTGACTAGGAATATTGTTTAGCAGTACCGCAAGTTGTGTACAAGTTTTAAAAAGTTCTTCAGGGCTCATGGAAACCATGACTTGTAAAACGTCATTAGGGAGATTTTTGGGTTCTAATTGATGAAGGGCTGTAATTTTCGCTAAAAAAGTTTCAATCGTTGGATGCAAGGCTTTTCCTTATTTTTTGTGTGCAATTATGCCACATTCTTGGCTTATCTTTTCCATTAACATTTCCATGTAAGCGTTTTTATGCTTTATGCACGTTACAATCTAGCAATCTTTATACAAGGGCTTTGCCATGAGCATGTACGATCTTGAGGCGTTTTTACGCTCCATTCATCCGTTTCAACTGCTTTCTAAAACCGAGATAAGTAAAGCCATTAGTGCGATGAATATCGCTTACTACAAAAAAGAGACACTTCTACTCTCGCCTTCAAAACCTTCAGAATTTTTGTACATCATCATCAAAGGTGAAGTAGGGGAGTTTAACGAAGAAGAGTTACTTAAAGTGTACAGCAAGTCCAACTCTTTTGATGCAGATGCACTCATTTACGCTAAAAGTGAAAGTAGTTTTAAAGTGCTTGAGGAGCTTATTTGTTATGAACTCAAAAAAGAGGACTTCTTAGCACTGCTTGATAGCAATGCCGCATTTAAGGCCTATTTCATTCAAGATCTTGCCAATAAAATCCAATCTGCCAAACAAAAAGAGTACACCACCGAACTTTCAGGTTTTATGATGGCACGGGTGCAAGACAGCTATTTGCATGAACCGACTATTGTAGATAAAGAGTGTTCTATTATGGATGCGCTTAAACAGATGGATAGTAAGAAAAGTAACTGCATTATCGTGCGCAATGGCGATGGGTACGAGTATGGCATTGTTACCGATAGCATTGTTCGCAAACATGTGTTGTTTGAAGCGTACGACAAACATGCCCCCATAGGACCCATTGCGATTTACCCCATCATTACCATTGAAGCCGATGACTACCTTTTTAATGCACTTTTGAGCTTTACGAAGCATTCGATTAAGCGTTTGATTGTGACACGTGATGGTGAGATTATCGGTATTTTAGAGCAACTTGATTTGCTGAGTTATTTTGCTAATCATACGTATTTGGTTGCTGTTCAGATCCGAAAAGCAACGAGTATTGAAGAGCTCAAACAAGCAAGCAGCGATCTCATCAACATTGTTAAAAAACTACATGTCAAAGGGACAAAGGTTGATTATATCGCGAAGCTAATTTCTGAGATCAACGAGAAGATTTACGAAAAACTCTACGGGATGATTGTTCCAGAGGAGCTTGCTAAAAAAGCCTGTTTGATTGTTATGGGCAGTGAAGGGCGTAAAGAACAACTGCTTAAAACCGATCAAGACAATGCCCTTATTATCGATGATAGTATGGATGCCAGCCTTTATGAGCCTTACATGCAACGCTTTACGCAAACACTCATCGACTTTGGATTCCCACGTTGTGAGGGGAACATCATGGTTTCTAACCCTTACTGGTGCAAGCATTGGAGCGCTTACCATAAGGAGATTGTACGGTGGTTTGATGCGCCTACGATGGAAGATGTGATGAACCTTGCGATCTTTTTTGATGCCATTGCTGTTGCGGGTGATGCGTCGATGCTTCGTAAACTCAAAGAAGAAGTATTTGAGCATGTCGAAGAGCAGAGCCCTTTTTTAGCGAACTTCGCCAAAGCCGCAACGGCGTTTGAAACACCCATCGGCATCTTTACAACGCTTATTTCAGAAAACAATAAAATTGACGTTAAAAAGGGGGGTATTTTCCCCATTGTTCAAGGTGTACGCGCCCTTGCGTTGGAGCATAAAATCGAGCCAACCGATACAGTGACTCGCATCAAAAAGCTTGCAAAAGCAGACGTCATCGATGCAGATTTTGCAGGTGCACTCACCGAAGCACTCGACACATTGCTGAACCTTCGTCTCAAAGAGCGTTTGGCACGAGGCGAGAGCAAAGGACTTGACAACTTTGTGAACATCGAAAACCTCAATCAGTTAGAGCTAGAGCTTCTCAAAGACAGCTTCAAAATCGTCAATAAATTTAAAAAGTTTTTGACGCACCATTTTAAACTCTCGATGGTAAGCTAGCATGTTTGCCTCTTTTTTTGCCAAACGCAATGCCCAAAAAATCAAAGACGAGCAGTACCGTTTTTTATTTGAGGAAGCCCCCGAAGATGAAGTTGTGGTATTTGACACCGAAACGACAGGGCTGAACCCCAAAAAAGATGAGATTCTCTCCATCGGAGCGGTGAAGCTCAAAGGCAATAAAATCTTGATGTCCCAAAAGTTCGAGCTCTTTGTCAAACCCACACGAGAGGTGGGCGAGCAAAGCATCAAGATTCATCAAATTCGCAATATTGACTTAGAGAATGGGTGCGAAGCACGCGAGGCAATCACGCAGTTTTTACACTTCATAGGCGCACGCCCACTGGTAGGCTATTACCTCGAATTTGACATAAAGATGATCAATAAATACGTTAAACCATGGCTTGGCATCACACTTCCCAATCCTCAAATCGAAGTCTCAGGACTCTACCATGACAAAAAAATAAAATTCATTCCCGATGGTGTTATAGATTTGCGGTTTGATGTGATGATGAACGATCTAGGCTTGCCTATCTTTGGAAAGCATGACGCGCTCAATGATGCCGTTATGACGGCAATGATGTATATTAAATTGCAGAATATTGGGAAGATGTAGAGAAGTAGAAAGCGTTATACTTTACATGTAAAACTTTAAATATCGCACAAAGGGCACTGGTCGTGCCACAGTGTGCAGATACCTTACGCTTTTTTAAAACGGCAAGGGCATTGTTTGAGTTTAGCGTCTACACTAAATTTCCCAGCTCCTAAAAAGAAGAGGGCGATTGAGGCAATTAAATAAAGAAGTGGCAACTCGATCATAAGTCCGCCCGTTTCCGCATCAATCGCAAAAAGCATCTCGCTGTGTGCTAATGCAATTGCAAACAGCATTGTTCCACCAAATATCAGTGAACTCACTCGCGTCAATAGTCCGAGAATAAGTAGAAGTGGCATGAGAATTTCGCCTACATAAACACCGTAAGCAAGTAACGATGGTAGACCAAAACTTACGACCAACTCTTTAATGCCATCAATGCCTCCTTGAAATTTTGCGATGCCGTGAAAAAGCATTAGCGCAGAAACTGATACGCGCAATACAAGGCTGGCAATATCTTTATTTTCATATTTTGCAAATATGTTTTCTATACACATAGAAGTCCTTTTACTTAGATTGTTTTGTTGGATGTTTGTATGCATTGGAGGAAATTCATTGCATCAAAAGCCAAAGTCACAGCATTTAACACTGCTCCTATAGCATTTTAGTATAGTTATAATTTTTTAAAATGTCAAGCCTTGCATATGAGAGCACTGAATAAAGGCTTAATTGGAAAATATCACGAGAGGAAAAATCCCCTCGTGATAACGCCTAACGCGCTAAATGTACGGCTTTTATCATATTTTCTAAAGCCGCTTTGGTTTCACTCCAGCCTCTTGTTTTCAGCCCACAATCTGGGTTTATCCAGAGTTGCTCTTTGGGGAGTACTTGTAAGCATGCTTTGATTTGCTCGCTCATCTCTTCCACACTCGGCACACGAGGCGAATGGATGTCGTAAACACCTGGTCCTATTTGTGCCCTATAATTGGCTTTTTGGAAGACTTTGAGCAGTTTATTGCCACTGCGTGAGGTCTCGATGGTGATGACATCGGCGTCCATGCGCTCTATCGTGTCGATGATGTCGTTAAAATTGCTGTAACACATATGGGTGTGAATCTGCGTTTGATCCCATGCGGTGCCAACCGAAGCTTTAAAGCTCTCCACTGCCCATTTTTCATAGGCTTTTATTTTCTCCGCGCGTAGAGGATAACCTTCTTTAAACGCGGCTTCATCGACTTGTATGATTTTGATGTCGTGACGTTGAAGCTCATCAACCTCTTCAGCGATAGCCGTAGCGACTTCATAAGCGACTTCACTTTTAGGGATGTCATCACGTACAAATGACCAGTTGAGGATGGTCACAGGACCTGTGAGCATACCTTTCATTGGCTTATCGGTGAGACTTTGAGCGTAAACAGTCCAGTCCACACTGAGGGCTTGTTTGCGCTTGACACTGCCGTAGAGAAGTGGAGGCTTAACGCAACGACTGCCATAGCTTTGTACCCAACCGTTTTGACTAAAGGCAAAACCCTCTAAAAGTTCGCCAAAGTACTCAACCATGTCATTACGCTCAAACTCACCATGTACGAGGACATCCAGTCCTAATGCTTCTTGAAGTTCCACGCACTCTTTGATGGATGTTTTTAAAGAAGCTTCGTACTGCTCACGAGAGATTTCACCTTTCTTGTATGCATTTCTCACCGCTCTGGTTTCTTTGGTCTGCGGGAATGAACCGATGGTTGTTGTTGGGAAAAGTGGCAAATTTAGGGCTTTTTGTTGCAAGGCAAAGCGTGTTGCATACGCAGACCTTGTGTAAGACGGGGCACTTTTTTGAAGGGCATTTGCTTTTTGGAAGCCTTCGTTTGCCTCTGGTTTTTGGCGTGTTTCCCAAAGTGTGTTGATCTGCTCTAACTCAGCCAGTTTCTCGAGCGCAAAGCTGAGGCGATTTTTTACTTCAGGTGCCATTTTATCTTCAAATTGTGTTGAAAATGGTACATGTAAAAGCGAGCATGAGGTTGAGACTATGATGTTTTTCGCATCAATTTTTTCGCTGATCTTTTCTAACAATGCATATGTTTTAGAGGTATTATTTTTCCAAACATTGCGACCATCTATAACACCTGCAATGAGCATTTTGTCGTTTAGATGTAACAGCGCTTCGAGGTTCTCCTCGCCATAGACAAAGTCCAGTCCGATCGCCCAAATAGGGCAATTCCCAAGAATCTCAACCGCTTCATTGGCACGATCAAAGTACGTAACAACTGCTATTTTAAGGCTTTTACTTACCGATCCTAAACGCTCATAAGCAATTTTTAGAAGGCTGAAAAATTTTGGTTCTAAGGTTTTGGCAAAGAGGGGTTCATCAAATTGGACGATGATATTTTCACCTAAACTAGCAATAGCTTGAAGGACTTTAGTATACGCTTCCAAAATGCCATCAAAGAGTGAAAAAATGTCACTTCCATCAACGGGATTTGAGAGGGCTAGAAATGTAAGTGGTCCTATCAGGTTGATTTTTGGATTTAGCCCTAATGCTTTAGCTTCTAGGTACTCTTCGGCAATTTTGCTAATATCAACACGAAAAGCCATATGTGCATGAATCTCAGGAACGATGTAGTGGTAGTTTGTGTTAAACCACTTGGTCATCTCCATAGCAGCACGGTCTTTATCGCCTCTTGCCATTGCAAAGTAACGTGCTGTTTTATCTTCAATAGCTTCAAATCGAGGAGGAATAGCACCTAACATTACTGTTGTATCGAGCATCGTGTCGTAAAGACTAAAGTCATTACATGAAATAAAGTCGATGTGACGTTCTTTTTGGTAGTTCCAATGACGTGCTCGCAATGATTTTGCAACAGTTTTAACGGCTTCAAAATCGGAATTTCCCGCCCAAAATGCTTCTAAAGCAAATTTGAGTTCACGTTTTTCCCCAATGCGAGGAAAGCCTGTAACGTAGGTTTTTGACATACTTTTTTCCTTGTTTCTTATACTTCAAAAAAGCGATACTTTTTTGAAAAAATGAGGCCAGCGTACATGCGTGGCAAAGTTGGTTATGGTGTGTTTGAAAAAAAGGAAAAAAGAGGAGGGTGGATGCCTGAACGGCGGAAGCTAAAGTAACGACAATTGCAGTTAGATTTACGTCTTATTTTGGCACGTTTTATGGCGGAGTGGGCGCGCTTTGCAAAAAGGCGACTGCATTTGCAAAGTCTGGGACGATAGGTTGTGATAAATCCTAGAAGCGTAGCCGAAAATGGTGGTGGGTCGTCTTCGACTTCTTCTTGATCACAGGTATCGGCAAACAGACGAGTAGTATGAAGCAGGCGTGCGTGAACGCGTTTGGTTTTAACTTCGCTGGTGGAAGCTTGTATGGCAGCAAGAGAAAAGTAGCCTTTTTTACCAAAGCCCTGAGGCAGTCTCAACGTACATCCTTCTATTTTGTTGGCGCATTATAACACATTGTTAAAATGAATGGTGCGTAAAAATTATTTACCATTCTGATGTAAAATACTCTACTATAATGACTTAAGGAGTACCTATGGAAGTGATAAAAACCGTTATATTGTTAACCTTAATGAGTTTGTTATTTGTTTGGGTTGGTGGCATGATGGGTGGAACGCAAGGTATGCTGATAGCGCTTGTTTTAGCAGGAGTGATGAATTTTGTAAGTTATTTTTACTCAGACCAACTGGTTCTGCGTCATTACAATGCAATTCCTGTTTCCAGACAAGAGGCAAATGGGCTGTATGTTATCGTTGAGCGCTTAAGTCAAAAAGCCAATCTTCCATTACCGCAAATATATATTATTCCCGATTCAATACCCAATGCGTTTGCCACAGGACGCAATCCCTCTCATGCCGCTGTTGCTGTAACTGAGGGGATTTTAGAGCTTTTAGATGACGAAGAAGTTGAAGCGGTATTGGCACATGAATTAAGCCATGTGAGACATTATGATATTTTAATAGGAACCATTGCGGCTACGATCGCAGGAGCGATTGGGATGATCGCAAACATGATGCAGTTTGGAGCTTTCTTTGGAGGAGACCGTGAAAATCGCCCTAATCCTATTGTGATGATCGTTCTTGCCATTATTTTACCTCTTGCCGCGGCAGTGATTCAAATGGCGATTAGCCGCAACCGCGAATACATGGCAGATGAAGGAGCGGCAAGGTTAACACGTCACCCTGAGTGGTTACAAAGTGCATTGGCAAAACTTTCTAACTACAATCGTCAAGGCATGGTACAAGAAGCAACACCTGAAAATGCACATATGTTTATCATTAACCCTTTCTTTGGCAAAGATATCTCCTTTGCATCGCTTTTCTCAACTCACCCGAGCACAGAAGAGCGTATAGCACGACTTGAAGAGCTTAAATTAGAGTTGAAATCATAAGGCGATCTTAAAATCATTGCGCTAAAATAAAAGAAAATGAAAGCAAAAAAAGACGTCAAAAGACGTTTGCATGTAAAGGATTTTTGATGAAACGCTCTTTAAATGATATACCAAGTTCTCCACTTCAAGCAGGTGAGGGTGCTAGTATGCAAATGCTCATTGCTCCAAGCATTGAAAATAATTTCGCGATGCGCAAATTCGTCATTAAAAAAGACGGTCATATGCCATTTCACACCAATACGGTTGAACATGAACAGTACGTACTGAAAGGTAAAGCCAGAGTACACCTGGGAGATGAAAGCTTCATTGCGCTCAAAGATGACATTATTTTCATCCCGGCAGGTGTGGCACATTCGTATCATGTTATTGGTGATGAAGATTATGAATTTTTGTGCTTAGTCCCTAACAAAGAAGACACAATAGAAATGGTCACATCTGGCGGTCAGAGCTGTGGTTGTTAGCGCTGAGCGGTAAAAGCCTCTTCAAAGAGGCTTTTTAGGCTTTACGAAGTTGCTCCAAATAGATAAGACCTTCTTCCCATAATCCCAAATTACTAGTAGTGTTGATGTGTCCTTTTTCGCCAACATTGACAAAACTACTTCCCCACGCTTTTGCAAGATTTTTCGCGTAGTCGATGCTTCCATAAGGATCATTACTACTCGCCATAATGATACTTGGAAAATCAAATGCCTGCATAGGTGTTTGCTCAAATCCTTCAGCAATGTTTGGAAATAGAGGCTCTTTAGGATCCGGTGGGGCTACGATCAATGCACCACGAATGGGGGTGTGATTTTTCGTTGCCGCCCAATGTGCCAATGTCAAGCACCCCATACTGTGTACGACCAAATAGACAGGTTCATCCAACTGTTTGAGCGTAGCTTCAAGTGTTTCAACCCACTCGCTAGCGATAGGGTGGTTCCAATCGCGCTGATGAACGCGCATAAAATCGGGGTGCTTTTTTTCCCAATGCGTTTGCCAATGTGTCTCGCCAGAGCCTTGGTATCCAGGAAGAATTAGAACGGACGGTTTCATACAGACCTCGTATTTTAAAATGCCGTTATTTTAGTTTAGAGTGCCTTAAAAGAGACTAGGTTATGATAGTCAAAAAATTGAGTGAGGAGTTTTCATGCGCTTTTTAGCGAACGAGACAGCTATGTTATTGGTTGACGTGCAAGAGCGTCTTTTTGGGCATATTGAAGGGCATGAGCTTATTGAAAAACATCTGTTGGTTTTACTTCAAGGACTCCAAGCTTTGGATGTTGCTATTGTGTGCAATCAACAATACACACAAGGGCTTGGTGAGACTATTGCACCGCTTCGAGCCATACTCAAAGAAACGATGGTTTATGAAAAACGTACTTTTAGTTGTTGCCAAAACAGTGATGTCATGGAAAAACTTCAAACGTTAGATGTCAAGCGAGTCATCGTAGCAGGAGTTGAAAGTCATGTCTGTGTTTTGCAAAGCGTTTTAGATTTGCTAGAAGCAGGATTCGAAGTGATGCTTTGTGTTGACGCTATAGGTTCCCGTAAACACAAAGATCATGAGATCGCTTTACGTCGGATGGAACAAGAAGGTGCAAAACTCTGCACGACAGAATCGGTGTTATTCGAGCTTTTACACAGTGCAAATCACCCACAGTTTAAGACCATCAGCGCCTTGGTTAAAGGGCTATAAGATCTTTACATGTAAAGAAGATTAAGACTTCTTTACATAGTAAGAGAGGCGATTCTCGGTGTGTTTAACAAAAAAGTTGTTTTCAGGAATGATGTCAGCATGGCCTAAAAAGAGCTTACCTTCAGGTTTGAGTAAGTTGGCAAAACGCTCAATGGCTTTAAGCCTGAAATCATCATCAAAATAGATGAGCATATTACGCGAGAATACAATGTCATATTTGCCTAAGGATAGAAACTCATGCTCAAAGATATTGACTTTTGTAAATGAAACAGAAGAAAAATACTCTTTTTTCACACGGTAAAAACGATCTTCATGGTTGAAAAATTTATCTTTGAGGCGTTGATCCAGCTTATGCAAAGAGCGTTCTGAAAAGAGTCCTTCTTGTGCCTTTGCGATGGCTTCAGCATTGATGTCAATCCCTGTAATGCTAAATTCTCTAAGGTTTTTATTTTTATCTTGTAACATCATTGAGAGCGAATAGACCTCTTCACCCGATGCACATGGTGCACAGAGAATTTTGACATTGGGAATAGCGAGTGCAAAATGTACGGCAAGATCAAGTTGTGTCTCTTCTCGGTAAAAGTAGGTTTCATTGACAGTCACTAAGTCTATAAGGTCTTGTCTAAGCGATTTATCATGCTGAAGTGTTTCAAAAAGCTTACGAAAACTGTATATCTCTTTACGCTCACAAAAAAGGCGAAGTTTGGTCTCGATAACACTGTTTTTAGAAAGTAGATCGACACCTATTTCACGCTTGATGTAATGTAAAAGATCATTAAGTCCAAATGTATTGAACTCTTGAGGTACTGTAGCTTCGTGTTTGAGCGCAACTTCAGGCGCTTTTTTTTTGTTCCAAAACCACATTAAGACTCTCCAAATTTTTTAATTGTTTGTACAATATCTTCCAATGCTAGCGAAACAATATTTGGATTTATCTCCATTGCACGCTTTGGCATTCCATATACTATAGCACTTTTTTCACTCTCAGCGATACAGGTAGCGCCATTTTTTTGCAATTCACTGAGTCCATTGGCACCATCATGCCCAATTCCTGTTAATAAAACGGCCAATATCTCTGCATCTTTAACACAGGCAACACTGGAAGAAAAGAGTGAATCGATACTAGGATTGTACGGCGTTTCACCCTCTACAATAGGTTCCATGTTAGGTGAAAAATCACCTTTAAAAAGCCTACAGTTTTGAGAACAGATATAGACGTTAGAGGCTTTTAAATTCATTCTTTTATCGACGGCATGCACAGGAAGATGCAGTTCATTTTGAAACTGACTGATAAAGCTTGGAATAAACGTTGCATTCATATGTTGTGCGATGACAATGGCAGCATTATACGTAGGCGAAATAACAGATAATATCTTTTTAAGATGTCCAGGGCCTCCAGTCGAGGCTCCGATTAAGACAATTTTGGGTTTCATGAAACTCCATATTTTATTAGAGTTATTTAGAACTCTTTTTAGAACGGCTTTTAGGCAAAGTACAAAGGTCTACGCTAACCGCTATGGTTCTAAAGCTTGCCTCTTTTGGGGCAGCTTCTTGCAAAATTGCAAGAAGTTTATTTTTTATTTTCTTCGATCATCCAGTAGAGGTTCATTCTAACCCCAGCACCTGTTGCGCCTGATTGGTTGTATCCCCACGCTTTTTCAAGGTATGCTGGACCTGCAATGTCAAGGTGAAGCCATTTGTCTTTATGTTCTTCTTCAATAAAATTATCTAAAAATAAACCTGCTGTAATAGCCCCACCGTAACGGCTAGAGCTAATGTTTGACATATCGGCAACAGAGCTTTTGAGCAGTTTTTTAAGGTATTTGTTAAACGGTAATACACCGCTTAGTTCACCGCTTTTATCAGACGCTTTACGCATTGAGTGTTTAAGTTCACTGTTATGTCCCATAATGCCTGTGGTGAATTCTCCAAGCGCTACAACGCACGCACCTGTCAGTGTTGCCATATCGACCAATAGATCAGGTTTAAGCTCTTGTGCATAACACAGACAATCAGCGAGTACCAAACGACCTTCGGCATCGGTGTTACGTACTTCGATGGTTTTTCCATTTTTAGCAACTAAAACATCATCTGGCTTATACGCATTGCCTCCGATCATATTTTCCGTTGCGCCAATAATCGCATGAATCTCATAAGGAACCTCTAGTGTTGCTGCGCCTTTTAAGATCGCCATAACAGCAGCAGCACCGCTTTTGTCAGCTTTCATGGTGACCATGTGTTCACTTGGTTTGAGGCTCAGTCCACCGCTATCGTATGTTAAGCCTTTGCCAACATAAACCAAACGTTTTTTGGCATTTTCAGGCTTGTAGGTTAGGTGAATTAATCGAGGAGGATGAACACTTGCACGATTGACGGCAAGGAACGCGTTCATGCCTTGTTCTTTTAAAAAGTTCTCGTCCATGACTTTACATGTCACATTTGGAATGGAGGTTAATGTTTGAGCCACATCGGCGAGTGCAATTGGCGTCATGTCCTCAGGTGTTGCATTAACAATTGCTTTGGCAAAATTGGTCGCTTCTGCGACTGCGGTTGCAGAACGCAATGCCTTTGTAGCGGTTTCCATTGAAACATCGGTACGGCTATAGTCTTCCAAGCAGATAGTAATTTTTTCAATTTTAAGTGGATCTTTTTTGCTTTTATACGCATCAAAGGTATAACTTCCAAGAATAAAACCTTCAACAAGTGCTTTGATATTAATGCCAGGGCAGTCATTAGAGTATGTTCCAATACTAAGGCTTTTGATAGTGGTCTTTTTAATTGCTTCCAGTGCTTTAGATGCAGCTAAGCGAATCTCATCGGCATCGAGTGAATCGCATCCAACGTAAAGTGTTTTACTGCTAGGAACAAAAACGCTCTCTTCACTCTCACCTTTGAACCCTAAAAGTTCTAGTGTCTCTTTGTCTGTGATAGAAGAATGTGTTAAATCTTTATTGATGACAAGGACGATTTTAGCGTCCGCTTGTGTTTCATTTATTTTCTGATTGAGTACTACGATATGCATGTTTTTCCTTAAATGTCTTGTCTGTAACTTTATGAAAATAGTAGGAGATTCCTCCTCCAATAATTCCTGCAAGTGGAATAGCAAAATACCAGTGTTGTTTTGCCCAGTGAATGACGATGAGAATTTCTTGTCCAAAATACCATGTTGGAACGATTGTAAATGCCGCCCAAAACCATGCTGAGATAAGGTTGATCAAGGCAAACATCTTTCCGCTGTAACGTGTAAGCCCTATGGAAATAGGAATGACGGTGCGAAGACCGTAAAGGTAGCGCTGAATAAAAATAATCGGCCAACCGTATTTTTTGAGTAAAAGATGGGCAAGTGCCAATTTACGGCGTTGTCCGCGAAGTTTATTATAAACAAATTTTTTATTGAAACGTCCAATGTAAAAATAGACTTGATCCCCCGCAAAACCGCCAAGCCCTGCCACAAAAATAGCGATGAAGAGGTTCATATCACCTGTGTGGGTCAAAAGTCCAGCCATAACAAGACCCATTTCTCCTTCTAACATACCCCAGAAGAAGAGAATGATGTAGCCATATTGTTTCATGAGATAGATAAATTTATTTTCTAAACCTACAACAGGAGCCATGTACAAGACATAGCCTAATGTTGAGAGTATAATAACCATAAAGAGTGTGAAGAGTTTTCCAGAGTGTTTATTCATAAATTCACTCATCTTTTATCCTATGTTCAAAATAGATTTCGCTTGCATCATATCTTTATCCCCACGTCCAGAGAGATTGACAATGATAACTTTGTTTTTGATCTCATCTTTTGGGATTTTTTTAAGATATGCTACGGCATGAGCGCTCTCAAACGCAGGAATAATGCCTTCTTTGCGGCTTAACCATACAAAAGCATCCAGCGCTTCTTGATCAGTGATATTATCGTAATGCGCTATGCCTTCATCTTTCAGATAGGCATGTTCTGGTCCAATACCAGGGTAATCAAGCCCCGCTGAAATAGAATGCGCTTCTAGAATTTGCCCATCATCATCTTGAAGAAGGTAACTCATCTGTCCATGAAGCACCCCTGGGCTTCCTTTGGCGAGAGAACAGCCATGTTTATCGGTATCTATGCCATGACCTCCTGCTTCAATACCAACGCACTTCACGCCTTCTTCACCTAAGAAGTGGCTAAAAATACCCATAGCGTTACTACCACCGCCAATACAGGCGACAACCATATCGGGAAGACGTTTCTCTTTGACCAAGATTTGAGCCTTAGCTTCGTAACCGATAATCGCTTGAAAATCACGCACCATCATAGGATATGGATGTGGACCTGCTACTGTTCCGATAATGTAAAAAGTATCGCGTGCATGCGTTACCCAGTATCGAATAGCCTCATTCATGGCATCCTTGAGTGTTTTACTGCCACTTTTAACAGAGTGTACTTTTGCTCCTAAAAGCTTCATACGAAAGACGTTTAACTCTTGACGTTCAACATCTTTTTCGCCCATAAAGACTTCACATTCAAGTCCCAAAAGTGCTGCGACAGTTGCTGTTGCAACACCATGTTGCCCTGCACCAGTTTCTGCAATGACACGTTTTTTGCCCATCTTTTTAGCGATTAAGCCTTGTACAATGGTATTGTTGATTTTATGTGCACCCGTATGATTCAGATCTTCACGTTTGAGATAGATTTTTGCACCTAACTCTTGAGAGACGTTTTTAGCATAGTAAAGTGCTGAAGGACGACCTACATAGTCTTTCATGTAGTGTTCGACTTCACTCCAAAAATTTTCATTGAAACGAAGGGTTTGGTACTCTTTTTCAAGCTCTAAAAGAACAGGCATCAATGTTTCAGGAACATAGCGCCCTCCAAATATTCCAAAGTGTCCGTTTGCATCAGGGTCAAATTTTGAAGCTCTAGGAATGTACATTAGAACACCTCTAACACAGAGTAAACAGAGGTTGTTTTTTTAATATAAAGATCACCTTGTAAAAAAGTAAGATTCATAATGAAACAAGCTTCAATGCACTCAGCCCCTGCTTTATTGATGAGGTTAACCGCAGCGGTAGCCGTGCCACCAGTTGCAATAAGATCGTCGATCAAGAGAACTTTAGGTTTTGATGTATTGATAGCGGAAAACGCATCGATGTGTATGCACACTTCATCGACACCGTACTCCAAAGAGTATTTTTCACTAATAGTCGTATAGGGAAGTTTGCCAGGCTTTCGAATAGGCACAAAACGTGTTTTAAGACGAGAAGCCAAAGCTGCCCCAAAGATAAAACCACGGCTTTCAATGCCTGCGATGTAATCAATGTCCATTGCTGAATAACGCTCAACCAAATGGTCCATTAAAAGTGTAAATGCTTCTGCATTGCCTAAAAGAGTGGTAATGTCTTTGAACTTAATGCCTGGTTTGGGGAAGTCTTCAATTTCACGAATAGAATTTAAAAGATAGATTTTATCAGCATCACTTAAATGACTCATGCTATAGCCTTTTTTACTTTTTATATGCATTCTAGGCAAAGCCTAAAAAGTTTGCCTTTTTGAGGCAGAAAATGTTGACATGTAACACATGAAAACAGCAAGAACATAGACATATTATAAAAGTGCTTCGATTTTTCCTTCGAGCTCTTTAATATGTTGGCGAAGTTTGTCGCCTTCCATTCGGTATTGACTGTTACGTGTACGAAGTGATTTTAGATCATTTTTGACCTTTTTGAGTTCATCACTTAAAATATCAATATTGCCCAAAGAGCGTTGCAATTGCACTTGATACTTTCGGATGACCACTTCAGCATCATTGAGCGTTTGTTTGACCACAATGTTACTGCGCTTCTCTTTACGTAAAAGTGTTTTAAAGTAGAACACCATAATTAACAAATAGGTACACGCTGAAAAAAGTACGGTTGTTATAATCCATTCTACTGCCATGGTCACAACTCTATTTTTTCAACACGTTCAGCGTGTCTTCCACCCTCAAATGAGGTAGTGCACCATGCTTTAAGCATAGACTCAATGACACCAAGACCCACAATGCGCTGACCAAAACAGAGTACATTAGCATCATTATGTGCACGTGCCATCTCTGCGGTATAAGCATCATGGCAAAGAGCAGCTCGAATACCTATGTGTTTATTGGCAGCCAAACTCATACCAATACCAGACCCACAGATAAGAATACCCTGTGTTGCGCTGTTCTTTAGCACTTCAAGACAAAGTGCATGCGCATAATCAGGATAATCAACGCGCTCATCATTAAATGGTCCAAGATCGATGACTTCGTGCCCCATATGTTGGAGCATAACAATGACATCGGGTTTGATGGCAATGCCTGCATGATCGGTTGCAATAAAAAACTTCAAGGAAATGTCCTTTAATCAGGGAATAAGGACGATTATAGCACAAGGATTATTATAAATTCCAAAAACAGACTCCCCTTGGGGAGCCTGCTAATATAACCATCCGATAACGTAGCGAATTGGTAGAAAAAAGTAGTGTGAAAGCGGTGTTGCAATGAAAAGAATCAAGATGATCATTCCATAACGCTCCGCCGATTCATAAAGGCGTACAATAGAATTCCATCCCATAATCATCGCAAAGTAAGTCAGAGCATGTGAGCCATCAAGTGGTGGGATAGGATAGAGATTGAACAGTCCTAGCACAACATTGTAAATGAGGGCTTGAATAAAGAAATAGACGACAAAATACTCGATATAGCTGTTGACTTGGTGTAAATCTTGAAAAAAGCTCAAAACGCCTGCACATATCAATGCAAGTGTAAAGTTATACGCAATGCCTGCTAGAGAAACATGAATAGCGGCTTTGTATCCACCATTGCGAATGACGGTAGGAATGAAAATAGGCACAGGTTTTGCCCAACCGAACATAAAAGGTGCGCCACTAAAAAAGAGTACTGCAGGAACAATAATCGTTCCTACAACATCGACATGCACGATAGGATTGATACTAAGGCGACCTTGGTATTTAGCCGTGGTATCACCATAGCGATATGCCACATAACCATGCATGATTTCATGCCCAATGATGGCTATCATAAGGGCTAAAACGGTAGCGATGATTTCAAGCAGGTGGATAGTATCCATTAAAAAAATCTCTCATCATATTGCATAGAGTCCACAAAACGACCGATACGGTTCCATCTTATTTTGTATTCATCCGTTTTTTTCCATGATGCCAGTTCGCTAGCAGAGAGAAGTTTCTCTTCTTCAGCCCCTTTTTTCTCCCATGAAAAATAGATAAACCATGGTTTTCCTACGATAAGTTTATAAGGGACACTTCCCCAAAAACGGCTGTCATTGGAGTGGTCACGGTTATCGCCCATCATAAAAAAGTTGTCTTTGTCGACTTTGGTATAAAAGGCATTAAAACTATAGCCTGAAATGGTAGGAAGTTCTTGTACCATTGCGGGTTTCATAGCCAGTTGATTTGCGTTTAGATACAGTGTCATTTGTTGGAAAAGATCAACAGAGTCATCATATTGAATGCCGTGGAATTTTTCTTTGTAAGGGTTGTTGACCCAGAGTTTACCTGCGATCGTTTTAATTTTCTCAGGTGCGTAATTTGCTTTAATATATTCATCACCCTCGTTAAAGTGGATGTAAAGATTTTTCTCTTGGAAAAGAATCTCATCGCCCTCTGTTGCAACACAACGTTTTACATAGTGGACTTTTTCATCTTTAGGGTAACGAAAGACAACAATATCACCACGTGCTGGTCTGCTTCCCTCTATAAGGTGACCATTATCGTTAAAATCAGGTAGCACTGGAATTTCAAGCCACGGAATATGCGGTGTTGCAATACCATACGAGAATTTTTTAACAAAAAGATGATCGCCGACAAGAAGCGTTTTTTTCATCGATCCACTGGGAATGACAAATGCTTGAGCGACAAAAAAGATAACAAATAAAACGATAACAAGAGTCCCTGTCCAACTGTTGGAGAAGTGGACAAAACGGTTCAGTAAATTTTTCATGAATTTCCTAATTATAAACGATGCTTTGCAGCTTTGATGGTGTTTTCTAACAACATTGCAATGGTCATAGGACCAACACCGCCTGGAACGGGAGTGATGTAACTGCATTTTGGAGAAACGCCTGCAAAGTCAACATCACCTACAAGGCGTCCGTCTTCGGTTTTATTGATGCCAATATCAATCACTATTGCACCCTCTTTAATCATGTCAGCCGTGATAAGGTTTTGTTTACCCACACCCACGATAACAAGGTCTGCTTTTTGCGTATGTGCTTTAAGATCTTTGGTAAAGATATGGCAAATATCAACCGTTGCGCCTGCATTTAAGAGTAGATTCATCATCGGTTTGCCAACAATATTACTCGCTCCTACGACACATGCATCAAGTCCTTTTGGATCAATGCTATAGTGTGCTAAAAGACGCATAACGCCAAGAGGTGTGCAGGGTACAAAACTATCCAGTCCTGCAACCAAACGACCCACATTGAAGGGATGAAAGCCATCAACATCTTTTTTAGGATCAATCGCTTCGATAATTTTTGTGGTATCGATATGTTTAGGAAGGGGGAGTTGAACCAGTACACCATCGATGTTAGAATTGTTATTGATCATAGCAATGGTTTCTAAAATTTTCTCTTGTGAAATCGTGGTTGGCATTTTATGAATAATCGAATAAACACCCGCAGCATCACACGCTTTTTCTTTCATCTTAACATAGGTTTGACTCGCAGCATCATCACCGACTAAAATAACGGCAAGACCCGGTGTTATGCCTTTTTCATTAAGCTTATTACTCTCTTGTTTAAGCTCAATTTTGATTTGATCTGACAGTGCTTTTCCATCGAGGATCTGCATTCAAACATCCTTTTAGTTCATTTTTGATACTATACCCAATTACGAATAAAGAGAGGATAAAGCAGTTTTGATGCGGTTTTTGCTTACATGTAACGTATTTTTATTTTTATCTTTTACACCGCTCTTGAGTGAGGATTTTATCTCGAAAATGGAGTATGCCAAAATGCTCTATTCGAACCCTAGAGGGATTGGCTGTAACAAATGCCATGGTGAAAAAGGAGAAGGTTCTATTATCTCGAAATACTCTTCTAAAGGTAAAGATGTTGTACTCTCTGCACCTGCAATCACCAGTGTTTCTAAAGAACGTTTCTTCCAAGCATTGACAAGCCAGCATAAAGTGATGCCTACTTACTTTTTGACATGGCAAGAGATCGATAGCTTATACTACTATGTCTCAAGTGAAGTAAAAAAGTAGTTTGTTTAGAAACTTTCTGTAAAATTATCAAAAATCAATTAAGGACGTATCATAATGCACTATGATAAAAGCATTAAAGCGTATGAAAAAGCTCAAAGCGTTATTCCTGGCGGTGTTGATTCTCCCGTGCGTGCGTTTAAAAGCGTGGGTGGAACACCACTTTTTATTAAAAAAGGTCAGGGTGCGTATCTCGTCGATGTGGATGGAAATCGTTATGTCGATTTTGTTCAAAGTTGGGGACCGCTTATTTTTGGACATGCTAATAAAACAATAGAAAAAGCGGTCATTAAAGCGGTGAAGAAAGGGTTGAGTTTTGGTGCGCCCACCAAAGCAGAAACCAAATTGGCAAGCCTTATTTGTTCGCTTTTCCCTGATATGGATAAAGTACGTTTTGTGAGCAGTGGAACGGAAGCTGTGATGAGTGCTATCCGACTAGCGCGTGGGTTTACAGGTAAAGATGACATCATCAAATTTGAAGGGTGTTACCACGGACACAGTGACTCACTTTTGGTGCAAGCAGGAAGCGGCGCTGTAACCTTTGGAAGCCCAAGTTCACCTGGTGTGCCAGCCGATTTGACAAAACACACACTTTTAGCAAAATACAATGACATTAAAAGTGTTAAAAAATGTTTTGAAAACTCAAAAAATATCGCATGTATTATCATCGAGCCAATTGCAGGCAATATGGGTTTTGTCCCCGCCGATCCTAAATTTTTGGAAGAGTTAAGAGCGTTGTGTGATAAACATGAGACTCTTTTGATTTTCGATGAGGTTATGAGTGGTTTTAGAGCAAGTCTTAAAGGAGCACAAGGCATTTATCCTACAATGCCAGATTTAGTGACGTTTGGTAAAGTTATTGGTGGAGGAATGCCCGTGGGTGCGTTTGCAGGACGTGCTGAAGTGATGGATAAACTCTCCCCCGATGGTCCTGTGTACCAAGCAGGAACACTCAGCGGAAATCCAGTCGCAATGGCGGCAGGGTTAGCTTCATTAGAGCAAATCATTGAAGAGTCTGATTTATATGTACGCTTAGAACTTAAAGCTAAAAAATTGGTTGATGGACTTAAAGAGGCAGCAAAAGAAGCAGGTATTTCACTCCAAGTTGGTGCTATTGGTTCTATGTTCGGCTTCTTTTTCAATGACAAACCTGTGAAAAATTTTGATGATGCACTTAAATCAGACACAGCCCGTTTTGCGGCCTTTCATCAAGGTATGCTAGCGAAGGGCTTTTATTTCGCATGTTCTCAATTTGAAACAGGATTTATAAGTGAAGCTATGAATGATGAGATGATTGATGAGACCATCGAAGCGGCGCAAAAAGTCTTTAAAGAGATTGCATGAGCGATAAACCAAAATACGGCAAACTCATTGAAGGGGCAGAACAGCTCTCATTAGGCATTTCCATCGTTGTGGCTGTTCTTATCGGTATTGGTGTGGGTATGCTTATGAGTAACTGGTTTAACACACCTTGGCTTCTGTGGGTCGGTGTCTCTTGGGGTATTGGTGGTGCGATTTTAAATGTTTATAAAGCATATAAGAAAAATGTTGCTTCTCTTGATGAACTTAAAGATGATGTAAGATATAAAAAATACCAACACCAAAAAGATGATGATGAAGACGACAAGTAGGCTTTTGCGTTTTTACCTTTTGGGTGATGTTTTTGTCATTCTTTTTTCGCTCACACAAGGTGAAAATTGGCTTTTAAATACCCAAATAGCTTTTGTGTGTTCTTTGTTGATTACATTAGCCTCTTTTCGCTCATACCATACGTTTGTAGAGCGTCGTGTCGATGCAGGGCTCATACCAAATGATAAGTTCGATAAATACTATGAAGACGATAAAGATGAGGATGACGAAAACGAAAGTGAAACACCAAAAGTCACTAAAATAGGCTTTAAACAGAGTTTTCAAAATCTTGCATTAAGCTATAAAAGTGCACTTTCGCTGTATCGTATTCTTTCGTACGGTGTGCTGTTTTTAGCCGTACTGTTTTTAATTCGACATGAAACTTTGGATGCGATTGCTTTTTTTGTGGGCTTAAGTGTGGTGCCACTCTCAAGCTTTTTAAGTGTTTTGTTTATAAAAAAGGGTTTGAATGAAACGAATGAGTAATGAAGAAGCCTTACGTCTGATTCGTGAGGTTGACCTTAATACATTAGGGGAAATGGCGTTGAAGCGCAAAATGGAGCTTCACCCTGAAAATTTGACAACGTTTGTAGTTGATCGTAACATCAACTATACCAATGTCTGTTGGGTCGATTGTAAGTTTTGTGCATTTTATCGTCATCATAAAGAGGATGAAGCCTATGTGCTCTCTTTTGAAGAGATTGGTCAAAAAATCGAGGAATTAATCGAAATTGGTGGAACGCAGATTCTTTTTCAAGGTGGTGTTCATCCAAAGCTCAAAATCGAATGGTATGAGGAATTGGTTGAGTGGATTAGTACCAATTACCCTAGCATAACCATTCATGGATTTTCTGCCATTGAGATCGATTATATCGCTAAAATCTCAAAAATTAGCTACCAAGAAGTGTTACTACGCCTTCAGAAAAAAGGGCTTTACAGCATTCCTGGTGCTGGCGCTGAGATTTTAAGTGACCGTGTTCGTGATATTATCGCACCTAAAAAACTAGGGAGTGATGAGTGGATTGGTGTGCATAGAGCTGCCCATAAAATCGGCATGCGCTCAACCGCAACGATGATGTTTGGTACATTAGAAACCGATGAAGAGATCATAGCGCATTGGGAAAAGATCAGAGAGCTTCAAGATGAAACAGGTGGCTTTAGAGCGTTCATCATGTGGAGTTTCCAGAGTGATCATACCAAGCTCAAAGAGGAACATCCTGAGATTAAAAAGCAGTCTTCAAACCGTTATCTCAGACTTTTAGCAGTGAGTCGTTTGTATCTTGATAATTTCAAAAATATCCAAAGTTCTTGGGTAACGCAAGGAAGCTACATCGGTCAACTAGCTCTTATGTTTGGGGCAAACGATCTAGGCAGTACGATGATGGAAGAAAATGTGGTCAAAGCAGCAGGTGCGGCGAACCGCATGAATCAAGCCGAGATGGTTAAACTCATCAAAGACATTGGCTCAATCCCTGCCAAACGCGACACTTCGTACACGGTTTTGGAGAAGTTTGCATGAAAAAAATAGTTTTAACGATAATGATTTTGTTACAAGGAGTATTAGTGGGTCAAGAAGTCAGTCAAATCAATGTTAATGGTGTCGAAATTCCTGTGGTATTTGAGAAAGATGCTTCTTTGCCTATTGCTTCGGTACAATTGGTAGTCAAAAATGCAGGCAGCATGGAAGATGGTGCTAATGAAGGTATTGCAAAGTTCTTAGCAGCAATGTTAGGCGAAGGTACTAAAGAGATGGGTGCTACGGCATTTGCGGAAGAGTTAGAATTTCGTGCAATTTCACTGGGTGCACACTCGGGTGTTGAAACACTGGTTTTTGAAGCGTCAGCACTTAAAGAGCAGTTTCCTTATGCCCTCGAAATGATGAAAAAATTGCTTAAAAGTCCTAATTTTAGCAAAGAGAGTTTTGAAAAAATCAAACTTTTAACCCTCGGTATGCTTTCCAACAAAGAGAGTGACTTTGACTACATTGCAAACCTTAATTTACAAAAACTTATTTTTGAAAATACACCTTTTGCACATGCATACAGTGGTGATGTTAAAAGCATTAAAGCCCTCAAGCTCAAAGATGTTGAGAGTTTTTATAAAGAGCGTGTGAATTTGGAGAGTTTAATTATTGTTGCGGGTGGTGACATTGAACTTGATGAACTTAAAAAACTTCTTCTACCTGTTCTTTCTGAGATCAAACACGGTAAGCATCGTGAAGTTGCTTATTTTGATGCAAACAAAAATGCGAAAGAGTTTATTGTAAACAAAGAAAGTGAACAAGCGTATATCTATTTTGGGGCTCCTTTTTATATGAAAAGTGGCGATCCAGAGGCATATAAAGCCAAAGTTGCAAGCTTTATCTTAGGCGAGAGCGGTTTTGGAAGTCGTTTGATGGAAGAGATACGCGTTAAACGTGGCTTGGCATATTCAAGTTACAGCAGAAGCAGTATTGGAAAATCAAGCAGCAGTTTTACAGGGCATCTTCAAACCAAAAATGAGAATTTGGATGAAGCCAAAAAAGTGGTTGCTGCTGAAATCAAACGCTTTGTGGATGAAGGCGTTACTGAAGAAGAATTAGCACAAGCCAAACGTTTTTTACTTGGGAGCGAGCCTCTTCGCAACGAGACACTTTCACAACGTCTTTCACGGGCTTTCTTTGAGTATTACAGTGGATTTGAACTCGGGCATTCTAAAAAACAGTTAGATAAAATCGAGAAGTTGAGCCTTGAAGAACTTAACAGTTTCATTAAAAAACACGATGAAATCACAGCACTTAGCTTTTCAGTAGTCACGAAACGTGCAAAACCTTGAATGTGATCCGCTCGATAAGGAACGCTTTAAAAAGATAGGAGTAGGGACGCTTTTAGACTTAGCGCTACTCCTGCCTCATTCGTATGAAAATACAACCCTCACACCTGCACCTCTTTTGGAGCAGATCAATACGGTGCATGTCAAAGTCCTTTCTCTCAAACAAAGCCCTAAAGTGTTTCAAATTGTTTTCTTTTGCGAAGCATGGCAAACCAACCTTGATGGCGTTATATTTGCAGCAAAGCCCTACCATAAGGCACTTTTTAAAGTGGGTAGTGAGCTGTACATCAACGGAAAAGTGCAGTATAACAGTAGTAGAATGCAGATCGTACAACCCAAAATCATCACAACGATCAATACGCTCATCCCCAAATACAAAACGCCACTACAGAATAAAACGGTTATGGATATAATGAAGCGTTATCTAACGTTGGAAGCACTCTTAAATGAAGGCTTACAGGTAAGTGAAGTAAAGAGTCTTTTGAGCTTGCATTTTCCTACGGCTAAAGAAGCAAGTACGCTAGGAAGTTTTGGTTACTCGGAGTCCATTCTAAAAGTACTTAAATATGTCGAGATACATAACTACCTTAAAAAACTCTCTGGCAAAAAGGTCAGTTTCCCCTCATGTTGTAAACTTGATGGCGATGAAAAGCCCTTTATTGGGTCTTTACCTTTTACCCTTACCTTAGATCAGCAAAAAGTTATTGGTGAGATTAAACGAGATTTTTTAAGTGAAAATGCGGCGAAGCGTGTCGTCATGGGCGATGTGGGGTGTGGTAAAACCATGGTGATTTTAAGCTCTGTGATGATGGCATACCCGCAAAAATCTGTTTTGATGGCGCCGACAACGGTACTTGCCAACCAACTTTTTGAAGAAGCAGGGAAGTTCTTACCCAAACATGTCAAGACACTTTTAGTGACACAAGAGGCTGATGTAAAGGAAAATTTAGCTGATTTTGATTTTATCATCGGCACACATGCATTGCTTTATAGGGAACTTCCTGTGTGTGCGCTTGTGATGGTCGATGAACAGCATCGTTTTGGAACGAAACAGCGTTCGCTTCTTTCAGCCCTTGTTTCAAAGCAGGCATGGCATCCACACTATTTACAGTTTTCAGCAACACCGATTCCTCGAACACTCAGTATGATTCAGTCTTCTTTGGTCGATTTTTCGTTCATTAAGATGTTACCGTTTCCAAAAGACATTACCACCAAAGTGATCGCAAAAAAGGACTTTAAAGCGTTGGTTGAACACCTTCACGCTGAAATCGCTCAGAATCACCAGTGTATTATTGTCTATCCGTTGGTTGAGGAAAGCGAGATGATTAACTACCAGTCCATTGATGAGGGGCGTGGCTTTTGGGAGAAAAACTTTGATGGCGTTTTTGTTACATACGGTAAAGATAAAAACAAAGAAGAGGTACTCAAAGCCTTCAAAGAAGAGGGCAATTTGCTTATCTCAACGACGGTTGTAGAAGTAGGGATCTCACTTCCAAAGCTTTCAACGATAGTCATTGTTGGAGCTGAACGATTGGGCCTTGCGAGTTTACATCAGCTCAGAGGTCGTGTCAGTCGCAATGGTTTAAAAGGATTTTGTTACCTTTATACCAATTTAGCCAAGAGCGAGAGGCTTGAAAAGTTTAGTCAAACACTCGATGGATTTGAAATTGCAGAGCTTGATTTAGAGTTTCGACAAGGCGGAGATGTTGTTGGTGGAGTAATTCAAAGTGGTAAAAAGTTGGTTTGGTTTGATATGGTCAGTGATGAGGAAATTTTAAGAGAAGCAAAACGTAGGTTGGAGGAGGCTAAAAGCCCCCTCTAGGTCTATTAATACAATCCAAATCTTCCGTCAGTTTTTTTATACATTACGCGGAATTTATCTTCCATGTCGTGGAAAACAATAAATTGTCTGTCACTTTCTTTGAGCTCATTCATAGCATCTTCAACCTCGACAGGTTTGTAGCTGTTAAGACGCATTGGAACGATCTCATCATCACTACCCTCCGCATTTTCAGTCGTTTCTACTACATCAAGCCCTTCAATAGGCTTATGTGTGTTGATTTTATCGTGGTGACGACGAAGTACTTTTTTCGCACGTTCAATCGCAAGATCAACCGCAGCATACACATCTTTGTCTTTTTGTTGAATAACAACGGTGTTTTTATGTGCCATGTTAATAGCAAACTCGACATTGAAGCCTTTTTTGCCATTTTTTTCGTCCGCTGAGATCACAGTACGCACAGAGATAATGTCCAAATTGTATTTGCCAAGAGCATCAACCGCTCCTTCAACATAAGCCTTGATCGGCTCGGTCAAATCAAATTGTTTTCCTACGATACTTGTGTTCATCTTGTCTCCTTTTCCTTACCCCTCTTGGGGTTGATAAAACAAGTATAACAAAACGAACCTTAAAGCAAAAGGAGGTCTAAACGGCTAATATTAGGGCTTTTGGATGGTACGGCGATGAAGTCTAATAGGCTCTGTGGAGATATTATTGCCAGGTGTTAATTCCACAATAGTGTCAATGATAACAGTGACATTAGAGTCTATAGTACTAATGTTAGATTCACTGAATTTTTGGCAAGGTCTTGCTACATTGCTTGCTGGTAAACCGATCCCTAAATAGTTGATAGAAATGTTAATATCAAAGAGTGGGGTGGCTGTATTTGGGAACTGTGCATTTATGGTATTTAAACAACCATTTGTTGCATTAATTTCATGTGCGCTGATGGCTAAAAGTGCATACTCGGTACCACTTTGTACTAAAAGTTCTGCTTGTTCTCGAAGATACGTATCGCTGGTTTGTTTAACATTAAGTGTTGAAAAAGAGAGTGCCAAAGCACCTATCGTTGCTATGAGAACTATAAAAACAATCGCGGTGATAAGTGAAAATCCTCTGCGCATCAATAAATAACCTTCTCTTTGCAAATAGCAATGCGATCACCCGTGCCTGTTTCATTATTGTCATGTAAACAGAGTTTTAGGCGAATGACCGTGTCATCTTGTTTGAATTGAAAAAGGCTCACATGTTCGGCAAGTACTTCATTACCATTGCTATTATAATTTTGACCTAACCATGGCTGATAGTTAAAACGAAGTGTTAAATTAAAATCGGTTGAGTTAAAATTACTGGGGACAATGGCATAGGCTGAATGAGCTAAAGCGTAATGCTCATAAATGTCAGTTGGGATATCTATAGCATAATTAATTGTTAAGATATCATCCGTATTTCTTATTACTCTAATTGTTGCAGTTCCATTAGTGTTAATATTGTTTTGAGCCCAACCAAAATCACCAGCATTGTAAGCCGTTTGAAAAATAAGAGCAGCTTCTCTCCCTGCTGTTAAATCAACAGCACCTTCGGTTAATGCACTCATCGTATTGCCAGTAAATGTAAGATTGCTATCGGTGGTTTTTAATGTACGTGCTGTCTTGTTGGTATTTACATGGTCTAAGTCGATAAATCCACTCCATCCCGGAGGTGAACTTAAAAGGCTTTCATTACTATAGCCTATCCACTCTATAATCGAGTAGCTATTGTCACTGTTTGAAAGTCCTGTAAAATTTCCATTTTCTCTGCGTGCGATGGTGCTTGGTTTAATGCGATACTGCAACCGCTTGGCAATTTGCTCTAGTGTAAGCTCCGTTTGTATCTCTAGTTGGTTCATGGCTCTTGATTGTATGTAGTTTTTGTAGAGTGTAAGTACAATCTCAGAGCCAATACTTGCCACAATGCCCAAAATAACGATGACCATTACAAGTTCGATCATTGTAAATGCTTTTTTCATTACCATGTCTTCTTTGCCACTTTACTCTGCCCAATATTGGATGAAAAAGCGAACATTGATATTGGGTTATCAAGACCTGTTGCGGTTGCAGTTACTCGAATCATTTTTATATTGGTGCTATTGGTTGTGTTATGGTCTGGATCGAATATAAAGGTTATACCATTATTTGCATAGCTATTTCCAGCCGGAAGCGTGTCTATTATATAATTAACAGTGGTCCTAAGTCTTACATTATAGATAAAATCATCAAGAGCGTTTATGGTTTTGTTTTCATCTTTGCCATCAAAATCATCAATATCTGAAGGAGTACCTACTGTTCCAAAATTAACTTTCGTGGTAGGAACAATCGTAAGAGTATCCCATAAACGCCTTCGACCATCGGCTAAAACATGCCCTTTGCGTCTTATAGTGCTTGTATTAAAGTCAGTAGCAGTATCAACAGATGCAGGTATGTTTAAAACGCGCTCGATATCGGCTGTTGCATCATAGGTGTTTTGATCCCATTGATAGGCTAAGACGTAAGAGAGTTTTGTTTTGATAGAGAGTATAACCTCTTGGCGTAGGGAAAAGCTATTGCTATTTTGTACTTGCGTCAAAATAAGCGGTAAGCTCATAACAGCAACGCCTATAATGACAATAGCAAATACCAGTTCTATCATCGCTATCGCTTTTTTCATGTTACCAGTTCATCTTTCTATTGCTACGTGTAATATTGGTATCATTTGTAAATGCACCGGTTGTATGCGACGTATCGTTTCTATCAACATTTCCGGCCCCTGACCAGTTTCCAGCACGTGTAAATTCGACATTGAAATCATTGGTCGTAGCATTGGCATTGAAAGGATTAAAAATAAGCCACGCAGAAGGTGTCATAAGAATACGATCAACATACGGCGCAGTTGCATTGGTAAGTGGATGACTGGTATCAAATCCTTGAGCGTTAATTGTACTAGTATTTGGATTTGCAATGGTGGTAGTACCTATTTTCCCAAATTGAGAGACATTACCAAATGTAGTGTTCGTATGGAGAGGATTTTGGTACCAGCTTATAGAAAGAGGGCTTTGCATGCCGATAGCATTGAATCCCGTTGCATTACAATTGGCACAATAAACCTCATAACGAATCGTTGCAGGGATAGGGCTTGTCTCTCGATAATCGGTTGAATAAACACGTCCGTAATAAAATGTAGCATTTTGATTTAATGTCACTGCCCCACTTGCCAGATCAGCATCATTTGTGGTTAGGTTTTGAATGGTAAATCTAAAAGGCTGAACAGGTTTTGTGCTGTTTCGGTCAAAATTGATCAAATAATTCGTCTCTGCCATACCTCTTGTCGTACTATCAAAAAGAGCTTTGGAGAGAGGTATGCGATAAGAGGAGCTATTAGCTAATGTAACAGTTCCATTAAGGTCGTGTTTTTTTTCGTACCATAAAAATTTACTTAAATTGGTTAGCGTAGTACCTATGGTATTTGTGCTTAGGGTAAGATTGGCATCTTTGGCATAGCATAAAGCTGTATAGTTTGACAGGAGTGCATTTGTAGCGCTGCGTGCTGAAATATTGAGATCTAAAGGTGCGGAAATATCACGATTTGGACTGGTAGTAAATTGTTCAAAATTGGAAAGATAGGTAAATCCATTACTGCCATTACTAAATGCCCCTGTGATTAAAAAAGTACTTGGCACAACGGTTATCGTTTGAGAATAAGGTGTGATGTAGCGCTGTGCATCGGGTGTATCGGCAAGGTCGACAAGTGCAAATTCAGCACCAGGAATTTCATGTATGGAAACAGTATAATCTCCAACATTTGGTAAACTATATTGAGAAGAAGATGTAACACCATTAGTAAACCCTATTGTAGGGCTAAATTGAATGGAGTTAACTGTACATGTTTTGGTAGAGTCGCTAATGTCAACATCAACTTTAAACGAAGTATTTGCTGTTTCATTATAGTTCGTTGCTCCTGTTCCTCCATATTGATTTGCTTGAAATGTGATAGATGTATTTTTATCAGCAATGAAGGTTTGATTCGCAGTAATGGTACTGTTGAAATTGTTTGGTCGAATGGCAAAATTATCACTTGAACAATTCAAATCGGTATAACTGCTACCACTTTTTTTACCGAACTGCACACGTACATTTTTATAGGCACCGGGAATAGTGGTTGTAATTGTAGTTGGGTTGACGGATGAGAGATTGAGATCTTGCCAAGAGGTAAGGGCTGTTGTCCCACTTGGGCACTGCGCATTATCGACAAGTCGCCATCCAACGAGTCCTGTTGTGTAATTTTGATATTGTGCATTATCAATTGATGCAGCTTTGAGAGTGAAGGGTTGATTGGCAATTTTTGTGTATATTTTACGGCTTATGTTTACAGGAGGTGCACCTAGAATAGATGTCTCCCACGCGTCAAAAAAAGTGGATAAGATTGGTTCTTGACCTAACGTACCACAGTTGAGTGCTTTTATTGTTACATTATCAAAAGAGTGAAAATTATAATTATCTCCTGTTGAACCTGTAAAACTGAGTTTGAAATTATCTGGGGCTGTCGCTACTTGTGTTGCATCGACGCCATTCATATTAGGGAGAATTTTATAGCCATTGCCATCATTGATATCTCTCCGAACGGTAATAATAGTTCCACTTCGAGTATCAATCGTAAATTTATATTTGTTACTCGGTGCAGGAGTTGTTGAAGCAGTATTGTCAATTCCGACACCTGTGGATGTTTGCAAATTTCCACTATTGGCTATAAAACAATATCCTTTAGATCGATCAGTCCCTTGTTTTCCTCGAATAGTTACAGAGTCTAATATGGCGCTTGTTGAAGGATGACTTGAACAGGTATTACCTCTTCCTTCATTGTCATTGGCAAAGTTTCCATATTCGTCCAAGCCAAATCCAAGCCATCCACCTGCAAAACCTAATGTTCCCGTTCTTTGAGCATATCCAAGTGATCCACCATAAGCTCCTGCTACAGCTGTAACGTTGGCATCCGATAGTACAACGGCAACACCATCTGCTCCATTCCCCGCATAGGCATTGTGCTCAAATTCGATTTCAACCAAATTGTTTTTGGATGGAAAATCTCCAACAAGTGAAATTCCTGAAGAGATATTTTGCTGTTTTTGTGTTAAGAGTAGTTTATTGTCGGTAATGTTTGGTGGATATGTTCCTGTACTAATAATGCTCCATTTAGAACCTAAATTGGCACGATTAAAATCATCGGTAAAACACGTTTGAAGTGTCTCTGCACAAGGGCAAGATCGTGTTGAACCATCAAAATTTTTACCCGCGTATTCATTGGCATAAATAGCTTGAATTTGACTATCTGAGAGAACTGAACCAAAAATCTTAAATTCGTCTACTCCTCCACTTAAAGCTTGATTGTTGAGGTTATCTTGCGATGATAAAATGTAGTTGATTGTTCCTGAAACACCTCGTGAAACAGTGTTGACAGATGTTCCGTCGAGATAAATGGTCGTAGAATTCCCACTTTTGGTTAATACAATATGATGCCACCCTGATAAATTAGATGCAAAAGTATCTTCTTTTGAGCTGGATCCATTCCAAACACCCCAATCAATAGAATTATTGGATGAATTTGTCACTAAATAAGCTAAATCGCCACCACCTACAATGGAACCAAATACATGATACTTGGTCGTAATATTGTTTTGTTGCAAAGGAAATTTTATCCACGTTGAAAGTGTCCAGTTGGATGGAATCGCGAAATTTGTTTGTGGTTTTAAATATCCCGTAGGAGTTGATGCGCCATTAGAATATTTACACAATACACTCGGAGAACTTGAACTATTGCTCAGTGAATTGTAGCGTGTTGCATTTCTTCCATTGGCGCTACTGTCTAGTACTTCTCCTGCTGTGCCATTCCATGAGCACTCATCAAATCGATACTCTACAACCAAGCCTTGTTGACAAGGTTCCCCTGTATTAGGCGTACAATTTCCATAGATAACACTACTAAAATCTTTAATAATAGTCTGAACATTTGTCCAGATTGGAGCGGTTATATTGGCATAAACCGTTGAGCTGTTCAGAATATAAACATAATTTCCAGATGATATATTTGTAGGTGATGTTGAAGAACCTATGGTACTTCCTGAAATATAGACAGGCACATTTTGAGTTGTAATACTACCACTTGTCATTATTACATAATTTAATTGAACACCATTTCCTCCTGAGGTTGAAAGTGCTCCACTGATAGTTCCACCTGTAATATTAATTGTATTATTTGTAGCCGTGATAGTCGTAGCAGTTATGTTGGTATTGCTGGTAATAATACCATTGCCTCCACCTGAATAAATATTGCCTACAATAGTACTGTTGAGAATATAAACAGTATTAACAGTTGCTCGGATGTTTCCGTATACTGTAGCTCCATATAAGGTTATTTGATTCGAGTCTGATGTTATTGAACCATAAACAGTATTGTTGCTGTTGTAAAATGTGATACCACCGCTTTGTGAATAGAGATTAATCGCATATAAACTAGATCCAACAGAATTATTTCCATTAAAAGTCATACCATTAGCGACAGATAATGTGTAATTCCCTGTACTTGTGATGACATCGCCGTATCCAAATGTAATAGAATTACTTGCACATGTATATGTTGTACCTGAAATAGTCCAATTATTGAGATTGCCTCCACATGAAGGTAAAGCGTTTTTTGTGCCATCTAGTGTGTATGTAGCGGCAAAAGAGCAGATAAGTGTAGAATGTAATAAAAATATCCATAAGAACCATCTATTTTTATTTTTCATTCAAACAAATCCCTTGTTTTTTTATATCATTTAGAGTGTTAGTGTTAGAATTTATTGTACTAAATATCAAGAAGTATCCAATCACGATTGCTCGTAAAGAGCCATCGTGATAAGTAAAAATCTATAAGGTTAATCTTTATTTAAAAACTTAGCAACGCATTCCATCAAGCCAAAATCAGGGTATTGATTCGCATCTAAAACGACTTGAGCAACGCTTCCGTTATCGACATTAAACACAAGAGGTGCGATGAAGTTAATCGTTGAGGTTTCAATAGGTGTTGCAACGATCATAATATTTAAAATAAGAATGTTTTTTGTCTTTTCACTGATATCAAGTAAGGCTCTGAAGTATTCAGGAATTTCAAAATCATAAGGGCGAATCATAAAAGGGTTAATAAGGGCAAAGGTTGTTGTATCGGATTTTGATATAAATTTTACGAAGAAATCATCAACTTTCTCAAGTTCTGCTTCTTTGATTGATTCAAATCCAGGGATCGGTGCTTTCACAGAAAAGATCATATACGTTCCTTTTTAAAAATAAATATTTTATCTATTGTATCATTTTGTACGTTAAATGCGACAAGATCATCGAAACAAATCGGTCAAAATGCAAAAAATGTTATTTTTATTTTAAGATAACAAAAAAGAGGATACAATAGACTTTTTTAACACAAAGGATAGAGTGAATGAAGATAGCAAATGTTCTTATTGTGGCGTCATTAGTGGCTTTTATGAGCGGTTGTGCCTCGAAAGATAAAGATGTTTTCAACATGCCAGCCATGTATTGGTATGAAGAGATCGCCAAAGAGATTAAAAACCAAGATTTAGAAAAAGCAGATTCGCTTTATACTTCTTTAGCAAGTGAGCATATTGAATCACCTCTTTTACCTGAAGCTATGATGATGTTATCTAACGCGCATATCCAAGAAGAAGAGTACGTTTTAGCTAATTTTTACCTTGATGAGTACCTTAAACGTTATGGTAACAAAGCTAATGCTGATCATGTGCGTTACATGAAAATTAAAGCAAATTACGAAGCGTTCCCAAATCCAAACAGAAATCAACAGTTGCTGTTAGATACGATTACTCAAACAAAAGACTTTCTTGCTCGTTACCCTGACTCAAAGTTTCGTCCTTTAGCAGAGACAATTTTAGTACGTTTAGAGATGGGTGAGTATTTCCTCGATGGCAATATCAAAGACCTTTATTCACGTGTTGACAAGCCTGAAGCTGCAAAATCGTATGATGAAAAGCTTAAAAAATCTTCTTTAGGTGACGCAAAAATTGTAGAGCCAAAAATTCCTTGGTATCGTTCTTGGTTTGAAAAACAATAAGCACTATAACTTTTTATTTACTTCTTTACTATACAATCTAATTATCGCATAAGAGCTTGGCTCTTATGCCCTTACCTGTAAAATAACAAAAACATCAAAGTACGGAGATTGAGCGATGAAACTCAGCGACTACACCGCATTTCCTGCGGACATCCCCATTGTCGTAGAAGACAATTTATTTTTATACCCTTTTATGATCTCACCCCTTTTTTTAACCGATGAAGAAAACATTCGTGCAGCCAATGATGCGCTAGACCACAACTCTTTGGTGATGGTTTGTACTGCTAAAGTTGGCAATGAGCATGGACGTGACTTTAATGCGATTTATCCAGGAGGTGTTATTGGTTCTATCATGCGTAAAGTGGATCTTCCTGATGGTCGTGTCAAGATTCTTTTTCAAGGTATGCAAAAAGGAAGAATTTTAAAAGAACTCTCTACCAAGCCTCTTCGCGCAACGGTTGAACTTATTGCAACTCATCATTCTGAAGTGATGAAAGTAGAAGCGACTTTGGCTGTTTTACGTGAAAAAATCACGCAACTTTCATCACTTGGCGGACAATTTCCTCCTGATTTGATTAAAACGATTGAAGATAACAGCGACATTCACCGTATTACAGACCTTGTTGCAAGCAGTATGAAGCTCAAAAAAGAGCAGGCGTACAAGCTGTTTGTGGAAGCCGATGATGAGACACGGCTTTTGCAACTCATTGACTATGTTATTGAAGAAATTGAGTCAAGCCGTTTGAAAAAAGAGATTAAAACGAAAGTGCATTCTCAAATTGAAAAAGTGAACAAAGAGTATTTTCTGAAAGAACAGCTCAAACAGATTCAAAAAGAGTTAGGTACGGACAATCAAAGAGAAGAAGAGATTGAAGAGTATCGTAAAAAGCTTGATGCTAAAAAAGAGCATATGGAAGAAGATGCTTACAAAGAGATCAAAAAGCAGATCGACAAGCTCTCACGTATGCATCCAGACTCTGCTGATGCCAATTTGATTCAGAGTTACCTTGACTGGGTAATTGAAATTCCTTATGGAAAGTTATCAAAAAAATCACTCGATGTTTTAGAAGTCAAATCACAACTCGATAAAGATCATTATTCACTCGAAAAGCCAAAAGAACGTATCGAAGAGTTTTTTGCAGTGCGTGAATTGCTCTCAAAACGAGGTATTGCCGATAAATCTGCCACAGGTGCTATTTTATGTTTTGCGGGCCCTCCAGGTGTGGGTAAAACCTCTTTAGCGAACTCGATTGCAAAAGCGCTGAAACGCAAACTTGTACGCATTGCTTTGGGTGGACTTGAAGATGTCAATGAACTAAGAGGACACAGACGAACGTATATTGGAGCGATGCCAGGACGTATTGTTCAAGGCATCATTGAAGCAGGCGAGATGAACCCTGTCGTGGTACTAGATGAGATCGATAAAGTAGCACGAAGTTTCAGAGGTGACCCAACAGCAGTTCTTCTAGAAGTGCTTGATCCTGAGCAAAATAACAAATTTAGAGATTATTATTTGAACTTCAACCTTGATCTTAGCAAAGTGATCTTCATTGCAACCGCGAATGAAGTAGGCTCTATTCCTGCACCGCTTCGTGATCGTATGGAGTTTATTTTTGTTAATTCTTATACACCACAAGAAAAATATGAGATCGCTAAAAAATACCTTATTCCTCAAGAGTTAAAAAAACATGGTCTGAAAAACAGTGAAGTAGTTATTTCTAAACCAACATTACAGCTCATTATCTCTAACTATACCCGTGAATCAGGGGTTAGAAATTTACGCCGAAGAATTGCAGATATTTTACGAAAAGTGGCAAAACAGCTTTTGACGGATGCATCCATTGATAAAGTAAGTATTGGTAACGCCAATCTTAAAGAATATCTCCCTAAAACGGTTTTTGAGATTGATGAAGTGGATAAAGAAAACAGTGTGGGTATCGTCAATGGACTTGCTTGGACAAGTGTGGGTGGTGATGTTCTTAAAGTCGAGGCCATTCGTATTCAAGGCAAAGGCGGCATTCAAATCACGGGTTCTTTGGGTGATGTTATGAAAGAGTCTGCCAAAATTGCACTGAGTGTGGTTAAAGTCTTGATAGACAATGGTAAAATTGATGTACCACTTTCTATCATCCCAACATCAGGGCTTGATAAAGAAGAGAGTGCCAAAAAGATCGAGCCAAGTGATGTTTACAGGCGTTATGATCTTCACATTCACGTCCCAGAAGGCGCTACGCCAAAAGATGGTCCAAGTGCGGGTATTACGATGGCAACAGCCATTGCTTCTATCCTATGCAATAAAAAAGTTAAAAGCGATTTAGCAATGACGGGTGAGTTAACCCTAACAGGTAAAGTTTTGCCTATTGGTGGGCTTAAAGAAAAACTCATTGCTGCGTATAAAGCGAAGATCAAAACAGCATTGATTCCTAAGAAAAACTATGAAAAAGATTTAGATGAAATTCCTGATGAAGTCAAAGAGAAAATGAAAATTATCCCAGTGTCTCGAGTGGAAGAAGTGTTGGAGTATGCGTTAGTTTAAGTAGGTTATAAAGAGGGCTATTATAGGTTGATGGTAGTCCTCAAAAACTGAGTAATCATTAAAGTGGATAAATAGTTATAGTAACACAGAAGATAACGCAAGTAGATTTAAAAAAGAAGAAAAGCCCCAAATTTGGGGCTTTATGCTTATTGTTGTAATTGCTCGAAAGGAACTGCAACAACTTTTTGAGTGTCGATGATGTAAGGGATAACCGCTGTAGCACGAGCGCGTTTGATCGCTAGTTCTACCATCTCTTGATGTCTTTTGCAGTTACCAGTTAAACGACGAGGCATAATTTTGTATCTCTCGGAGAGAGAATGTCTCAAAATTTTTGCATCTTTATAGTCAACGTATTCTACTTTTGCTTCACAGTATTTGCAATATTTGCGTGCAAATTTTCTTTTCTCTGCCATTTTTTATCCTTTTATTTACTAAAACGGTATTTCGTCATCGTTAATATCGATGCTCGGAATTTCATGACCACTATATTCAGGAGTAGATTGTCTTGGATATGCAGCTGGCTTTTGTTGGTTGGCGGCATTGTAACCTACGTTTGGTGTTCCTGAAGGCTCACCATAACTTCCACCCATATCTGCACCACCACCTTCTTGTCCACCACGTGAATCAATCATTTGGAGTGTTTCAACAGTGATAGAGTGCTTAGAGCGCTTTACACCTTGTTGATCTGTCCATTGATCGAGCTTCAAACGACCCTCTACCAATACTTTTTTGCCACGGCTTAGGTATTGGTTAGCGATCTCTGCGGTACGTCCAAAAAAGGTAATGTCGATAAAGCACACTTCTTCACCTTGGCTTCCGTCTTGCTTTTTAAAGCGACGATTGGTTGCAAGTCCTGTGGTACAAACCGCTCCACCATTAGGTAGATAGCGAAGTTCGCAATCACGTGTGAGGTTACCAAGCATAATTACTCTATTGAACATCATGGCTCCTTAATTAAGCTTCAGTTGTAACAGTTGGTTCTTCTACGATCTCTTTAGATTCAACAACAACAGCAGCTGGTGCATCACTTTTTTTAGTGATTTTTTCAACTTGTTTGTTCCAAAATCTAAGTTCTTTTTGATTTTCAAATTTAACAGTCATGAAACGGATAAACTCTTCAGTAATTCTGATAAGTCTCTCAACTTCAGCAATAGCAGCTGTAGGGGCAGTAAAGTAGAATACTACGTATGAACCACGCTCAAATTTATCGATTTGATACGCAAGTTTGCGTGTACCCATCTCAAGTGTTGCAGAAATAACTGCACCGTTTTTTTCTAAAATTTCTTTTAGATAGTTTAGTTTTGCTTGTAGTTCTTCTACAGTAAGTGTAGGTTTTACTACAACAAGCAACTCATAATGTCGCATCGTTTCTCCTTCTGGATTTCACCCAAATAGATCAGTATTTGAGTAAGGATTTTTAGAATAGGCGTGGATTATACTGTAACTCACCTTACGCATTTCTTATTTCGTAATAATGGGATTTTATAAGCTGCTTTGTAGTTTGATTAAACTGGAGAGGAGATAACTTGTTTTTTCGACATTTCCCATTTTTTTCAAACGGTATTCTGCGTCGATCAGTTGGTTGGAAAGTTTATGGTAAGTTGCAAGATCAATCTTAATGGAATGTTGCGATCTTTGTGCCGCAAGTTGGGGTGGAAGAGGGTATCCCAAAATGGCTTTTGCATCGAATGACCCATATAATTTAATGTAAGCATGAAATAAAAAGAGCTGAGTTACATGTGTTTGAATGGCATTAACAATACGAATTTCTTCAATTCCATCACCTTCAATCATACGTTCAAATTCTTCTTTGATGTCTTTTTTTTCGAGTAACTTAGTGATGAAATGATCCATGGACACACTACCAAGTCCGTAAACAAGGGTGTTAATATCATTGATTCCAATTTCTTTGTCTAATACTAAAAGTTTTTCACATTCGTTGACACACAAAGAGAGGTCTTCGGTGTGGATCATATAAAGATGTTGCAATGCATAACGATCAATGGATAGACCAATGGCATTGGCATGATTTTGGAGTAACTGTATAGCTTCGTTAAATTCTGCTTTAAAAAGACGTACAAAAACACCATCGTTTTGCTTTTCAAAGAGTTTTGTGAGAGGTGTTGCTTTTTTATCTTCTCCAAAGTACTGATAAATAAAATAACTTGAATCATTCTTCGCACACAGTCCTACTAATACTTCGATCTCTTTGGTAGGAATCGTTTTATCGGTTTTGATGATAAGGATATTTCGATCACCAAAGAGAGAAGATTGAGAGAGAAAATTTTTGGCAGAAGTAAAGTTATACTCATCAAAGTACATCATCACTTTTTCTTCACTCCCTGCTTTTAAAAGAGCTAAAAGTTGTTGCGTGAGCATATTGTTTTGATAGGCACATGCACCGTATAAAAGGGTTGATTTTGGGGATTTTTGAGCTTTTAAAAGACCTTCAAATTCTCTTTTATACATCAAAACTCCTGGTGACTCGTGCGTAAATTCTGGCTGTGGCTATGTTACTTTCGACAATTTTAACTTCAATACGTTGTAATAAATGTACATCATTGTCAAGTAAAAAGATGCGTGCACCTTTGAGTTCATCATCTAACTTTGCGATAGGATTTTGTTCGGTTTCAACGACGATCGCTTTGAAATTATCGCCTACATGTAACGCCATATAACGCGCAAATTTACGGTCCATATAATCCCATGCCACTTTGTCACTCTCACGCTCTAACGCGCTTATTTTTTCACACAGTGGCGCGATGTCTTTGAGCAAGAATGTCAGCTTTTTCTCATCGTTTGCCATTTTCGCTTTTAAAAGACGGTGCAGTGTGAGGTCACTGTAACGACGAATAGGAGAGGTGAAATGGGTGTAGATGTCAAATCCAAGTCCAAAATGCCCCTTGTTTTCAGGCTCGTAAATCGCCTTTTTTTGGCTTTTGATGATGAGTTTGTCAACCTCTTCACGAAGTCCTAATGTATCGGCTTTGGCTTGAATCCCTTGAATCATTTTAGGAAGATCCGCACTCAGTTTGGCATTGATGCCAATGAGGGCTAGATCATTTAAAAGAGCTTCCATACGCTCATATGAAGGACTTTCATGGGTTCTAAAGATACCAAAACCGAGTTTTTTTGCGGCTGCTTTATTGGCTAAAAGCATACAATCTTCAATAAGCCCATGAGAAGGCGTTTCTTCTTCTATCGTTGTTGCGACTAAGTTTTGGTTTACATCTACTCGCATTCTCACTTCGGATGAGCGAAATGAAAAAGCATTTTCAAGCCTCATATCACGAAGTTTTTGTGTCAGTGTATGCAGTGGTAAAAGATATTCTAAAATGGCTTTATCCGCAGGATCTGCATCGTCTGTTTTACCTTGTAAAAAAAGATCAATTTTTTCGTAGGTATAACGCTTTGATGAATGAATGACACTCTCAAAAAGTTCCTCTTTGAGTGGTTTACTTGTAATCGGGTCAAGTGTTATTTTAAAGGTATAGGCAAGACGGTCAACATTAGGCTTTAATGAACAGATATTTTCGCTTAAAGAGCGTGGAAGCATTGGGATTGATTTATGCGGAAAATAGATTGAAAAGCCGCGTTCAATCGCTTCTTTATCGATAGGACCCATTGCGTAAACATATTCACTAACATCGGCAATAGCAACATAGAGTATATGGTTTGCCACGTCAAAGTAAATGGCATCATCAAAGTCTTTGGCATCTACTGGATCAATGGTACAAAAAGGCAAATGCGTCAAATCAACACGGTGCGGGTAATAAGATTTGTCCACAAAATCACCATGACTTTTGGCTTCTGTTTCAGCTTCTTTTGTAAAAAATTCTTTTTTATCAAAGAGAGCTAAAGAAATTTTTTCATCCACAAGAGGATCATCAAGTGTTCCTAAAACCTCTTCAATGGCATTGGTGATGTTGTCAATTTTTAAAACAGATCCCAACGGGAGTTGCTTGAGCGATTTTTGACTGGCGGTGATTTCAAACATAGATTCGTTTTTGACATTCACGCCAACCACTTTGCCTTTGCTCATTTTCGTATAGACAATGCTTTTAGCAAAAGCGCGTTGAGCAATGTAGACAACTACAGCTTTAGCACGTCCACCTCGTTTGTTGGTTACACGTTTGGCTACGACTAAATCACCACGCATAGCGCCATGTAAGCCTGATGCTTCAATGATGAGATCTTTAGATCGTGTAGGCTCTAAAGAGCTTAAGTACCCTGTACCACTGAAGGCAACATCCATTTTGCCTACAAGATGCGAAGGTTCAAGAACATAAAGATCATGTTTTGGCAGAAGAATTCTAAGCTGAATAAGGGCTTTAAAATGAGGAAGGAAAGGGGCTGGCACATCCGCTTGTGCAACCCCTTCTTTAAGGCTAAGAAGGAAATTTTTCACTGTTTAAATTGCTCGATTGTTTGTAAAAATGGTTCATGGCTTAAGCCGTACTCATCTAAGAGTTTAAGGGCACGAGTAGTCAATGCATCATCAAGTTGTCCGAAAATATTAATACTGTTTTTAACGACATTAAGTGCCGCAGAAAAAGGAATAATATGTTCTTGTGCTTCAAAAGGATTGTTTGAAAACTTAATGGACTCAACCAATTCACTCTCTAAATTCCATTGTTCAAAAATCTTAGCCGTGATGTCTTCGTTTGAAAAGCCCACATATTCTTTTTCTAAATTTGAGAGTTCATGCGGTGTTTTAACAGAGCCAATAGCTGTTTTAAAAGCACTGTCTTTTTGTTGTTCGATCAGTTCATGTGCAATAATAATTTTTCCAACTTCCATCATGAAGGAAGCCGGTTGCAGAACATCAAGCATCGCTTTGTTCACTTTAGAGTACCATTTGAACATGAATGTACTTTGGAGCGTACTGATATCTAAAAAAGTTGTATTGGATAAATGGTATGGCGAAAGATCTATTTTGATATTTTGTTTAATAGCACTTGACAGCGCAAAACCACGTACTGTAGCCATACCAAAAAGAGATACAGCATGCGCGATGTTTTTAATTTCTCGGCTAAAGCCATAAAGAGGGGAATTAGAAGATTTTAAAATATTGGCAGTCAGCATTGGGTCACTCTCAACCACTTTGACAAGATCAGCTAAAGAGCTGTTTTTATCGACGCAAATACGTTGTATCTTCAACACCGTATCATCAAGAGGCGGAAGCGCTTTGATTTTTTTTAAAATATTTTCGTCCATAACTGATTCCTAGTGATTTTGTTTATAGACAAATTCTATCTCGTGTTGGTTTATAGTTTCCTTTCCCCGTGCATATGTAATGTTTTTAAGTAACTATTTTGTAAAATACCGACATTTAATATTACATGTAAGGATTGACAAATGGCAATAACCGTCTTTTATGACAAAGATTGTGATTTAAGCATTATTCGCTCTAAAAAAGTAGCGATGATTGGTTTTGGTTCTCAAGGACACGCACATGCAGAAAATCTTCGTGATAGTGGTGTAGAGGTTGTTGTAGGTCTTAGAAAAGATGGTGGTTCATGGGCAAAAGCTGAAGCAAAAGGTTTCCGCGTTATGACAGTAGCTGAAGCTACTAAATATGCTGATGTTATCATGATTTTGTTGCCAGATGAGATGCAAGGTGATGTTTTCGCAGAAGAGATCAAACCAAATTTAGCTGCTGGTAAAGCAATTGCCTTTGGTCATGGTTTTAACATTCACTACGGTCAAATTGTTACTCCAAAAGGTGTTGATTGTATCATGGTTGCTCCAAAAGCGCCAGGTCATACTGTAAGAAGTGAGTTTGTAAACGGTGGAGGAATTCCAGATCTTATCGCCGTAGATCAAGATGCAACAGGCAAAGCAAAAGCTTTAGCACTTAGTTATGCATCTGCAATTGGTGGTGGTAGAACGGGTATTATTGAGACAACTTTCAAAGATGAGACTGAGACCGATCTTTTTGGAGAGCAAGCTGTTCTTTGTGGTGGTGCTACGGCTCTTGTTGAAGCGGGTTTTCAAACATTGGTAGAAGCGGGTTATGAGCCTGAAATGGCATACTTTGAGTGTTTACATGAGCTTAAACTCATCGTTGATTTGATGTACCAAGGCGGTATTGCTGATATGCGTTACTCTATCTCTAATACAGCAGAGTATGGTGACTATGTCAGTGGAAAACGCGTTATCAACGCTGAGTCAAAAGCAGCAATGAAAGAGATTTTGGCTGAAATCCAAGATGGTCGTTTTGCTAAAGATTTTATTTTAGAGCGAAAAGCTGGATACACTCGTATGAACGCAGAACGTGCTAAAACTGAGAGAAGTCTTCTTAACAAAACAGGCGAAAAACTTCGTTCTATGATGCCTTGGATCACATCTAAAAAAATCATCAATAAAGATAAAAACTAGTTTCGTTAAAGAGTTTACAAAACTCTCTAACGTGTCAAAAGGGTAATGCCCTTTTGACTTCACTAGAACATGAGCGCGAAAGCTAGTCGGCTTTGTCGACACAATTTATTTTAATCAGTATTGTAAATAAAGAGGTTATATGGGTATAGTTATCACCGTAACGTCTGGTAAAGGTGGCGTTGGTAAATCAACCACCACTGCAAACCTAGCCGTTGGACTTGCAAATTTAGGCAAAAAAGTTGTTGCAATTGACTTTGATATAGGTCTTAGAAATCTTGATATGATCTTAGGACTTGAAAATCGCATTGTATATGATGTGGTTGATGTTATGGAAGGTCGTTGTAATCTTGCACAAGCCCTTATCAATGATAAAAAATCTAAAACACTCTATTTTTTACCTGCGAGCCAAACCAAAGATAAAGATATTTTGAATAAAGATAAAGTCAAAGCGTTGATTGAAAATCTCAAAGAGAGTTTTGACTTCGTTATGATCGATTCTCCTGCGGGTATCGAAAGCGGATTTGAGCACTCTATTTTCCTAGCAGACCGCGCACTTATCGTTTCAACTCCTGATGTCAGCTCTGTTCGTGATGCCGATCGTGTTATTGGTATTATTGATGCTAAAAGTGAGCGTGCAAAAAATGGTTTAGAAGTTGAAAAACACATCATTATTAACCGTATTAAACCAGAGATGGTAGAAGCGGGCAATATGCTCAGCGTGGATGATGTTTTAAGTATCTTAGCGCTTCCTCTCATTGGTATTGTGCCAGATGATGAAGATATTATTACTTCAACCAATACAGGTTCTCCGATTGTCAATAAAGATAAGTCACTCTCAGCAGAAGCGTATCGCAATATTGCACGACGCATTTTAGGTGAAGAGGTCGAATTCTTAGACATTCGTGTAAAAAAAGGACTTTTCTCAGCACTCAAAGGAATTTTCAAATGAGTTTCTTCAGTGATCTTTTTGGAACGAAAAAAAATACGGCAGACGTGGCAAAAAATCGCCTTAAAATTATGCTTTCCCATGAGAGAGCAAGTTGTAAGTTACCTTATTTAGACGATCTTCGCAATGATCTGATCGCTGTAATTAAGAAATATACGAAAGTGGAAGATGTCAAAATCACTTCTCACAATAATCAAAATCTCGAGTTATTAGAAGTCGAAGTCATACTTGGAAAGTAAATTGCATTCATGGTAAAAAAGATTAAAGAAAAACGCCAAAAAAAAGAGACACCTTCGTTTAATGAGTTAAAATCAGCGCAGCTTAAAAAATATAGCCTGATTTTAATGCTTATTTTAACCCTTTCAATGATCGCCTTTGGAACGTATTTGTATATGACGACCTCTTATCAGGGGTCCAAAACAATCCAAAAAAATCAGATGACATCCAGCGATGAACTTATGCGTCAGATGAAGCAGATGCTGGAGGATGAAAAGGCACGTCAAGCAACACTGCCACCACCACCTTCTTCTTCCATTGAAGCTAACGCTACAGAAATCATTGAAAATAATCAAAGTAGTGAAAAAACTGAGGAAAACAACGCGACTCAAACGACAACAGTTGTGACTCAACAGACTCCTGAAGAGGAGAGTAAAACTACGCACGATCTCTCAGAAGTGAATGATTATCAACGCAGCGTTAAAGAGAGTGGAAAGCCTGCTCGTCCTCATGATATTATTCGTAAAAAGTATCCTGAGGGAACAACGCCTAAGCTTGCAATCATCCTTGATGATGTTTCTTTCGCGTGGCAAACACGTTCTATCAAAGAAATTCCGTATAAAGTAACGCCTTCATTTTTCCCACCAACCAAAGGGCATCCTGATACTGTGCGTTTATCACATGATTTTGAGTTTAAAATGATCCATCTACCGATGGAATCAAAAAACTACTCTTCGCCTGAGCCAGAAACCCTTAATGCTGTTGATTCAAGTGAAGTGATTGAGAAAAGAATTAAACGTATCAAAGAGTTATTCCCTGAAATTATTTATTACAACAATCATACAGGTGGCTCTTATACCGCGGATTATAATGCGATGGATCGTCTTGTGAAAATTATGAAAGAAAACAACCTTGTGTTTGTTGATAGTCGCACGGCTGGCAATTCTAAAGCACCTGAAATTACTAAGAAGTACGATATGTTTCTCTACTCAAGAGATGTTTTTCTGGATAACTCACTCGATAAAAACTTGATTCGTACCCAGCTTAAAGAAGCCGTTATGAAAGCTAAAAAGCATGGTTACGCGATTGCTATTGGGCATCCACACAAAAACACTTTAGAGGTTTTAAGAGATTCTAAAGAGCTGCTAGAAGGTGTCGATCTGGTTTATCTTAAAGATTTATGATGATTCAAACGATAGACTTTCATGTCCCCGAACTGGAGAGTATGAAAGTCTATCCTAAACCGCTTTATTTTCTTGGAAATTCGAAACTTCTTAAACGCCCTAAAATCTCTATAGTAGGCACGCGCCATCCTATTCATTACACCAAAATGTATACAGCAGAACTTGCTCGTAAACTTTCTCTTGCAGGGGTGTGTATTGTCAGTGGGGGTGCACAAGGTGTTGATGGTATGGCACATCAATCTGCAGGTGTTCACAACACCATTATGGTTGCAGGAACAGGACTTGATATTCGCTACCCTTCCATACATCAAAATCTCATATCTGAAATCGAAAAAGAGGGCTTGGTTCTGAGTCAGTTCGAAGTAGGTCAGCCTTCTCTCAAATGGAATTTCCCTGTGCGAAATGAACTTGTTGTTGCCCTGGGAGACGCGCTTGTCGTCACACAAGCCGATCTTAAAAGTGGAACGATGCATAGTATTGAGTTTGCCCTTAAAATGCAAAAGCCTATCTATGTGCTTCCGCATCGTTTAGGTGAGAGTGCTGGAACAGAGCATCTTTTAACACAAGGATTAGCAACACCTTTGTATGATATTGATGCCTTTGTATCGCTTTTTGGAAAAAGCGATTTTATCTGTAATGATGATTTTTTGATTTATTGTGATACACATCCTCTTTACCATGAAGCAGTCGAAAAATTTGCAGGTAAAGTATTTGAGTATGAATGTTTAGGTAAAATAAAAGTTGAAAATGGGCGTATCAAGCGCATATAAAGGAAGACAATGGGTTTTGAGTGGATTGTTGCTTTTTTAGTATTGGGTCTCGTGGTTGGTTTTATGGCAGGATTATTGGGGATTGGTGGGGGCGGTATTATGGTGCCCGTGCTGACTTCGATTTTTTTAGCACAAGGTGTTCCTGTTGAACAAGTCGTACACATGGCACTTGGTACGTCTATGGCATCCATCGTCTTTACCTCATTTGCCAGTATGCGGGCACACCACAAAAAAGGTGCAGTGATGTGGAATGTCGTGAAGTATATGGCTGGTGGTGTTGTTATCGGTACCTTTGCCGCAACTTTTCTAGCAACATACATGAAATCCGTTCAACTTGCTATTTTCTTTGCTGTTTTTATGGCGTATGTTTCCATTCAAATGGCAATCGATAAAAAGCCAAAACCAAGCCGTGAACTCTCTACTCCTGAATCGCTTTTTAGCGTAGGCTCACTGATAGGCATTGTCTCAGCATTGGTTTCCATTGGTGGAGGTTCTCTTACGGTTCCTTATCTTGTATGGCAAAATGTGGATCTAAAAAAAGCAATTGCAACATCTGCTGCGATTGGCTTTCCCCTTTCGATTGCAGGAACGGTTGGCTACATTGTCAATGGCATGATCCATACTGAAGCAGGTGCGGATATGATGTTAGGCTTTGTCTATCTCCCTGGTGTTGTACTGATCTCTGTTGTGAGTTATTTTACCGCACCGTTGGGTGCAAAAATGGCACATACCCTTCCTGTTGCCAAACTCAAAAAGATTTTTGCATTGTTACTGATGGTTCTTAGCATTAAAATGCTCACATCTGTCATCTAATATGCTTTTATATGTAAAAAGGAAATAGTATGCAAAAAAGTTTTTTAACAGCGCTTCTTCTGCCCTCACTCCTTATCTGCGCGAGCAATCTGTTTGAAGAAAGCAAGCCTCTTGTAACGGTAAGTACCTGTATGGAGCGTGTTGAGATTAAAAATAGCCATACTCCAGTCGATCTATTTACGTCCAGCGCGATATGCATTGAAGAGCAAAAATACCCCCAAGCGGTTGAACTCTATCTTGTTGCAACAGCATATGGTTATTATGACGGTGCACGCGTGGTTGATAAAAGCACACGTGAAGTCTTAGACACGCTCAAAACTGAAATTTTTGGTCCTATCGATGCTAATAAACGTAACCAATTTGCGGAAGCGCTACGCTTGCATTTGGACGATATGAAATCAAGTTGTGCATTTTTGGGAAAATTAGGAAAACCAACTTATTATCCAAAATATATGGTTCAAAATGGTCTAACACGTGGCGAGGGACTTATTCTCAAATACGATGCAAATGCCATTTGGGAAGATACACGGTTTAGCTATTTGAAATGCCCGTAATTGCAATATAAAATCAAGATTTTTATGCCATCTTGTGATTATAAGGAATATTATGCTTTATTATTTTAAAACAGCATGTTTAATAGGTTTATTTACTTCTATGATATCCTTAGATGCGGCTGATTATTTTGGAGAAATTGACACTAAAAACGTTCTTTTTAGCATTTATGAATCTTCTTATACTATCTAAGAAAATATGGAAATAGGTCAACTTATATTTGTGGATAAAAACAAAAAAATGCGGTTAGTTGGAACATTAAATAAGCAGTCTTTTGTTGTTCATCCTTGTGAATCTATTACACACAGAGAGTATAAATGCCTTGATAATATTAGTATTGAAGGACGGATAACACAAGAAGGGCTAGTCGGGATATGGAAAGATAGTGTCGTAGAAAATAGCTCTTTTAATTTAAAACCTGTTCCTTGGACAGAGGGAACATTAACCTGCGAAATGATGCATCAATTTCCTAAAGTTGTTTTTCATGCTACGCTAAATTTAGGCACCGGTTATCTCTCTCCGCTCACAGTAGATTATGAGTGCAATGGGACGATTAAAAATCTTTCTTTTATGAAGACAATTTTAAACCTAAATGAAACTATCCGTAGAGACTGGGAACTTGGTACTTCTGGTGGGAGTATTAGGTATGCACTTGCCAGGCAAAAATATTTTAATTTTTTAAGTGCTGGTATAGCCCCCGATGTTTTTGAAAATGAGCAGAAAAACTTTAGATATTATTATAAGATTTCAAGAGATGAACATATACAGGTAATACAACGTTACTTTAAACTTTGGGCACATCAAAGTCTTGGCAACTTTGAAACTTACACACAATTTTGGGATGAATATGTCCGTGCTTTGAGTCAATTAACCAAGCATTATCAATCCACATTTCATTTTTCTAAAGAAAAAAGTGAAGCGTATGCAAAAACAGTGATGCAGTATATTTTTCTTGATGCTGCTGGTTCAACGGATGGAGAAAATCAAGATATTTCGTATCTTGATAAACGTATTATCGCTTCAAAAGCTTTAACGGAAGAGTTAGTCCAAGTATTCAAAAATGCACCTCAAGAACTGCTGGATCAAGGGCTTAAAACAGCCATCTTGCATCAAAAATCAATTGACTATTTACAAGCCTTATTGGATGCAGGAGCTCGTATTGATGTAGGCAATGAGTCAGCACTTTTTTTCGCACTTAAACAACCTAGTGTTGTAACATTGCTGCTTTCAAAACAGCCCAATGTAAATTATGAAAATAGCTTCGGCAAAACAACGCTTTTTTATGCAATTGCGTTTAATGACCATGTCCTCGTTGAGCTTTTACTAAAAAATAATGCCGATGTCAATCATCGTTATATTTCAAGAGAAAAATTAGATCAGAGTGATTATAAGGTGGGTGTAGGTTTTATTCGGATAGACAGACCTTTGCGCACACCGCTAATGCATGCTGCACAACACAGTGATGTCAAAATGATGAAGCTTTTGATAGACCATGGCGCGGACATCACAGCGCAAGATGAAAATAAGGCAACCATCGCTGATTATGCGAAAGGGAACAATAAAAAAGAGAATTTAGAGTTTGCCCATTCGCTTGGTGTGAATGAAAATCCGAATGTTTCTTACCAAGAATAAGCTTTACATGTAAAGCTCTAAAGGTAGCGTTTCGCTAGACCTCCGAGCGAGGTCTCTTTATATTTAGTATTCATATCTTTTCCCGTTTCGACCATCGTTTGAATGATTTCATCAAAACTCACTTTATGCGCTCCATCAGTATAGGAAGTGTATTCCGCTGCGTCAATGGCGCGAATGGCAGCTACTGCGTTACGCTCAATGCAGGGCACTTGCACATATCCTGCTATGGGGTCACATGTCATCCCAAGGTGATGTTCTAGCCCCATCTCTGCGGCGTAATCGATTTGTTGTAAATTGCCACCAAAAAGGTACGATGCCATTCCTGCTGCCATCGAACACGCTACACCCACTTCACCTTGACATCCAACTTCTGCACCTGAAATTGAACCGTTAAATTTAACAAGGTTTCCAAGCAATCCTGCAACAGCAAGGGCTCTTAAGCAATCGGTTTTATCTAAATTGTAAAGTTCTTTGAGGTAACGAAGTACTGCAGGAACAACACCGCAAGCCCCACACGTTGGTGCTGTGACAACAATGTTTCCCGAAGCGTTTTCTTCACTGGTGGCGAGCGCATAGGCAAAAATGATGCCGTGAGCTCGTTTCTCCTCTTTACGTGCTTTGGCAAAGAACATAGAGGCTTTTCGTGGGTATTTCAAAAGTCCTGGTAAAACGCCTGTTTGTTTGAGCCCTCGGTCAATGGTGGATTGCATTGTTTCCCAAACTTCTTCAAGATAGCTCCAGATTGCCTCTCCTTCGTACTGTTCAACGTATTGCCATAACTCTTTGTGTTCTTCTTGGCACCATCTCATGATGTCATTCAGCGTTGTAAGTGGATAGATTGAGGGTTCGGGTGTAAGGTTATCGTTTGCTTCTTTAAGTGCACTGCCTCCTACGCTGTACACTTCCCATGAATCAGTGACTACTTTTTGTTCATTTAGAGCTTCAAAAAACATACCATTGGAATGAAACGGTTTTGTAATATCGGGACGAAAAATAATCTCAACTGAAATAGGCTCTAAAGCTTGGCGTAATGCGTTATCTGTTAAGTGTCCACGTCCTGTTGCGGCAAGTGATCCAAAAAGTGTTACACGGTATGAAAATGCTTTTGGAAAACGTTTTTTAAAGAGAGTGCCTGCATTAAATGGTCCCATTGTATGGCTGGAAGATGGACCATGCCCTATGCAGTAAAAAGATCTAAGTGATTGCATGACATACCTTTATAGGTGACGAAAAATTGGTGGATTATAACATACAAATAGGTTTTCTAAGGGATAAAAAAAGAGTTTATGCCTTCTGCAAAGAGCGCTTTAAATCAATCTGCTGTAAAATCAAGATATATTTACAATAAAGAGTTTTATTTGAAAAAAATAGCAAGCATTGATATTGGGCTTAAACGCATTGGGGTTGCTCTTTGTTTGGCTGCAGGTATTGTGACACCGCAAGAGGCAATACTGCGTAAAAATCGCGACCAAGCAGCACGAGATGTTGATGCATTTTTAAACGAATGGGGCATCGCACTTTTGGTGGTAGGATTGCCCAAAGGTGGAAGCAGTAGTGAAGAGATGGAACGGCGCATCAAACATTTTGTGAGTCTTTTAACCTTTAGCGGTGACGTAGTGTATCAAGATGAGTATGGCTCTAGTAATGAAGCCAAAGAGATGATGCAAGGGGTTATTCGGCAAAAGCGTGATGGCAGGATTGATTCGATGGCGGCAAAAGTAATTTTAGAGCGCTATTTGGATACCTTAAAGGCGAATCATGGTTGAGCTAGAAGTCGCAGAGATCATCGGAACGGTTGCGTTTGCGCTGAGTGGTTTTTACGTTGCGGTTAAAGAAAAGCTCGATTTACTGGGTGTTTTTATTGCTTCATTTTTAACAGCGCTTGGTGGTGGGCTTGTTCGAGATATGTTAGCTGGGCGTTCGCCTTATAGCTTTACGCATTTGATGCCTACGTTCTTAGTTTTAGGGGTTATCGTTTTTAGTATTTTCTTTAAATTGCACCGAAAAAATGAGATAGAAAAGACCTTTTATTTTATCGTTAGCGATACATTAGGGTTGGTCTCTTTTTCCATTTCAGGTGCGCTTATTGGGTTGCAAGCGGGGTTTAATTTTTTTGGCGTGATCTTGCTTGCACTCATTACCGCAGTGGGTGGTGGTGTCATACGCGATATTTTACTCAACCGTGTGCCGTTACTTTTGACCAGCGAGTTTTACGGAACAGTCTCGCTTTTGGTAGGGGCTATTTTATTTGTATTCGCGCAGTATGACATTGGTGGATATGTTCCTTTGATGGTAGTATTTGCGTGTGGGGTAGCATTACGCTTATTGGCGTATTACAAACAGTGGAATTTACCTAAAATTGGGTAAGAATTTTTTCGCTATAATTGCGTTTTTTTAGAGGAGTAGATTATGAATTTTGAAACAATGGATAAAGAGTATGTGTTGCATACATATGCAAGAAACTATGTCAATTTTAAACACGGCATCAATGCAACACTTTTTGATGATAAAGGCAGAGATTATATCGATTTTACCAGCGGGATCGGTGTTGTCAGTGTGGGGCATGGTAACCAAAGACTTGCGGATGCTATAAGTGACCAAGCACGCAATATTATTCACACGTCTAATCTTTATATGATCGAGCCACAAGCGAGACTGGCAAAAAAAATCAATGAACTTACAGGCTTTGATGTGAGTGTCTTTTTTGGAAACTCAGGTGCAGAAGCCAATGAGGGTGCTATTAAACTTGCACGTAAATACGGCGAGAAAAAATTTGCCAATAAAAAATATAAAGTTCTAACACTTGAGCATTCATTTCACGGCAGAACCATAACAACAGTTAAAGCGACAGGGCAAGCAAGCTTTCATAAAACAGCTTTTGCCCCGTATCCTGATGGGTTCTCATACACAAAAGAAATTGCTGATCTTTACAATGCAATTGATGACGAGACAGTTGCTGTGATGATTGAGCTTGTGCAAGGTGAGGGTGGTGTTAAAGCGTTTCCTAAAAAAGATATTCAAGATTTGGCAAAGTTTCTCAAAGAAAAAGAGATATTACTCATTATCGATGAAGTGCAAAGTGGCGTCTTTAGAAGCGGTGAGTTTTTAGCAACATCGCTTTACGAGATTGAGCCAGATATCATCACGCTTGCAAAAGGTTTAGCGGGTGGTGTACCTATCGGTGCAGTTGTTACGAAGCATAAAGACATTTTTGAAGCGGGAGATCATGGAAGCACTTTTGGTGGCAATTTTCTCTCTACACGTGCTGGACTTGAAGCACTAGCTATTTTAGATGAATACAAACAAAGTGGAATGTTAGATGAAGCACTCATCTATTTTGATAGTAAACTCAAAGTAACATGCACAGCGTTTCCAACACTTTTTGAAAGTGTTGAAGGGCTTGGTTTGATGCGAGGTATTCGATGTTTAAGTGGTGATATCTTGGCTAACCTCATTAAAAAAGCCTTTGAACATGGCGTACTTGTTTTAAAAGCAGGACAAAATACACTCCGTTTCTTGCCACCACTCACAATCTCTAAAGAAGAGATGGATGAAGGCTTTAAGCGTTTAGAGAGTGCTTGCCAAGCGCTTTTGTAAAAGAGAAACGTGAAATTTAGCGCGTACATGCAAGCGTGGCTTTACGGCGAGCAGGGCTACTATACCAAGGAGCGTACTATTGGAAAAGAGGGTGATTTTTACACTGCTGTGAGTACAAGTATGTTCTTTGGTGGTTCAATTGCCAAAAAGCTTATTTCAACCATTGAGAGCGGGTTTTTAAGCCCGTCATCTTTTGTGGTTGAAATCGGTGCCCATAAAGGCTACTTACTTGCCGATATGATCCAATTTATTTATACCTTAAAACCCGAGCTTCTCTCCACACTTACTTTTGTCATTGTTGAACCCTTTGCTGCAAATCAAACGATGCAAAAAGCATACTTTGAAGAGGCATTTGGTGATGTTATAACTCTTTTACATGTGAAGAGTTTGGAAGAACTTCTGTGTAAAGAGGCATTTTTTGTTGCCAATGAAATTTTTGATGCATTTTCGTGTGAGCTTATCAACGAAGATAGAATGCTTGTCATCGAAAATGAAAAAGTTCTTTTTGATCCGATGGATGAACAAACGAGAAAAAAAGCTCAAGAATATGGCATTACAAAAGGGGAACTTTGCTTGGGGTATGAGCCTTTTGCCGAGGCGATGAATCGATGCTGTGAACATTTTGAATTTGTTACATTTGATTATGGTGATAAAGAAGCAAGAGGTGATTTTTCACTTCGAGTTTATGCAAGCCATCAGGTTTATCCTTTTTTTGCACTCACGGATTTAGTGGAAGAAAAACTGCGTGAAACAAGCGATTTTAATACTTTTTTTGCACAGTCTGACATCACGTACGATGTTAATTTTAGCCATCTTTTCCATGCGTTTGAACAAAGTGGTATCACAGTACATGCCTATAGTACTCAGATGAAAGCATTAGTCGATTTTGGGTTGATAGAGCTTTTAGAATTGTTTGCTAAAAACGTATCAGAAAAACAGTATGAGACAGAATTAAACCGTATTAAAACATTGATCGATCCCTCTTTTATGGGCGAGCGATTTAAAATGGCATGTTTTCGCAAAGGAGAAGTAGAATGCAATTAATCATTAATGGTGAAACAAAAGAGAGTAATGCCAAAACCATCAAAGACCTCTTAGATGAGCTTGGCATTGAGAGCAAAGTCATGGCAGCTGCGGTGAATATGAATGTTGTTAAACAAGCGTTATGGGAAAGCTATACACTTGTAGAAAACGATAAAGTAGAATTTTTACAGTTTGTAGGTGGCGGTGCTTAATGCCAAAGTTTTTTGGAGGATTTTGAGCCTTCAATGACTGCTACGGCTATGGCAAAACCATTTTCATGTGTGATAGAGAGTGAAAGATCGCTAATTTCATAATCGTCTATTAAATGCTTTGAAAGCGTAAATGAAGGTGCATTTTTTGCATCTTTATAAATTTTGATATCCATAAATCCACATTTTTCACTAATGCCGATACTAAGGGCTTTTGAAATAGCCTCTTTCGCCGCATAAAATCCAGCAGCAGTAGCATCACTTTTTGCAAGAATAATTTCTTCGGGAGATAAAAATTTTAAAAGCGCCTTGTCTCCAAAGCGCTCTTTGAGTTTTGTAATTCGTTCTATCGCAACGAGATCTATGCCGATCATTGAACCACGAAATCTGTAAAGTAGATATTTTTGACTTGTCCATCAGAGAGGTTTTCATTGATTTTATCTAAAACTTCATCTTTGAGCTTGTCTTTGCCTTTAAGAGTACTGATTTCCTCAAATGTTTTAGAGGAGAATGTACGAATAATAATATCTCGAATTAACGATTTTTTTCGATCCATCTCAGGTTGCAATTTTGGATCGCTTAGCTCTAAATCAACAGCAACTTTTAAAAAGCGGTTGCCACTTTCACTCAGTAAATTCACAACAAACTGTGCCATAGGATACATCGGTCCAATTACAAGATGATCGGTTGATTTTTTACTACTGGTACTTTTCTTTGAAGCCGTTTGCTGGGCTGGGGCATGACTACTGCTATCTATAGCAGCTGATTCTTCATGACTACTGCCAAGCATTAAAAATGCAGCAGCACCACCGCCAATGAGGAGTACTACCAATAATGCAATGACAATGATGAGAACCATATTGCCTTTAGGTTTTTTTTCAACTGCGCCATCAGTATCTTCAGGTTTTTTGCCAGCCATTCTTCTATCCTTTTTTCCATGTAAAAACACTTTTCATATATATCGTTTTATTTCGCGAAAAATTTACATCCATTCGATCAATTTTGAAACTTCATCAATATTATAACACTTGATTCCATCAATTTTTTCTAATGGAAGAGATGGTACAACTGCTTTTTCAAACTGCTGAGACTTCGCTTCTTTAAGACGAAGATCAAGGTTAAAGATATCTCTTACATCGCCAATCAAAGAGACTTCGCCAATGAAAATGGTGTCTTTGCTAATAGGGCGGTTACGATACGAGCTAATAATGGCTGCAATGATGGCAAGATCAGCCGATGTTTCGCTAATTTTAATGCCTCCAGCGATGTTGATATAGACATCGTATTGATTAAATGGTAGGTCAAGTTTTCGTTCTAACAGCGCTAAAAGCATCGTCAAACGGTTAAGTTCATAGCCTGTTGCACTGCGTTTAGGGTTTGGGTACCCGCTATCGCTTACTAAGGCTTGCACTTCTAAGACAATAGGACGACTGCCTTCCATTAAAACGGTAATGGCAGAGCCTGCTTGTGCCTTGCCACGGGTAAAAAACTTTTTGGAGATGTCTTTTGCACTGACGAGACCTATTTTCGTCATCTCGAAGATGCCCACTTCACTGGTTGTTCCAAAGCGGTTTTTAAAGCCTCGAAGAAGTCGGAGTTCTCTGGAAGAATCACCTTCAAAATAAAGCACAGTATCGACCATGTGTTCAAGCACACGAGGTCCTGCAATGGAACCTTCTTTCGTGATATGTCCGATGATAAAAATAGCAATATTTTTATCTTTCCCATAACGCATGAGCTCAAACGTAATTTCGCGTACCTGTGAAACACTCCCCGGTGCTGAAGCTACTTTTTCACTGTAAATTGTTTGAATGGAGTCGATAATAAGGACTTGAAAAGCATGTGTTTCGAGCTCTTTAAAAATGGTATCCAGTCTGATTTCAGAGAGCAAATAAAGATTTGGATAATTACTGTCTACACGGTTTGCACGAAGTTTGATTTGACTGGAAGACTCTTCACCACTGACATAGAGAACTTTTTTACCTTCTTTAGCAAGGTTACCGGCGATCTTTAAAAGAAGCGTAGATTTGCCTACTCCTGGGCTACCCCCAATGAGCGTAAGACTTCCTTGAACAATGCCTCCGCCAAGGACTAAATCAAGCTCTGTGTCACCCGAGCTGTAACGCTCTATCTGCTCAAAACTAACCTCTGTGATAGGAATAGCATTACTTTGAGTGTTGCTCGTAGGTTTGGAGTTGAGCTCTTTGAGTACTTCTATTTGCTTATCGCTAAGCTCAATGTATTCATCCCATGCACCACAATTTGGGCATTTACCAAGCCATTTGGCACTTTGATGCCCACAGGCTTGGCATTCAAAAAGGATTTGTTTTTTAGCCATTGGTGTTGGTAAAAATTGAGTCTAAAATGGTGTCGATGTAGTCATCCGCATTGAAGGAAATAAGATCGTCTCTTCCTTCTCCTACGCCCACGTAAATAATAGGAAGCTCCAACGCTTTTGCAATACCAAAAAGTGAGCCACCTTTTGCCGTACCATCAAGTTTTGTGATGATAATAGCGTCAATGCTAATCATCTCATGAAAGGCTTTGGCTTGATTGATGGCCGATGTGCCTTGTGTTCCATCTAGGATGAGAATTTTACGATGAGGGGCTCCAGCATACGCTTTATCGCAGATACGAACAATTTTTTTAAGTTCATTGGCAAGATTAACTTGATTGTGCAAACGCCCAGCCGTATCAATAATAACATGGTCAATTTTTTTTGCCACAGCAGAGCTAATGGTGTCGAATGCTACAGCTGAGGGATCATGTCCTTGTTGGGTATAAATGATGCCAACATCAATTTTTTCTGCCCAGCTTTTAAGTTGTTCGATGGCTGCTGCTCTAAATGTATCGGCTGCACCTAGGAGCACGCTCTTATTTTCTTTTTTATAGTTATGTGCTAATTTGGCAATGGTTGTTGTTTTGCCTGCACCGTTTACACCGATGACAAGTTCGACAAAAGGTGTTTGAACTGTTGTAATCGAAGAAGTGTCATATTTAAAATAGGCTTTCAGTACACGTCTAACATCTTCACGTGCCACTTTTTGCGAAGGAGGAAGATAGTAGATAATCTCTTCAACAAGCTCGTAAGGAATGTCAGATTCGATCAAAATTTCTTCTAAAAGCGTTTTGTCGATCTTTTCAACTTTTTCAGGCAATATCTCTTTGATAGCCCCCAGTGTTTTGTCAAGCCCTTTTTTAATAAAGCTAAACATTAGAGTACTTTTTTGATGTCAGCGTCGATCATCTCTTCTGGAATAGCACCTACGTAGTGTGTAGAGTATTTACCATTTTTGTCGTACAAAAACATGAGAGGAATATTTTTAACACCACCAGCACTTTGTGCCAATTTGAAATTTTCAAGACTATTGGTAATGACATAGTTAATGTTGTTATATTTCATAAAGCTATTGATTTCTTCATTGGATTTGTTCTCTTCCAAAAGAACACTGATGATGACAAAATTTTCTTTGTATTTTTCTTGAAGACTTACAAGATGAGGAATTTCGGCTTTACACGGTGGACACCATGTTGTAAAGAAATTGACTAAAATAATTTTATTTTCATATCCAGCAAAGCTAAAACCTTTTTCTAATGACGTGACAACAATCTCTTTTCCTGAAATGTCTTGAAGCACAATTTTTTCATTTTTAATCTCTTCTTTGACTTTAGAAGAATTTTCATCCGCTTTTTTCTTCTCAGACGAACAGCCATTGAAAAAGAGCATTGAGCAAGAGATAAACAGAGTAAACCAAAATTTCATTATGATCCTTTGAATTAAGAGTTCTTATAAAAGCTACCTTACCACTAGGGCGCTAAAGCTTGCCTCGTATGAGGCAAAACGTTCTTGCAAAACAGCAAGAAGTCTATTATAATGGCTATGATTGTATTCAAACAAGCCTTAAAGTGACAACAATGCAAAAAATTAAGTTCGAGACTAAGTCAGAATTTCGCTCTTATGCGAGGGCAAAATTATGTACCGTGCACAATGCTTATAAGCGCGATAAAATAGTTGAAAAACACATTTTGGAGATGGTGAAGCAGGTTCGTGCACGTTCCATTTTACTCTATGTTTCATTGCCTATTGAAGCCAATACCAGAGGCATTATTGCTACATGCAGACGGAGAAAATGTAAGGTCTATGTTCCATTTATGGAAGGCGTCAGTTTCAAGATGGTAAAATGGAGATTGCCTTCACGTAGAAAAAAATTTAACATAGAAGAGCCCAATAACTCTTTTGCTGTTAAACCAAAAATTGATTTTGCGATAGTGCCTGTCATAGGGGTTGATGGGGCATTCAAAAGAATTGGTTTTGGTAAAGGGATGTACGATCGTTTTTTTGCATCGCTTGAACCTAAACCTCCAATATTATTTGTTCAAAGGGAGTTTTGTATGACACAAAGCCTTTTATCAGAAGCACATGATATTGCAGCAGATATTTATTTAACCCCCTATAAAACTATTATCAAAAGAGGGACAAATGGTCTTAGAGTCATTAGCGGTCGGTGGAGCTGCGCTAGCAAGCGGCGTTGCAGGATTTTTCATTGCAAAGAAAATGGAAGCTGCAAATTATGAGATACATGTTGCTCAAGCAAGAGCCAAAGCAAAAGCCATTGAGCATGAAGCGGAGTTAATCCTTAGTAGCAGTAATATTAAGGTTAAAGAGGCCGAATTAGAGGCAAAACGTAAATACGAAGATCGTACGATTACGCTTAAAAAAGAGCATTCTGAAAAAATGCTAGAACTTGATAAAAAAGAGCGTGTTTATAAAGATGAGCTCAAAAAAATTACCAAAGATCGTGAAGATATTCAACTCTTACAAAACAGTGCAAATTCACTTTTTGATGAGGGTCAACAACTCAAAGATGAGTATAACATTAAAGTCAATGAAGCCCTTTTAGTTTTAGAGCGTTCATCAGGCCTCACCCAAAATGAAGCCAAAGAGATCGTTTTATCTAAGGTAGAAGAGCAATCTCGCGCAGAAATAGCGCATACCGTAAGACGCCTTGAAGAAGAGGCAAAACAAGATATTAAACGTCGTGTTAATTATATTTTAGCGCAAGCAACAACCCGTTTTGCAGGCGAGTTTGCCGCAGAGCGTCTTATTAATGTTGTCAATATCAAAGATGATGAGCTTAAAGGTCGCATCATTGGTAAAGAAGGACGTAACATCAAAACCCTTGAGATGCTTTTGGGTGTTGATATTATCATCGATGATACACCTAATGCAATTATCTTAAGTAGTTTTAATCTTTACAGACGTGCCATTGCTACCAAAGTGATTGAGCTTTTGGTTCAAGATGGCAGAATTCAGCCTGCGCGTATTGAAGGAATTTATGAGAAAGTTAAAGATGAGTTTGATCAAAGCTTAACAGAAGAGGGCGAAAATATTGTTATTGACCTTGGTCTAACGAAAGTCCATCCAGAGCTTGTCAAATTGATTGGTCGCCTTAAATTTAGAGCAAGTTACGGTCAAAATGCACTGGGGCACTCACTTGAAGTAGCGCATCTTGCCGGTATTATTGCTGCTGAAACAGGTGGGGATGTACTCCTCGCAAGACGAGCGGGTATTTTACATGATATTGGTAAAGCGTTAACGCATGAAACAGCGGGAAGCCACGTTGATTTGGGTGCTGAAATTTGCCGTCGTTATAAAGAACATGATGTTGTCATTAATGCTATTTTTGCGCACCACGGACATGAAGAGCCAACATCCGTTGAATCAGCAGCGGTATGTGCAGCAGACACACTTTCTGCAGCTCGTCCAGGAGCGCGTAGAGAGGTGCTTGAGAGCTTCTTAAAACGTGTTCAAGACATCGAAGAGATCGCTAAAAGTAAGCCAGGCATTAAGCAAGTGTATGCTATTAATGCGGGTCGCGAGATTCGTGTTATTGCCAATGCAAAACTCATTAATGATGATGAAGCAGTTTTACTTGCAAAAGAGATTGCTCAAGAGATTGAGAGTAAAGTTCAGTATCCTGGCGAGATTAAAGTTAATGTTATTAGAGAACTTCGCGCTATCGATTTCGCACGCTAAACACGTTTACATGTAGAGGCAACATGCCTCTGCATGACTGCTTTTAATGGAAACATAATGCAAACACTTTATACTTTCAAACATCTTTTTCAAGAGATTAAACACTATAAAAAAGAGCTCATTTTAGCCAATCTGATCGCTTTTTTAGCCGTACTTGTGAGTACACCCGTTCCTTTGTTAATGCCAATGTTGGTCGATGAAGTTTTACTGGGTAAAAAAGGTTTTGTGACGCACTGGGTTGATGCTTTTTGGGGCGAATCAAATCCTGCTTATCTTTATATTGTTGTTATTTTAGCGATTGTTGTGGTGCTTAGGCTCTTCTTTTTTCTCTTAAATTACCTACAAACAAAACTTTTTACCATCGTGTCTAAAAATATTGCTTTCAAAATACGTAAAGATATTTTGGATCACTTAAGTCACGTGGCAATGAACCAATTTGAATTTTTTGGTTCAGGTAAAGCTGCTTCACTTCTTGTGACGGATGTTGAAACCATTGATAATTTTTTAGGTGTGTTTGTGAGTCGTCTGATTATATCGGTATTCACCATTTTAGGGGTGGGCGCTGTGCTTTTGATGATTCATTGGCAATTAGGACTTTTTATCTTAATTTTAAATCCCATTGTTATTCTTTTTACGACCAAATTGGCAAAGAAAGTAGCAAAGCTTAAAAAAGAGCAAAATAAAGCTTTTGAGCTTTTCCAAGAAGCACTTTCCGAGACGCTTGATATGTTTGTTCAGATTCGTGCGACCAATAAAGAGCGACTCTTTTTTGATAAAGTTGAGAAACATGCAGAGAGTATCAAAGAGAGTTCCATCACCTTTAGTTACAAAAGTGATGGAGCAAGCCGTCTCTCCTTTTTGATCTTTCTCTCTGGTTTTGAGCTTTTTAGAGCAGCGAGCATCTTTGTTGTTGCTTATTCAGATTTGAGTATTGGCGCAATGCTTGCTATTTTTGGTTATTTATGGGTTATGATGCCACCCATTCAAGATATTTTAAATATTCAATACACATACCATAATGCAGGTAAGGCATTGGATCGTATTAATGAGATTTTGAACTTAAAAACCGAAGAGAGAGGATTACATGTCAAGAATCCTTTTGTGAAAAATAGTACCAATGCGATTGATGTTGAAAGGGTTAGTTTTAGCTATGATGGAGGTAAGCACGTTCTTGAAGAGATCAGCCTACATATTCCAAAAGGTTCAAAAATAGCTATAATAGGTGCGAGTGGAAGTGGTAAAACCACATTGGCTCATCTTCTGGTAGGGCTTTATCCATTAGACTCCGGGGATATTTTATTTGATGGTATTTCTGTTAAAGAAATTGGACTTGATGTTGTACGAGATCATCTCTTTTTAGTGCTCCAAAATCCACAGCTTTTTAATGCCACAATGGCACAAAACCTGATGGTTGATGAGAAAACCGATAAAGCTTTAGTCTATCAAGCGCTTCAGATTGCACAGTTAGAAAGTTTTGTAGAGGAACTTCCTGATGGTATACAAACCCAAATTGGCAAGCATGGTATTAAGCTTTCAGGAGGGCAGCGACAGCGTTTAAGCATTGCTCGTATGGTGCTACAAAACCCAAATGTGGTTATTTTAGATGAATCAACTTCTGCATTGGATGTGCATACCGAGGTAAAACTCTTTAATGCGCTTGAAAGTTATTTAGATGGTAAAACAACCATTATCATTGCGCATAGACTCAGTACGATCAAAAAGGCTGATTTCATTTATGTAATGGATAAGGGAAGAATCATCGAATCTGGAACACAAGAGGAACTTATGCGTCAAGAAGGCGCATTTTATGAATATGTTGTACAAAATAGAAGGAGTAAAAACAATGAAAAAAATATGGATTAGTTTAATGATGGGTCTGTTAATGACCACAACACTTTTTGCATCCGCAGAAGAAACAGTGTTGGATTCCTCTAATGCACTTAAAAATATGATTCGTGATTCTAAGATCAAGATTCCACAAAAGGTTATTGAAACTGCACAAGCGATTGCTATTTTCCCTGGAACAATCGAAATTAGTATGTTTTTAGGTGGAAAATCAGGTAATGGTGTTATGGTTGTGCGCAAAAGTGATGGTTCTTGGAGTTATCCATTTTTTGTTAAGCTTGGTGGTGCTGGATTTGGTTTTCAACTCGGTGTTGAGAAAAAAGATATTTTGATGATTTTCGAAAGCAAAGACAGTGTCGAAAAACTTATGAACAATAAAATAACACTGGGTGTTGATGCCTCTGTAGCAGCAGGTCCTGCAGGAGAAAGTGCTGGTAGAGGAAGTGAAACAAACTTTAAATCAGAAGTCTATACCTATACAAAAACCCAAGGTGCTTTTGTAGGCGTCTCTTTCGATGGCTCGGTTATGAATCACGACTATGATCAAAATATTGAGCTTTATGGTAATAACATCACACCTGCACAAATTATTGAGTCTGATGGACTCCTTTCTTCGTATGCGATTGAGGATTTCCTCAAAGCGATACAGAAGCTGACAAGTTATTAAGGATTGATGTGGAAGATATATTAAGTTCACTCTCAACCTATGGCTATGTTATTTTATTTGCCTACTCTTTCGGTGGTGGTATGATAGCCATTATTGCCGCAGGAGTGCTCTGTTATGCTGGTAAAATGGATCTGTCAACATCGATTGTTGTTGCAGCCTTTGCCAATGTTATTGGCAGCTCCTTTTTATTTTATATGGGACGTTACAATAAAAAAGCCTTAATACCTTATATTCGCTCCCATCGAAGAAAACTTGCGCTCAGTCATATTTTAATGAAGCGATACGGTGATAAGATTATTTTTATTCAAAAATTTATCTATGGGCTTAAAACTTTGGTACCAATGACAATTGGTCTTACGAAGTATCCCCAAACTAAATTTCACCTACTCAATACAATTTCTGCCATAATTTGGGCAGTTTCTTTAGGTATTGGAAGTTTTATGGCAGGCGAGCTTTTAATGCGCATTGCTGCTTATTTCTCTGAAAATACCTTTTTAGCGCCATTGATTTTATTCTCCATTATTGGTCTTATTTGGTTTTACTTCCAAACTGCGACTAAAAAGAAGCGTTAAACATCACAAGCTTTTTTAAAACTTTCCGTAAAATATCTACGGAAAGTCTCCTTAAAAAATCTTATTGCTCAAAATAAGCATTTTTTGCTCAAAACGATTCATAAACTCATTATAGGCTTTGCGTGAGTGACTGATAGTACAGATTAAACTTTTCATTGAAGGCTCCTCTGTTTAGACTTTTTCTCGATTTATAGAAGAAGTCTATAAAATTTTCATTATTGTAATAAAATTTGAAAATATGCTATAATAATATTTCAAAATGAAATATTGGAGGATAAAATGCCAGATATTTTGAGTGTTTTGCATAAAGTAAAAGATATTCTCTCGCAAGAGTTGGGTGAGCGTAAAGTGTTTGACAAAGATGTTGCTGAAGCGCTTGGCATCAATCAGCTTACCTTAGCAACCATGAAAAACCGTGCTAAAATTCCTTATAAAGAGATTCTTGAATTTTGCGCAAAACGTAAAATATCCATTAATTGGCTTTTATTTGATCAAGTGGTAGAAAGCTTGCAAGCAGAAACCGATAAATTTGCTCGTGTTCATTATTTTAGAGATATTTATGCTTCAGCAGGTGGTGGTGCACTCAATGAAGAAGAAGAGGGTGAAATGATGTATCTTGATGATGAGATCGTTCAAAAGCTTGGTGGCATTGGGATGATTAAGCACATTCAGGCGATCAATGTTTTGGGTGATTCTATGGAACCAACACTTTTTAGCGGAGATGTTGTTTTTATCAACAAAGAGTATACCAATGCCCTAAAATCAGGCATTTATGTTGTTTCGACACCAGTAGGTCTTTTTATCAAACGTCTCCAACTTCATGCCAATGGTACTGTTGCACTGGTCTCAGATAATGAAGCGTATGCCCCAGAATTGATTAATGCGAATGATGTTCAGGTGATTGGGAAAGTGGTTGGGAAGTTGTCTGCTAATGTGTAAAAAAGAAGTTTACATGTAAAGAGTTTGGCTCTTTACATGTAAGAATATATTAGAGTTGATCTTTAATCTCGATAGTGATCATTTTATCGTTTTGAGTGATGCTATCAAGAACTTTAAAGCTCTCTTTGTCATCTTTTGCAATTGCACCAAAGACGGTATGTACGCCATCTAAGTGAGGACAATCCACAAAACAGATGAAGAATTGACTTCCTCCTGTGTTTGGACCCGCGTGTGCCATTGAAAGGGAACCTCGTTTGTGTTTACTTTTTTGACCTTTACATTCACATGCAATGTTCCAGCCAGGACCGCCAGTTCCGCGACCACTTGGACAACCACCTTGTGCCATAAAGTTCTTGATAACACGGTGGAAGATCAAGCCATCATAGAATTTATCATTGGCAAGCGTTGCGAAGTTTGCTACTGCAATAGGTGTCTCTTCAGGATTTAGCTTAATAACAATATCGCCTTTTTCTGTTTTGATAATTGCGTATTGAAAAGCAGCCAATTGCTCTTTAGTGTAGTCGTATGTTTTTAGTTTGCTCATGGTATGAAGCCTTTTTAAGTGAATTAAGGTTGGATTATAACAAGCGATTCCTATAAGCTCTATTAACTCATTTTTTTAGTCACAATACTTGACCCTGTCACGAGATTTTTAGGGTAAAGTGGGTTTAATGGAGGAGGCGACGAAATGACGATACGCTGTAGCACATCAAGCTTTTGATGCTCTTTTGCAAATTCAACCAAAAGTTTATCCATAGGGAAAAATTTGAGGTATGTTAAGAAAGACTTCTCCCAATCTACGGTTTCATTCCTTTCATGTTGGGCATCTTGGAGCTGTGCAATATACATTTTTCGTATAATATTGGAAACATTTTGCTTACAAATAGCAATTTGCATATAAGGCTCAATGTTACTATAAACCTTGGCATATTCTTTGGCATTAATGAGTACCATTTGTTGTGTGTGGAAAGATTTTTTCATCTCTTCAAGTTCTTCAACAAGTGCGTAGTGACTTTGGAGTTGGAATTGATCTTGCGTTCGTACAGCTTCGAAGAGCATTTTATGTGTTACTTGGTGTTCGAGAATAAGTAACGCTTTTGAGACTTCTTTGAGTCGGTTGGCTTGGTTTTGGTACGGTTTAAATTGATGCAAAATATCAGACAAGATAAGCGCCTGCTTGTAATTTTTTTCTTCTAAATATTTCACAATTTCATGCTGTAAACGCTCTGCGACTTGCAATACTTTTTGGTAGAGTGGTGTTGATTCTAGAAAGATATTTTGTGCTACGAGCCTAAAATAGAAGTTAAAGTTTTTCTCTTTGACTGAATTTTCTGCCATTGTAAAAATACCTGAGCGTTTAAGCATGTTCTCGATGATAGGTTTTTTTTCTTCAACGTCTAAAAAATCTCGCAAACTCTCTTGCGCCACATCTTTATTTAAAAGGGGTTCACGTGCGAGCAAAATTTGCGCTTTTTGAAGGTTTTTATTCCAAAGCGACTCTAATTGTGAAAAGAGAGAACTTTGTCTCAGTTCTGGTTTGAGCTTAACAAGATCATAGGCAGGTACATATTTTATACTTCTAATATAACGATGAAGTGCCATAATATCAGGCTGAAGTTCTTCAATTTCTTTAAATTCCAGTTTACATTTTGGGTGGAATAAAAAAGGCTCTGCGATTTTTTGCGCCTGTGCAATATCGCCACGGGAAAGCAAATTCACAATAGTCTCTTTTTCTTCAAGCCAATATTCATAAATCTTTTTTGTCTCACGGTGTGACATCAAAAAAATGTTCTTTTGAAAGATTAAACATGCCTCTTTTATTTTTTTGAGTTTGATGTATGTGATGAATTGTTCTTCAAATTCACGGTGGTTGTAAAAAAGTAGTTCGCCCGTTTTAAACCCCATAATAAAATATTTTTGTGTTCGAGAAAGCGTTGTTACACCATCATAAGGGAGTTTGACGTGGTATAAAATATCAAGTGTTTTAACATAAACAGCAAATAAAATGGATTCTCGTGTCCCAATATAGATAAATTTTTTGCTATGAGAAAGTACCATAACTGACGGCCAGACATTGTGGTCAAGTACCTTTTCGAGAATGACTTTACCTCGCATGAGATCAATTTTGATGACCTTGCCACCTCGCGTAATAGCAAGGAGTGTCTCTTCATCCAAAAAGGTCATCATTTCAATCACATCATCTAATTTTTGCTCAAATGCAATGCTAAAACTGTTGATTTTATAGACAACGAGTTCATGTGAAAAAGAGGCATATGCTGCACGCTTATACTCCTCAGAAATTGCTACCGCACTGATGACATCACTCGTTATAGGCAGTTCTGATTGGATAATGCCATCTTCTGGACTAATAATGTAACTTCTTCCTCGTTCATTGCCTGTGATGAGAAATTGGTCATTTTCACTAAAAGCAGCTTTACTAACGATTTCATTTTTATTGAAATGAAAAGTACTTACAGGGTTACTATCGAAGCGTGTATCGATGACATTTTCGATGTTGTTTTTGGCAAAAGAGATATAGGCTAAATGATTACCAACACTGAAAGGGCGCTTGTAATAATCAAAAAGCGTGTGTGTATAAGTGTTGCAAAGTGGCATGTTTTGATTGATTCGGATTTGATTGAGATCAATCGTATGCAGGTATGCTTGGTTGTCTATGATTTGTAGGGTAGATTCATCTGCAACACTCGCATAGGAGATTGCTGAATGAAACGTTATCTCTCTTGAACTTGGCAACATAATTCAAAGTCCTCTTCTTTGACGATACAGACTAAAAATTTGTTAGGTTCATAGTCGCTTATTCTTACCAATACAGTTAGGATGTGACCTATAGACTTCACAGATCCTTTAAACGTAATGTCTCCATTGTATGGCCAGTTGTCTTTGATCTCTTCGATGTTCTGAAACAAGTCCATCTCTTCAAAATCGATTAACTCTTTGAGTTGTAGGGCTTGAGTTGTAAGTTTACTCAGTAAACTCTCTTCAATATGATTGCTGACAATCTCTTCAAAAAGTTTGTTGTAGTTTTTAAATGTCAGATCATTTCCTACGATTGCAGAAGGGAAGGGGATATATTTTAAAAGTTCATCTTCTTTGACACACATCGCCAAATTAAGATTTTCATTTGTCGTTACTTCTTGATGTTTATATAATTCTGTAAGATCTTGAATGATCGTTATGTATTCTAAAGTTTCACCCTGTGCGTCTAAAATAGGTACAATTGTCTCATAATGATACAGAGGCTCTAACGTATGGGTTTGGCTGAGTACAAGACCTTGCCATGTTTTTTTCGCTTGAAGCATTGCCCAAATTTCATCATAAAGTGAGGCATTGTTAGAAGGATGCGCGATGACCTTGTCACTTTGACCTATAATTTCCTCTTTGGTGTAGCCTGTTTTGTGACAATAATTTTCATTGATATCCGTAATAATGCCATTTTTATTAGTGATGACAACCATGGTGGCTTTATCAAGAGCCTCTTTGTAGGCATTGAGTATGGAATTTTTTAGGTCGATTGATTGCGCTTGCATGTGCGTAAATTTTTTGAGTTTTTCATTAGCAATTTCTAAGTCATATTTGTATTGATTCATCGCTTTTTCATTGTAGATATGTTCTACAATCGTATAAAGGACGCTTAGAATTTGATCACTCTGAATGGGTTTAGTAATAAAATAATTGACACCGAGATTGATAATTTTAACTAGATATTCACTTTCATTGTGTGCGGAAGTAACAAGAATAGGTTGCTGTGGGTAAAGTTTTTTGATGTTTTCAATCATTTCAATGCCATCCATCTCAGGCATACGAATATCCGTAATGACAAGATGGTAATGGTTTTCTGCAAGTTTTAGAAGTCCTTCTTTTCCATTGCTTGCAAGCTCAACATCTGAAAAAATATCACTTAGAAATAAACTTATCTCTTCACGTAAAGATGGATCATCTTCGACGTATAAAACTTTAAGCTCTTTACTCCACGCAATAAGCTGGTCGATCGCATTTTGCATTACGACTCTCCCTATGAATTTTAAGAGTTTATTATATACTTTAGGCGTTGTATTTGTGTTGTATTTTTTGCTATACTTTGATAAATATGCGGTATTAAGGGCAAATCTACTCATTGAGGAAATCAAAGTGCGTGAATCGTTATCTTTACTCCTTGTGGAAGACGACATCTCTTTAAATGAAGAGCTTGGCATTTTTTTGTCTGATTTTTTTGATACGATAGATTCGTTTTATTCGGCTGAAGAAGCTTATGCAAAATACCTTACTGCTTCGTATGATTTAGTCATTACGGACATTCAACTTCCCCATCAAAATGGTCTTGCTTTAGTAGAAAAGATTAAGAAAAAAAATCCCTCCCAAATGGTTATAGTCATTTCTGCTTATAAAGAGGTAGATTATTTTATTAAAAGCATTGACCTTGGCATTTACAGTTTTCTTACCAAACCTTTTGATTCTCAATTGCTCATTAATACGATGATTAAAGCAACCAATCAACTTCAACATAGCAAGACAAAATTAGACTCGTCGATGGTACTTTTACATGAAGGTGTGAATTTTGATCTGAAAACGAGAAGTTTATATGTCAAAGGTGTGCTACAAGAATTAACGACAAAAGAGGAGCTTTTACTCTTTATTTTAGTCAAAAATGCAAATACTTTTGTGAGAAATGAACAGCTCGCTCAAGAAATATGGCAAAGTGATGAAGTGAACAATTCTACGCTAAGAGCTCTTGTAAAGCGGTTACGCGATAAACTTGACTATGATGAGTGCATCGTCAATCTAAAAAATAGAGGCTATAAGCTTACAGCGCAACTTTTATAGGAAGTATCTCTAGTGGGGCATTGAAAAAATAGCCTTGGGAAAAATCTACACCCAGTTTTTTGACCATTTCAAATTCTTCTTTAGTTTCAACAAATTCTGCAACGACTTTCATACCAATTTTTTTTGCCATCGAAGCAATGGACTCTACGATGTCTTGATTACGCAAATTGGTGTCAATTCCTTTTATAAACTGTCCATCGATTTTGAGAAAGTCCACCCCCATATTTTCCAAACGGTTAAAGTTCGAACGATCACTTCCAAAATCATCAAGGGCAAGAAGATACCCCATCTCTTTGAGGACTTTTAAATTGCGAAGGGGAACATGGTTGCTATCACTGATAATAATATCTTCCAAAATTTCAAAAGTAATCAATGCCGGATCAATGTTGTAGATCTTTTGTTTGGTTTGTAAAAAGTCAATAAATGTTTGGTTCAAAAGGTCTTCATTGGTGATATTAATTGAAAAGGCTATCTCTTTTCCTGCAAAGATTTTAAAGGATTTATTGATCATCATGCGTGTGAGATTGCTCATAAGCCCACTGCGTCTTGCTGCTTCTAAAAAATTTGCAGGTGAGATGATTTCCCCATCATCTTCAATACGCGCTAGACATTCGTATCTGACAACCTGACAGGTATGATTATCGACAATAGGCTGAAAATACGGTATGACACGATCTTCCTCTAAAGCTATACGAAATTTCTGAATCCATGTGGTTTCAATTTTAGTGCGTGCGTGAAACGTATCTTGCGTGTTGTAAATGTTATATTGGTTTGGAATACCACGCATACGAGCTTCTCTAAGCGCTATACGTGCATTTGGAAGCAGTAAAGACGTAAACCTATCCGTTGTGATACCGCATGATAAGGTAATATAAACAGGTTGTTCTTCGTATTCACCAATAGGGGTTTCCCTAAAAAAGGCTTGGATTTGAATAGCGACAAATTCAGGATTGATAATTTGTGGATCAAAAATAATGACAAATTCATCTGAGTTATAACGGTAAAGATGGACATCAGGAGAGAGGTTAAATTGTAAAAATTCACCCACTTTAAAAAGTGCTTCATCGGCAAAGTCCGCTCCGTACGTTTGATTGATATAGCTGAAATTATCAATATTGTAGAGCATAATTGTTAGAAAGCGATCTTGGGAAAAATTATCTAAAAAACTATAGAGCATGTTGGCATTTTGCAGTTTTGTCACTTTGTCTATGGTCAAAAAATTGTGTACGAGTTGAGAGTTTTCTGCAAGTTGTTTGGTTTGTTCGTCAATTTTTTGTTGCATATTTGCTTGCTGAAATGCTTTATCATGTTGATCTTTTACCAATAAAGAGACTTTATAGAGTGTTTCAATGAGTTGATCAAAGTCGATTGGTTTAAGCAAGTATCCACTTATATTGCTACGAATTATTTCTAAAAAATACTCTGTTTCGTTATGTGCTGACACAACAATGATGGGTTGTGTTGGATTGAGTAATTGAATATTACGAATAAGATCCATGCCATTCATTTGTGGCATATTAAGGTCAGTAATGACAATATCATAATGATTGGGGCGCTCTTTATAGTAGCTGAGTGCTTCAATTCCATCACTTGCTTCGTCAATTTCATGGAAAAGATCGCGCAGTAGGGCTACCGTATTTTCGCGCAATACAATATCATCTTCAGCGTATAAAATACGTAAAGGTGATGTAAGGCTGACAAGATCGGTAAGGCTAATTTGCACTATGTTCTCCGCTAATTTTAATAAATGTTGTACCCTAGGCTTTGATTATAACGAGGGTGTTTTCTTTATAGGGTGTTAAGCGATATGGTACCATTTTCTATCTTTTTTGAGTATAGAATCTCGAACATTTTTACTAACCTTCTTTGAGCTTAATGGTAAATTTAGCACCATTCTCTGCATTTGTAGCTAAAATCTCACCACCACAGTGTTCTTCGATAATGGTTTTTGACATATAAAGTCCAAGCCCTGAACCATTTTTTTCACTTTTAGTTGAGAAATAGGGTTCAAAAATATGCGGTAAAACATCTTTTGAAATACCTCCTGCATTATCTTCAATGCTAATTGTCTGCCATGTGTCTTCTTTGTCTATTGTAATTAAAATATGAGCATCGTGTATTTTACGTTCTTTAATGACATCTTCTGCATTTTTGAGAATATTGAGAATGACTTGCGTGACTTCATTGGCATACGTGAAAATTTCATAGGTAGCATGTGTTTCAACTTTGATGGTAATACCATTAATTTCTAAAGCTTTGCCAATGATTTCAAGGGTGCGGTTAACCAGTTGTGAAAGCGTGATACTCTCTTTTTGCTTGTTGGGCTTGAAGAAATTGCGAAAATCATCAATAGTATGGGTAAGAAACTGAACATAAGATTCAATTTTGCTCATGGCTTCACTGATAAATTGTTGGCTTTCTTCTCGTCCTTTTTGTGTTGTGTAGTCAAAACGGTTAAGCGTTATTTTGAGTTTAATGGATGCCGATACTGCTGAGATTGAGCCTAAAGGTTGACGCCATTGATGGGCGATCATACTGATCATCTCGCCCATTTGGGCAAGGCGAGACTGCTGTAAAATATGTTGATCTTTTTCCCTATTTTTATGTACTTCTTCTTCTATACGTCTTTCTAATGTTTGATTGATCTCTAAAAGTTCAAGATGGTTTTTACATGCTCGTACAGCGTTCTCAAGTTTAGATTGAAATGAGACAATGATGGCTTTGATGAGTTCAAGTTCACCCGTAGATGCTTGAAATACAAAAACGATCCAGTCCTCTCCAATCTTAACATGTAAAAGAGATTTACCACTGTTATCATCGTAGCTAATGGATTCATTTTTCATAAGAGCATGTGGAGGCAGAAAAAGCTCTTTATAGGCCTTCTTACCTTGAAAGCAGAGTTGCTTATGACTTTTTGAATATTTGTCATAGTCCCAATAAATGGAAGCTAAAGCTCCTGTTTTTCTTGAAAAAACTTTGAGAAAATGCGCCATCATCTCTTCAAGTTGAAGTGATGTTCCTATGGCACTGACACACTCAAAAGTGATTAAAAGTTGTTCGTTGAGTTGTTGCATGAAAGACTCCTACGACACATTAAAAAATATCTATAAGATTATCATAAAGATGCTGATATAGCATATCTTAAAGTGTACCAACAACACAGGTATTGTTGTAAAATTCAATGCCCTCTTGATTGTCATTGGCGATCTCTCCAAGACTTATGACTCCCCAAATAATGGTTTTTTTATCAAACACTTTGCTAATCGCATGTACCTCTTCTTTAAAATATGTGTCTAAGAGTGCATATCGTGAAAGGCAATCGACTAAAAATACGGATTGGATTGTTTCATCTTCTTTATCGGATCTAGAAATTTCGGCTGCTTCTGTAGCTGCTTGAAGCAGGTCTTCTTTTTCACCTTTTAGAATAGATAAAACAGAGTTTTCATCAAGTTTTCCAGCCAAAGATAAATTGGTACCATTGGTAGTCATTGGTTCTCTTACAAGAAAATCTTTATTATATCGCACGATACCGAGTGGATAGCGTTGAGAAATTTTAAAAAATGGGGTACTCTCAAAGCGCATATCGCTGTCTTTTTCAATCGCTTCTTTATAGACACTGAAAGCATCTTTATAATTGATTTTTTCTAAAAGGTTGCCTTTACATGTTGTTGCGATAAAAGGTCCAAAAAGAGAGTTCCAGCCATGTTTAACACCAATACCAATGGTACTTGATGAGGTAATAATGATAGCAGCATTCATATAAAAGCGGTATGTATCAAAAATAACAGGCTCTTGAATAAGGCATGTTTTACCAGCTCCACCACCGATTAGCTTTGCATTTTCGGGTAAGAGCGAGTAAATTGCTTCTAGAAAGTCGGCTATTTGTGTCGAAAATCCATCGACAATCGTCAAAACAGAGTTTGTCTCTGCTGTGGGGTGAAGTTGGTATGGGTTGTCCATATCGATAATTTGGAGTGCAGCTTTTGGATTGAGTTTTGCAACGATAATGCCACTAGCATAGGTTTTATCTTTGAAAACCACTCGTGGGAAAATAGCGCCACATAAACTCACATCTTCGTATTTTGGCATTTCTAAAAAAGGTGTCTCTTCTGCAATGAGCAGTAAATATGAGCCTTTTTTTAGCTTTACATGTAAATCCTCAATGCGTTTAACGAAAGAGATGTGATCAAACATGATGGACTCCAAAATTTTTCTAAGACACATTTTATACTAAAAGTGTGACAAACGCGTTGTAAAATCTCTATAACGCATTTTTTAGAATGACGAAATAAAACAATAATCTTGAGTTTAAACTTTGACCAGTGGTTCACAAAGGGCTTTAGATGCTTGGATGAGTACATCAGGCGCAAGACAAAGTTGAATCCCACGAAGTCCAGCACTCACATAAACTTTGACATGATCTTTGATAGAACTGTCTATAAATGTGGGGTAAGCTTTTTTCATTGCAAGGGGAGAACAACCCCCTCGAATGTAGCCTGTCAATCCTAACAACTCTTTGACTGCCACGAGTTCACAGCGTTTTACTTTTGCAACTCTGGCTAAGGCTTTGAGGTCAATTTCAGCAGCAGCGGGGATACATGCAACGACGATATGTTTTGCATCATCACGAGCTACCAGTGTTTTAAACACGCAAGATGCATCAACCCCAAGCGCTTCTGCTGCATGTGTAGCGCTGAGGTCTTCTTCATCAACTTCATACGATGTCATCTCGTAAGGAAGTTTGAGCGTGTCTAAAAAGCGTGCGGCATTGGTCTTTTTCAGGCTCATTTATCTACCTTTTTATATGTAGTCTTGACACCCAAAAGATTGGTTTCAATACTTTTATCACCTGTAATGTAGAAGGTGACACTTGTATTGGTTGAAGGATCCATAACAACAACTTTAGTATCATCAATGTTGTATTTAACCATCGTTGTGACATTAAGTGCTTGTACTTTTTCTTTTGTAAATTCTATATCGCCCACAGGTAAGAAGATATTTTTACCCTGAGGTCGCCATTTCCCAATGATTGGGTTGGGTGTTTCTCGTAACGCAAGTGTCATTATAACGGAACCAATGATGGCTACTGCAACACCCACAATAATTTTAGGGTGATGCTTTGGATTCCAGTCACGTTCTTTCATGCATTGGCGCATTTTTTCTAAGACAGATTCTCTTGAGGGATTATTTTTAGGGGAAACACGTGGCTCTTGACGTGGGTTTGTCTGCTCAAACATCTGTTCTTCCACTTCAAGTTGACGAAAAAACTCATCTTCATCTGCTTGGTTTAAAGGGTCTTTGAGTGTTTTTCTTTTGTTTTTGAGAAGTTTATCAGGATCCATATAATCAAGTGTTTCATCTTCTTTGACTTCAAAAAATTTCATAAATTTAGAAAACATTGCATACCTTATTCGTTAATCTCTTGTATCTGAAAGTATAACATGTGATTCTTTTAACGACGATGAGAGCGGATTTTAAACTTGATAGGGTGAATCAAATCACAAGATTTTGTAAAATGCTATAATAGATGAATACTTCAGTGTAGATAAACTTGAATAAGGCTTTTGATGCTTCAGGATGAAAAAAGAGCGAGAAAAATGAGAACAAATACAACAAATTCTTCTAAAAAAACAATAACGCCACGAACAAAACGCTCACGTGCGCAAAAAAGCTCTAAACGTCCTTCATTGCTTTTAAATTTACTGGGAAGTTGTGTGGTTATTGCCCTTGTCGCTTTTGGCATCAAGTATGCCATCGATCATACGATGAACTATAATCCTTTGTTAGGTAAATGGAGAGCTCAAACAGTTTTAGGCATTATGGAAATAGAGTTTGACCGTAGCAGTATGTCCTCATTCGGTACAAAAAATCCTGTCACATATGATGTTTCAGAGAATAAAGTCATAGTCATTGATGATACAATTAAAATAGGCAATACCTACAAAATTGTCGATGAAAATACTATTTCTACCGAATCAGGCGGGTTTAAAACGATCTATAAAAGAGTGAAATAGCGCTTAATCAATGGGTCGTATGACAACGCTAAAAGGCATATTGTTGTGTTTTTGACTTGTCGCACCGCTGATTGTAAATGTGTTTTGAACTTCATCAAATAGATACTCTTGATAGCGCTGTGAAAACCCTGTATGGTACTTATGTGAATCTAACTCACTGATCGTGATGGTATCAACATACTCTGGATTGTTCAGATAAAACGTAACGGTCGCTATTGTGGATTCTACAAGATCATGATTAATGTAATAATTGACTAAAAATTTCTCTTTGCCATTTCCTAGAGTATATGTAATTTCATTTTTATCTAAGAAACCTTTCATCATCTCATTGCCTTTTTCAACCATTCAATCCCTCTTCATTTTCATTTTGACGTGTTAATTCTATATCTCATCGTTTGTATTTTATCTTAAATATTCTGGTTAAGAAAATATAGTTAGAAGAAAAAAAATAAAATATACTTTTTGCTATATATAATGTAAGTAAAATAGCACTCAAATCGTGAAATCGGTTTAGTGCATTGGTGAAAAAATTGATAGTCTAGAAAGTATGATGAATGAAAATTTTTTGTGGGAAGGAAAATAAAATGAAGATACTGGTTGCGGGAGCCGGACTTGAACCAGCGACCTTCGGGTTATGAGCCCGACGAGCTACCAACTGCTCTATCCCGCGACGGAAAATGTTAAAAGGTGGATGGGGTGAAGGGATTCGAACCCCTGGATGCTGGTACCAAAAACCAGTGCCTTACCGCTTGGCGACACCCCAATGCCTTTAACGAGGTGAAATTATAGTCATTTTTAATTTGTTTGTCAAGGGTAATTTACTATAATCCATATAAATTATTTTTTGGAGCAAAAAATGCCTATACAACGCGTCAAACAAGCAATAGAAGATATTAAGCACGGCAAAATGGTTATGATGGTCGATGATGAAGACCGAGAAAATGAGGGAGACCTTGTTTACGCAGCAACATTCTCTTCACCAGAAAAAGTCAATTTTATGGCGTCTGAAGCCAAAGGTTTGATTTGTGTTTCTATCAATGAAGAGATCGCGAAACGTCTTGATCTTACACCTATGGTAAAAAACAATGACTCTCAACACGAAACAGCGTTTACGGTTTCAGTAGATGCGCGTGTCTGTTCTACGGGTATTTCAGCGTATGAGCGTGACATTACCATTAAAATTCTTGCGGACTCTTTGAGCCGTCCTTCTGAACTGGTAAAACCTGGTCATATTTTCCCTCTCATAGCACGTAAAGGTGGAACATTGGTTCGTACTGGGCATACAGAGGGTTCAGTTGATCTTTGCCGTTTAGCAGGCCTTAGCGAAGTTGCCGTGATCTGTGAAGTTATGAAAGAAGATGGGCATATGGCACGACGTGATGATCTGGACCTTTTTTGTAAAAAACATGGTATTAACATCATTTACATCTCTGATATCGTGGCATATCGTATGCAAGCAGAGTCATTGGTACGTGAAGTTGCTTCGGGTCTTGTGGAATTTTTTGGCTCACAAGCTCGTAAAATTGACATGGTTGACCACGAAGGCAATCATCATATCGCATATGCGTTTGGCGAAATCAGTAAAACAAGTGCCGTAAAATTCCACCACATTTTGCCAGACAATGAACTTTTAGCAAACGATAAAAAATTTCAAGGTGTTTTAAAAGCGATTGATTATCTTAAAGCGAATAATGGTCTTTTTGTCTTTATTGACAGTGAATATACCACCAACCCAGAACTACGTGAGTTTGGTATTGGCGCTCAAATTTTGAAGAAACTAGGTATTGAGAACATCAACTTACTTTCAACCACTAAGCGCAAAGACTATATTGGGTTGTCAGGGTTTGGGCTTAATATTAACCAAGAGATCGTTCTCTAAATCTTTACATGTAAAGGGTGTGCATGGATTTTTTCCTTCTTTCAGCGTTGGTACTTTTAGCGGTAACTGCCATCATGGTAACCATCTCTAAACATATGGGGCTTGGCTCTATTTTGGGATTATTGATTGCTGGAATTATTGTAGGTCCTCACACACCCGGACCTATTGTTACAAGCGAAGTTGAAACGTTACGCCATTTTACGGAATTTGGTGTTGTTTTACTGCTTTTTGTCATTGGGCTTGAGATGCAACCTGCAAAGCTCTGGTCGATGCGTAAAGAGGTTTTTGGCTTAGGTTCACTGCAAGTCATCGCTTCTGGTGTTGTGCTGGGTCTTTACATGAATTTTTTTGTGGAAAGCATAGGTGTTGCCATGCTTTTGGGCTTTACACTTGCTCTTTCTTCAACTGCTTTTGTCATGCAGATTTTGCAAGACAAAGGAAAACTCAACACGGAGCATGGTAAAAATGCTTTTGCGATTTTACTGCTTCAAGATTTAGCGGTTGTGCCACTTCTTGCTGTGCTTCCTTTACTCTCAAGCCAACAACAAACATCAGATACTTCGTGGTGGATAACGCTATTGAATGTTTTGGCTATGTTTGCATTACTTGTTGCTTTTGGTCGTTACATCATTCCTAAAGCGCTGGATAAAGTGGCAAAACAACGCAATAAAGATGCTTTTTTGCTCTTGACACTGCTTAGTGTTGTGCTCTCAGCCTATCTTATGAAACATGCGGGTCTTTCGATGGCGCTGGGTGCTTTTTTGATGGGTATGTTTCTTTCTACATCACGCTATAGCTTTCAAATTGAGTCCAGCCTTGAGCCTTTTAAAGGTATCTTGATGAGCCTTTTCTTCATTGCTGTGGGTATGTCGATTGATTTTAAAGCGATTATGAACGATCCGTGGGTTTTTAGTGAGCATGTTGTGGTCATTTTAGTGCTGAAATCGTTGGTTATTTTTGCCTTGATGCTTGCTTTTGGAGCGAGTAAAAGTGGGGCTATCAAACTGGCATTTTTGCTCAATCAAAGTGGTGAGTTTGGGTTTGTTCTCTTTGGTGCGGCAAAGGCACTGGGTATCATCAACGATCAGCTCTTTGTTGTGGGCATCGGTGTTATTTCTATCAGTATGCTGCTCACGCCTGTTTTGTATAATTTTGGCTGTTCCCTTGCGAACAGGCTTGCCAATGTTTCGCAATTTTCCTACTTCAATACCGATAATGCGAGTATGGAGCAAAAAGTCGTGGTTGCAGGTTATGGTAGTACGGGAAAAGTGATTGCGAAGATGCTTAAAAGCAGTGGCATTCCGTTTATGGTTTTTGACATTAACACGAACGAAGTGGAATTGGGGCGCAAAGAGGGGTTTCCTGTCTTTTTTGGAGATATTACAGACTTAAAACTGCTGAGTACCATCAAACTTGACCAAGCTTCGATGATAATTGTATCGATAGACCATAGTTTAAACGCGATTAAAGTGGTGAAGCATATCAAGGAAAACTACGCGCATATTAAGATTTTAGCGCGCGCTTTAGACATCAAAGCCATGGATAAAATGCTGTTGGCAGGTGCAAGTTGGGTCATTGCTGAGACACTGGAGAGCAGTATTCGTACAGGTGAAGAGGCATTAAGTCAAATGGCAGTTCCAACTGATGAAATTGCTGTCTTACTGGAAGCATTGCGCAAAAATGAGTATGAACTTATCCGTGAGATAACCAAAGAAAAATAGCAGTATTCCAAGCGCATTGAGCGGTAATTTATAAGCCTAATTTAGGGACTTTTTGAGAACAACACGCTTTGCGTATTTCAAAAAAACTTTTCGTGTGTGAGCCTAATTCTACAAGCTCATTTTGGGTTTCGAGTGCATTGTATTCTGCAAGGAAAAGTAGGTCTTCCATCAATTTTTGAAGCGTCTTAATCTCTTCAAGTTGTGTTTGCAATATACGTGTATACTCTTCTTTCGAACGCTCTTTGCGGAGTGCTATCTCGATCTCACCACGCATAATGGTCAGAGGCGTTCGCAGTTCATGTGACGCATTTGTATTGAACTCTTTTACCCCACGAAAGCCCTTTTCAAGGCGATCTAGCATTTCGTTAAACGCACTAGCCAGATGGTTTATCTCATCATTGTAGGGGCGTTGTTTGATGCGCAAAGAGAGGTCTTTGGGTGTTATGGCTCTGATTTCTTGAAGCATACTGTGTATGGGTTGGAAGTATTTATGCACCAAAAGATACCCTCCGAGGCTGGAAAGAATCAAGATAAATGGGTCTAAAACCCACATGCGTGTTAAAAAGTGTTCTATGGCTTCGTGCGTTTGCATTGTGCTTGAAAGAGTATCTTGCAGATTGTGTTCGACGTTGAGGAAAAGTGCATAGTTAAAACTTGCTAAGATGAGGGTTTGAATGGCAAGGTACCATAACAATAATTTCACTTTAATGCTCTGCATATGCATCCTTTAAGGTTATAACCACAACTTCACTTGGTACACAAAAACGAAAGTCAACGCCCCAACTGCCGTACCCTGTTGTGACGAAGATTTGGGTTTTGCCTTGGCGGTGTAAGCCTTGAAGGTAGGGCTGAAAAAGCTTTACAATGTAGCCAAAAGGGTAAATTTGACCACCGTGTGTGTGACCGCTCAGTTGCAAATCAATCGGAAAATCTTTTGTGAAACGAATGTCTTTTGGCTGATGTGCCAGCAAAATGGAAGGTACTTTGGTATCAAGCTTCAAGAAGAGCTCTTTTTCATGGCGATGGATGCCAAAGTATCTGCTAAACGCGTCACTGAGTCCTGCCAGTTGAAGTGACTCAGCGCCTCTTTTTAGGGTTATGATGCGGTTATCTAAGAGTATAAAGCCAAGTTTTGAGACCTCGGAAGCAAGTATTTTTCGTGCGTAAACGAGGTCATGGTTTCCACTGACAAAATAGACAGGATGTTTGATGTGGCTTAGAATTTCAAGCTGAACGTGTATTTTTGAAGTGAAGTCATCAAAAAGATCGCCCGTAAGAGCGACCATGTCGATGTTCATTTCATTGATCTTTTCAACCAAATTTTCAAGCGCCCTCAGAGGCGTTTTAGCGTTGATATGTAAATCGCTGAGATGTACAATGGTAAAATTTTCAAAAGATATTGGAAGCTTCTCTATGGCTACGTTTATCCTTTTTAAGTTTAGCCTACCATACGCTTTTTCAAACATTATGTCCTCTTTTAATTTTTCGCTAAAGCAAGGTCATAAGAGATGACTACTTCATCGCGTACACTTAAGAAAAGAAGGGTTGGAGGCTCAATGCCAAAGTCTGACATTTTGATGCTAAAACCACCTTTGAGTTTAAGAAGGTTGTCTTGTTCAATGATATCCGCTTTGGTGTCAATCTCTTTGGTCTGTTTATTGAGTGAAAGCACACCGACAAGATGGTAGCCATCTACCTCTTTTTTCACCTCTTTAATTTTAAAGTTTGTGCTTGGATGCTCTTTTGCGTGTAATGCTTCATACATGTGTTCATCGCGCTTTTCATTTTCACTTTTGAGCGATAAAAGCTCCAACGAAATGTCTCCTTTAAGGGATTCAGGAGTGGTGTCTATGCTTAGTTTTGTAAGTATATTACTGCTTTTAGGCGCAATATTGCTATCGCCTAAGATCTCTGTTTGCGCCTGAATGAAACCCTCTTTATAATGAAGATCACTGGCAAATGATGCACTGGAAAGAAGTGATGTGGCAAGTACTGCCAAAGCGATTTTACTGAACATTGTTAATCCTTTTTTGAGAAGTTTGATAGAAAAAATTGTAGATTTCACGGCACAACAGTGCACAAATCATCACAACACCTACATAGGTGTAACCTCCTAAGGCGCTCATCAGCCCGCCACCGCCTGCGATCCAGCCTGTAAAGACCATGATCATGCCAAGAAGCCTAAGATTGCCAAGGCGAGAGAGCCTTTTCATAATGACAAAGTTATAGTACGAAATGACAAACGGATAGACCATGCTAAGAAGCACCGCTTCACGCGCTGCGTAGAGCATATAACTCATAGCAAACAAGAGCACGATAATAAACGAATGATGCTCCTTAAGTGTGTCACGCAGAAAGTACGCAGCAGCCATTCCCACCACGTGAAAGACTAAGATGATGTGCCATGTTTCAGCTCTCCAAATGGAGATGTCGCTGCTACGTGAGAGTGTTTCAAACAAGTTGGCATCCAAAAATGCCCACACCGCCATCGATAAAACCGCATAGATGCTAAGACGCTCAGATTCAATCTCAACAATGTGCTTTGGCAAAAGATGAATAAAAAAGCTACATGCCAAAGCAATAAATGAAAGCGCAATGGCGAGATTGCCTCTTAAAATTGGCTCGTAGGTAAAGAGCGCTGTGGAGAGCGCATAGGTCAAACCAAGGGCTACAGCGATCTCCGTGTAACGCCCTCGTGTTAGCTTAATAAGCAGTGGTGCGCTCATCCCCAAACTTATACCCAAAATCCCCAATATAACAAGGTTCATAGAAGGGTAAAAGAGTGAACAAAAGGCTTGAAGCGCTATGAAAAAGCTGATCTTTTTTTGGTCGTTGTCCAGTATGCCAAAAGAGCGATACACCAGTAAACTGCCCAAAACACCACCCAAAGGGAGTGTGAAAAAGGCTTGAATGTCCGAGTGAAACACTTCGACGATGCCTGTTTGTGCGATGAGTAAGTAGTAGCAAAACTCACTCGCGACAAAGAGCGTAAAAAGGGCATTAAACATAAAGTCTCCTTTGTAATTTTGCTTGAAAGATGATGTACACACACGCAAAAACAAGGTCATAAACGGCGATAAGCATGGCTTCGATGCCTAGTTGATGGGCAAGATAAAGCGATAAAAACATAGCAGAGACGGCGATACGGTTAAACGCACTTATTTTAGCAAGAATCAGTGCATTTGAAGGTTGGGTTAAACCAAAGAGATGAATAATTCCCGTGGTCATCATAAATGCAAAGACAACGTACTCGTACTTTCCTTCAAAGCCAAAACCTAAAAGCGGGTAGAGTGTAGCAGCAAAAACAAACAAAAAAATACCACCCAGTGCGTCAGAGAGAAAGCCCGTAAGATGGTAAAGTCTTAAGGTGTTTGGTTTTTCGACACTAAGCCCAAATTCTGGGTAGAAAAAGAGGGTGGTCACTAAAACTATGAAGAGACCGCACACCATACGAATCGTCCATAAAAGGTTGATGTCCGCTTTCATAAAGCCCGCTTCCATAAGCCCTGCCATAGAAAGAGCAATGAGCATAAGCGTAAATCCAAGTGTGTAAAAGAGGCTAAAGGCGGTTTGATTCATTTTTTTCAAGTACGGCGATACCACTGCCATCGCCATAAAAAAGATGCCCACACCCATGGCAATGTGTGCGTGTGCTACCACGAGGTCATTGCGATGAAACAACCAACGAATCGAAGGAATAAACAAGATGTTACCCTCAATGTCAACAAATAAAAAGGAATAAACAGCAATGACAAGAAATGGACTGTTTTTAAACGTAATGTTCGCATCACTAAGCCATTTGATAAGCAGAGGCACAAAACAAAGGGTGAGGTACTGAAAAAACCACTCTTGGTTGTACGTAAGCTCACCGATGAAAATGCGATGCGCCACAGAAGCGATGTAACCTACAAGAGGGATAATCCACATGGCATGGTACTTCGCCACAAAATTCTCTTTGGCATGCAGTTTGATAAGGAGATAAAAAATAGGAATGAGGGTGTAACTCATACCCAGAGTATTGTCTCCATGTGGGCCTACGATGGTTTTCTCTACTTGCCCAATGATGGGGTTCATCAGCACTAAAAGTGCGATAGGCGAAGCGATGACAAGGTATAAAGAGACTTTGATCCACAGTGGTATAACCTTGTACTCTTTGATGTAGTCATACAACGCCAAGATGTAAAAAACACCTGAAAACGCAAGGATAAAGTTAAGCTCATACGCAAAGTCATAAAAGACGAGTCCTCTGTGAACGCCCATCAAAAGGCTAACGGTCATAAAGACTAAAAAGATGCACCAAAGGGTAAAGTAGATTTTTAGTTTTTCAAGTCCTTTTTCACTGTGGATGTTCTCTTTTTCCATCAACACAAACGGTAAAAAGGAGAGCATCAACGGTACAAAACCATACAGCATCAACGAGACATGCACACTTCTCGCATTCACGGCTGAGAGCGTGGAAGATGGCAGAAAGTGCCCTAAAAGGTTGAGTGAATACTCAAAGCCAAATGCCAAACCAAGCACTAAAAAAAGTGAGCTTATAGCAAAGGCTTTTTGTATAAAACTAGAGAATTTTTCCATCTTTTACCTCGATAATTTTGTCTGCATACTCGGATACATTGCGGTCGTGCGTTGCGATGATAATGGTCGTGCCACTTTTGGAGAGCGTTTTAAAAAGCTCATAGATATTTTGCGAATTGTGTGAGTCTAGGTTTCCTGTTGGCTCATCGGCAAAGATGATTTTCGGTGAGTTCACCAAAGCCCTAACAATGGCAGCGCGTTGACGTTGTCCACCTGAAATCTCGTCGGGGTATTTGTCTTTGATGGCTTCGATCCCACATTGTTTAAAAAGCGTGTCGATGTAGCTACTCTTTTTGTTAATCGCCGCAAGCTTGATGTTCTCTAAAATCGTTAAATACCCGATGAGGTAGTGAAACTGGAAGATAAACCCCACCTCTTTTTGACGAAACGCATCGATGTCTTTGATGAGTGTGTAGGCTTTTCCCTCAAAGAATAACTCGCCTTTACTAGGGCGTAGTAGGGATGAGAGAATGGAAAGCAGGGTGGACTTTCCACTACCGCTTTCTCCTACGATGGCGATAAAATCGCCTTTGTTGGCTTCAAAGTTGACGTTATCGAGCGCAACGTCGTTTTTGTAAAAATGGCTAATGCCACCTGCTTGAAGGATCATAGTGCTCCCCTTTGAATGAGGATGATCGGGTCGATCTTTGATGCGCTATACGCTGGTAATAGTGCGCCTAAAAGTGCCATAAATAGGGAGAAACAAAAGACCGTGATGATCGTCTCTATGCTAAGTTCACCATTCACATAGCCTTGAAACTTCTCGATATGTGCGATCATAAAAAGTAACGCTTTGGAGAAGAGAAGCGCTGAGATAAAGCCAACACACGTGATGACAAACGTCTCGCCCACGACCATGGTCATAATAAAATTAGACGACTTACCGATAGCTCTTAAAATGCCAAACTCACTTCTTCGCTCGTTAATCGTAATGCTGATGAGGCTGGCAATGCCAAGTAGTCCCATCAAAAATGCCACCGCACTGATGACGTTGGAAGAGGTCTCAATGATCTTGAATTGGTTGTAATTTTCCACAAACTCATGTGTGGTTTTGGCTTCGATGTCAGAACTCAGTGCACTGATGTGTTGCATCAATGCATTTGCGTCGGTGTTTCGCTCGATGCTTACCAGTAAGATGGACGCCTCTTTGTTGAAGATAGCACTGGCATCTTCACGGTTCAGCACAGCACCACCATCTTCAAAGCCCACACCATTTTCAAAGATGCCTGAAACGGTGAAGGTTTTGTTCGAAATTGAGACAAATTTAGGCGAATGAAGTCTTGCATTGATATTTTTTCCTAGAATGACTTCGCCTTTTTTAGGGTAAACACCATCAGTTAGGGCATAGGTTTTAAAGCGGTTTTCACTTACGCCGTAAATGGCAGCGATAGGAAGGTCATTGATAGGGCTAGCACCTAAAATGAGCGCATAGACCTCTTTAACACCTGTGATTTTTTGAATGGGAAAAGTGAGCGAAGCGTTGACGTCACTGAAAAAGGTATCGGCGATTTTGGCTTGCGTGACAATAATGTCACCCTCTGTTTTAAGCATAGTGGAGTACATACCGATGATGCCACGAGAAATGGAGGTAATCATAAAAATAGCCATAATCGCAACGGTAATGCTCGTATAAATCAAAAAGGTTTTAAAGCGGTTTCGATTTAGCGCTTTAAAGAAAAGTGAAATCAATAGAATTCCTTTTACGTTATATTTTAATGACAATTTTAGATGATAAAGATGAACACAGTATGAATTTTTCGCAGATATAAAACATTTGAAAGCTATGTCGAAGTACAATGTAGACAATGTTGCAAGAAGGATCGTTATGAAAATCATAGTTTTAGATACCGAAACCACGGGCATGCTTGAAAAAGACCGCATTTGCCAGCTGAGCTATTTAGTGCTCAACGAAGAGTTTGAGATCGAAGAGATTCATAACGATCTTTGCACCCCACCACTTCCTATCTCATTCGAGGCGATGGCGATTCACCACATTACCCCTGAAATGGTTGAAGGCGAGCCAACGTGCGTGCAAACCAAAGCGTTTAAACGGTTGTGCGAGCTCAATGTTCCAACCAACATTCTCGTTATCCAAAATGCCGCGTTTGACCTTGGAATGCTTGCTAAAGAGGATTTCACCTCACAGATGAATCTCATCGACACATTCCGTATTTTGCGTGCCTACTACCCACTTGATGGCTCTTTTGGCTTACAGTTTAAACGCTACCAATGGGGACTTTACAAAGAAGAAGAGGGTTTAAGCAAAAAGCTTGGTATCACCATCAAAGCACACGATGCCCTAGGCGACGTCATCGTTCTTAAACACCTCTTTGAAAGGCTGTGCGAAGAACACTCCATGCCAAAGATGATCCTCCTTTGTTCCGAGCCTATCGTTTTAAGTCACATTCCTTATGGTAAAAACAAAGGCAAAAAATTTGTCGATGTCGCCCGCACCGATCGCCAAGACCTCCACTACATGCAAAACGCCAACGGACTCGATGAAGACATGAAAGCCTCCATACTCCACGCCCTTGAAAGCACCAAAGAGAACGTCACCCTTACCATCAGCTTTGGCAAATACGCAGGTAAAACACCAGAGGAAGTTTTAGAAATAGACCGTAATTATCTTTTATGGATGGTCAATAAAATGGATAACCTGAGTGCTGAGTTGAAAGAGGCGATAGAGAAGGTTTTGGGCTAAAATCCGTAATGTTTTTATTTTCACTATTTTAAGATAAAATTGTACTAAATCAATAAAGGTCTAATGATGAGTAACGATATAAGATGGCAACAACGGTTTTCAAATTATAAAAAAGCTCTGTCTCAATTAAAAAATGCCGTTAATTTATCAGGAGAAAGAGAACTTTCATTATTAGAAAAGCAAGGGCTTATTCAAGCATTTGAGTACACTCATGAATTAGCATGGAAAACGATGAAAGATTTTTTAGATTATAAAGGCTCAACTGAGCAGATATATGGTTCAAAAGACGCAACACGCCAAGCCTTTCTTATGGGTTTAATGACGCATGGGGAAGATTGGATGAAGATGATACAAAGCAGAAATCTAACATCTCACACGTACGATGAAAAAACAGTTGAAGAAATAGTGGATGAAGTGTTGGGGAATTATATTTTTAGATTTGAAGAGTTAGAGCAAAAATTGTCAACTCTTTTAGAAGAAGAGAGCCACTAAAAATGCCCTTTGGTTTGAGCCATGATGTCATTGAAAAAATCAAGCACATTTTCGCGCAGTTTCCAAACATAGAGCAAGTGCTTGTATTCGGGTCTCGTGCTAAGGGAAATTATAAAGAAGGCTCCGATATTGATCTAGCACTGAAAGGCACTGCTCTAAACCTCAAAACGCTGCAAAATCTTGAACTCAAACTAGACGAACTTTATTTACCTTATAAAATTGACATGGTGATTTATGAGAATATTGCTAATGAGGCGCTTAAAAATCACATTGATAGAGTTGGTATTGTTCTTTATCATGTGTAAATTAATTGGCTAAAAAAGGATTTTAATGGGTAATTCAGACGATAATATGAAGTTATTATTTAACACACTGTGGTTGACGAGTAAATTATGGCAAAGATTATTTATTTATGTAGCTATTTTAGGCATTAGCTATGTGGTGATGTCTTTTTTTGTTTTAATGGGAAATTGGATGATACCAATTGATAAGTTTTGTGGAACGACAAGATTAAATACAAATTTTTTAAAAGAATTTTTATTATATTTAATAGCTTTTGGTCCAGGGGTGTTAGTATCTCTTATATTTGAATTAGAAATTCGTCAAAGACAAAGAAGATTAGGTAAACATACAATTCGAGAAATAAAAGAAAATACATATAAAATCATTAAAAATGAATAGAAAAAACAAAGGGTCAGGGTTAAACTTTTAACTTTGCCCTAACTCCTCTTTTACATGCAACAACAACCTGTTAAAATCTTCAAAATACGCAATTGAGCGTTTACGCAGTTCTGGTTCATCGGTTTGCGCATAGGTGTCACGTATGGTTATCACATCGATGCCCGCATTTTGAGCTGCTTCAACGCCTACCAAAGAGTCTTCAACGACCAAGCATTCATGAGGCTGAACGCCAAGCTCTTGCATGATGAACTGATGCACTTCGGGATGCGGTTTTATCTTGCTTACGAGTTCTCGCCCTAAAATCAGTGAAAATGTTTTTTCAAAGTCCACTTTTTGCCTCATGGCATCATTTTCGTTACTATAGATGTTTAGGATGTTTTGGCTGGTCGTACTTGCGATGACAAGCTGATAACCTTGCTCTTTTAAGTAATACAACAACGTATGCGCATCTGGTTTAAAGTCGATGACATTTTTGAGATAGTGCTGAGCAATAGCATAACGCATGGAGCGGATCACATCTTTGGAAAAAGGTGCATGATAGGTTTGTGCTAAAAAGTCACAGTACTCTATGTACGCATCTTGGGCGTGGCTGAAAGAGCGCAAAAGCTCATCGCGCCGTTGTTGAATGTGTAGCTCTGGCAATGTTTCTCCGCCAAGTTGTGCTATCAGCTCTCTGTCGACAATGTTCCAAATGCCCACCGAATCGATAAGCGTGCCATCCATGTCGAAGATAATGACTTTTTTTTGATAAAACATAGAACTCCTTGATGGTATCTATAAAATAAAAGGAATAATTCTTTTTGTGTGTTGCATGTACTCTTTGTACTCGCTAGAGTGTTCCATCCACAATATCTCTTCTTTTTTCGCTTTTAAAAATAGCGTTACGACTAAAAGCACGTAGATAAAATAACTAAATAAAGTAGGCTTAGACACCACAATGCCAAGTATCATTACAAGCACTGAAAAATACATAGGATGCCTGATGTAGCGGTATGCTCCTGTGGTAATGAGTGTGGCATTTTCTTTGATTTCGGGCGTGATGTTGAAGTTGCCAAGTTTGTTATGGATTATCGTATAAAGCCCGAAAATACAGCCTAGTAAAAAGATCAGTAAAGAAACTAAATTGGGTGTGTGCATGTCGTGATGTACTACGAGAAGTGCGATGAAGATGAATTGTAACGAGACTAAGAGGTAAGAAGTGCGTTTGCTTTTCATGTTGCCTCTTTAAGCTCCAACTTTAGAAGTTGAAGCTTTACATGTAAAAAGTTTTATTTTTTTTCTTCTTCTGTTTTGGCAGGTGCAACAGGTTTTTTAGCAGGTTTCGCGATAATTTCGATGTAACATTCGCTCCATTTTTCACTGTGTGCTTTGTCAACTTCAGTGCCAAGGTCAGCTTGGTGCACAACACTTGCGTTTTCACTTGTTTGTCCGAATTTGCAGTCAAAGTCCCAGAAATGAAAACCTTCGGGTGTTTTTTTAGCACGTTCACGTTTGATGTATTTGCGGATTTCGTGTTTGATGGACTCTACAAGTCGGTCACTGTTTTTATTTTCTTCTTGAATGAGAAATATTTTTTTCAAGGATTGCCTTTTAGGGTGTTAATTTTTGAGTTTCTTATTGTACTTTATTTCACCTTTGAATGTCTCGTTATTTGAACTCTGCTTTGTATGCGTTTTCTAAAACAGTCATAAATGAGGCTGGGTCCATATAGCCCGTATAGCCTTCGATGATACTATGGCGTGTTGGCGATAGAATGGCATTTGCAGGGGTGTATTTGGTGCGTAAATCAGCAGGCAAGGCTGGATCGTAAAGATCGATGGAGACAAAAACAAACTTTTGGTCTATCTGTTTTCGATAGGTCGCATTATTGAAAATCTCTTTTTGCATTTGCTTACAGTATGGGCATGTCTCCGTGACAACATTGACAAGAATAAGCTTTTTTTCTTTGATTGCTCGTGCACTCTCTTCTTCTAAAAAACTCGCATGAAGCATTGTAAAGCTGATAAATACCATAAATAGGGCTTTAAAAAGTGTGTGCATACTAATCCTTTGTTTCAAAAATTTAATTTTAATCAAACTCTAACACAAGCTTAATAAAAGGATATTGAACATTGTCGTTATCTATTTTTAAAGCGCTGATATGTTAAATTGCACATCATATTTCAATGCTAAGGAAGCGTCAATCATGGCAAATCTTCGTGAAATTTATCAACTGGGTTCTGAGGTCATTCGAAGTATAGCTGAGCCCGTAAAAGAGATTCACACTCCTGAAATTCAGGCATTAATAGACGATATGATTTTAACGTGTCAAAATTCCAAAGGCGTGGGAATTGCTGCACCACAAGTGAACTGCTCTAAAGCAATTGTTATCATAGCATCCTATCCCAATGAACGCTATCCAAATGCTCCTAAAATGGAGCCAACTGCGCTGATTAATCCTAAAATCATCTCTCATTCTAAAGAGATGTTCAAGGATTGGGAGGGGTGTTTGAGTCTTCCAGGCATTAGAGCACAAGTCCCTCGTTATAACGAAATTAAAGTTTCCTATACCGATCGAGAAGGTAAATCACACACGGTTGTTTACCATGACTTTGTGGCACGCATCTTCCAACACGAATATGACCATTTAATCGGAAAAGTCTTTATAGACCGAGTTGAATCAACACACGATATTGTCATGGAGCAAGAGTACAGACGTATCATTGGAATGTAATAGCCTTAGGTTAAAAAGAGTATCTCATGGATAACATAGCATTTCTAGGTGCTCCATAAACCATAAGATTTGTTCCAATGCCTTCATAATAGGTCTTGTCAAAAAGATTGTTGATGTTTAACTGTAACTCAGTATGCTTGTCAATTTGATATTTTGCCATTAAGCTCGTAAGTGTGAATGCCTCTTGTTCGATGTAAGAGCTTCCCGTACCTGTATAAAACTTGCTATAGTAATTGAGCCCACCACCAAGGCTGAGCTTATTATCTATTTTATATTTGGTAAAAGCTGCCATTGTTGTTCGTGATGCTTTGGTATTGAAGGTATCGCCTTTTGCGTCTTCTGCTGAAAAATTTGCTAAACCAAAAGAGAGGCTCCATCTATCGGTTAAATCACCCGATGCGCCAACCTCAAAACCTTTACTGGTAACACCTTTTGCCGCTTCATATGCCCACTCTCCGCTGAGTAGTTTGACACCATTCGTTGGGGCATTGTCTTGTATAATTTTAAACAGCGCAAATGAAGTATTGAGTTTTCCTCCAAAATACTCTCCTTTGATGCCCGTTTCATAATTTTTACCTACAATAGGGTCTAAATAATCACCATTGATATCTTTAACACTTTGAGGTTTAAATATATCGGTATAACTTACGTACACAGAGTGGTAGTCATCTACGTTATAGACCAAGCCCGCATATGGGGTTACAATATTATTAAAAGATCTTTCTGGAATGCTCAGGTTTTCATTATCGTATTCCCATTTAGAGACTCTCACGCCTGAGATTAGCTTAAGACTTTTACTGAGCGAAAATCTTCCTGCAAGGTAGGTTCCTTGTTGCGTTGTTTTATCACTTGGTTCATCTTTATACATTGTTGAAGTCAATGCATCTTTGACTTGATAATTGTTTATATTGCTAATAGTGCCTGTTAATGGCCATAACTCTTTATCGCGCCAGTCTTTTGTTCTTTTGTTATAGGAAAATCCAGATATCACTTCTTGTGACAAGCCATAAAAAGAAAAAGGAACACTAAGATAAGAGTCAAAGTTTGTTTCATCGTATTCTCTTTGCGTGGCATATTGATTATAGGTTATGCCACCTCCTGTTGCTTTATTGATTTTGCCTGAATATTGAACCGTGTTGGACTCTTCATTGGAGCGGTTAAAAGATGAGGCAAGGTGCAACGCTATATCATCGTAGAGGTATTGTTTAATCGTTGCAAAAACCTCTTTTGTCTCTAAATTTGCATATGCCCATTCTGGGGCAAGTGCAGTTGAGCGAGAAAAATTGGTACGGGTATTGTCCGAATAAAATGCAGGCAACCCAAAGTTCCATGCACCATCTCTTTCCAAATCTTGATACGTTACGCCAAAAGAGACGCTTGTCATATCGCCCATATCCGCATCAACAACGCCATAAAATAATTTATTTTTTTTATCGTAATTGTTGTAAAAAGCTTTAGAATCTTCATTTTTAACGATAAAACGGCTTCTTACAGTTTTGTCTTCGTTGATGGGTGTTGAAATATCAAGTGACTGAGCGTAAGAGTCCCATGAACCTGCATTGAGCGACACATTACCTTCAACTTCTTTACTGTTGGCATGTTTACGAATAAAATTCATAGCAAAAGAGGGGTCGCCTTCACCCGTAGTCAGTCCATTTGCTCCCTTTACAATTTCAATTCTATCGTAGATAATGGTGTCAAAATTGTTTTGATTGACTGTTGAATACGTGGGCATTCCATCAATCTTAAAATAGTTCAAATTAAACCCTCTTACAAAAGAGACATAGTTGTCACCTCTGTTGTTAATGGTTAATCCTGGAATGTTTGCCAAAACATCGTGAAAGGAATTGATTTGTTTGTCTTCCATCTCTTGTGCTGTCATAACGCTAATACTTTGAGGGGTCTCTTTGATGGATAAATCCAATTTAGTCGCGGTATTCATTGACTGTGTGGTATATGTATCTACTTCTTCGGTTGTGGAATAAGCCTTATTGGTAGTTGTAACTTCAATGGCATCTAAAGACACTGTCTCATTGCCAAGCGTATGGGTATTAAGGGCGATGATAGTGACAAAAGATAATAAAACAGCATCTTTTTTGTTTTTATACATAGGTATTCCTTAAATAAAATAATTGATAAATTAAATATAAATTAAATTTATAATTTAAAAGTTTGATTTTTACGAAGCAGTATTAAAATAGTGTTAAATACTCTCATGTATTGCAGATGAATAGAATGCAAAGTGGTGTTAAAGAGATGGTTTAGTACAATAATCTTTTTCATAATCTATTAAAAAATGAATGCCTCAAAGAAGGAAATAAACGATGAAAACACGCATTTATTACGATGATACAGACGCGGGTGGTGTAGTTTACCATGCCAACTACCTCAAATTTTGTGAGCGCGCAAGAAGTGATCTTTTTTATGAAAATGGCAAGAGTCCTGCAGTTGATGGTGGGCATTTTGTTGTACGTCATTTAGAAGCTGATTACATTAAGTCTGCCAAATTGGGTGATCTTATTGAGGTTAAAAGTGAGATGGTTGAACTTAAAAATGCTTCGCTTATTTTAAAACAAGAAGTGTGGAGAGATGATGTTAAACTTTTTGCGATGACTTCCACTCTTGCGTATGTTAAAGAGGGAAAGCCATGCAAAATTGATGAAGAGACAAAAGCCTTTTTTAGGGGCTTTTTCATTTAAAAAGCTCTTCTAAGCAAAGCTCAGAAGGCTACGTATTTAATTTCCGCGAATAAACTCACTGCGACCAGGTTGATATAATGAGGTATTATAAACAACTTGGTTATTGGTGACGTTCTCTTTAAAGGTTCTTGCAATTTTGCCATCAAAGAACTGCTGACACAAATAATCCGCTCCGATAGACGTCGAATAATTGACCCAGTCATAGACAATGTCATGCCCAAACATCGTGTTAATTTCTTCCAGTGCGGGTGGCGCTTTTTGGATGGAGTTTGCGATGTACATATGATCTCGGTCTTCATACTGTGTTAACGTTAAAAGTAATGGATTGTAATTCACTTGCGTTGAAAGTAGGGTGTATGGGTGGATGTCATTTGCACGCAGTTGTGATGCAATTAAGCTTGAAGTCACAAGCTGAGTGTTGAGGTAAAGCGAAGCATTACTCAGTGAGCTGTTACCTTTAAACATCTGTTTAAAGTTTGTTTTTGGACTCTCTACTCGTTTCTCATAAAAGACACGGCTGTTATTTTTTTTCACAAAACCATTGAGTTGATAACTTAAGCTACTGCCATCTTCAAAGGTTCCAACACGCTCATTGGCTTTGGTCGCCAAAAGGGCAATTTGTTGGTCATAATCAATACCACCAAAGATGATGTTTGAACCCGTACTGCGTACACTGGAGCGATGCAATGTCGGAATGAACACAAGCGTATCTGAGACACGACTAGCAATAATATTGGCACCATCCGCTGTTACAGGGGCTATAATGTAGTGATAACCACCTGCTTGAATATCGGCAAGTGCTTTTGCAATGGACTCTTCTCTTTCATCGCCTGAGTTAAAGACGTTAAGGTCAAAGTAGTAGTTTTTATACAAAAGATACGAAATGACCGAGTTAACGGAAGTGATAGCGTATTTTTTAATCGTTTTTTGAGGCACTAAAACAGCAATTTTGATCATCGTACTGTCATCATTCAAAGGCTTTGGCATCGGTGCTGCAACAACAGGTACCAATGAAGGTTCTTGTGTTGCAGATGCATCTATCGTTGATGATGGCTCAGCAGGGGACTCAACACTTGTTTTAGGTGTGGGAGTTGCCATGGCTAAGGTGGTTGAACTAATGGTGCTATCAATGATGACAGGCTCAGAAGAAGGCAGTGTCTCTGCTTTTTTTGCAGCCGTTATTGAACCATTGGTGATTGTCTGTTTTTCAGAACCTGGATAGGACGCAGTACTTTTTTGATTGACTGCGGTACCTTTTTTAGCGGTAGATGAAATGTTGTAGGTACTTGGTTTATAAGGCTCTGGGGTTGGGCTTGTTGTTGTACAGCCTGCAAAGATGAATAAACTCAGGGCTAGGGGCAACCAAAATTTCATAACATGCTCCTTACTTTTAGCATATCTGCAAAAACCTCTTTTTTAGCACTGGGGTTTCGCAGTAAAAAACTTGGGTGGAATGTCGGGATCAACTTGGCTTCGCCAAAATTGAGCACGCTTCCTCGTATTTTATCGATAGGTGTATCATACTCTCCGGTGAGATGATGAAAACTGGTTGATCCAAGGGCAACGATGATTTGCGGTCGAATCGTTTGGATCTGTTGCATCACATACGGTTTGCAACACGCAACTTCTTCAGGTGTGGGAACGCGATTATCAGGTGTTTTACACTTTAAGATGGTGGTAACATAGACCTCTTCTTTAGGGATGAGGAGGACTTTTTCGATCATGTTCGCAAGCAATTCACCGCTTTTACCTGTGAAAAGCATACCGGTTTCATCTTCACTGACACCAGGATTGTCGCCAATGAACATGACTTTGGCTTTCAGATTACCTGCACCAAAAATGACGTTTTTACGACTTTTTGCAAGGGCACAAAGATGGCACTGTGCAACACTGCTTTTAAGCTCTTCTAAATTGTGCGACAATACAGGTTGTTTGCTTTGGGAAAGTGGTCGATACTCTTGAAAGTATTCAAATCCCATAGCTCTGTACTGGTACAAAAGTTTTAAAAGTCGTATTTTTTCAATGTGAGTCATTCTTATATGGTAGCCAAGCAGGAGTTAAACTATCCTTATTCGACGTCACAGTACTCTAAAGAGGGGAGGTTTGGCTTCTCTAAATTGTGGTTATTGGCGATAAAAAGATTTTTAAGGTTTGTCAGCTTTTGAATTGAGTTTGGAAGCGATTGCAAGAGATTTGCTTCAACGTCCAATTCATAAAGATGTGAGAGATTTCCAATGCATTCGGGAAGTGATGTGATGCGGTTTTCACTAAGATCTAAAGAAGTAAGTTTGCTAAGCTGGCACAGAGCGTTTGGTACACTCTCAAGCAAGTTGTTTTCCAAAGAGAGAATTTGCAAGTCTTCTAGCTTTGAAAGCTCAAAGTCAATAGACGTGAGATGGTTAGAGGCTAGATTGAGTTTGACGAGCATATCGTGTGCTTCTAAGGAAGGGAGATTTTGCAAAAGATTTCCCTCTAGGATGAGCGTTTCTAGCTCTTTAATTTCCCCAAGTGATTCTGGCAAAGTTGTTAGTTTATTAAACGAAAGGTCTAAATAATAGAGCGATTGCATGGAGTTGAACACTTCAGGCAAACTATCAAGATAGTTCGTATCTAAGCTTAAATGCAGCAGTTTTTTGAGATTTTTAAAGGCAATATCTAAGTGGCTGAGGCGATTGACAGCAAGGGTGAGACGTGTCAGTTGTGTCAAGTTGTAAAAGCTCTGTGGTAAGGTGCTGAGTTGATTTCCGTTGAGATTTAAAATAACAAGGGAACCAAGCTCTCCGAAATTCTCTGGAAGGCTCTGTAAAAGGTTGTTCTCACACTGCAAATTACGAAGATTTTTAAGCGTTGAAATGCTTTTTGGAAGCTCACTTAAACGGTTACCTGAAATTTTTAAAACTGTAAGATTTTGAAGTGCTCCGATACTTTCAGGTAAGCTTTTGAGCTTTTTACGGCTAAGATCAAGGGCTGTGAGGTTTTCAAGTTTGGAGAGTTCACGAGGCAACGTATGCTCTAATCCTTGGGATTTAACCCAGTGTGCAAAATCTCGAATGCTCTCACTCATCGCTCGCTCCTTCATCAAACCGGCTATTTTTCTGATCGATCAAAAAGGCAATCTCTTCGTAGTCAATTTCTCCAAATTCTACCATGTTGAACAGCGCCATTAACGGTCTTCTGCAACAGGTTTGGTTGCATTCGGTTACCAGTTTTTTGGCTTTTTTATAGGGTAGGGTAGTGGATTTAAAAATATCAATCGCATCTTGAATGCTCTTTTGTCCGCATTCACAGATGATTTTTAAGGCATATTCTTGCATGGTTTTATCCCGCTTTTGAAGCGATATAGAGCGCTTTTAGCTCCTTCTTGTTGAGAACTTTTTTACGGTTTGTCACTATTTCTCGTACCTGAGGAAGCATCTTATTGATAACCTCATTTTCAGGCTCGTACCCCATGGAACGCAAATGAAAGAGAAGCGTTGAACTACCCGAATGCTTGCCAATAGGATAACTGCGTGTCATACCCACACTTTGGGGCGTAAAGGCTTCGTAGGCTTTTTCATGCTTAATCATGCCATTGACATGAATACCCGATTCATGTGAGAAGATGTTTTTACCCACAATCGGCATCGTTGAGGAGATAGTTTGGTTTGAGGCTTTTTCCACAAGTTCCACCACATGTTTGAGTGCGTCAGCATTAATGATGCGCTCTTCTCCAAAAAGGTGCGCAAGGCTCATCAAGACTTGTTCAAAGCTTGCATTTCCTGCGCGTTCACCAAGACCTATGACTGTGGTGTTAACACTTGTTGCTCCTGCTTCCAGTCCACTGATAGCATTTGCTGTTGCCATGCCAAAGTCATTGTGTGTGTGCATTTCAATGTCTAAAAGGTTGAGGCTTGTGAGGGTGGAGATGTGCTCATAGATTTGGTGAGGTCGCATAATGCCCACAGTATCGCAGTAGCGAAATCGATTGGCTCCCATACTTTGTCCTAACTCCATCACTTCTTTGAGAAAGCCGAGGTTTGCACGTGAACTATCTTCACCACCGATACAAGCGAAAATTCCCTCTTGTTTACTGATGCGTAAAACGTCTTCCAGTTGTTTTAGAAGGCGTGTTTTATCGCCTCTAAATTTGGCTTCGATGAGAATGTCCGAAACGGGGATGGAGAGATCAACCGCTTTTAAACCACACGAGAGTGAAGCTTCTAAATCACTCATAGTGGCACGATTCCAACTCATGATACGAAGCGGAAGATCAAGGGCTAATATCTCTTTGATGTCGGCTTGCTCTTTAGCACCCATCGCAGGAATGCCCACTTCAAGCTCGTCGGCTCCTGCTAGGTACAGTGCAGAAGCGATGGCGATCTTCTCTTCGGTGTTAAACGCAACGTAGGGCGCTTGTTCACCATCTCTGAGTGTGGTATCGTTGATAATCATTGTGTATTCCTTTGCTTCTTATGAAGCGGCAAAAAAGTGTTTACGTACACCTTTCAATACTGAAATTTCAATAGGCTCATCCGCAAAACTATCATCACACGTGAGGTGAATACTCTCTAGCTCTTTTTGTGGGCATTCACCAATTTTTTGTGTCAATAAAAGATGGCAATCCGAAAGTGCATTTTTAATCTCTTCGATTGGGTAGCTTCCATCGCATCCCTCTTTACCCATGCAGTAAGACTTCTCCACTTTGCGGTGCATGATAAATTTGATCGCACGATCTCCTGCTTCATAGATCAGAAACTCTTTGGCACTACCGAAGTGATCGTTGATGAGACCATTACCACGTGTGGTAACGGCTACCAGCATCGTATTTCCTGTGGAGCTGAGTTCTTCTTTGTTGGCTGCTTCTTGGCTGATTTGTCCATTGGCTGCACGTAAGGCTCTTCTCCATGTCTCGATATTTTCATGTGTTTTCATACGCTGATTTAGGTCATAGTGATGGGAGAGTTCTTCAAAGCTTTTATCTGCAAAACTCTCTTTGAAAAACTCATCGCTTCTATCTTCACCTAAAAGTCCTACTGCATCGGCACGACATTGGCGGCAGTGGCGCATCATTTTGACATTGACATCACACGCTTCTTGGGCACGCATGAGTTGTTTGTGGCTCGCACTCGGAATGCCATCTAAGCCAAACTTTGTACCAAACTCTGGTTTGGACATAAGTGGCATGACGTTAAAGATAAAGACACCAAGCTCTTTGACTTTGCGCGAAACAAATGGTAGGTGTTCTTCATTTACACCTGGGATAAGTACCGAGTTCACTTTAACTAAGATGCCTCGTTCAACGAGCATTTTAATGCCTAACAGTTGCTTTTCAAGGAGAAGTTTAGCTCCTTCAATACCACGATGTTTTTTGTGGTCGTAAAAAACCCATGGGTAGATTTTTGAGCCAATTTCACCTGTCTCATCGACCGTATTTAGCGTGACTGTAACATGTTCAATGTTGTACTTTGCAATCTCATCAATATGCTTATGAATCATCAAACCATTGGTTGAAAGACAGAGTTTGATGTCTGGCGCATACTTTTTAAGAAGAGAAAACGTTTTAAAGGTCTGCTTTGGATTGGCAAGTCCATCACCTGGGCCTGCGATGCCTACGACGCTCAGTTGTTGAATCAGACCGCCTACATGTAAAACTTTTTTGACTGCCTCTTCAGGGCTTAGTTTATAGCTCGTAACACCAGGGCGACTCTCGTTGGAGCAGTCGTATTTGCGGTTACAGTAGTTGCATTGTATGTTACAAGCAGGTGCAACGGCAACATGGATACGCGCATAATGTTGGTGGGCATCTTGGCTATAACAAGGGTGATTGTTAATCTTTTGCAAGATGCTGGCATGAAGTTCATTTTGGGTGTTGGTTGATGATGTACAAGAACAACTCATGTGCGATCCTTTAGAATTTCTTTACTCTAAAGTTTGCACAAAGTGTTCCTTAGGCAGGAAACGATTAGTCTTTCAGTTCCTGATAAATGGCGTGAATTTTTTCGATATTTTCATTGAAAAGAGTGATTAATACAGGATCAAAATGGGTACCGCTACTTTTGTTCAAATGTTCATGCGCTTTTTTAAAACTCCAAGCATCTTTATAAGGGCGTACTGAAATGAGTGCATCAAAAACATCGGCAATGGCAACAATTCTTCCATAAATAGAAATTTCTTCGCCTTTTTTACCCCGTGGGTAGCCCGAGCCATCCCATTTTTCATGGTGTTCCAGTGCAATAAGTGCAGCCGTTTTGAGGTACTCATTTTCGTCATCAAACAAAAGGTCATGTCCTAATTGTGCATGAGTTTTCATCATCTCAAATTCTTCCTCATCTAATTTACCTGGTTTGAGTAAAAGTTTGTCCGCAATACCAATTTTACCAGCATCATGCATAGGTGCAGCGAGTTCTATTTTGGTAATGTCATCACGGCACATGCCATATTTTTCAGCTAAAAGCGCACTATAGAGTCCTACACGTTTGGTATGTTTGGATGTCTCTTGGTCTTTAAATTCAGCCGCACTTGCTAGTTTATTGATAATCTTTGTTTGTGTATCGCGAAGTTTGTCATACAAAATGGCATTTTCAATGGCAGAGGCTGCATAATTGGAGATAAGAAGTAAAAGTTCAGCATCAATATTGGTAAAGATACCTTCATCTTTTTTATTGAGGGCTTGAAACACACCTATCGTATTTTCTTGGTTATCTAAGAGTGGAACGGACAGGATTGTTTGAGTGAGATAGCCTGTTGCTTTATCGACTTCTCGGTTAAAGCGGTAGTCATTATAGGCATCCACAACAATTTGCGTCTCTTTGGAAAGTGCGGCATAGCCTGCAACGCCTTGTTTTGTGCTGATACGAATTGGTTTAGTGCCATGTGCTACTTTAGACCAAAGTTCATCTTTTTGTTTATCGTAAACAAAGATAGAGCAACGATCTGCTTGAAGGATGTCCCTTGCAAAATTTGCCATAGACTCTAAAACATCATCTAAACTTTTTGTTCTGTTGATGACTTTACCAAACTCTAATAAAATAGCGAGCTGTTTTTCCGCTGTGTTCATGGTGGTCTCTTAGCTATAGAAGATGTAACAGAATTATAACAAAGTTTTAATTTGTTATATGCAAAATCATATCCTTTATGTATAATACAAAACAATAAAAGTTTGGAGTGGTTATCAAAATGCAAAAGAAAATTAAAGTCCTCTTAATAGAAGATGACTATGATGCGGCAGGTCAGGTCGCTCAGTATTTAGAGAGTGTAGGGTTTGAGCTTGATATTTCAGAAACAGCCGTCGACGGTCTTTTAAAACTCTCAGCACAACAGTATGATATTTTATTGCTAGATCTTAGTCTCCCTGATTTTAGTGGATTTGAAGTCATTAAGCAAATTAACAATCAAACAACTATTCCTATCATCGTTTTAAGCTGTCACTCAAATTTGGAAGCCAAAGTACAAGCCTTTCGTTTCGGGGTAGACGACTACTTATGCAAGCCTTTTATGCTTGAAGAGCTCGAAGTTCGTATGTGGGCAATTTTAAAGCGTTGCTCGATGATCAAACTTGAATTTAAGAAAAATAATTTAGCGGTTGATTACAATAACCAAACCATTTTACTGAACCAAAAACCTCTTTCTTTAACTGCCATCGAGTACAAAATCCTTTCTTTCCTCATAGAGAACAAAAATAGAGTGGTTTATCGCAATGTTTTAGCCATTCACCTCTCATCTTTGAGCTCACCACAATCTTTAAACTATCATATTCAAAATATTCGTAAAAAGCTCGGAGATGACCCAAAGAAGCCACGCTACATTATGACTGAATATGGAACTGGGTATCGTTTAGTGTTATAAAAGTGTTACATTTCTTATGATCCTCATAAAAAACTGATAATAGACCATATTTTTGGAGTATAATCCAGATATAGATCTAAAACATGGGGAAAATGATGGACACATCAGCAATGGAGAGTCTGAAATCTCGATGTAAAAATATTCGTATTTTATACGTTGAAGATGATGAAGTAACGCGAAAATATACCCACTCAATTCTAAATGAGTTTTTTGACTCTGTTGATGTTGCCAGTGATGGGCAGAGTGCATATGATATGTTTTTAGATGCTGAAATTGCTATTCCCCATTTAGGTATTCCCCAAGAAACCTCTACACAACGCTATAATCTTATCATTACAGATATAAAAATGCCTAAAATGGATGGCATTGCACTCATCGCTAAAATTCGTAAAATCTGCAAAGAAACGGCTATTATCGTGACATCAGCGCACAATGATGCGGAGTATTTGATTGAGACGATTCGTTTAGGTGTGGATGGGTATATTCTCAAACCCATTGAACTCGATCAACTTTTAGATTCTCTGGCTTCGACGGTTGAGACGATTTTACTGAAAGAAGAACACAGAGCTTATACCAGCTCACTTAAACAAACCATTGAATTGCAACAATCTGCCTTAGAAGAGCAACTGCATACGGATGCATTGACGAAACTGCCCAATAAAAATACCTTAGATAACATTTTGATGCAGATACAACCTGTAGAAGTACCCTCTTTATTTCTAATAAATATTGACAATTTTAAAAACTACAACAAACTCTATGGTCTTGAAATAGGCAATCAGATCTTAAAAGAGTTTGCTCGCCATCTCAAAGATGTCGCGATCTCCTTGTGCTATGATGTTTTCCGTATCTCTTCCAATGAGTTTGTGATGTTACGCCTTGATTCACAGCTTGATCCTGAGCATATTTACGAAGATATTACGCAAACGCTTGAAGTGCTCAATGGTATTGAGCTTAAAATCCCAGACCTCAATGAAAAAATCTTAGTCAATATCTCTATGGGTGTGACATTTGATCAAGAAAATCTTTTCAATAAAGCCTTTACAGCACTTGATTTTGCAAAACAAACAGGCAAAAGCTTTGTCGTTTACACCAGTAATTTGGATGAAACGGAATCGTTAGCCAATGATTTTTATTGGCAAGATGTCATCGCTGATACACTTGATAAAGACAATGTTGTTCCTTTCTTTCAGCCTATTTGCAACCCTGATGGGCAAATTATAAAGTATGAAGCACTGATTCGTATTAAAACCAAAGATAAATTAGAGCAAGAACAGTACGTTTCTCCGTACTATTTTTTAGATATTGCGCGTCGGACAAAACAGTACGATAGTCTAAGCCATCGAATGATCGAAAAAGTTTTAGAGATGATGACACTGCATCCTACCGTGACATTTTCCATCAACTTTAGTTTTAGAGATATGCTCAACAAAGATATCCGAGATATGGTGCGTTCTAAGATTGTGGCGATGAAAGAAGAAAAAAGAACGATCAATCTCGTTTTTGAAGTCATTGAGAGCGAAAAAGTGACCGACTACAATACCATTAAAAGTTTTTTGAAATACATCAAATATGATGATGGTCCTATCGCGATTGATGATTTTGGAACAGGATATTCAAATTTTACGTACATAATGGAAATGAACCCTGCATACCTCAAAATTGATGGTAGCTTAATTAAGTGTATTGATACCGATGAAAAAACGTTGAAGCTTGTTAAAGGTATTGTCTCATTTGCCAAAGCTTTACATGTTAAAACCATTGCGGAGTATGTTCATAACAAAGCAATTTTTGATCTTCTTGTAGACATTGGCGTGGATGAGTTTCAAGGCTACTATATCGGTGAGCCATGTTTGGAGCTACAATGTCAACTATGATGTTTATTATCCTTGGGGGTATTTTACTTTTAGGGATGCTGTGGATTTATGTGCTTATTATACAGCGTAAAAAATTTCAACAATTGATTGATTTTGCGATTGAGGGATTGGTTATTTCACATAAAGGGCTTGTTGTTGAAATTAATGCACAAGCATTGAAATTTTTTGGTGGAACCGATAAAGAGGAGATTTTAGGTAAGTCTATGTTTACTTTTATTGCCCCAGAATCAAAAGAATTGGTGCAAAAGCAATCCACCAATAGCCATACTGAGATGTACGAATGTACGCTTTTACGTAAAAATGGAACAACTTTTCCAGCCCTTGTACGCGGTTCTGATATGAAAAGCTTTGGAAAGAAATTGCGCGTTTCAGCTGTCATTGATCTGAGTGAACTTAAAGAAGCACAATACGCACTTCAAGCACTCAACGACAACTTAGAGATACAAGTCAAAGCTCAAATCGAGAAAAATCGTCAGCAAGAGATGATGCTTTTTCAACAATCCCGTCATGCCCAAATGGGTGAGATGATCAGCATGATAGCCCATCAATGGCGTCAACCCCTTAATGTACTCTCTCTTTTAGCTCAAAATATTGTTTTTAAATACAAACTGCATAAATTGGATGACTCGGTTATGGATGAGTTTAAAAATGATTCCATGCGCCAGATTTTACAGATGTCTAAGACGATTGATGATTTTAGAGACTTTTTTAAACCCGATAAATCGACAAAGATTTTTGATGTAAAAATGCAGTTAGCCCATGCGGTCGAGATGGTGAAGCCTATTGTCGCAGCCCATGGCATCGAGATTAGCTTTCATGGAGAAGATGAGCTTAAAGTGGAAAGCTTCCCCAATGAGTTTGGTCAGTCCATTATCAACATTCTTAACAACGCTAAAGACGTGCTTTTAGAGAGTTGTGGTGATTATGCCAAACAGATTGTTGTTGAGGCAAAACGTGGGGAAAATAACACGGTGATTGTTACCATAGAAGATAATGGTGGCGGTATTGACAAGGTCGTTATGCCTTATATCTTTGAGCCTTATTTTTCAACCAAAGGTGCAAAGCACGGAACGGGGTTAGGGCTTTATATGAGTAAAATTATTGTTGAAGAGCATATGCATGGTAGCCTCAGTGTGAAAAATGGCACAGAGGGTGCAAAGTTTGAAATTGTACTGCAAGGATTAGCATAATGGATTTGAGTCGACTCAAAGGTATTCGTCCTTTGATCATAGAAGATGAAAAAGATGTATTAGATTCGCTCTTTTCGATTTTTGATACAGTTTTTGATGAGTTTTATACCGCACGAAATGGAGAAGAGGGTTTGTACCGTTTTTACAAAGATACCCCCGATATTGTTATTACTGATCTTCAAATGCCCTTTATGGGCGGCTTTCGCATGTTAGATCGCATTCGCATTGAAAATAGGGACATCCCCATCATCATCACTTCTGCTCACAGTCAGGACAGCCACATGGAGCAAGCCAAAACGCTTAGTGTGAATGAATATCTCGTGAAGCCTTATGATATGGATGAACTTTTTGAAAAGATTTACGACTGTTGTATTCCTGAAAGATCAGGCAAGATCGATCTCGATCAATTTTCCTTGTAAAATTTCTGCAAATTCGACGCCAAATTCATAGCACGTTTGAAGCTCTTCTTGAGAGGGAATCAATTTAATCTTTAAAGGTGTTAGTGGAGGAACCCTTAATTTAAGGGATTTGAGTCGTGCCAAGATATGATCGACCGCTTCACCACTCCAACCGTATGAGCCAAAAGCCCCCGCACACTTTCCTTGTTTGTCTAAAAACATCAAACATGAAAGCAAGTCCCACACAGGTTTAGGGGCATCGGCATTGATAGTGGGTGTGCCGATTAAAAAGCCATCGCTCTCTTCTAAAATGGCCATCATATTTTGCTCTTCAATGGAAGCTAGATCGTACATATTTGCGACGACACCTTCAACACTCTCACACCCTTCAAAGATCATTTGTGCCATCTCTTGCGTATTTTTATAGCTGGTTAGATAGAAGATCGAGAGGATTTTTTTACCAGAAATTTCAGTGTCAATTTTATGGCTCCATTGCTTATAGGACTCGATATATTGCTGTGGATTGTCGCGTAAAATTGGTCCATGAAGTGGCGCAATCAGGGCTATATCAAAACGCTCATACAGTTTCAACGCACTTCTAACGTAGCTTTGAAACGGACGCATAATGTGGTCATAATAGTACTGAAACGCATAGGAAAAATCACCCACTTTATCGTTAAATAGACGCTTGTCGTAGTAGTGTGAACCAAAGACATCGCCACTAAAAAGTAACTTGCTTTCATGGACATAACTGCTCATAGTTTCAGGCCAATGCAGATAGGGTGTGGTTAAAAAGGTGATGGTTTTACCGCCCAAAGAGAGCTGTTTGTTGGTCCAAATCGTCTCAAAGTTGATCTCTTCGGTGTTCGTGAGGGCTTTAAGCATCGTGGTTGCTTGAGGCGAGATGAGAACCTTGGCTTGGGGTGCTTTTCGGATGAGTTCAGGCAGTGCCCCCGAGTGATCAGGCTCGATATGATGGATGATGACGTATTTGATTTCATCATACGTGCACAATGCCTCAAGATGAGCAAAAAATTCAGCTTGAAACTCTTTTTTAACCGTATCGACGATGATGACACCTTCATCAGTCTTGATAAGATAAGCGTTATAACTTGAACCATTTGCAGTGCGCATCACAATGTCAAAGGTTCGAATATTGGGGTCAAATACACCTATATAATAGATGTCCTTAGCTATGATTATGGGATGTTGGTGCATGGAGAAACCTTTGCATCCAAAGAGGCGGATTGCTATTTTTTAACGTAATGAGTGAGTTTAAAAGCGCATCAATGCGCTCATTTTCTTTTTCAACTTTGAGAACAAAAATACCTGAACCCTTGACCATCAATGAAGCGCGCGGGCCTATGTGTGAAACACATAAAATATTGGCATCTTCTAAGCATTCGATTTTATAAGCGAGTTTGTCGCCTTCTTCAGTAATCTCCTTGGAAGAATCCAGCGCTTTAAGAAAGACAAAACTATCTTCCAATAATTCATAAAGATAGTAGCATTTGCACCAGCCAAAGTGGTCATTGGCATGAATGTTATCTGTCGATGCAAATGCTATTTTCATGTTTTTACTCCGCTACAGGCGTTTGAGCTTGACGCGCGGCAATAGAGATCGCTTCGCGGTAAGGCTTAGGAGAAATCTCTGGGAACATGATGCCGTTTTTCTTATGCTCACGAATGTTATAAAGACCACTCTCATGACCCGCTACATAGTACGCATTGTACTCAGCCGTATAAGGCATATCCCATACGATAGCACCCTCTGTTGGACAGGCATCTGCACATTTTGGTGTTGTACCATCGGAACACTCGATGCATTTTTCAGGTTTAACATACGTTGTGTCACCATTAATCGGTGAATCGCTTGCACTAACGATTGCTGTTGCTGGGCACTCGTCGATACAACTGTCACAATTGATACATACTTCTGTAATTCTTACTGCCATGATAAATCCTTTTGATGGGAATGGATTAGTAACTCAAAAAAGCCTTGCTGAAAAATAGCCCACGATGCAAAAAGGGCTTGATCGCATCGTGGGTGTTGAGTAAGGGTTTTTAAAGGTACACATCTGTGTATTTGCAAGAGGTGTTCCATAAAGGATTTTTCAAAGTCAGAGAAAAGACTAAAAAGAAAAAATTATATGAGGAAAGGCTTAGTCTTTTAATTGGTGCACTACTGCTTCGAGGTTAGCATAGAGTGCATTTGTAGGGATTTGCCAACGTTTTTCTTCTCTTTGAGCAATAAATGTTGGAACACCATTGGCGCCAAATTCCTGCATGAAAGCCTGTGCTTTGGTGATGCGCGTGTGATTGGCTTCGATGAGTGTTTTATCGTTAGCCTCAAGCATCATGGAGGCATCTTCAAGCTCAAGCGTTTTTAAAATATGCGTCAGCGTTGTGAGGGAAGTGATATCTTTACCATCAACATAGCGTGCGTGCTGAATTGCTTTAAGGACTTCAAATTCTTTTTCTTGATTTGTTAACATGACAGCCGTCAACGCCATTGTTGCGGCACTGCTATCAAAAAATTGTTGACGATCGCCAAGAACATTTTTACGATATGCCTCAGTAAAACTTTGCCCTGTCATATGTGCAATCTTTTGATCATTTTCCCAAGCATATGCTGCGAAGTCAGCATCCATTTTGCGCACTTTTCCTGTGGAAAATAGACCCGTAGGCATTAAGGAAACATCAATGCCATACGTCTCAACAAGTTTAGAAACAGCGCCTGAAGCGCCATAACACCAACCACACAATGGGTCGAGTAAATAATATAATTTAGCCATATTGTCTCTTTTGGCTTAATTGTTGTAAAACATGGTGTTGTTGTTTTCTGACTTCTCAGGAACGGCTTGGGCTACATCCCAATGCTCAACGATTTTTCCATTTTCCAATTTGAAAATATCGATGATGGCTCTGCCAAGTGTTCCTGGTTCACGTACAGCATGTACATGTAAAATGACATAATCACCCTCAGCAAAAGAGCGTTTAATCTCACTGTGAGATTGTGGGAACTTCTCACGTAGAAAAACAATGTAATTGCTAAGCCCATCAGGACCATCTTTGACATTGGGATTGTGCTGGGTGTAGCGATTGCCAAGATAGGGCATAGCCGCATCGAGGTTTTTTTGATTGAGCGCTTTTTCATAAAAATCAAGCACAATTTGGCGGTTTGTTTCTTCTTTTGCATGGGTGTTATCACTGGCAGTTGCAGCTGGTACGAGTGCAACAAACGAAGCGATGAGTGCCGTCGAGATAAGTTTCAACATTTTTTTCAATAACATCTTTTTGTCCTATTTATTTGATTTCGGTAACGGTTCCGCTGAGTGGAATAATTTCAGCGTCAATTTTCAAAAAGGCATTGATTTTTTTCTCTTTGAGATTTAAGACAAGACTTACACCTAAACCATCTGCTTCAATCCATGATACAAAGAAGGTATATGGATTAAGTTGCTGTAATGCGTATGTTTCATCTGATTCTTTTCCAGCTTCTTCGCCTTTGATGGCTTTCCAATGTAATGTCTCGGTTGATTTATAGTTAACACGATACACGGCAGTACCATAATCGTACTCAAATGTTTTTCCAGCCAATGTCAAGGGTTCACTTTTTTCTGGCGCATCTTTTGTACAACCTATAAAGCTTAATACGAGTGTTAAACAACACAGTGACATCAATAATGTTTTAAAATTCATGGATTCTTTGCCTTTAAGGTATTTTACGAATCAAGTGCTCTAACGTAACCGCTTTTAAAACAGTTTCCATGGCACTTTGAGCTTCATTCATAATGGTTTCAAGTAAAAATTGAATGGAAGCACCTATCTCACAGTCTATATTTGGATTTTCATGGATGCTAAAAAGTTGCATTGATTCATTCACTGCAACAGCGTTGTAAATATCCAAAAGTGTTATTTCATCTGTTTTTTTCTTCAACACATAACCACTTTTCCCCCTAATGCCAGACAGTAAATCCGCTTTTTGCAAAAGCCCTATAATACGTCTTATAACGACAGGATTTGTATTGACACTCCCTGCGATAAGCGCGGAAGTACAGGGCTCTTTTTCTGTCGCAACTAAAAGTAATGCATGCACAGCAACAGAAAACTTTGTGCTAATTCTCATAAAAATCCTTTTTAGTTGTAACCATTATAGTTACAAGTTGTTAATATGTCAAGGGTAACGTGAAATTATACTTTTAAAATTTGTAAGAAGTCTATTGCACAGAATGGAATGAATTGTGCAACTCTCTTAGTATGGTAAACAAAAAACTGATCAAGGATTTGTTAAACGAGAGTGCTTGTTCTCATAACAAAACCAAAAAAGCGAGCTGTGATAAACCGAAACCTGGAGCGACGAGCGGAGGGTGTGCGTTTGAGGGAGCGCAAATATCACTTTTTCCTTATGCGGATGCTGTGCATTTGGTGCATGGTCCCGACACTTGTCTTGGCGCTTCGTGGGAGACTCGAGCTACGCTTACAAGCTATGAGGGTGAAAACAACACACCACTAGGCTATTGCACCAACGTGACCACGCAAGACATCATTTTTGGCGGTGACAAGAAGCTTGCTGACGCAATCTCGTACATCGTAGAACATAAAAAGCCTAAGGCGATTTTTGTCTATGAAACCTGTGTCACAGCGATGATCGGTGATAATATGGACTACACCTGTCAATGTGCAGAGGAGCAGTTTAACATACCCATTGTCGTGGTACATTCTCCTGGGTTTGTTGGCAGTAAGAACTTAGGCTCACGTCTTGCGGGTGAAGCGGTTTTAGATGCACTGGTGGGTACACGCGAGCCAGAATTTGTGCATCCGTATGGCATTAATTTGATTGGTGATTATAACGTGACAGGTGATATGTGGCAGTATAAGCCTATACTTGAACGCATTGGTATCAAAGTCGTTGCTACACTTTCAGGCGATGGACGCATTGAAGATATCCAAACAGCTCATACCGCGAAGCTCAATGTCATCGTCTGTGCGAAGTCCTTAGTCACCTTGTGCCGTAAAATGCAAGAACGCTACAACATCCCTTATGTCAGTGTCTCTTTTTACGGTAAACGTGATACTTCAAATGCCATTCGCTCTATCGTGAATGCGTTTGGTGATGCTGAACTTATTGCCAAAGCGGAAGTGATTATTACCGAGGAAGAGGCGAATTTGGTTGAGCGTTTGAAGCCGTACCATGTGATGCTCAAAAATAAAAAAGCCATCTTAAACACAGGTGGCAACAAGTCGTGGTCTATTGCTTCGGCATTGCAAGACATCGGCATCGAAGTGGTGGCAACTTGTGTTCAAAAAGCAACCGAAGAAGATGTCGCGATAGCAAGTTCGTATGTGCCCATTGTCTTTAAAAACCCTGGCGTTGAACAGCCTAAACTCATTGATGAGCATAAAGTGGACATTTTGCTGGCGGGTGGACGTAGTCTTTATACAGCGATTAAAAAGCGCATCGCTTTTGTGGATGTCAATCAAGAAAAAAAAGTGAGTTATGGCGCATACGGTGGACTTGAAAACCTTGCCATCGATGTATGCGCAGCACTTGCAAATCCAGTCTTTAAAATTGTTGGAAAGGTCGCACCATGGGAGCTACAATGAACATCAAGGCGTTTAAAACGGCTACGGTAAAGCCTTTACATGTAAACCCTCTTAAGCTCTCCCAACCGATGGGCGCTACTTTGGCATTTTTAGGCATTAAAAACTGTATGCCTTTGATGCATGGAGCGCAAGGGTGTGCTTCGTTTACGAAAGTACTTTTTACACGCCATTTTAATGACCCTATCGCCATTCAAACCACTGCGGTCAATGACATTACTGCGGTCATTGATGGCGGTGAGCGTGGCATTTCCGAAGCGATTGAGAACATCACCAAAAAGGTTACGCCTGATTTGGTAGGGCTTTTTACCACAGGTATGACGGAAACCAAAGGCGATGACATTAAGGGAGCGAGTCTGTTACTCCAAGAAAAGCAAAAAATTGTTTATGTGCATACGCCTGATTTTGAAGGTGGGTTGGAGAGTGGTTGGAGTTTGAGTGTTCAAAATATCATCTCACAACTCATCGCTCCAACGAGCAACATGCGAAAAGATAAAGTACTTCTCATCCCCAATGTCAATCTAAGCCCGATAGAGGTGGAAAAACTCAAAGAGACACTAGAAATTATGGACTTTAATGTATTCGCACTTCCAGATTTAAGTGATTCATTGGATGGGCATTTGGGGGTTAAACAAGGTGCACTTAGCAGTGGTGGCATCAGTGTCGCCGAAATAGAAAAGCTTGGAGATGCTGGGCTTGTTCTCTCCATCGGGCGTTCGGTTCAAAAATGCGGTGAGCTTTTTCATGAGAAATTTCCTCAAAGTACGCATCTGCATTTTGATAGTCTTATAGGGTTAGAAGCCAGTGATGATTTTTACGCGAAAATATTAGCGTATACCCATGAAATGAGTGTTCCAAGTGTTGTCAAACGCTGGCGTGCTCGCTTGCAAGATGTTCTTTTAGACACCCATTTTACGCTTGGAAAAGCAAAAATAGTCATAGCCGATGAACCAGATAGTGTGTATGGCATCGCCAAAGCGTTACAAGAAGTAGGGGCAAGTGTTGAGGCGTTCATCGCTCAGCGAAGTTCCATTCAAGAAAGCTTTACGTGTCATGTTTCTGTTGGAGATTTTGAAGATGTTGAAAAGGCACTGCCCAAGTATGACATGCTGATGGCTAACTACCATGGCGAGAGAATTGCACATCAACATCATAAAGCGCTTCTCATTCGAGGATTTCCAAATTATGAGCAAGTGGGTGTTGGACTTCGTCATAACATTTTGTATGAAGGCAGTTGCAATTTCCTTTGTGAAGTAGCAAATCTTTTAGGGCATCATTAAATAACAAATGTTAGTATGTTCCAAAAAGAGGGAGAATATGCAATGAACCCTATTGCGGAAATACTTTCAAAGCAAAAAGTACTCATTATTGATGGAGCCTTTGGTACAGAGCTTGAGCGTAAAGGTTATGACATCAACGACTCTTTGTGGTCAGCAAAGTTTTTGATGGAAAAGCCTGAAGCGATTGGTGAAGTGCATAAAGACTACCTCGAAGCGGGCAGTGATTGTGTGACAACGGCGAGTTACCAAGCGACGTATGAGGGTTTTATGAAGAGAGGAATGAGCGAAGCAGAAGCCAAAGCACTTATTCAATCATCTGTCAAAATCGCTCAAAATGTTCGTGATGATTTTTGGAAAGACTCCAAAAATCATACCAAAAGGCAAAAGCCTTTGGTTGCCGCTTCCGTAGGACCTTATGGGGCGTATTTAGCTGATGGTTCGGAATTTACGGGCAATTATGGGCTAAGCGTGGAAGAACTGATGCGTTTTCATCGTAAGCGTCTAGCAACACTCATTGAAGCCAAGCCCGATCTTTTAGCGTGTGAGACGATTCCGTGTTTGATGGAAGTGAGAGCATTGTGTGCGCTTTTAAAAGAGTACCCAGAAGTATCGTCATGGGTAAGTTTTAGTGCCAAAGATGGAACACACATTAACAGTGGCGAAAGTGTGCGTGAATGCGCTCAGTTTTTAGAGGCTCAAAAGCAGATTGTAGCTATTGGGATAAACTGTACGGCTCCGCAATACATCGAATCGCTCATCAGTGAGATCAAAGCGGTCTCTTCAAAACCCATCATTGTTTACCCCAATGGTGGCTCTACCTACAATGCGCTTACAAAAACATGGGATGGCATTTCTAAAAGCACGTCGTACGGTAAAATGGCATATGGGTGGTTTCAAAAGGGTGCTAAGATAATTGGAGGATGTTGTCAAACGACGCCCGAGGACATTGCTCAAATAGCCAAATGGGTGAGAGCTTAAAGAACCATTATGATTTTTTAAATGTACTTCCTGCAATGGCTATAACGATGAGAAAGATGGCAATCCATTGATGGCGTAAAAGTTCTTCCCCTAAAATGATCCAACCGCATAAAGCCGCGATGATGGGAGATGCACTGACGATAATGCTAAAGATATGCGTCGGCAAGCGTTTAAGCGCCATCATCTCCAAGGGAAACGGCAATGCGCTTGAAAACAGAGCAACTAGCAGTCCCATCCACAAAACAGAAGGGGAGAGTAAAGCCATTCCTGCTTCCATAATGCCAAATGGAGCAGCCACACAGGTGGCGATAAACATACCCAGTGCTACGGTGTTTAAGGTTGAGCCAGAGGAGAGTTTTTTACCAACAAGGATGTAACACGCCCACGATAACGCAGCGGCGATGGCAAATAAGATACCCACAAGGTCTAACGAAACTTCGTTGGTTTGTAATGGGAGAAAGAGACAAAGTCCCACGACTGCAAGTATAAACCAAACAAAGTCAATCACACGTCTGGCACTGGCAAGTACCACGCCTAAAGGTCCCAAGATTTCAATAGCGATAGCAATACCGATAGGAATTCTGGCAAACGCTTGGTAAATCAAAAGATTCATAAACCCTAAAATAATGCCATAAAGTGCGATTGTTTTCAGGCTTTGAAGATCAGGAAGTTTGCGCCATGGACGGCAAATAATCATCAAAATAAGTGCTGCAAAACCGATGCGCAATGTGGTCATGCCTGCCGCACCGATGAGGGGGAAAAGATGTTTGGCAAATGCCGCACCTGCATTGACACTGATGCTTGATGCTAAAATGGCAAGTATGCCTAAAGTTGTTTGATTTTCGGTTTGTTGGGTTTTCATGGTTGAAAAGTATATCTTTTGAATGCGATGAGTTGCCTTAATGCATGGATCTATGGCATACCTTTTTAGTTTGCTTTATATGCAAGAAAAAATCCTTACATATAAAACATTAAGCAGGCTTATTAGCCATCGCAGCAGCTGCCATTGCGGTTGCTTTTTTCTTACTACGCTCCATGGATTGAAGGACTAAGTATTGCTCGCCGAATTTCAGCATATTTTCCATCTCATCATCAAATTCAGCGTAATGACCTTCTTCGTCCACGACAAGTTCTTCAAAGAGTTTTTTACTTACGCTATCGGCATTGTTTCCACATTCAATGGCAAAGTTATTGTAGGTTTCGATAGCTTCTTCTTCACTGGCTCTTGCGAATTCAAGCATCGCTTTTACCTCGGTGATCTGTTTAACTTCTTCGGAAGCTTTCATCTCAATCGTTCCTTTTAAGAAAAGCACACGATCGGCAAGGCGTTCTATATGCAACATCTCAGCAATAGCTGTACGTTTAAAGAGGGTTGAAAGTAGGTCATAGCCTTGGTCATCACAATGAAAGTGTAAGAACATATATTGATGCACTGCTGAGAGCTCATCGGCAATGGCACGGTTGAGTAATTCGATACTTTTATCTCTTTTCATAAGGCACTCCTTCAAAATTTCTTTGTGTAAATACTACCATAAAAACAGGATTTGAAACGACTGTTTGTGAAGGAATTTCTACGGAACACTTTTTGTATAGTATTGAAAAAAATACCATCTGCTTTTTAAGACAATTCCAGTTTTTATTTCTCAATTCTATCACGAAAGAAGGTCTATTTTTATGTCCGAACAAAGCCATACTGCACGATATAATGCCTACATTCCTGAAGTTGTTGCTTATCAAAAGTCACTCGATCAACTCTCTGAGCGTTGGAATTTACTCTCACTTTTGGGGCAGATGAGTAACATTGGTATGGACATTTCTGAGACCAGACAAGCCTTTAGCAACCTTTCTGAACAACTCTTGCAGCGACTTTCCGAAGAGACGGTTAAAAAGCTCTCTGTGGAGCTTGGTGCTAAAGCGCAAGTGGCGATTGATATTTTAATTCGCAATCTCTTTGAACGTACCGCAGACATAGGCTTCTTAGCGATGGATACCATCATTTGTGATTTTGCAAAGAAAAATAAAGAAGAGCAAGAGGCTTTTTTACCTTCGCTTCAAAATCGTTTCCATGAATACATCGAAAAATACAGCGTTTATAATGACGTGTTGCTGTTTGATATTGAAGGTACGCTTATCGCTTCATGTGAAGACGACAAAATAGGAAAAAAGATAGAAAGTTCCTTCATTTATGAAGCGATGCATACGTCACAAGAGTACGTGGAGTGCTTTGGCATTTTCCCTCTGGTCAGTGAAAAAGAGAGCCTGCTCTACAGCTACCGTGTTTGCGATGCTATGGGTACACCGCTTGCCGTGCTTTGCCTTGTGTTTAAATTTCAAGATGAAATGCGTGTCATCATCTCCAATCTTATAGAGAATGAAACATGGGCTGACATTCTTCTCTTAGATGAAAACAATAGTACCATTTACAGCAGTGCCCCTTTTCATTACGCTCTTGGCGCACCCCAAAAGACTGCCTTAAAGCACTTTGATATTGTCCCTTTTGCAGGAAGCGAATATGTGGCAAAGACACAAAAAACCAAAGGTTATCAAGGTTTTTACGGGCTAGGCTGGATGGGACATGCACTGATGCCATTAGCTTTTGCTTTCCAACAAAAACAAGCACAGGTGCCTTTTACAGAAGAGCAGATCAAGATCATTAAAAACTCCTCGCTTTTCTCTGAAGAGTTTACGAGTATTCCCACCAAAGCCGAAGCCATACAAAGACGTCTTGATATGACCATTTGGAATGGAAACGTGCAAATTGCTAACCAAAAAAGTGGCGATAACTCTTTTTCAAAATCACTCTTAAATGAGATTTCACGCACAGGGGCGCAAACCAAAAAAACATTTGAAGAGTCCATTGGCAATCTTAACTGGACGGTTGTCGCTTCGTTTATTAACGATGCAAGCTTTAATGCCAAACTTGCTATAGATATTATGGATCGCAACCTTTATGAGCGTGCGAATGATTGCAGGTGGTGGGCGTTGAGTCCTGTGTTTATTAAAGCATTTAGCGCAAAATACAAAGAGTTTGCGAGCATTCGCAAAGAGTTTGGACATGAGATTACTGAGGTACTCAGTGCCATTAATGCCCTTTATACGGTCTATAGCAATCTCTTTTTATTTGATGCACAAGGATGTGTGATCGCGGTGAGTCAAGAAAAGTACGCACACCTCATTGGTAAGCGCATAGGCGCACATTACATTGCACAAACACTGGCACTTAAAAGCTCCAAAGAGTATGTGGTTAGTCCTTTTGAGAGAACAGAGCTTTACGATGGAAAACACACTTATATCTATAGTGCGCCTATATTTATTGAAGGGGTTAAAGAGGCACAAGGTGGCATTGGCATTGTCTTTGATGCGGAAGTACAATTTGAAGCGATGCTTCAAGATGTTGTAGGCGTAGATGAACGCTCCTTTGCACTGTTTATAGAGAGTAAAACCAACAGTGTCATCGCTTCGACCAATCCTGCTATTCTTATAGGAGAGCGATGTGTTTTTTGTGATTCTATGGAAAATATGGTGTTGATTAAAGATGAGTACTACATCCTTGGTAAAGGCAAATCGCAAGGCTATCGAGAGTTTAAATGCAGCGATGGCTACTGCAATGATGTAACCGCCATTGTGTGTATTAAGATCGCAAACCAAGAGGCTTGCGTGGAAGATGTACGTAAAAATGGCAAGAAACAGTATCTCTACCCTAAAGTAGGCGCATCAGAGAAGACGGTTGAACTCTCGACATTTTGGATGAATGGCAATCTTTTTGCCATCGAGAGCCAGCAAATTTATGCCGCACTTGAAGGTCAAGATGTCACACAGGTGATCGGGTGTGATGAGATTTATGTAGGTATGATTACGTGGAATAACAAAATGATCCCCGTAGCATCCTTAGCCAAATATTTTCACCATGACATCGCATACTCTAAAGAGTTGCATCACATTGTTGTGCTAAAAGGCAGTGAAGAGAAGCCATTTGGTTTGGTTATTGACATGGTACAAGACAGCCCCGAAGTGCCCGAGCGTTGTGTGGATGAGACCAGTCAAGCGATGATGGGTCAGCACACACTCACCAAAGCCATCGTGAAGTCTGATGTCGGGCAAGAAAAGGCAGAGATGCTCTCTATTCTTGATCCTTTGAAGGTAGAACGTTACTTAATGATGGAGAAAAACACCCTTTAATGGTCTTTACAATTCTTCTTTTTTTGCTTGTATCTCTAATTTTTCATTGGCATGTGTGTCAATACTTTTGATATGCAAATCTTGCTGTGGAAAAGGAATTTCTATACCATTTTCGTTGAGTGTATTGTAGATGAGAACGTAAAACCTCGACATTGTTTTGGTGGGTGCTAAAATCTCTTCACCGTGTATCCATACTTGCAGTGCAAAGTTAACGCTGCTATTTCCCATACCTGTCATGACAACACTGGTAGAGCGCTCTGGTGTCTTGATGACGTCTTTATAGTTACATTGATCTACGGCTTTAACGATGATATCTATCACCTGTTCAGGCTTTGTACCATAGGCAACACCAAAAGGAATATCGAAACGTTTGAGTTTATCGTGCATGGTCCAGTTAATAACATTGCTTTCAATAAAATTGCGATTGGGGACGATGACATCTATATTACCATTGGTATTAAGCGTTGTTGAACGCATACGAATGTCTGAAACATGACCACGTAATGTATCGGAGAGTTCTACAAAATCGCCAATTTTTATACTTCGCTCAAACATCAAAATAATGCCAGAGACAAAATTTGAAACGACATTTTGCAAACCAAAACCAATACCCACAGAAAGGGCACCTGCAACAAGTGCGATGGAGGAAAGATCAATACCCAAGATATTGAGGGCTATAAAAAAGGCGGTAATGACGATGAGGTAATAACCAATATTTGCCAACATGGTACGGGTTGCTAAATTGATAGATTTGCTGTTAGACGCTATCTTTTTGATACTTGTTTTATAAAATCCACCAATAAAAATGCCGATGACAAAGATGAGCGCTGCTAGGATAAGTTTAAAAATATTAACGGGTGTTCCATTGACCGTAAAAACAGGCTCACTAATCATCATCCATGAGGCTTTTAGGATGTTTTTGAACTCTTGTGTGGTTGAACCCGTTATCGTATCAATCGTTCCAAGATAGCTCTTTTCCATGCTGTGCAATAAAGAAGCGATGTCATCTTTGATGGCGTGAGGTGTTTCCATATTGGAAATTTCGTCAAGCATCTTTTTTTCTAAAGCAAAGGCTTTGTTATCTTTCAGTTTTAAAGCATTGGAAAACTCTAAAAATAACGAGGCAACACTCGCTTGTAAGGCTTTGTTGTAATTCTCTTTTGTGCTTGCAATTAAATTAGGTGAGACCCCTCTATCTCGCTTATCTCCCAAAAGCTCAAATCGTTCTTTTTTGACCAAGATATTTTCCATGGAAGAGCGCAATTTAAAAGCTTCTTCTTGATTGGAGAGTGTTTTCGCTGCTAAACTTTGTGGCTCAAACGTAAAAGTGTTCAATGTGTCGATTAACATTTTTTCAATCAATGGCATTTCTTTGCTAATGACATCATTTTGCTCTTTGTACTCTTGGACTGATTTAAGATACAAAGCACTTTGCAGTTGCAGTGTACGTTGCGCTAAAGGATCATTGTCTAAGTTTTTAAGCTCTTTTTCTAAGGTTTTAATTTTCGTGCTAATGGAATGTATTTTTGTAGTAAGCATGTCTTTTTTAACAACATTGTCCATGTAACGGCTAAAGAGTCGACTATAATCATCCATGTTTTCAGGTGTTTTTGGAGGTGTAATCGTGACCGAAGGTGTCACATTGATGAGCTTTTCAAGCAATATTTTTTGCAAAGCGGTTTCGTCATTGGATATTTTAGAGTCATTAATGGTTTTTAAAAGATTGGTATAGGTTGTTTTGTCGGCATTGATTAAAGTGCTGTTTTGATCATCACCAAACAGAGGGTTGCCTAGCAGTAGGGCAAAAAATAGACTGATATGAAGCGCAATAATCCGCATTAATTTTCTCCAAAATAGTTGTAATTTATAAAGAGTGATTATATCGCAATTTACATTTCCCCTTTGCGTATCATTTTTTAATTTTGGCTGTATCTTTCAATGGAACACTTCTTGTAAATGAATGAATAACGTTTAGCATAGGAGGATAAAAAGATGGTCAAGGTAGCGTTTTTCACAAACGATCTTAAAAACATTGATGCCCATTTTGGCTCAGGAGAGCAATTTGCCGTGTACGACGTGGGTGCTGAAGGTTTTAGCCTTTCTGGGGTTATTCCAACAGGCGAAGAACGAACCGAAGGTAGAGTCGAGATGTTGCAACATGAGAACGTTGACATTATGTACTGTGTCGAAATTGGACCTGCTGCGGCTGCAAAAGTCGTCAACAGCAAAATCTTTCCTATCAAATACAAAGAAGTGGTGAGCATTGAGACAGAACTCAATAAACTTCAAACCATGATGGCAACCAATCCTCCACCGTTCATCAAAAAAATCTTAGAAGCGAGAGGATAGGGCGATGAATGAACTTGAAAAGTTGTTCATCGAAACCCTGACATCTCAAATCAGGGCGCTTGACCAGTTTGGTACATGGGCGAAGAAAAGTGATGAAGAAATTTTGTCTGAGAAGTATGTTAAAACCAAAGAGCAACTCAAAAACGTCCCTATAATTGCGGATATTGATGAGATGCAGATTAAAGATATTCGTCTTATTTTTCAGTCCATTGCGTTGGCGTTTGAACTGAAGCTGGGTATTATGTGCTCGGTTGTCATGGAGATGAGTCACGAGGGATTTGGTCGCGCTGTGGTTTTAGCTGAGAAGATTGTTGTCACCAACAAGTTTTTCAAAGACGCGCATCGTTACAGTTTTAGAACCTATGATGATCTCATCAAAGAGGGTGGCAAGATGTTAAAAGAGGCCATCGAAATTTACGAAACGTATAAAAAATAAGCAGGATAGAACATGGCAAAGGTTGGTATATTTTACGCAAGTGCGGGCGGGTCAACAACATTGGTAGCGGATGCTTTAAAAGAGGCGTATGAGCTTGAAGATGATGATTGTATTTTGATGGAAGATGACTTTGATAGTGTTGAGCAATTTGACAACTATGATGTGCTTTTCGTTGGTTCTTCAACATGGGGACAAGGCGACGTGCATTTTAGTTGGGTTGACCCACTTTTTGAGATCACTTCTGAGAACATCAGCTTTGCAGGTAAAAAAGTTGCGTTTTTTGGCGCGGGTGATAGTAAGACACATGGCGAACATTTTTGTTCTGCGCTTGGTAAGTTCAATCAAATTTTTACCAAAGCGGGTGCTAGTGTTATCGGCTTTGTGGACAAAGAGGGATATAACTATACGGCATCTTTGGCAGAAGTGGGCGATAAACTGTGTGGTTTAGCGATCGATAACGTCAATGAAAAAAGTAAGACAAGCGAGCGCATTGAAAACTGGATAGAGCAGTTACAAAGCGAGATCTAAATTTCTGCCTCGAAAGAGGCAAGCTTTAGCGCCACAGTGGCTAACGTAGCCATAAAAAGCTTTGCTTTGTTGGCGTATAAAGAATAAGTACACAGTAAAAGGAAATAACATGAGAACGCTTGAGCAATATTATGAACTAAAAGATGCAGAAGATTTTTTTGAGTTTTTTGGTGTCGAGTACGATAAACACATTGTTGAAGTCAAGCGTTTTCATATTATGAAAGAGTATGGAAGCCTTATTAAAAAAGGGTTTGAAAACTTTAATGGCGATGAGAAGTACCTCATGGATTTTTTAAAGTTCGCTTTGATTCGCGTTTACATGGACTACAAACATGGACATGCCCCAAGTGCGGCTGAAGTTTGGGGTATGCTGGAAGATGGCAAAGCGAAGGGCTGTTTGGCATGTACCACATCATCTGAAGGAGGAAACTGTGCTTGCTAGTGAAGAAGTTGTTTTGCATAACAATGTAATGGCAAAACTTTCAGGAAAAGACGAAACGAAAGCCAAGTATTTTCTCGGGCAAAAAGTGAAACTTTTGGAAGATGTCAAGAACGATGGTACCTATCCGTATCTTGGGATTGGTGAGGTGATGATTAAAAAAGGCTCAGTTGGGTACATCCGAACCATTGGTGAGTTTTTACAGGTCATTCGTGTCTATGAAGTCCATTTTTTAGATGCCGAAGCGGTCATTGAAGTGATCGGATGTAGGGAGCATGAGCTTGAAGCGCTTGAACCTTACCGCGACCTTGAAGCCGAAGAGACAGAATGGATGATGAATCACTACAAAAATAAGTAGTAAATTCTGCCTTGTAAAAGGCAAGCTTTAGTGCCCTAGTGGCGAACGTAGGCTAGGAAGCTTTGCTTAGTAGCCGTTATAAAAATAAAAATAGTTAGTAAAAATCTTAGTAGGGAGGAAAAGTCATGGCGAAAGTAATCTTTATGCATTTTGATAAAGAAAAAGACGGTATTTATGATGCCAAAATAGGCGAGCCAGTTGTGCGTCTAGCAAAAGAGAAAGGGATTCCAATTCCTTTTGATAGCAAAGACTATGCTCAGTGTTTGGTCAGCGTTGAAAATATCAGCGATGAAGAGCCAACAAGTTACATGGAAGACGAAGAGCTTGATGAGCTTGTAAAGCTTGGTGCCATCACGCAACAAGATGCAGATATTTGTCAACAGTTTACCGTTAGTCCTAAAGTTCGCATCGCTTCGATGATGATGATTAAGGGCGATGTTTTGATTAAACCATTTAAGATTTAAAGGAGATAAGATGACAACAAGAGTAGAAATTATCAACGATTTTTTAGCAATTAACGTAAAACCGGGCGCCACCATTCAAGATGTCGTAGAAGCAAGTGGTAGTGCACTTCCTTTTGGCTGTCGTGATGGTCAATGCGGTACATGTGTGGTTGAGATCGTTCAAGGTATGGAGTTTTTATCTCCAAAAAATGAGAAAGAGTTTAAAGTTCTTAAAGAAGTATGTGCGGGCACATGTTCAGAAAATTCACGCCTTGCCTGTCAGATGAAAATTGACAAGCCAAACGGCGTTGTACGTATTAAATACTAAGATATATTCTGTAAAAAACACTTTTCAACGCCACAGCAAAGAAAACTCTCTGGTGTGGCGTTGAGACTCTCTCAAAATTCCGAAAACCTCCTTTTTTATGCATAAATTTTAATCACTAAAAACGATAAAAAGTATCCACACTTTGGCATAATTTACGCATGAGAAGTATCAACCTAGAATTCAAACAAAAGCAGAGCTTAAACCTCTCTTTGAAACTTTGGCTCCCACTGTTACAGCTACCTCTTCAAGAGTTAAGTACGCACCTAGAGACGTTGTCGTACGAAAACCCTTTTTTAGAGGTCAAGCGTCCCTTTGAGCAAAACCTAGGCTCTAGCCATGGCATTGTCGAAGAGTTGGTACTTGGCAGTGAGTCTTTGCACGAGAAAATCATTGAACAAATCGTGCCGCCACTTTTCCCAACCCCCATCTCTCAAAAGGTCGCGCATGAAATTCTCTGTGATATCAACGAAGATGGCTATTTTGATGGTGACATTGAAGCGATTGCGCAAACCTGTGGCGTTTATACCGAGTATGTTGAGCGCATTCGTCAACGATTCTCCAAGCTAGAGCCGTATGGCATAGGATCACTTGAGAGCCACGAGTCTTTTGTGTTTCAACTCGATGCGCTCAGCGATGACATCGATGATGAACTCTATAACTTGGTGCTTAAGATGATCGATCAGATGGCAAAGGTCGATAAATTTTCCAGACACGGACGTTTTGAAGAGGCCAAAGCGATCATCAAAAAGTTTGCTAATCCTCCAGCGATTGAGTATCAAGCGACACCAAAGCAGATCATTCCTGATTTTTTTGTGGAAGTGGGCGATGACATTAACCTTCGCATCAATAACGACTATTACCCCGATATACTGATAACAGACCCTTTTTCAAGTAAAAGTGATACTATTAAAGAGAAGCTCAAAGAGGCACGTGACATCGTTAATCTTTTAGAACTTCGTAAAACAACGCTGTATAAAATTGTCCTTTTGGTGGTTGAGCGACAACTCTCTTTCTTTGTAGGTGGCGAGCTAAAGCCCCTCAATATGGCACATTTAGCCGATGAACTCTCATTTGCAGAGTCCACCATTTCGCGGGCTATTTCAAACAAATACATTGAGTCTAAGCAGGGCGTTTTTCCGCTTAAATCGTTTTTTACCAATGCTGTTGCCACCAAAGAGCTTTCCTCTTCAGAGATAAAGAATTTTATCAATCAACTGATAGAATACGAAGATAAAAGCGAGCCGCTCACCGATGATGATCTTTTAGAGCGCATTGAAAAACGATTTAGCATTAAGATGGTCAGACGTACCATCACCAAATACCGCAAATTGATGAACGTAGCATCATCCAAAGAGCGCAAGAAAATTTATAAGGTACAAGCATGAACACAACACTAAATGAGAGCTTGGATAGCAGGTACAGCAAACTGGAAATGCTCAAACTTGAACGTGAAGTCATGGTCTTTTTACAAAAATATGCCAAAAATCGTTACTCAAAGTATGTCATAGCACCCCACATCGCGGCAATGTCCTTGCAGATGAACCATCTCTATGAAGCGATGGGCTTTCGTAACCGCGTGCAGATGGGAAAGTACATGAAGTGCCATTTCCCTGAGCTTGTTGCACTTAAACCAGTCGATAAACTCTGGAAGAAATTCATCTACGATTCCATCGATAGAATCGCCCCTGCGTGTTTTACATGTAAAGATAATTCCAACTGCTTTGCGTGCCAGTTGGCGGGATAAGGAAACGTGATGATTCGAGTTGCACATGAAAGTGATTTGGAAGAAATATTAGCAATTTACAACGATGCAATTTTAAATACCACTGCGGTTTATACTTACAAAGAAGAAGATATACATGAACGCAGAGAATGGTTTTTAAGCAAGAGAGAAAAAGGTCATCCAGTTTGGGTGTACGAAAAAGATCATCGCGTGGCAGGCTTTGCAACGTACGGTTCTTTTCGAGAATGGCCTGCTTACAAATATACGGTTGAACATTCTATTTACGTTCATAAAGATTTTCGCAATTATGGTATTGGAACTGTTCTACTCAAAACAGTGGTAGAAGATGCTCAAGAAAAAGGGTATGCCACCATCGTTGCAGGCATTGATGCCTCTAACGCCAACAGTATTCATCTGCATGAAAAATTAGGTTTTGTCTCCGCTGGGCTTATCCATAAAGCAGGGTATAAATTTGGTCAATGGCTTGATTTGGCATTTTATCAATTGATACTTGATGGACCAGACAATCCTAGTGAAGAAAATCGTTAGTCTTCTGGCCCTATCGTCATAAAAGGGTTATGAGCGATTTCCCACAAATGACCATCGGGGTCTTTAAAGTAGCCACTATAGCCACCCCAGAAAACTTTTTGAGGTTGTTTGGTTGGTATTGCACCTGCTTTTAGGGCTTCTTCAAAAAGTGTGTCAACTTCTATTTCACTGTTTAAGCAGTGTGCAAGCGTAAATCCATGAAAGCTACTCTCTTCAAAAGCAACATTTGCATCTTCTGCAAGCGCCTTTTTTTCGTAGAGTGCAAGCCAAGTGCCATTGAGTGCAAAAAATGCGATGCTCTCTTCGTAGGGTTCAAGCCTAGGAAACCCCAGCCCATGTTGATAAAAAGCAATCGACGCATTCAAATCACTCACGCCTAAGCTGATCATGCTGATGAAAGGTTTCATTTTTTTCCTTTAAAATACCCTATAAAAGCATCAAGATGGATTTGCCAATGTATTAACCGTAAAAAATTCTTTTAGAGCATCATACGCCAAAGGTTTTGTGTACAAAAATCCTTGAAAACGGTCACAGCCGAAGCGTTTTAAGATGGCTTCTTGCTCTTTGGTTTCCACACCTTCTGCCAAAATATGCATCTCTAAATTTTTACCGATTGAGATGATGTTTTGTACCATCTTTTCAGCGGTAATGTCATTTAAAATCGTATCGACAAAGCTTTTGTCGATTTTGAGCTCATCAATAGGAAGTTTACGCAAAATACTCAAAGACGAGTATCCTGTGCCAAAATCATCCATAGAGATAGAAAGCCCCATTTCATGGACTTTTTGCAGTATGGGTAAAATGTAGTCAATATCTTCGATAAACAGACTTTCCGTGATCTCCAAACACAAAGAAACACGCTCAAGTCCAGCATGTTCTATCTCTTTCATCAGGTTTTCTAAAAAGTGCGTTTGCATGAACTGTTTGACCGAAATATTTAAAGAGGTTTGAAATGAAACTCCTAAGTCGGATTGTAGTTTTTTCATCTCTTTAAGTGTTGTATTGATAATAAAATGCCCAAGATGAGGCATAATCCCAGAGGCTTCTGCGATAGGAATGAATTGATCGGGTGGAACAAGCCCGAGCTCTTCACTTTGCCACCTTGTCAGTGCCTCAACACCGTAAATGTTTCCATTTTTATCCATTTGGGGATGGTAAACCATATAAAGTTCATGTTTATCGAGTGCTTTGCGTAATGCTTGTTCTACATTCACACGGTTCAGATACCCCGCTTGTAAAGAGGGATTAAAAAGATGAACACTGTTTTTATATTTTTTAGCTTCATACATCGCAATGTCAGAGGCTCGCAAAAGCATATCGAGTGATGTGCCATGTGCTGGGAACTTAGCGATGCCTATACTCGCACCAATAACGAAATTAAACTGTTTAATATGATAAGGTTTTGAGATTTCATCTATAATGTTTTGTGCATGTGAAAGAAGCTCTTCATCATTGTTTCGATAGCTTAAAATGATAAATTCATCGCCCCCTTGACGAATCACAACGCTCTCTTGTTGCACCATTCTTGAGATGCGTTTGGCAAACTCGATGAGCACTAAGTCTCCAAACTGGTGACCAAAACTGTCATTGACATTTTTGAAATGATCCATGTCGAGATAATAAAGGCTAAATGGCGGTGCCCCTTCATAAATCCAATGGTTGATATTTTGCAATAAATAGCTACGATTTGGTAGCTGTGTCAATGCGTCATGGGTTGCTTGAAAAACCAGATCTTTTCTTCGTATAGCTTCAGCATTGCCAATCATTTTAAAGAGTAAGAACAAAATGACATGAACGATAATAAAGACAAACACATAGCTTGTAAAACTCTCAACAAACTCTTTTACCAGTTGGGAATGGTCTATTTCTGAGAGTATCCAAAGCTCATAGCGAGGGTCGTATTTCAGAGAAATTTGCACACGTTTTCCATTGGCATTGGAGGTTATCAATTCATAGATTTCAGGCTTTTGTTTCATCTCATCAATAGAAATGCGGTACTTTTGTGCAATGTCACTCAGAAGCGTATTGAAAAAGTCATTGGGTAAAGGCGTTTCATAAAGATTTTTAGGTGTTTCAGTTTGGGAGGATTGAAACTGCACAAACTGGTCACGATCTCGTATGAGCATTACCTTGTTGTAATCTCCAATCGAGAGGTTTTCTGTGAAGATTTTAAAAGCACCTTCTATCGCTAGTCCTGCGGTCATAACGCCTATGACTTTGCCCTCATTGTTATGAACGCTTTTGCGAATGGGTATGCCCCATCTCCCACTTGCCGCTATAAAATACGTGCGTCCAAGAACCATCTGTTCTTGGGTCATTGTGTAGTCAAAAGAGTCTCTTGTTATGGCTTGTTGCCTGAGATTGGGGAGTTTTGTTTTATTGAAATTGGAGCTAACGTGAAGATAGTTACCTTCTGTATCTACAAATCCAAATGCAACCACGGAAGGATTAAGAACGAGCAAATCATCCATGATACGCGGGTCTTTATCTTTTAAAATCTGGTTACCTAAAATATTAAGGGTCATCTCTTGCGATAAAAAAAGTGTATGTGTCGCGTTGGAGATAAGTTTGACAAGATTGGCTTGATCGGTCGTATAATCTTCATGTATGCTGTTCCATTTTGCATACGAAACAACTCCTAAAAAGATAAAAGCACCTGCTAAAAGAATATAAAAAATCATCCATATGTTTTTTTGAATAATAGCCATATGAACCCCCTCTGTCTTCGTAAAATAATCATAGCATAATTTTATTGTCACATACTATGATTAAATAATCGACAAAGATTTACGGTACTTTGAGCACTGCGCTATTGCAGAGATCATCACTTTCAAATTGTGTTATGTCGCCTGCTTTGAGGTTTGGAACGGGAAAAAGTCTCACGGTGAGGGGTTTGTTGAGTCTAAAAGCCAGCGTGCCTGTGTCACAGCAGATGTCGGCTATCTTTTGTGCGGTGGTATCGCCTTCTATGGGCACGGTATCAAGACCTATGCCACATACGGCTGAGTATTGGAGTAGGGCACGTATATCAAACTCACCTTTGGTTGCAGACTCTGCCAACCCACTGTCTTCAACGACTGCTAACATAAGCCCTGAAAAGCCGATGAGTGTGCATCCTTTTTGCGCTTTAAAAACCTTGGTTAAAAGCGCAGAAGCTTCCAGTGTACCTGATGCCCCAAAGTAGGGCACTCCAAGAAGTTTATACACATCAACCATTGAAGCACAGTTTTTTGAAGGCGCGGCAGAAGTGTCGATGCCTGCAAATGTGGTTTTATATGGGTGCTCGAAGGCGTTTGTGATGTTAATAATATCGGTTATATGGTACTGCAACGCATCTTTCATGACGGTGTAGGACTTGTGCATCTTTGTATTGTGGTTGGTTTCTGGTTTTAAACTTTTAAGGGCATCTACTAAAAGATCAGGCGTTTCCAGTCCTAGTGCAAAACAGTTCTCATCGTGGCTATTGTGGTAGGATGCTGGAAAATAGGGAATGAGAGGCTTACAGTTATAGTTGATCGTGAAGTTAAAATTACCTTCGCCTCGGGTCGTGATCTTTCCTATCTCAACGACGGCTTGCGCACAACTCAGCGTGAGTTCTCGATCAGGAACGCCCAGTTCATCGACACTGACGTTAACACAGGCATTGCAAATGTCTCCGTACGCTTTGATAAGCTCCGGTAACATTGCTATCTCTTCAGCACTTTTGGCTTCACCAATGGCAAAACGAATGCGAATTTTTGGCATAGCAGGGCTTTTAAGAACTTCTTCGAGTTGATGCATATCTTTCATGATTGCATGGTAAGACGAGGTGTCAAGGTATTCGCCAAAAGCATTTGTTACAATGCGAATAGACTGCACGTGGTAGCCATGTGTTTTAAATTCATTTGCCAAGTCTCCACCAAAGTTTGCTGCTTGAGAGATGGTTTTTTCCCATTGGCTTTTGTCTTGGGTTAGTGTGACAAAGGAGGTGATGGTGCGAATTTTGCATAGATCTTTCTTTGTGAGATTTTCGTTTAGCATCGCTTATCCTTAGTACATTTGTGCAAAATCATAGCTAATTCATTTTTACATGTAAAGGTAAAACGGTATAATTTTCAGTGATAAACCAGAAAGGAAGCAAATGTTTCAAAAATTACTTTTAATAATTGGCTTGGTAGGCTCACTTTGCTCTGAGGATGTCAGCATTGCTAAACTTTTTGAGAATGAAACTATAAAAGGATTGATGCTCATTGAGTCTTTGGATGGTAGCGAGCAGTATGTCTACAATGAAGAGCGCGCCAAGATGCCACTGCTCCCTGCTTCAACGTTTAAAATTCCCAATACACTTATAGCCCTGCAAGAAGGCGTTGTCGATGAAAACTCCACGATCAAATGGGATGGTGTTGAGCGAAGTGTTCGAGCTTGGAATCAAGACCAAACGCTCAAATCTGCCTTCAAAAGTTCATGTGTTTGGTGTTACCAACTTTTTGCACGTACCATTGGAGTTGAAAAATACAATGACTATCTCACAAAACTTCACTATGGCAATGAAAAAGCAACCCCTGATCTGGAGCGCTTTTGGCTCGATGGAGAGCTTCGTATCAGCGCATATGAGCAGATCGCTTTTTTGAAAAAGCTTTATCTGAGTGACCTGCCGTTCAAAGCAGAACATATTGATCTACTCAAAACGATTATGATAGATGAGCAAGGTAAAAATTATACTATACGAGCAAAAACAGGTTGGGCTATTCCCAAAGATGCCGAGCATCATGGTTGGTATGTAGGCTATGTAGAAAGTTCTCGTGGTGTTTATTTTTTCGCAACCAATCTGATAACATCTTCGTTTGATGAGTTACCACTTCGTAAATTACTAACACTTGAAGCATTAAAAAGCAAGGGTATTATAGAGTAATTCAGGCGTTATTTTTAATCAGCTATAGTTTTTTAACTCGACTTTGCATAAAGTTTGACTCCAAATCGTAAACGAATTAATAAAATGCAACACTTTTGTCACATATGTTCGGTATACTTTTTACGTCATTTAGACAATCAAGGAGTCCGTATGTTACCAAGCACAATTCGTTTCAAACTTTATATATCAGCTTCTATTTTAACTTTTGTTGCCATTTTTGTTGGTTTATTGGGATTGTACAATCTTAACAATGAAAATGAAAATTTTAAATCAGTCTATGAAGATCGTATTGTTCCCTTAAAGCAGCTCAAGATTATTTCGGATTTATACGCAATCAATATTGTCGATACGGTACATAAAACAAATGCTCAGGCATTAAGTTATGATGATGCCTTTAAGTCAATAAAAAACGCTAGAACGACCATTGCTAAAACGTGGAGTTCATACATTGCTACAAAATTAACGACAGAAGAAGAAAAACTTGCAGAAACAGCTCAAAAACTGTTTATCCCTGCTGAGCGTATGGTTGATGAACTTTTATCTGTCATTGAAAAAAAAGATAAAGAGAAATTGGCGTATATTGGTGCAAAAGAGTTGTATCCAGCGATTGATCCTATAACTGCATCTATTGGCGATTTAGTAGATCTCCAAATAAATGAGTCTGAAAAAAGTTATTTAGAAGCGGTTTCTCATTATGAGTTTACTAAACTATTTTTTAGTGCTGTACTCATTCTTGGTATTGGATTTGGTGTTCTCATCATAGGTTATACAATTCAAACGATTATTAGCTCGCTTAATGCACTGAAAGATAAGATGGTTTATATTGAGACCAATAAAGATTTTTCTCAAAAAATCCAATTAAAACACCGAGATGAGTTACAAGAGCTTGCTATCACATTCAATGCCCTTATAGAGTCTGTTAGCCATGCGCTTTCCGACGCTAAACATATGGCACATGAAAATGCGACAGTATCGGAAGAGCTTTCTATGACATCCTTACAAATTGGTAAAAGTACGGAAGAAACCGTCTCACAGATGAACGCAACCATAGCGACTACTGAGTCAGTTGTTCACATATTACAACAGGGTGAAGCTAGTTCGGAGGAATCTGGAAAAGTTATTGCTGAAATGACAGAAGAGATCAATAGTGCCGCAAGCAATGTTTTAAATGTTTCTCATGATTTGGAAGATGTTGTGGTGTCCCAGTCTGACCTTTCTGAAAGGTTAGAAAGACTGTATCAAGAAATAGACCAAGTTAAAAATGTACTCTTGGTGATTAATGATATTGCCGATCAGACAAATTTATTGGCACTTAACGCAGCGATAGAAGCAGCACGTGCAGGAGAACATGGTCGTGGCTTTGCTGTTGTTGCCGATGAAGTTCGAAAATTGGCTGAACATACCCAAAAAAGTTTGAATGAGAGTAATTCCACTGTTCAGGTGATTATTCAATCAGTGAGTACATCGGTCGAATTAATGCAAAAAAATGCCCAAAATATTAAAATGCTTAGCGGTCGTGCCAAAGAGACAGAAGCATTGATGCGTATTAGTGTCAGCAATGTTGCAAATGCTAAGATAATTGCTGAACGAACAGCCGAAGATGCTAAAAAAGGAAGGAAACAAGCAAGCGAGGTCATCGAAAGAATTCATACGATTCATCAAATTTCTACAACCAATGCTCGAAGTGTAGAAGAGATTGCCTCAGCATCAGAACATTTAGCAAAACTATCAGAAGAGCTAAGTACCACAATTTCTCAATTCAAAACAGCTTAATAAGCCTCTACCGAGGCTTATTATTTACTCTTTTTTGTTTAAAAAGGTTTCGATCTCTTCAATGGCTTTTTTGTTGGAGAGGTTAAACTTAATCTCAATACGTCTGGATGCCTCTTTATCTTCCACCCCATTTTTCAAAATAAGATCGCTGTAAGCCCTACCATTGGCACTGAGGTATTTTTGAAGCATAGCGGTGCGTTTTTCATCTAAAGAGTAGATAAATGCCATCACCGAATATGCACGTTTTTGGGAAAGATCAAGGTTGTGCATATAACTTCCATCAGAGTCAGTATGTCCTTCAATGACGATATGATCGATATTTTCACGTATAGTATCATCATTGAGCAGTACATCGAGGTATGGTTGGAGTGTCTCTTTGAGCTGTTTTTTGGCTTCTGGTTTAAGCTCATACGAATCGACAGCAAAAAGTACGGAAGCTGGCAAACGAATGGCTCCACTGTTAGGGTCGATGTTGATTTTTTTGCCCAGTTTCTCTTTAAGTTCTTGTACCACTTTAATGCGAATACCCGTGAGGTTTTTAATACGTGCTTTCGTGAGATTAAGATCTTCCACCAACTGTTGATGTGATGCCGTACTTTCCAAAAGCTTGGCACTTAAAAGCTCAAGCTCGCCGTCTTTGAGTTTGAGGGTTTGCGTTGTCGTACCAAGCTCCATTTGACTTGCTACAAGTTCACCTTTAACTTCATCGCGGGCAAGTTCGGTGTCGAGCAGAAGCTTCTTGAGGTTTTCGATTTCTCTATCTGAAAGTTGCAATTTTGCAGTAGCTTCATCGAGGTTGCTCTCTTTTTGCATGAGTAACTCTTGCGCGATTTGCAAAGAGGAACTTGTTACGTTCATATCGGCACTGAGGCGTAAGAAGTCACGTTTTTTCTGTGAGAGTTCTTGTTGGTTTAGGTGCAAAACGCGTGTTTGCTCTTCGAGGTCATTTTTAATGCCTTTCAGATCGGTCTGCACGTAAACATACTTCACGACAATCGCCCCAATGAGCAAGATAAACACAAAAAGCAATCCTGCCATTAAGTCCGCATACGAGACCCAGAAGTTTTGGTCAGAACTTCGTGAACGGTTGTAACGCATTATTTTAACGCATCCATTTTTTGGATGATCTCTTCGGTTTCAGCATCGATGATTTTAAGGCTCTCTTTCAGCGACTCAACCTCTTCGTTTGGCGCACTCTCTATACGTGCTGCACTGGCTTCTTTAAGTGCTCTTAACACCTCCAAGTTGGTGGCGATCATCTCTTCATTGCCTTCAACTATTTTCCCGTGTAATGCCATTGTCTTTTCATTGAAAAGGTCCAGTTGCTTCACCATGTCTTCGTGGACAAGGGCTAAATCTCGTTGTTTTTCTTGTGAGCGAGCAAGTGCTTCCATACCTTCTTTGATGTGCTCAGCCCCTCGTTTAACGGCTTGGGCTTCAAGGGAAAGCATATTGTCAAAAAGGCTAAATTTTGACTCGATTGTTTGACCTAAATGCTCAAAAAAGTCATTGGAGCTTAAGCGTTCAAACATCTTACCAATGCGCTCAAAGTGTTGGAGATTTTCTTGTAAATAAGCTTGTTCTATCTCTTCTTTTGTCCAAAAAAGTGCAGCAGTTGAGCTTTGGATGGTCGCAACTTCTCTATCAAAACGGCTAAGACCTCTTTTTTCAAAGAAAATCCACCACAATGAAAGCAAAATACCATAAATAGAGACATAAAAAGCAGTTCCCACACCACTGAGCAAAAGTGAAATTTCATTTTCAAGTGCACCCGCTGTTTGGGATGAAAAGTCAGGCAAGGTTAACGCAATAGAAATAAACGTACCCAAAATACCCATCGTAGGGAAAATAGAAGCCGCTACTGAAGCGTAGTTGTCGTTGCGAATCCCTTTAGCATAGGTGTCGATGAAATTTTCAAAAGAGGCATTGGACTTAAGTTTATCGCCTATGGGCATTAAATTTTTGGAGACATATGCGTGCAGTTCATTTTCAAACTCTTTAGAGTAACGTCGAAACGTACAGACACCAAACTCGCCATTGTGCTTTGCAAAAATGAGCGCAACAATGTAAATAAACCCAATAAGCACGATACTGTGAACGCCTACTTTAAAATGCAAAATCCCTAAATAACCGAGCAAAAAGTAAACGTAAGCCAAGGTTGGCAACAAAATGAGCTTGAGGTAAACCAAAGCACAGTTACGTTTTGGCGACTCGAGCGTGGCTAGATTTTGGAGTGTTTCGTTCATATCTTCTTGCATTAAAAAGCCTTTGTGTTAGATCAATTTATTTCTTTACCTACATTATAACGCGCCTTTATATACAGATGCTTAACAAGGGTGAAAAAGGCACTATTAACGTGGAATTAATCTTAAAAGACTACAATTTTTCATATCAAAAAAAGATCGTCTCACCTCACTAAACGCGCGTTTTACACATACCAAGGTGGTCAAATGTCTTCAAAAATACCTAAGTTAGATCGTCACAGTGTCAAGTCTTTGCTCAAAAACACACTCTTAAATACCATTGAAAACATCGCAACGCATTTGAGTGATTTTTTAGAGAACCATGAGCCCGAAAGCTTACACCAATACCGTGTTAACGTGCGTATGGCACGTTCTGTTTGCTTGGAATTTAGCGAATTTATGGAAGAAAAGCGTAAATTTAATTTAGAAAAAATCCTCAAAACACTCCAAAAAGAGACAAACGATATGCGTGACCTCGATGTCTTTTTAGAGTGCATAGAAGCGTATAAAAGTATGGTTAATCCTTCGTGTTTGAACGAGTTTCAAGACTTGGAAATGAAGCTTAGAATGGAAAAAGAAGAAGCGTATAATACCTTTGAAGCGAAATTCACTCAGGCATTTAAAGAGGACTTAATCGCACAACTGCAAGCCATCCAAAGCGATAATAAGCTCTGTCTTCCAAAATCGGAAGAAAAGATATACAAATACGTCAAAGAGATACTCTTAGCGCGTCTTAAAAAGATCGCTAAGGCTTCTCAAAAACTAAGCTTAGATTCGCCCAATGCACATTTTCACAAGCTCAGACTTCACTACAAAAAGCTTCGTTACAACACCGATGCCATCAAACTCAATCAGTTTTCAAAAAGTTTTAAACCCATTCAAACCGCTTTTGGGCGAGTGCAAGATAAAAACAGCCAAATCGAGCGCATCAAACGCTACAATACACAAAACAGTACGTGTTTAGAGCAGATCGCCGCTCTTTTAGAGCAAGAACTCATCGCCGATAAACAAGCGTGCATCGAAAAATCCAGTAAAGAGAACATCGCAAAAATGCAAAACACCATTCAAAAAACCTTTACACATAAAGCCAAATAGCCGTGCCAAATTTAGAATTTATTGCTCATTATCCTGAGCATCTCAAAGATCAAATCCGCCGTCTCATTCACGAAAAAAAGCTTGGTGCATACCTGCTTTCAAAGTACTCCACAACCCATAACATTTCAAGTGACAAAGCGCTTTATGCTTATGTTATGGAGCTTAGAAGTGAATTTTTGCGCAAAAGTGAGCCTATAACCAAAGTGCTTTACGATGGAAAAATAAGCGACATCAACGACGCGTTAGGACTGCACCGTGTCACCATCAAAAACCACGGAGGACGTCTGCGAAGTAAAAGTGAAATCCGCGTGGCATCGGTGTTTAAAAATACCCCTGAAGCCTTTTTACGCATGATAGTCGTGCATGAACTTTCCCACCTCAAAGAAAGGGAGCACAATAAAGCTTTTTATGCCATGTGTGAAAAAATGGAGCCAAGCTACCACCAACTCGAATTTGATGTCAGGCTCTATATGACACATTTGGAGTTGTTTGGGAAGTTGTACTAAAGAAGTTTTATGTGTTGCACCGTTGTCTATACGAGTCAAAAAATAAGGAAAATCATCTATGTCCCAAATGCCAATCTCTCTTGAACCTATGCACTCAAAATTCACTCCCGCTGTGTGTGAATTGCTTACCACACGGTTTCGACGGAACTTTAAACAATGCCAATCCTTAAGTGATGCACAGTTAACACATTTTTTTGAAAAACAGTTAGCGGCTTCTTTGTTAGATGCATCTGCCCATCACATGATCGCTCTATGCGATGACAAAGTGGTAGGAAGCCTTTTTCTTACATGGAAAACTGAGTTCGATCAACCTAAAAAACAATACACCTTTGTTTCAAAAGAACATTTAGCGTTGTTTGGGAAATGGGACTTTTTAAAACTCGGGCTTTCGCTTCATCTCTTAGCACACAAACCCCAACTGCAAGAGTGTTACATCGCACATCTTTTGGGGCATTCCCAAGAAAGCGAAAGTAGGGTTGAAACAGCACTGCTTCAATACGCCAATGATTTTGCTCACAACGACGCTCGTTTTGATCTTTTAACCGTACACGCTGCAGGAAAGGACGAAGAATCCATACGTTTGTATGCAAAATATTTTTTCAAAACGTGTCTGCAAAAAAGTAGTCTAACACGTTCTGTTTTCTTCGGCGACGCTCGATGGAACTTTATGACGTTGCCATTGAAGTAAGCAAGATAGTTCACTATAATAAACTGAGTCGTAAATAAAAGGATTTTATATGAAAAGCTCCCAATTTCCCCTTTACATTGTAGATGCCTTCACCAGAGAACTCTTTCGCGGCAATCAAGCCGCAGTTGTGCCACTCGATAGTTGGTTACCAGAATCTGTCATGCAAAATATCGCTTCTGAAAACAACCTCTCAGAGACAGCCTTTTTTGTGCGAAACGATGCAGGTGTGTATGAGATACGTTGGTTCTCGCCGCTTAAAGAGATTGATTTTTGTGGTCATGCGACGTTGGCGAGTGCGTATGTCATTTTCAATCATCTGGGTGAGAAAGAACGCATCACTTTTTGGGCAAAAGCGGTCAATACGGTTGAAGTCCACGAAAAAGAAAATGGGCTCATCGAGATGAGTTTTCCTAACCGTGCGCCAGACGTTGTGAGTGAAGTGCCAGAAGCCCTAAATACTGGGCTTTCTATAAAGCCTTTGGAATTTCATAAAAACCAACAAGCCTATTTTGCGGTCTATGCAAGTGAAGATGATGTTAAAAATGTTGTGCCTGACCTTGAAAAGCTCAAAACACTTGCACCATTTGATGTCGTGGTAACGGCTCCTAGTCATGCGTATGACTTTGCTTCACGTTACTTTTGGCCTGCCAATGGGGGTGTTGAAGACCCTGTAACGGGTTCTATTCATGCAGGGCTTGCACCGTTTTGGGCAAAACGCTTAGGTAAAAATGAGCTGATAGCACTACAAGCTTCACAACGTACGGGTGTACTGTACTGTCGCGTGAGTGAAGAGCGCATCTTTATCTCGGGAGCTTGCAAAGAGTATTTGGAAGGTAACATTAGCATTATGTATTAATGAAAAGGCATCATTTTTTGGCATTCCCTTTAAGCAGTAGCAATGTTGAAATAGCTGAAATTCCAATGCCTACAAGCACTTCTCCTGAAAGTGTTATACCATCCAAGAGAAAAAGCAGTAATGCAATGGTCGCAGGACTGAGGTATATATACGCCATAACTTTTTTAGGACCGATGGCAATGGTTGCTTTTTGGTACAAATAGACAGTAAAAAAAGTCGCAACAATCGCCAAGTAGAGTAAATAATTTAAAGACTCTAAACCTATAGTCGTCCATTCTAAGGGGATGCTGAAGATGAGGAGTGCGCATAACATCCAAAAAGAGCCTCCTACAAGAGTCATGAAAACAAGCACACTGAGTTCATCGTCTGTGCGGTGTAAATATTTCATCGTAATAGAATAAATCGCCATGCTTATAACAGCTCCTAGGTATATGAGATCGCCTTTGCCCAGTGTAAAATGAAGCAATAACGTAACATCACCTTTAAAAACAACGATCAGTGTTCCAACGATACCAAAAAAGTAAATACCAAGTTGAGCCTTACTGATGCGCTCTTTAAAGAAGAAAATGCATAAAATGCCTGTTATAAGCGGTACAAGTGTATAGAGTGTTCCAGTGTTGAGCGCTGTGGTGTACTCAAGTGCTTTAAAAAAGGCGATAAAGTAAAGCGCGTAAAAAAAGCTGATAATGAGCGCTCTTGGAATGGTACGAAGTATGTGCGAACGCTTTTTAGGGTTTAACAGCACAAAGGGTGCAAGAACAAGGGACGCGATGATAAAACGAAGCAGATTGAGTGAAATGGGATGAATGACGCCTGCTAGTTTTTTAGAGATAATAAATGAGCCTGCAACAAGCAATGTCGCAAGAAGCACCATAAGATGGGCTTTAAATCCGTTTGTCATACCAATCCTTGAACTAAAATGAGCGTTATGGTAGCGGGTTTAAAAACGGTTGTCATTTACCTATGTTAAGATTTTTACGAATACGGCTTAATTGAGTGGGCGTAATGCCAAGATGTGTAGCGATGTGGTACTGTGAAATTCTTGTTTCGATTTGTGGATATTTATCTATAAAGTTTTGGTAACGCGTTGTGGCGTTATCGATGATGAGCGAGATTTCATTTTTTTCTTTTTCAATAATCCAATTTTGCTCTAAGTACCCAATATAAAAGTTTTTAAACGCTTCTTGTGTGTCGATAAGATGACGATAGCCTTTATAGTCTATTTCGATGACAGTACTAGGTTCAAGTGCTTCGATGCACAAATAAGAGTTCTCTCCTTTAAGCAGTGAAACAACAGACGCTGAAAAGTAGTTTTCCATAAAAAGATTTTTGTTATAAGTTGTACCATTTTCGTGAAGATAATAAGTACGCAATAGCCCTTTACAGATAAAATAAATAGCACTAGCCGGTGTGTAATTGTCTTGCAGTAAATCGCCTTTTGCGACATTTTTTAGTTTGAGATACGGTCTAAAAAGTACAAAATCTTTGTGGCTTATGGGTGCATAACGGTTTAACACCTCATAAAACTGCTCCCAAAATTTTGTTTCATTTTCCATACCATTCTCCTTTTAAAAACCGTTTTATCATAACGCATTTTAGGTGACATGTAAAGCAGTAAAGCTTATTTTTCAAGCACGAATTTTGCGTGAGTATGGGTATAATGACGACTCATTTAAAATTGTAGGAAGACGTATGGTAGCTTTGATCGCACTTGGGTTACTCTCAGCCCTGTTTTTTAGCTCAACATTTGTGTTAAATCGTTTGATGAGTTTAGAAGGCGGTCATTGGGTCTGGTCAGCTTCACTTCGTTATGTTTTTATGATTGTTTTTTTACTCATAGTGATTCGTCTTTTTCAAGGTAAAAAGCCATTGAGCGAACTGTTAAAGCTTTTTAGAGAACATTGGCTTTTTTGGACGGTTGCTGGAAGCATAGGTTTTGGTTGTTTTTACGCTCTTTTGTGCTTTAGCGCAGACTATGCGCCGGGATGGGTCATAGCCGCTACTTGGCAACTGACTATCATCGCTTCGTTGTTTGTTCTCATGCTTTTTGGACGAACTTTTCCCAAACGCATTTGGGTTTTTTCAACTATTATCGTCATCGGGGTAGGGCTTGTCAACACGTCACATACCATTGAGCATTTTCACTTTGTTGAGTTTGCAAAAGGGGCTTTTCCTGTACTGATTGCAGCGTTTTGCTATCCATTTGGGAATCAACTCGTATGGGAGTCAAAACATGGGCACAAACATTTCCCAAAGATCGATTCGGCGTTACTTGACAATGCTTTTAACAAAGTCTTTTTGCTCTCGTTAGGCTCACTCCCTTTTTGGGTGTTGCTTGTTGTATGCATTCGCCCATCTGCACCGACGTTTGGGCAGGTGTTTAACACCTCTTTGGTTGCATTGCTCTCTGGTCTTGTTGCCACCACACTGTTTTTACTCGCGCGCCACCGCGCACACAAATCCAGTGAATTGGCGGCTGTTGATGCAACACAAGCCAGTGAAGTCATCTTTGCACTTATAGGAGAGATGCTTTTTTTAGGTACAGAATTACCCAATGCGCAAGCGTGGATTGGCATCAGTTTAGTGTTTATAGGGCTTGGTTTTTTTATCTATTTTCAAGAAAAAAAAAGCGCTATTCACGATTAATTCATAATAATGCGTTACAATACCGCAAAAGTTTATAAGGATTTTTGAAATGAAAACGCTTAAAAAAGCATGTTTGGTTTTAGGATTGGCTTTAGGAGTTTATGTGTACGCAGAAACTCCTAAAATGACACTTCCTTTTAACATCACCCCTGAGATGTACGCCTCTTTTATGGCACAAAATTTAGCAGGGAATTTGCCTAAAACCTTTAAACATAAAGATTTGTCATTGGTGGTCAACAAAGTACACGCAGAGCAAAATAAAGTCTTTTTTGATTCAACGACAAAGCAGTATAAAGAAATTCTTGCAGAGCTTAACAAGTACCATACTTTGCCAGATGATCTCAAAAAACAGTGTAAAGATTTTTCTCAAATTGCTATGGTGAACAAAGGCGTGGAGTACTACTTAAGTGTTGAAGAAAATGAGAAAAAATTTATAGTAAAGTATGACAAAGACGCTTGTTCAGACAATTTTGACCCAGCGCAAAAGATCTATATAGGCGGTTATAATCGCTATGGTTTTGATATCAATGGCGTCAACAAAAAAGACACACTTGCTAAAAAAGCGAGCAATTAATTAACGAACGCAGTTACGCCCCGCGTCTTTCGCTTCGTAGAGCTTTTCATCTGCTTGGATGTAAAGCTCATCAAAGCGTTTGATGTGTGGGGCAAGCATAGAAAGTCCGATACTCACTGTAAAATTGAGTGATTTCCCATTTTTTAATGTTACCGCTAGATGGCTCATCTCACGACACAATGTTTCAAGCTTTTTGTGTGCTTCTTCTTGGGTTACATGTAAGAGTAAAAAGGCAAACTCCTCACCACCTAAACGTCCTACAAGGTCAGTCTCTCTAAATGCATGATTTAAAGCGTGACTAATAGCTTGAAGTACGGCATCGCCCGCTGGATGTCCGAACGTATCGTTGATATTTTTAAAATGGTCGATGTCAAGAATAGCAAAGCAGATAGACTCATCATAACGCAAGGCACGTTGCAGCTCTTTTTCTGCTTCTTTCAAAAAGTAGCCACGGTTGTGAAGTCCTGTAAGGGTGTCCGTTTGGGCAAGGTACTGTAACTCTTTTTCAAGAACTTTGCGTCTGTCTATCTCTTCTTTTAGGAGAATTTGCTCAAAACAAAGCGCTTCATGTGTCTGTGTAGACTCTTCTTGAAAACGAGAGCGATGGTACTCAATCCAACTGCTAATAGTCATTACCATCATATAAGAGATACAAAAACGCACTTGAAAAGGAGTATGATAAATCGTTTGCATTTCAGGGACAAAGAAAAAAAGCCCTATGACCATCATTAAAAAGAAAAAACTCCAGATAAATCCTAAGCGATTGCCAAACAAGAAGATAATACCAATAGGATAACAGTATGCCCATAAAATGCGTGATTGCTCTGTGTCAGCATAGATGATGTAACCCAGTAACGAAACGAGAATGAGATTTGCAGGGTGGTAAAAAAGATAGGTTTTATCTGTCTTGTGAATGAGAAAAAGTGTACCTAGCAAATAGAATGAAAGAAAAGTAATGCCACCTGCAATAATAAATTCATGTTTGAAACTGTTGTAGAGTCCAAGTCCTATAGCAAGAGGTAAAATCATAAGTGTTACCCAGACGTAATGATTGAGTCTCGCTAATTGATCTTCGTTATGGACTGGCGATTTTGCAACAATAAGATCAACAGTTTGCTGAATATGTTTCGCAAATATGAGCATCAATCTTCTTTATGATAGAGTAGCTACTATTATAGACCACTCAAGCTTGTTTATATGTAAAGATAATTCCCTACTCACCAAAGTTTTTATCTGCTCCTACCAATGTGATACTTTTCATTAACGCACGCAGTTACGTCCTGCATTTTTTGCTTGGTAGAGCTTTTCATCTGCTTGAATGTACAGTTCATCAAAGCGTTTGACCTGTGGTGTAAACATCGCCAATCCAATACAGACAGTGACACTCAGTGTTTTTCTACCATCGTAAGGAACGTTGAGTTCACTTATTTCTTGTCTTAATTTTTCCATCTTTGCTCTCGCTTCATCTGCGTTTACATGTAAAAGTAAGAAAGCAAACTCTTCACCACCAAGACGTGCTACAAGGTCTGTTCCTCGTATGGTAAGAAGGCAGTGCTTTGCTATGCTTTGCAGAACACTATCGCCTATGGGATGCCCAAATGTATCGTTGATATGTTTAAAATGGTCTATATCAAGGATCGCAAAACAAAGAGAAGTGTTATAGCGTTGAGCGCGTTTGAGCTCTTTTTCGGCGGACTCTAAAAAGTAACCTCGGTTGTAAAGAGAGGTAAGAGGATCCGTTCTGGCAAGTCGTTTAAGCTCTTTTTCCAATATTTTGCGTCTTTCTATCTCCTCTTTAAGTAATTTTTGCTCTAAAAAAAGTGCTTGATGAGAGCGAGCCCCATGGTATTCCACCCAACTGCTAATAATCGCTACAACAAGATACGAGATACCAAAACGTACTTGAAAAGGGATACTGTAAATGGTGTGAATTTCAGGGAGAAAAAGAAAAAGCCCAATGATCATGCCTAAAAGTAAACAGCTCCATAAAAAGCCAAGGCGATGCCCCAATAAAAAGATGATACCAATAGGATAGATATAGGCCCAAAGAATGCGGGAGTTTTCTGCATCGGCATGAAATACCATAAAAAGAACCAAAAAAGCGTAGAGAAGATTGGCACTATGGTAAAGCAGATAGGTCTTTTGGATGGTGGGAATAAGAAAGAGTGAGCCAACCATATGCCCTGAAAAAAGGATAATCAAAATGGCTAGAGTATAGTTGTGAATGTAGATATTGTATGCGCCTGAACAAAATGCAACAGGCAACATTAAAAGGGCGATCCAGACATAATGGTTGAGCCTAAAAATCTCGTCTTCATTATGTGTGAGTGCTTTTGCGACAATAAGATCAACTAAATGTTGAATTTTTTTGGCCAATATAATCATCTCAGCCCCCTTTTTCAAATTGTACATCAGCTATGTGACAAAGGTGTTGTATGGAGAAAAAAACGCTATGGAAGAAATGACACAATGAAGCATTAAGGCGTAAGTGTTTTTATCCATATTTTTTTTAGAAGCATTACTGCATCGTCTATCTCCGTTTCTTGCAATCCGCCAAAGCCCATTTTTAGGGCTTCCCATGCTTCACCATAGTCATCGCTTCCTAGATAAAGTTTTACGCCTTCTTTGAGGGCATTAACACGTAACTTTTGAAGATCTATACTGATGGTTGGACGCACCATGATGGCAAGTCCACCGCCTTCGCTGATAATCTCTATATCATCGCCAAACACATTTTTAAGGGTCTCTCTCATCAGGTCATGCTTTTTTCGGTTGAGTGTGCGCATTTTACGTAAATGACGCTCCCAATGCCCCTCTTTCATAAAAAGCTCTAATGTTGCCTGTGTGGAAAGTGCCACGCAGCATCGAAGATGATGTGTATGAGCTAAAGTTTTATACGTTTCCAAATAACGATGTGGAAGTACAAGGTAACTGACCCGAAGTGCAGGAGAGAGTGATTTTGAAAAGGTTCCAACATACATAACACGGTCATCGTTATCAAGCCCTTGGAGTGAGGGAATAGGGCGATTTTGGTACCTAAGTTCACTGTCGTAGTCATCTTCGATGATGATCCCACCAACTCTCTTTGCCCAATTTAAGAGCTTGATGCGGTTTGAAATGGGCATATTGACCCCTGTTGGGTACTGATGCGAAGGGGTAATGTAAACCAGTTTCGCCTTGGTTGCTTCGAGTTTATCGACATCTAAGCCGTTATGATTGATGTCAATAGGTGTCAAAGCATAACCATAATCTCCAAAAATCTGACCCGTGACAGGATACCCAGGATACTCAATAGCAATCTCATGTAACTGTTCCACAAACAGTGCTGCTATAAGGTTCATGGAGTCTGTAAACCCTCCGCAGACAACGATTTGTGAAGCATCGCAAACAACACCACGGGATTTGATAAGGTAGTTTGAGATCTCATCTCGCAGTCCTCTTTCACCTTGCCTATCGCCATATTTTCCAAAATCCAATTTTGCTTCCATTGCCTTGATGAAAAGGCGTTTCCAAAGTTTTAAAGGAAATGTATCGGGGGTTAATCGCGCGGGAAAAAAATCATAACGTAAAGCCGTTTGCGATAACTCGTGCTTCTTTTGCATCACAGCGGTATCATGATGCGTTTCCAGTAAAGTATCGGCAACAAAATAGCCACTTTTGGGAATACTCTCGATGTAGCCTTCGGTGTAGAGCTGTTTGTAGGCCAATTCAACCGTATTTTTGCTGATTTTGTATTCTAAAGCGATTTTACGAACAGAGGGGAGTTTTGCACCCGCTTTTAAATGGTGTGAAATCTCATCTTTAATGGCATCGTAGAGTTGTATATAAAGAGGTTTGCTTGATTCTTTTTCTAAGATGTACATAACTGACCCCTAAAATATTTAATAAACTGGCTCTTGTGTAGAGTACAGTTTGAGAATATAATACCGAAATTATGATTTAAATTAATTTTATGGAGTATCCAATGATTTCTGAGACGTTAAAGAGTGTTATGCAAAAAGAGGGCGTTGTTGCCATCGTCGCCCAAGGAAAAGAGTTTCCACATGTTGTCAACACGTGGCATTCTTATGTCAGTGTAGGTAAAGAGAGTTTTATCGTTCCAGTAGGTGGAATGCATGGCATGGAAGAGGCGTTAAACCATGATGAGAGAGTCTTGGTAACGGTTGGGAGTAAAGAGGTTGAGGGTCTGCATGGGATGGGAACAGGGTTCTTGCTGAGTGGTCATGCGAAGATGATTTCTGATGGTGAGGAGTACGATCTTATGCAAAAGCGCTATCCTTGGGCAAGAGCTATTATGAACATTACTATTTTAAATGCCACTCAAACAGTCTAGGAAAAACAATGCGAAGATCTGAATTTGAAGTCAATGACATTCAACTGGCACAAGAAATACTAGCGTCATGCGAGCATGGAACACTCTGTTTAGTTGATGGTGATGAGCCTTATGCTGTTCCACTTAATTTTGCTTGGTATGATGGAAAAATCTGCTTTCATGGCTCAAAAGAGGGACGTAAGATGGAAGTAATCGCTAAAAACCCCAAAGCGAGTTTTAGCGTAGTCAAACCTCTTTCATTGTTGCCGTCTTATTTTAGCAATACCCGCGCTGCTTGCCCTGCCTCACAGCTCTATATTTCGGTGCATTTTGTAGGCATGATTGAGCTTGTGGAAGAGCTGAGCCAAAAGGCAAATGTTCTCAATGCGCTTATGCAAAAACTTCAGCCAGAGGGCGGGTATGAGAACATAGAAGCATCAAATCCTATGTATAAAAAAGCAGTTGAAAACATAGGCATTGGAACGCTTATTCCAACATCAATTTCGTTTAAAATCAAAGCAGGTCAAAATCTGAACGAAGAGCGCAGAGCTTTGTTAATTGAAAAATTGAGCGAACGTGGAGAGCCACTGGATCTTTTGAGTGTAAAATTGATTAAGCAGATGAACGAGAAAGTGTAAAGAAGAAAGAGGCTTTACATGTAAAGCCTCTTGTGAGAAAATTTTAATTAAGCGTTTGCTTCTTTGAGCGCTGCTTCAACGTACATATCACGTAGTTTTTTCACCATAGGACCAGGTTTTCCACTGCCGATAGGTTTACCATCAATCTCGATGATCGGTAGAACAAAAATAGTTGCACTTGCCATAAATGCTTCATCGGCATTTAACGCTTCTTCAATGGTAAATAAACGCTCTTCGACTTTAATGTTATGCTCTTTTGTGTACTGCATAAGAAGTTTTCGGCGAATACTTGGCAAAATAGCATTTGAAAGTGGACGTGTAATGATGACATCGTCTTTAATGATAAACGCCGCTGATGAAGTTCCTTCAGTCACAAAACCATCTTCAACCATCCAACCCTCATAAGCACCTTTTTGGTGGACTTCTTCTTTGGCTAAAACTTGACCGAGAAGTGAGATAGACTTAATGTCGCGTCTTTTCCATCTGATGTCCGCACAACTGACTACTTTAATACCTTTGTCTGCAAGAGGGTTTTTGATGATCTCTTTTTTAAAGGTAAATGCCATAAACGTTGTTGGAGTATTTTCAGGGAAGTAGAATTCACGAGGCGCAACACCACGTGTCACTTGCATATAAATGCCACCTTCCACAACATCATTTTTAGCAATCAAAGTGTCTAAAATAGTTTCAATCTCAGCTTTACAAAAAGGTGCTTTAAGACCAATTTTGCTCATGCTCGCATTGAAACGCTCATAAAAAGGCTCTTTATCAATTACTTTTCCATTAATAACAGGTACAACTTCGTAGATGCCATCACCAAAAAGATAACCACGATCAAAAATCGATACTTTGGCATCTTCCTCTTTACAAAAATCTCCGTTTAAAAAAACAATACTGCTCATTACAGACTCCAAAAAAAATAGTGATGAAATTGTACCAAAAGGTTTCTTAGGCATGTGTGCAATAAGTAGGCAGAAGGTCTTTTTTTGTTTGTTCGTTGTTCTATTCTTAAAGATTAAAGAGATATTATTTTTGAAGCGTTTGTGGTAGATTGGGTTGCAGTGCAAAAAGTTAAAAGTTTAGCCATCTCCCTAAAGTTCTTAAGTTCTCAACTAAGATGTTATGCTAAAAGGATAAAACATGAAATTTTTACTAACTAGTTTACTTTTTAGTTCAATCTTATTTTCTGCTAGTTTTGATTGTTCAAAAGCCACGACAACATTAGAGGAATCAATTTGTGAGAATGTGGACTTAAATCAACTTGATGATATGTTAGGAAAAAAGTTTTTTTCTATAAAAAAACAACTCAATGAGACAGATGTCAAACTCTTACAAAATGAACAGAAACAATGGCTGAAAGAAAGAACATCCATATGTAGTAGAAATGATGTTGCATGCCTCATAAATTTATACCAAGTCCGAATTAATTCCCTACAAGATGAATATGCTAGCAAACTTCAAAAAAACATGCATTTAAATGTCCTCTGCAATCAAATTAAATCTGATTTTGAACAAGCTATTGAAAAATGTGTGTTTGATCAGGACTGTATATCATCGGCATTATCGAAAAGTGCGTCCGGACTTAGGAGATATGAACATCCTGAAGTTGCAGTCAATAATTTTGGATATACCCAGATAAAAACCGCTTCAGCAAAGACCAGCGCTAAGGGAACTAGCTTGGTGCAATTGGATAAATTTCAAGGAGACAGATTCCCTAGATTTCGTGAGAGTAGATTGGTAGACTCTGCTACTTTATCAGAAATTCTTTCGCTACCTCGTAAAGAGTCTCACAAAAGAAGCGATAATGCCGAAGAGTTTCAACAAGTATTAGACAAAGGGCAAAAAGTATCTGACTATATGGCATATCTCTACTACGTAGATGGAGTTGGCGATATTGTAGTAATACCTGATTGCGAAATAGAAACTGAGTATGGTGCAATTGACAAGTGTGCTCAAGTGAACACTTTAGATGTATTATTAGTTTACAGTAACACAAATACTAAAAAAATTTGTCATTTCGATACACTTGAAATAAATCCACAAATAACAAAAATAGAAAATATTTTTTTATCTTCAGATGAACCTTCTGAAAGACTTGAAGCTTTAAAAAAAATCAACACATTGTCACCAGATAAGCAATATAAATACAATTGTATTGCATTGAATGATCAAGATGCAAATGTAAGATATTATGGAATCATGAAGTTTAGAGGACCTGCAAAAGAGACTATACCTTTAATGTTAAACACTATAATTCAGGATCCAGTAAAAGACAATAGAGATATGGCTTTATTTATTCAATTAACCCCACCATTTACTGACAACGGTGCAGATCCATGCGAAAACTTTTCTATTATTGAAGAAAATCTTGATTTAGCATTCGAAGTATATGATCGAGTAAGCTATTCCTCAGAATCTACAGTTGCTATGCGTAATCTTCTTGGTTCAGGTTCTCAGTGTTGTACAACAATGAAAAAAGAAAATATTGAGAGGATATATAACAAACTTGCATCTCAATTTTGGTCTGAAGATAAAAAGAGATATGAACAATGTTTAAATTTGAAATAGGAAAAAAAAGGGGGGACAGCTACTTTAATGACTGCCCCCCTCATTTTAGGGGTCAGGGCTAAATTTTTAACTTTTGACAATTTATAGAAAATGGAGACAGGCTATTTTTACAGAATTAGACAATAAATCTTTTACATGTAAATAAAAAGTAGCCAGTGCCGAATGGCACATGGCTCAAACGCTTTTTTTCAACAAAACTGATGGATTACGTGGCACGAAAATCAAGTGATTAAAGCCCTAAAATAGGGCTTTAACTTATGTTCTAAATTGATTGAGAATGGTGTTGAGTTTTTCGGTAAGGGTATTGAGGTGATCACTCGCCCCTGCGATTTCTTCCACACTTCTTGTATTTTGCGTTGCTAACGTATTGATTTCTTCAATTTTGGAAACGATGGTATCGATTTTTTCACCTGTTTGGATGTAGTCGTTAACCGTTTTTTCATTGAGTTTGGTTGCAACATTCATCATAGAAACAGTGTTATCCAGTTTGCTTTCCACATCCCCTGCGAGCACGTTTAATTCTTGGATTTGTGCTGAATTAACATTCATTCTCTCTGAGCTGTCCGTGATAGCTTGAACTATGACATTAATGGTTGCGTTGATTTCAACCAAACTTTTTTGGGTGCGCTCTGCTAAGGTGCGTACTTCATCGGCAACGACTGCAAAGCCTCTTCCATGCTCTCCTGCACGTGCAGCTTCGATGGCAGCATTGAGTGCTAGAAGGTTTGTTTGATCAGCAATATCGCCGATGACGGTAAGAACATTTTTAACTTGGTCGGCATCAGAGCTAAGTTGTTGGATTTTTTGTGCAAGTTCTTGCTCTGTTTGCGCGCTCTCTTGAACACGCTGTCCCAGTTTTTGAAGGAACATACGAGCACTTTGGAGTTCATTATTTGCCTTAACAATCTCTTCTTTTGAAGCTTTTGCTTCATTGACGGAAGAGACAATTTCTTGTTTGGTCTCGCTTGACATGTGTGTGGCTTGAGAAATGATGATTGCAGAGTCTTCCACGCGTTTGCCCACTTGCAGGGTTGTCGCTGAGAGCTCATGCGCAATCGATGCATTTTCAGAACTGGTGTCTTTTGCTAATTTGATGGTTGACTGAACTTTAGCGATAAATTGGTTAATCTCATGGGAAGCATCACCAATTTCATCTTGATTTTTAATAGCTAATTTTTTGGTTAAATCACCATCACCCGTTGCCAAATCATGGGCAGTTTCTTTAAGGCTTAAAAGAGGTTTGGCAATAATACTGGTGGTAAGAAAATAGATGGCAATAATAGCCAGTAAAGCAACGATAAAACCAACGACAACTTGCAACGAAGCATTGCTGTAAAGTCGATCGCTCATGTCTTTATCAAGTACCAACGCTTTAGCCAAGATAACTTCTCGTGGTACTTGAATCAAAACCGCCCAAGGTTTGCCCGTTTGTCCAAGCTTGATTGGCGCAACTGTTTCTATCATTCCACTATCATTGTTGATCCTAACTAATGCCTTACCTGATTGAATAGCTGTATAAATCTCTTCCCAACCTTTAGGCATCACTTGTTTAAAATGACCTCCAATCATAGAAGGGTTCTCACTTTGAGCTACCAAGAGACCATTGTCAGAAATGATGGACACTTGCCCATTAGCTTCAAACAATGCTTTATCAGCTTTTTCAGCAATTTTTTGAACAAAGTCTAAGTTATAATCAGCTCCAGCCACGCCATAGAATTTACCATTGACATGAATTGGCACAGACATCGTTGCGAGGAATACTTGCTTACCTTGTACGATATAGGGCAAAGGTCCAAGTACACTTTCTTTATTCTGCTCACGTGGTGTAATGTACCAGCCACCTTTAAGAACACCGTTAGGATGCTTGTCGTAGGTGTCGTACTCTACTAAAGGTTGAACGGCAATATTGCCTTTATCATCACGCGTCCAATAAGGAGTAAAGCGCCCCGTAGTCGGATTGTTCCCGTCTTTGTCCACATGGAAGTTGGCATCCATGCCATCGATTGCATTTGGCTCCCAACAGGAGTATGTACCATTAAAGCTCTTGTTACTTTTCAATACATTGAGAAGCACAGCATTGAGCTGGTCGCGACCAATGCCCAGCGCTTCTTTACCATCTTTAGGTTTGAGTTTACTCACTTCAAAGGTATTAGCCATCGTACGAGCAGCATCCAAAGCTAACTCCAACTCGGACTGAATGGTACCACTTTGCTCACCAGCTAAATTTTGCAGTCTCTCCATGTTGAGCTCTGTTAACAAAGAAGAAACCTCCGCGGAAACGCGATCTTGTGTTCTCGTGGATGAAAACAACCCGTAACCCACCAATAGGATAACTGCTGAAACCAAGCAAAGCCCAGCTATCAAAACAATTTTAGTTTGAATCGACTTAAATATCATCGTACGTCCCCCCTTTTATTATTATTTATTGTATATAAAAATATACAATGAACTGATATTGCTATCCATTGTTTACCAATTAACATGAAACTCCTTATTTGATATTTGTCACGCTATAACAAATATTAGTATTATGAGAAATATGGTCCCATATTCTTCATGCTATAACTTAAACATTTAAGATTTACTTAAAAGTAAGCTTCATATGGTTAACACGTGATAAGAAATCACAGATTGTAGAAAAGTTAACAAAGAGCGATAAATAGCATTCTAGGTACAATTATTTAAACTATTTTAGATGAAAATTGATTCGTAATTTGAAGTAACTAATGCAATTTTTTGAGATTAGAAACGAAAAATGAGCTTTGATATTTTTCAAGTCTAGCTTCATCTGTTTAAGCGTCATCCATAAATCACCAAGCTTGCCTCCATTCTTCCTTCTTCCTATAACTATAGGGATTTACTACAACCAATCAATATTTTGCTTTTTGTTGAAATTTTTTTTCAAAAGTATTTTTCTACGGAACACTATATGCAAAAGTGTGTAGTGAAATAAAAACTCACAAAGGAGAACAAAATGGCAGAGCTTCGACAAATTGCTTTTTACGGCAAAGGCGGAATTGGTAAATCTACCACTTCACAAAATACACTAGCGGCAATGGCGCACTATTTCGGTAAAAAAATTCTTATCGTTGGTTGTGATCCTAAAGCAGACTCTACACGTCTTATCTTGCATGAAAAAGCACAATGTACCATTATGCAACTAGCAAGTGAAGCAGGTACAGTTGAAGACCTAGAGCTTGAAGATGTATGTAAACCAGGTGCGGCTGAGTTTGATCCAGATAACACAGATATTACAGAAGGTTTTATTATGTGTGCTGAGTCTGGTGGACCAGAGCCAGGAGTTGGTTGTGCAGGACGTGGTGTTATTACAGCGATTAACTTCCTTGAGGAAGAGGGCGCTTATGACCAAGATTTAGATTTCGTCTCTTATGACGTACTAGGGGATGTTGTTTGTGGTGGATTTGCGATGCCAATTCGTGAAGGTAAAGCACAAGAGATCTACATCGTTATGTCAGGTGAGATGATGGCTATGTATGCGGCAAACAACATCTCTAAAGGTATTTTGAAATACGCAAATACCGGTGGTGTTAGACTTGCAGGACTTATCTGTAACGCTCGTATGACAGACCGTGAGTATGACTTGGCAAAACATCTTGCTGAGCAAATCGGAACACAACTCATTCATTTCGTACCAAGAAGTAACCACGTTCAACGTGCAGAGCTTCGTCGTATGACCGTTGTTGAGTTTGCGGATAAAACAGACCAAGCGTTTGAGTACAAAGAGCTTGCTCGTAAAATCATCGCGAACGATCTTAAAGTAATCCCTAAACCATTAGAGATGGATGATCTTGAGGCATTGTTGATGGAATTTGGTTTAGAAGAAGAAGTCGAAGCAGACGCTATCGGCAAAAAAGCAACAGCATAAGCCATTTGTGACACGCTTTTAAAGCAAAGCTCTAAAAGCTACGCTAACGCTGAGTAACGCTTGGCGGGATGCCCACGCACCCTTGGTGCTATAAAAAAATTTAAATGTAATAAGGAGCACACCATGTTTATTTGCGGATACCACTTCCCAGCATCTTTGGGAAATAAAATTAGTCATGAGCAAGTCGTAGAGAGAGTCACAGCAGAAGTTGGCGATCTTTCAGACGTTAGTTACGCAGTCCTTACCAGTGAAAACCGTGATGGCATCAAACAAGAAGACCTTCGCGTTGAGAAAGGAACATTTCTTTTCACTGCATTGGCTGATTACTATAAAAAGTCAGACATTGAGGGTGAATACAAAATGATTTTTTACACCAACAAGTATCAAATGAGTGAAGTTTCAAAAGCAGTCGATGGTGGCGTAACAGCAGCTGTTTGCAAAAAGCTTGATGATATGCTTCTGTATCGGGTCAAAGTCGCTTAAGTAGCGGCTTACATGTAAAAGGAAAAGAGCATGACAACAGAAACACTACTAAGCCAACAAGAAGCTGCGATCGCGGAAGTGCTTGCTGCTTACCCTGAAAAGGCGAAAAAAAGTAGAGAAAAACACCTCGGCGTTGATATGCCTGATGGTGTTAAAGGTGCTTGTGATGCAACCAAGAGCAACAAACAGACCGTTCCAGGTGTCATGAGCCAAAGAGGTTGTGCTTATGCTGGAAGTAAGGGTGTTGTTTGGGGTCCTGTGAAAGATATGATTCATATCTCTCATGGACCGGTTGGTTGTGGTCAATATAGCCGTGCTGGTAGAAGAAATTATTACATCGGAACAACAGGCGTTGATACCTATGTAACGATGAACTTCACAACAGATTACAATGAAAAAGACATCGTTTTCGGTGGCGATAAAAAGCTTAAAGCGGCACTCGCTGAGATTGATGGTCTTTTCCCACTTAACAACGGTATTTCTATTCAAAGTGAATGTCCAATCGGTTTGATTGGGGATGATATTCAAGCGGTGGCTAAAGGCTACAAAAAAGAGTCTGGAAAGCCTACTGTTGCGGTTTCGTGTGAAGGTTTCCGTGGTGTTTCCCAAAGTCTTGGTCACCATATCGCGAACGATATGATTCGTGATGAGGTTTTACCTGATAACTCGTATAAAAAAGATTTTGAATCAACACCTTATGATGTTGCGATTATTGGCGACTATAACATCGGTGGGGATGCGTGGAGTTCAAGAATTTTACTTGAAGAGATGGGTCTTCGTGTTATCGCTCAATGGAGTGGTGATGCAACCTATAAAGAGTTGACCATCGCTCCAAAAGCGAAAATCAACCTTCTACACTGCTACCGAAGTATGAACTACGTTGTTCGTCACATGGAGCAAGAATTTGGTGTGCCTTGGATGGAGTATAACTTCTTTGGTCCTAGCAAAACAACAGAGAGCTTACGCAAAATTGCGGCGTTCTTTGATGAGACTATTCAAGCTAAAACCGAAGCGGTTATCGCTAAATACACTGCAATGACAGACGCTGTCGTTGCTAAATACCGCCCGAAACTAGAAGGTAAAACCGTTATGTTGTACGTCGGTGGTTTACGTCCTCGTCACGTTATCGGTGCTTACGAAGATTTGGGAATGAAAATTATTGGAACGGGTTATGAGTTCGGACATGGTGATGACTACAAACGTACCAAAGACGAACTTAATGGCACAACCTTGATCTATGACGATACCAACGAGTACGAATTAGAGCAATTTGTCAAAAGACTTAAACCAGATCTTGTAGCGAGCGGTGTTAAAGAGAAGTACGTTTTCCAAAAAATGGGATTACCATTTAGACAAATGCACTCTTGGGATTATAGTGGTCCGTATCATGGATACGATGCCTTTGCAATTTTTGCAAAAGACATGGATTTGGCGTTGAACTCCCCTGTATGGGCTCACACCAAAGCACCATGGGAATCTAACTAAGGAGAGCACAATGCAAGACGTAGAAAACATAGTAAACGGGCAAAAGCTCTTTTTAAAACCAGAGTATCAAGAAGTTTTCAAAAACAAAAAGCAATTTGAAAGTAACACAGGTTCAACAAACCCTGAAAAAGTAATCGAAATTGCTAAGTGGACAACCACATGGGAATACCGTGAGAAAAACTTAGCACGTGAGCACATCACGATCAACCCAGCCAAAGCGTGTCAACCTTTGGGTGCTGTTATGGCAGCACTTGGGTTTGAAAACACCATGCCGTATGTTCATGGAAGTCACGGTTGTGTAGCTTACTTTAGAAGCTACTTTACACGTCACTTTAAAGAGCCAACACCGTGTGTGTCTGACTCTATGAGTGAAAGTGCAGCGGTTTTCGGTGGTTTGGCAAACATGAAAGAGGGTTTACGTAACTGTAAAGCACTCTACAAACCAGACATGATCGCAGTTTCTACAACCTGTATGGCAGAAGTTATCGGTGATGACTTGAACGCGTTTGTGATCGGTGCGCGTAAAGATGCTGAGGGTGAGCTTGACAACACGCCAATTCCAGCGGCACACACACCTTCATTTGTTGGTAGCCACATCACAGGTTATGACAATATGATGAACGCGATTCTTCAAGAACTGAACATGGTTGAAGAGGGCGTTGAAGTAGAAAAAGATGCTGAGCGTATCAACATCATCCCTGGTTTTGAGCCATACCTTGGAAGCTTGAAAGAAGTGAAAAAAATCGCTTCTATGTTCAGCGACAAGATCGTTATGATCGGTGACCATGAAGATCAGTGGAATACACCAGCAGGTGAGTATAAACTCTTCTCTGGCGGTACGCCTTTAGCCGTTGCTAAAACAGCAAGAAGTGCAGGTGCAACTATCTCTTTGCAAAAGTACTCTACACAGGCTACTGCGAAGACGATCAAGGGTGACTGGAAACAAACTTACGCTACGTCTAATCCAATCGGCTTAGGTGGAACAGATGAGTTTGTCATGAAACTTAGCGAGCTTACAGGCAAGCCAGTCCCTAAAGAGTTGACATTGCTACGCGGTCAACTTGTAGATGCGATGCAAGACAGCTACCCGTATATGCACGGTAAAAAGTTTGCTATCTGGGGAGATCCTGACTTCTTGTTAGGTGTTGTTTCTTTCTTGGTTGAGATGGGTGCAATTCCTGTACACGTTCTTTGCCATAATGCACCACGTAAAAACTGGGAAAAAGAGATGCAAGCCATCCTTGATAAATGTACCTTCAAAGAAGAGTGTCATATCTGGGCAGGAAAAGACTTGTGGCATTTAAGAAGCCTTCTTTTCACAGAACCAGTTGATTTTATGATTGGTAACGTTTATGGAAAAGAGCTTTACAGAGATACCAAAATTCCTTTGATCAGAATTGGCTTCCCAATTTTTGATAGACATCATCTACACCGATACTCTATCAGCGGATACGAAGGTGCGCTAAACCTTTTAACTTGGATTACCAACTCCGTCTTAGACGCGTTGGATGAAGAGACAAAAGATATCGCAAAAACCGACTACTTCTTCGACTGTGTGAGATAAGAAGAGAGCCTAAGCTCTCTTCTTTTATACTTTTAATAGTGTGTCAAAATTTTCTTTAATATACTCTGCAACGCGAAATGCATTGGCATAAATTGTCCATGTATAAGGCACACTACCACCTGTTGGCATGAAGCTACCATCGGTTATAAAAAGATTGTGTATGTCATAGCTTTGGCAATAACGATTGAGTACATGTTTTTTCGGATCATTTCCAAAACGACATCCTCCTGCTTGAAGATTTTGCGGAGGCAGTGGCGAGATAGCGTAGGTAATGTTTTTTGCTCCCATTTTTTCAAGCACTTGTACCGCTTTTTGGGCTAAGAATTCTCCTACTATGACATCTTGAGGATGCGCTCCTATACGAATGTTTGCAACAGGAATACCGTATTTGTCCTTGTATACTTCATCAACAGAGACAAAACAGTTGTCATTGGGCATCCAATCATTAAAGACTTCAAAATTGAGTACCCTCTTTGTTGTTAAGGTTTGAAAAATTTTATCTTGAAGTTTTTTCCCAAAGATCAATGTCCCATCTTCTCTTTTCAGGCTGTTTGCACGTCGTATTGGATTGGCATGTTCAAATAAAAAATCAACAACGCCCCCTTTAAACTCTTTCGTAAAATACCAATCTTTGAGCGCACGATTGACAAAAAGGCCTGCTTGTAAAAGTGTCTCTTGATTGAAATGGCTTAAATCAAACTCTCCTGAACCGATACCTCCACCTGAAAAGACCATATTTTTTCCAACAGCCCCTGATGAGTTAGCAAGTCCTTTTGGAAATGCCTTGTTTTTTGAATTTAATAATAAGCGCGAACTCTCCACCGCTTGTGCTGCAAGGATAAAAAGCTTAGCATGGACATACTTTTTCGTCCCTTCTTGTGTGAGGTACTGGGCTCTTTTAATGGTGTGTGTGTTGTCTGTTTCTAATTTCACAACGAACGCATTGGCGATAATATGCAGATTTCCCGTTGCTAAAGCGGGCTGAATAAGCGCAGCACGTGAACTTCCCTTTGCTCCACTCGAACAGGCATACGAACCGCAATAATTGGAGTAATAACAAGGGTTTCGCCCTTCCTTGGGCTCTGAGAGAATAGCCCTAGGCGTTTTAAAAGGCGTAAAATGCAAAGCCTTGCAAGCCGTGTCAAAATTTTCAACAATAGGATGTTCTGCTAAAGGAGGGTATGGATATTGCGCGGTACTGCGCGGTTCTTGGTGCGCGTACTCTGTCATCTCGCCTGAGACACCTACGATTCTCTCTGTGCGTTCATAAAAAGGTTCAAGCTCTTCATACGTAATAGGCCAATCTTCAATATTGGCTCCTTCATAAGCCCCATAAAGAGATTTTAACTTAAAATCATTGGGTTTAAGACGATGAAAAAATCCACTCATAAAGTTTGAAGAACCTCCTAAAAGGCTACCGTTCCAGAAACTCCAGTTATTTTCATACGAAGGTGTTTTGACCCATTTTCCCTCTTCAAAGCTCTCAATGACATGGTATTCGTCTCTTAATTTTGGGGTAAAAACATCACGCTTGGTATAGGCTATCTCATCTTTTGAAAAATCTTTTTCACTGTAGATGTCTCCTTTTTCAAGGATCACCACTTTTTTGCCCGCACGAGAGAGTTCATAAGCAAGAGGCCCAGCACCTGCGCCGCTTCCTACAATACACACATCATATGTCATATTTTTCTCCCATAGGTACTTTTCGGACGAGGTTCTCCCTTTACATGTAAAACAGATTTCCATCCTATTTCCTCTGTGTTACCCCCGTAAATTGGATCGCCAAACATTGCTTCAAGCGTGTAATAAATCAGCCGTGAGAGCCATTGCTCCAAATACGCATCCTCACTTGCTAGCTCTACGATATGGTATTGAGCTTCTGCATTTTCTTGAAAAAAATGAGAAAATTTTTGGTTAAAAACAGAAGCTCCTTCGATCAAAAGTTCCAAATCATTTTGATCAAAATAGGGGCTGGTGCTATTGACGATTAAAAAGGAAAGGGCATTGACATTTTTTGCAGAGGGCATCTGTTCGGTTGCAGGCAATAAGACTTCTTGGACACTTTCGATGGTTCTCCACACAGAAGCAGGAACATCTTTAGCATACGCGTCTATGCTTAAAAAAAAAGGTGATGAAGCACTCAGTGCCATAAATGTACGTCTATTCATAGGGTGCATTCTAACACATGCATGTAAAACTTTTGTGTAATACGACTACATATTCACTACACAAAATGTCATTATACTGTCACTATCCAAACCCAAAAGGAGATCTACAATGCAAGTATTTTCAAACGTTAAACCTCTCGCAGCACTCTTCATCGCTGCTATGTTCGTAAGTGGCGCTATGGCAGCTGATAGTAAATGTGGTGGTGATATGAACGCTACGAAAGATGCGAAAGAGATGAAAAAACCAGCTGACACTAAATGCGGAGGCGACAAAGCGAGTGATGCTAAAAAACCAGCTGATGCCAAATGTGGTGCTGCTAAATGCGGTGGCGAAAAGAAATAATCTGCAATGCGGTTATTTTTTGTTAACACAATGCAATCAATCGTATTGTTGAGTGTGAGAGTTATGTTGGCATATGGATTTTATGAACCATCTGTACGGAAGTGGAGCGATATTCACTCCGTTGCAGAGTGGTTTGAAACACTTAATATTCCTCTGCCTTTACTCAACGCTTACCTTTGCGCAAGCATTGAGAGTGTGGGTGTCATTTTACTGATTTTAGGCTTGTTAACGAGATGGATTTCGTTACCATTAAGTGCTGTTATGGTGGTTGCAATTCTAAGCGTTCATTTAAGCAATGGCTTTAGTGCAACCGATGGAGGTTTTGAAATTCCTCTTTACTATCTACTATTTCTTGGGGTACTATGTGCCTTTGGTGCAGGAAAAATCAGCGTAGATTATTTTCTTTTTGAGAAAAAAAAGCCATCATCATGTATGCCATAGCTTTGCAAAAGGCTATGGTATAATTGGCTTAAAAGGAAGTGGTCGATGAAAATTTTATTGCTAGAAGATGATCCAATTTTATCTGATATTCTACTCTGTCATCTAAATCGCCATCTTCATCAAACGACTCACTTTAGCGATGGACAGTCGGCTTCTGATGCGCTCAGTACCCAAAAATTTGATCTTTTAATCCTTGATATTAATGTCCCAAAACTCAGTGGTATTGATCTTATTAAAGAAATTCGTACCTATAAGGACACGACACCTGCTATTATCATTACCGCGTTTCAAGATACGGCTCATTTGAAAAAAGGATTTGAAAATGGTTGCGATGATTACATCAAAAAGCCTTTTGATCTTGAAGAGCTTGACTTGCGCATCAAAAACATTCAAAAACGATTTAATCTTATCAATGAACAAGCCATCATTATTGATTCCCATCTTTCATTAATGGCTTCTAAAAACCGCTTGTATGTCAATGAAGTACCTTATACCCTGACGCGTAAAGAGTGCAAAATCTTACTCTATTTAAGTAACCACAAAAGTAAGGTTGTCTCCTCAGAAGAGCTGATGCAAAATTTATGGGATTATGATGAAATGCCTAGCGAAGCGACGATTAGGGTTTACATTAAAAATCTACGCAATATTATTGGAAAAGATAAAATTCAAACCGTTAGAGGGAATGGATATATTTTTGAATAAAGAAGAGCAGGGCGCATTATGGCGATTTTTAATCATCTATGTCACTTCGGCACTCTTTCTCATGAGTATTATTGCTATCTTGTACTACAACAATGAAACCAATAAGCTTCATGAAAAACGTTCAATGGAAATTAAAACCGTTGTGATGAGTTACGAAAAAGAGTTGATGCAAGCGGAGATGGATAAAGTGCCGTATCTGTTTCATCCACCCAAAGAATTTTTCACGGTTGCTCTGTTAAAAGAAGATAAACAGACTCTTTTTTCAAGCTTCAAAACGCCGTTGCTTGATTTAAATACAACACCCTATGCTGTTCATCAATTAGCAACTCCCATTAATGGCGTAGCTTACATTGTTGTTGATGAAGACATGAGCGAACGAGAGATACTCAGGCTTAAATTTATTATTTTGTTTACAATGGTTATATCTGCGCTCTTTGTGGGTGTTGAAGGCTACTTTTTAAGCCGCTTGTTGCTTAAGCCGGTTCACTTGCGCATTGAAAAGCTCAATCATTTCATTAAAGACAGTTCTCATGAACTAAATACACCCGTTGCCGCTTTAATGATGAGCGTTTCAAACTTGAAGCAAAGCTCTTTTAAAGATGTACGTGTTATCAACCATATTTCCATTAGCACAAAACTCATTTCTCAAATTTACAATAGCCTTAGTTATATTGCATTTCATGATATTGATGAAGTGTTTGAAGAGTCATTTGATCTTGCCCTTTTAATTCAAGAGAGCGTTGGATTTTTTAATGAAATAGCTTCGACTAAAGACAATACAATTACGGCACAACTTCAAACAACATTTGTTTACATGGATAAATCACGTATTCAAAAAGTGATCCATAATCTTCTCTCGAATGCTATTAAATACAGTTATCCCAAAACAGCGATTTGCGTTGAGCTTTCAGAACATCTTTTAACCGTTAAAAATGAAGGTGTTGGCATTTGTAAAGAGAATCAAAAGAGCATTTTTAAGCGCTTTGAGAGAAGAAGCAATGCGGTGGGAGGCTTTGGTATAGGGCTTGATATTGTGAATTCTGTTTGTAAAATGTATGATATAAAAGTATGGGTTGAATCCATCCCAAATAAAGAGACAAACTTCTTTTTACAATTTCCTATCACTCAAATAGTTGTAAAAGATTAACTTCATTAATACGTTTATTCAACCAACCCTAAATTCAAACTGTGCTAAGATGACCCTTATACTTTTACCTCTATTTTGGGAATAAAAAGGAATTTTTTTATGGCAACGAATGACGATTTAAAACAGACAAACAAACTGATACTCCGCAATTTACAACCCGAAGATTATGCGCAAGTTAAAGAGATTATGGATCGAGTTTATCCTACATTGGGAGGATGGACACTTCTTGAATTCAAAGCTCAATTAAAGACTTTTCCTGAAGGGCAGATCTGCATCGAAGATGATGGCAAAGTGATCGCAGCGGCTCAGAGTTTGATTGTGGATTATGATAAATACGGCGATCGCCATACGTACAATCAAATTACAGGGGAAGGGCTCATCTCAACGCATGACCCTAAAGGCAATACACTTTATGGTTTGGACATCTTTGTTGATCCTGATTACCGTGGTTTGAGGTTGGGAAGACGTCTTTACGATGCTCGAAAAGAGCTTTGTTACAGGCTTAATCTCAAACGCATCATCGCAGGAGGGCGCATCCCTGGATATGCAGAACATGCCCATGAAATGCCCCCTTCCAAATACATTGAACTTGTCAAAGATAAAGAACTTCAAGACCATGTTTTGGGCTTTCAACTCGCCAATGACTTTCACGTTAGACGTGTTTTAAAAGGCTACCTTAAAGGTGACACCGCTTCAAAAGAGTATGCAACACTGCTTGAATGGAGCAATATGGACTATGAAGAGCCACACATCAATCCTAAGATCAATCGTGGCATCGTGCGTGTGGGCATCGTTCAGTGGCAGATGCGCAGTGTTAAAAGTGTGGAAGAATTTTTGGATCAAGTCGAGTTTTTTGTGGATGCCATGGCTGGGTATAACGTCGATTTTGTACTCTTTCCCGAATTTTTTAATGCGCCACTCATGGCACTCCGAACAGATGAAAGTCCTGAAACGGCGATTCGTACGGTTGCGGCACATACGGAGACCTTAGTCGAAAAAATAGGACAATTTGCAGTGCGTTACAATGTCAATATTATTGCAGGAAGTATGCCAGAGTATTACGATAACACGCTTTACAATGCAAGTTATTTGTGCAGACGTGATGGTACGAAAGATTCACAGAAGAAACTGCACATTACCCCTGATGAAGAGGCGTATTGGGGAATGCACGGCGGCGATAAACTGTGTGTTTTTGAAACCGATGTGGGGCGTATAGGCATACTCGTTTGTTACGATGTCGAATACCCAGAACTTCCACGCCTTTTAGCCGATAAAGGCATTGATATACTCTTTGTGCCGTACTGGACAGATACCAAAAATAGTTATCTTCGAGTACGTCGTTGCGCGCAAGCAAGAGCGATTGAAAATGAGTGTTATGTGGCAATATCAGGCAGTGTCGGTACACTTCCGAGGGTTGAAAATATGGACATACAGTATTCACAATCAGCTGTTTTTAGTCCCTCTGACTTTGCTTTCCCTCACGATGCGACCATTGCAGAAGCCACGCCAAATACCGAAATGACGTTGGTGGCTGATCTTGACATTAGCCTTCTCAAAGAGCTACGAGAGCGAGGCAGTGTCCGAAACCTACGTTCACGTCGTAATGACCTCTACAGCTTACGTTGGAAAGGTGACAAGGAAGACTTTGTCGTGGTAAGCGGTTAGGTGTCACGCATCTTACTGTTTACTGATGGCAGTGTCAATACGCAAAGCAATGTGGGGTACGGCGCATACTTGAGCGTCAATGAAGGTGAGCCTTTTGATGCCGATAATCTTCCATCTATTCATCTCAAAGTGTTTGAGCAAACCTCTTCTACCAAGCTTGAACTGCAAACCTTACTGTGGGCATTGGAAGAGGTTAAAAGCTCTGGAGCGCACATCGTCATTCACACCGATTCTCAAAATATCATTGGTTTGCCAAACAGGAGAGAACGTTTTGAAAAAAGTCATTTTTTAACTAAAAAGAACAAACTTATTGGCAATTATCTTCTGTACCAAGCGTTTTATAAAATGATGGATGAATTGGAGTGTACGTTGGTGAAAGTGAAAGGGCATAAGCTTTCAGGTGATAAAGATGAGATCGATCGCTATTTTACGCTCGTTGATCGTGCATCGCGTGAAGGTGTGCGAAAGCGTTAATGGACACTCAGAGAAAGCAGTGATACTTCCTCTGAGTCTGAAATGCTATTTACCAAAATACTTTGTAGCATGGTGTAGGGTTGATTTGGTTGATTGCCAAATGGATTCAACCCCTTTTTTCATAGCGTCAAATTTCTCTTCGCTTGCAGCTACAAGTTCAGCAAGTTTGATTTTGCCCTCACTCATTTTTTCTTCAAGTTGTTTGATCTGTTTATGCATCTCTATTTGAGCTGCTGCTGTTGCACTTGAAGCTTCTGTTTTAAATTTTTCAACTTGAGTTTTACACTCATCAAATTGTGCCTTGATTTTTTCTTCATATAATTTTTTATCGCTCATTGTAAATCCTTTAAGAGTTTGGTGTATCAATTTTTATTGGTAGTCGTATAGACGCTTTCTCCTTTATGCGATAGCTTTAAATTTTGCAGTCGTGTCATCAACCGTAGCAATGATAGAATCCCATGTTATTTCAAAACCTTTTTTCGCTGTTTCAAAACCACTTCCTGTCGTTTTATGTAATTCTGCAAGTTTTATTTTTCCCTCTTCCAGTTTCCCTTCAAGAAGTTTGACGTGTTTGTTCAACTCGACTTGTGAATGGGCGCGTGCGGCTAAGGCTTGAGTTCTTAGCTGTATCATTCCCGATTTCCACTCATTGAGTTGTGTCTGTTTTTTTTGTTGGTAAAGTTCTTTATCATTCATGGTATATCCTTGGTTTCGTTCATTTATAGATATTGGATAGCGTGTTGTAGCTTGAAATGTGCAGGGCTTACAAAATGTTATTGAACACTTTTCTCTGAGATGCGTTCAAATATGCCTAAGGGTAGAAATGACGTTTAAAACGAAGAAGATAAGGTGTTGTGAGCATTTTATGGAGTTAAGAGTCCTATCTACTGTTTTCACTATACTCTTATTTGGAAGATTGTGGTGCTTTTAATGAATTTAACTGAAATATAACTTAATTCATTACGAAAGTACCCACCACATTTTTTGTGTGATGCGTATAGAGCTTTACATGTAAAGCTCTATACTTTCAATAAAGAGAGAGTCAAGAGACTCTTTTTTATTTTAAACTTTGAATTCATTAAGCTTTTCATGAAGCGCAACACCCCAATTATCGAGGACTGTTGTTATCTCCATAATTTCTTCACTTTTTGTATAGTTTGCATGAAAAATAGTTTCTATGGTGTGTGAAGCGTCTTTCATTTGCTCTGTCTCGTGCTTGAGGTCAATTGATTTGTTGGCAATGGCATTGGAGAGTGCGATGTTTTTATCGGCTACATGAACCAACTGGTTGAGCACAGTAGTGGCATTGGTTGAGACATCTTGAAGAATGTTGATCTCAGAGGCATTGTCTTTCATCTGCTGACTGATGGAGGTGATGGAGCTTACGATGGAGGTAATCGTTGCATTAATCTCTTCAAGGCTTTTTTGTGTCTTCTCTGCCAACAGTCTTACTTCATCGGCAACAACGGCAAAACCACGCCCATGTTCACCTGCACGTGCTGCCTCAATGGCGGCATTAAGAGCGAGTAGATTGGTTTGATCTGCGATGTCGTCAATGACACTAAGAATATTTTTGGTCTCTTGCGTATCTTTACTTAACGCATTGAGTTGCGTGACGAGAAGGTTCTCTTTTTGAACACTTTGTGCGATTTTTTCACCTAATTCGATAATGTTTTTTTGAGTATCGCTAAGGTAGTGTCCGATTTGTTGCATCTCTTCTTTACTGGTGTGCGCACTGTTGCTGATGTCATCAAAGACGACTTGCATATTGTTCACATGTTTCGTACTCTCATCGATGATACGCTTCTCTTTTTGCGTTTGTGTATGGAAAAAAGAGGCGATTTGTTGCAGTTGCGCTGAGATTTGACTGTGCGTTGTAGCGTGGGCTTGAAAGCCTAAAATCGCATGTTTGATTTTCTCTTTAAAAAAGACAACGGAGTCTAGCATCTTGGCGGATTCTGCGTTAAAACTTGTGTTGATTTTGATCTCTTTGGTAAGGTCCATCGATGCTAAGGCTTGGTTGATTTTAAGGCTCAGGTCAACACCCCATTTCTTTTCATCAATATCATGCACGATGAGGATAACAGCGATAGTGTACTGGATGATCGCACCGAGTGTATTGGTGGTAAAAAAGAAAGCATTGAGTGGGAGTATCAAAAAAGCTGCAATGTGTATGACTCTCATTCTAAGAAACAGAGATTTCATTATTTTTCTCCTGTATGAAATAGAATTCGCATTCTACTTCATACGGAAAAATAAAGGATTGATCTGTGTCAAAAAATGAGATAGATTTCCTCTCTTTTAAAAAAGAGACAATTATCGGTCGTATTTTTTGGCGTACTCAGCGTCGTTATAGATTGCTTCACCGTAAAGTTCTTTTCCAAAATTACGAATAATCGTCTGTCCTTCGCCCTTAGCAACAAAGTCTATGAACTTCGCACTGATATTTTTTTGAGGTGTATCTAAGCCATTTTGTTTGAGGGCATTGTAGGTATTGACGAGGAAAATATCACCTCTAAAAAGAATCTTCATGTTTTTAAGCTCTTTTTGTGCCGCTACCCACGTGCTACTGTCGGTCATAAAGTAAGCACCTGTGGTATCGGCTTTTTTGAGAGTTGCCAGCATGAAGTCTTTATTGGCAGTGTACCAGTTGCCTTCAGGTGTGATATTTGCTTTTTTCCAAATGTCGAGCTCTTTTTTGTGCGTTCCAGAGTTGTCTGCACGGGTATAAAAAAGGGCTTTTTTCGTAGCAATGCGTGAGTAAGCCTCCACAACACTGGAAGAGTCTTTAATCAACGCAGGATCACTTTTGGGACCTGTGATGTAAAATTCATTCGACCCAATCAAAGAGCGATCACTTGCCCAACCCTCTTTAAGCGCATCTTTTTCACCCTTAGGTGCATGCACCATAATGAGATCTACATCTTTGTTTTTAAGCATAGAGAGTGCTTCCCCTGAGCCTACTTTGATCCAACAGAGAGATATATCATTGGTTTTTGCAAACGCTTCGGCTAAGACTTTGACAAGACCCAACTCTCCCGGACTTCCTGTTGCTAGTTTGATTTCCAATGAGCCTTTACCATAGCGCTCCGTACACTCCGCACCAAACATGAAACTGCATACCACCAGTATTGATGTAAAAACTTTTAAAAGCATCCTGCCTCCTTGTAAAGTTATATGATTTAACCTAACACATGCAATGCAACAAAGCCCTTAAATAAGCCGTGCATGATGAAAATGATATGAGTAATGTGTAAAATTTACATATTTATTTTAAGATAAAATTGTTGTAATAGAAGATGCAAAGAATATTAAAGATAGATGTAAATATAGATACTTAAATCATGTTACAATAATGGCGTTATAAAAGAATGGAGTGCATTAATGGCAAATAATGACAATGAAATTGTAAAAATACAAAAGATATTTAAAGATAATAATGCAGAATTAAATCAGCTTGCATTAAAGCTACAAACACAATTTAATAATTCATTGTATGCCAAATTATCACCAATTATTCAAAACCAAGAGTTCCTACTAGCATATGGAAAATCGCAAAAAGCATGGCAAAGTTGTATTCATAATGTAGCTAAACAAATAAGTCAAGTCAAAATTCCTATTATAAATAATGATTTACAGTTAACTATCCAAAAGATAGCAGAACAAAATCGCTCGTTTCAAAATATAGATTGGAAAGCTATAGAAAATACTCTAATTAGATATACGGAGCTTCTAATTGAACAGCAATTACCACCTTTGAATGAAATTGAATATGTTGAAATAAGAATTCTTATTGAAATGGAAGATAAAATTGAAGCTCGTAAATCTTTGATTGAACATATGACGCGTGTTTACAATGAGCGTAGAATTACAAATATGTTAGAAGAATGGAAATCTTTTGATATAGCCAAAAAAAGAATACATATTTTTGAAGAAATTATTTGGGCACATCAAAATAAAAAATATAACATTGTTATTCCCGCATTAATCGCGCAGTTTGAAGGGTTAATCTGTGATATTGTTAATGTGCAAGGAATTCGGCTTGATGATGTACTAAAAAGTCATATAAAAACAATTTTAACGACAGACGATAAGTGTGAAGTTGCGAATGTTGCAAAAGAATTTTGGATTAATGTACTTCTTGATAATACAGTCAAGAAAGACAGATTTTTAAGTAGACATGCCATTTTACATGGACAAGATATAAATTATGGTAATTATGAAAAATCATTAATTCTTCTTATAACGATGGATTCTATTTTGGAATGGTTTAATAAGGTTTCTGAAGATGTGATAGAACATTCAAAAGAAGAAGCGCAAAAAATAATTCAAGAGAAACAAAAAAAAGATTTATTAAAGTAAAAATATCGTCTGAAAATTCTCAAATAGAAATTTCAGACCATTTTCTTAATGTCAGGAAAATGGGTCGAAATAGGCTCAAATGCACAACGAGAGATAAAAGACTGAGGAGCTAGATTTTAACTCCTCATTTAACTTACATGTAAAGCTTCTGATCCTCAACAACGCCCAATTTTTGGGCTATCGCAACAGCGGCAGTTCTTCCATCAAGTGCAGCATTAACAACCAAGTTAGCGCCTCTTACCACGTCGCCACCTGCGAAGATGAATGGGTGCGACGTCTCTTTGTTTTCATCCACGATAAGCGTGTTTGAACGTCCCACAGAGAGGTTAAGTTCATCGTAGAAGCTAAAATGCTTGGCTTCAAAACCAAGCGCTAGGATGATGCTATCGGCGGGTAGGGTTTGAACGCTGTGTGGTTTGGTTTGCAGTTTTTTATTTTCATCCATGTAGGTTTCAAGAATTTCAAGTCCGACGACACGGTGTTCTGCATCGACAAGTGCTTTTTTAGGCAGGGCGTTGAAGATGAACTGTACCCCTTCTTCTTTGGCATTGAGTACTTCGGCTGGACTTCCTGGCATACTTTTTTCATCACGTCTATACACACAAGTCACACTTTTGGCTTTATGGCGAATGGCGGTACGCAGGGCATCCATCGCAGAGTCACCTCCACCGATGACGACAACGTGTTTGTTTCGTAAAATGGACTTTTGAAGGGCGTGATCAAAAAGGTTTTTTTGCGTTTGTGTGAGCAGTGTCATGACTTGATGTACGCCATCAGCATCTTCATTTTCCATGTCGGCACTGCGACCTTTTGGCACGCCAAGACCCAAAAAGATGGCATCAAATTTCTCTTGCAACTCGGGAATAGTAATGTCTTTGCCCACTTCGGTGTTAAGATGCACTTTCATACCCGCATTTTTCATCCACTCAAAACGCCTTAAAATAACACTTTTGGGAAGCTTGAAGTTAGGAATGCCATACATCAAAAGTCCACCCACACGGTTTTCTCGCTCAAACATCTCTACTTCAATGTTGGATCGTAGGAGAAATGTTGCACAGCTAAGGCTTGCTGGTCCACTTCCCACGACAGCGACTTTGAACTTTCGTCCTTCTTTTTGCCCATAATCAGGCACAGCGCCTTGCTCGTACGCTGTTTCATTTAAAAAGACTTCGACATTGCCAATGGAAACGGCATGGTACTCAGTTTTTTCCAGTGTACACGAACTCTCACAAAGCCCTTTTTTAGGGCATACTCGACCAAGTATTTCAGGAAAAGGTGAACGGGCATTGGAGAGTTCAAAAGCACCTAAATAGTCATGTTCATATGTCTTTTTAAGCCATCTTGGAATGTTGTTGTTCAAAGGACAGCCCGTGCGACAGAACTTAAACTCGCTTTCAAGGCCACGCAAAAGATCAATGGGGCATTGAAGACAACGGCTCGCTTGCGCCTTCGCTTCGCTCTCTTCAAAGTTATGATAAATCGGGTAATAATCCTCAACACGTTCCTCTGCAGGACGTTTTTTAGGGTAGGCTTTTGCGATTGTTTTATATTCTCTCATGCTATTCCTCGATGATTTCTATACTTTTGACATGTAACTCTTGCCCACCTATCATGGTAAAGTCTTCACTGTGACATTTTGGACAGATAAAATGGTTCTCTTTGACGACACTTTTTTCATGACACGTTGCGCATAAAAGTACGACTTCGCACAATTCTACAACCAACGTAGCATCGTGGCAGATGGTGTCTTCTTTGAAGGTGTCAAAACACTGTTCCAAAAAATGTATTTCAATGCCACTCAGTCTTCCCACACGTATTTCAAGGCGTTTAATGGCTTTGGCATGGTTTGTCTTCGCCTCTTTTTCGCACAAATCAATGAGTGAAGCGACGATGGTGTACTCATGCATGAAAACTTAGCCTTTTTGCGCCATTAACCGAGTGTACTCATCATAATCGACCAGCGAAATTGCATTGGTCGTACAGACGCGAACACACGAAGGTCCTTCTACGCGTTTGAAACAGAGGTTGCATTTAACCGCAACAAGATGGTCTTCTTTAGGGCGCATCGTAATCGCACCGTAAGGACACACCAAGGAGCAACAACCACAACCCACACACGCTTCTTCATGAATCTTAACAAAATCATCCATCTTCTCGATGACGCCATGCGGACACACTGCCATACACGAAGGAGACTCGCAGTGCATACACTGAAGGGGCGCTGTTTTACCCTCAAATTTGACAACACGGTTACGTGAAATAAGCGGCAGTTTCGTAGTATAAGCTTCTTCAAAAGCAATACCTTGGTAACTCGCCGCACAGGCTAACTCACAACTTAAACATCCGACACATTTGGTACTGTCTGCAAATATAAAATGATGTCTCATCTTAACGCTCGGTACACGAAATACAAGGATCGATGCTGTTAAAAATCAGCGCAACATCGTCAATGCTGTTGTTTGGCATCATCACTTTAAGCGCCTCCCAGTTCATGTAAGTCGGCACACGCCACTTCATGCGCTCGGGTTTTTGCGAGCCATTGGTTTTGAGGTAATACACTAGCTCACCACGAGGCGCTTCCGTGCGAGAGATCGCTTCACCTTCAGGAATGAGCGTACGTGTTGGAAGGACAACATCACCATCTGGCAAAGCATCTAGGGCTTGATGAAGTAGTTTCATAGACTCTAAAATTTCATAAAGGCGCACTTTAGCACGAGAAAGCACATCGCCATCTTTTTGAAGCATGACATCAAACGAAAGTTTGTCATACGCGGCGTAAGGAGCGCGTTTGCGTACATCGTTGTTGACACCACTCGCACGTGCCACAGGTCCTACAACGCCCAATTTTAGGGCATCTTCATAACTCAAAGTTCCCACACCACGAAGGCGTGTGATGAGTGTTTCATTGGTTTCAAAAAGCGCAATAAACGCTTCGATTTTACTTTTATTTTTATCCAGTGTCTCTTTGATGGTTGTCATGAGTTTTGTGTCAAGGTCAAACTTTACACCACCGATGGTGTTGGCACTTAAGTCCATGCGATTGCCCCAAATAAGCTCTTTGAGGTCTTGAAAATCCTCTCTGGTTTCAAGAAGCTGTGTCATCAACGTTTTGTTGTGAATGAGATGGCTTAGCATTCCAAGGTTAAACAAATGGCTGGCAATGCGCTTGATCTCATCGGCAACGACACGAAGGTAAAGGGCGCGTTCTGGAAGGCTGAGATTCGCTATTTTTTCCACTGCCATGCAGTAGGTAAACGGATGGTTGTTTGAGCAAAGTGCACACACTTTTTCAGTGATGATGAGATTTTGTAAAAAATTCTTTTTCAGCACGATAGATTCAATACCACGGTGTACAAAACCGTTGATCATATCAACACTTTTTATGGTTTTACCATCCGTATTGGGTTCTATTTTAAAGTAAACCGGCTCTTCAAGTGCGACATCAAAAGGTCCTAAAATAACTTTTGTTTTATCCATGAATGACCCCTTTTTCAGCTTTGACTCTGTTCCAAAGTGACTCACTCACTTTGCCATTGATTGCCGATGAAAGCGAGTAATACTCATTGAGCACGCTCTCTTTAATCGCCTCATCAAGAAAAAGACGTTGAGGGTTGGGGTGATTTTCAATGGCAATACCATAAATTTCACTCAGTTCTCTCTCCGTCCAGTCGGCACTTTTAAAAAGCGGAGTAATGGATGGAACACGTTTGTCCATAATGTGCAGTTTGAGATTGATCATGACACCATTCAGGTCAAAATGATAGACCAATTCGTGTTCATCGTCTTTTGCATAAGCGGTTATCATACAGACACGTGCATTGAGTGTTTGAAGGATTTCTGCAAGTTGTAAGAGAAGATTTTTATCATCTATTTCACACCACAGACTATCACAGTTTGGTTCAAAATGGCAACGAAGAGCCATTGATTTGGTTATGTCGTTTAGTTTTACATGTAAAGATTTCATTTAAAGAACTCGCTTTGCAAATGTATGGTCACGTCTGCATTGAGGGCAGAGGCTGAAGAGCGATGTAAGCTCTTCTGTGACGTTTTTAAACCCTTTTTGTAGCATGGATTGTGGCACGTTAATCAGAGGAGCATGACACTGAGTACACGCACCATATTCGACCATATTGGCAGTAATAGCAGTGTATTTTTCACTTTGTGGTGTGGCTTGTGCTAGATCATTGCTAAGATAGATAGCACCCGTTGGACAAAAATAGGCACAGTTCCCACACAAGGTACAGGTGTTATGCCAGATGATAAAATCATAGCTTTCTTGAGGTTTAATACAGGAAATATTGATTGCTCCAGCAGGGCAAACGAACGCACAGGTTTGACACAGTACACATTCATCTTTATGAAAGTCTACTTTTCCTTTGTAGGTATTCATGCATTCACCTTTACATTCCAAAGTTCACACGCTTTAATGAGACCATCGACAATCGTTTGAGGCGATGGTGGACATCCTGCGATGTTGACATCGACATCTACGAAACGATCCAATGGACCTTCTATAGAGTAGCTGTCGCGAAAAACACCACCCGTAATCGGGCAAATACCCATCGCAACGACCACTTTTTTGGAAGGGAGTCGCTTGAGTGTTGCTTCTAAAAAAGGTTTTGAACGTGCGGTGATAGAACCTGTGACAATGACGATTTGTGCCTCATCAGGGTCGTTAGTGTAGGTGCAATGAAGGGTATCAAAGCCAAATTTTGGAACAAGGATGCTAGCTAGTAGCTCTACATCACAGCCATTACACGAGCCTGCGTTAATACGATAAACGTTGATGTTATCCGCCATAAAGGTCTCTTTAATTTTAAGTTATGACACTAAGATTAATTAAATATGTAAAGATTAATTTAAAGACATAATTGTAACACAATTATTGAGAAATTTATAAAATTTAATCATATATCACAGAATAAAAAATTATTTTGTTGCAAAGAGTTTTCATTAAAACGGTAAAATGCCTCATTACTATATATAAAGGACAAAAATGCCTACACGAGAAGATGCGTTTAATCTGCTGAAAGCCTATAATGGTGATGCACTGGTAATTCATGGACTTGCTGTTGAAGGAACAATGCGTTACTTTTCACAAAAAGCAGGTGAAGATGAAGAACTATGGGGTCTTGTTGGATTGTTGCATGATTTGGATTATGAAAAATTTCCTGAACAACACTGCCATAAAACAGCAGAAATTTTACGAGAAAAAGGGTACAGCGAAGAGATTATACGTGCTATTATGTCTCATGGATGGGGCATTTGTACCGATCTCGAACCACAGAGCAAAATGGAAAAAACACTTTACGCAGTCGATGAACTCACGGGGCTTATCACCGCATGTGCATTGGTTCGCCCAAGCAAATCTGTGATGGATTTAGAGCTTTCATCGGCAAAAAAGAAGTTCAAAGATAAAAATTTTGCCGCAGGAGCAAGCAGAGAGGTTATTTCAAAAGGGGCTGATATGCTGGGTGTCACGATAGACGAGCTCATTGTAGATGTCATTGCTGCTATGCGAGCCATAGCCCCTCATTTAGGGCTAGAGCTTAAAAACTAATCTAGCGCCTGCGTCTTTTTGCGGGCGCTTTTTTAACAATCGGTCGGTAATCAACAATGGTTGCCGTTCCTTTTCCCGGGTAGCGATTCATCTCAAAGTGTTCACTCAGTTTGGCAAGAAGCGAGGTCATTTTACTGGAACCATAGGTACGTGGATCAAAGTCAGGAGACTGTCGTTTGATGTAGGCACCTGCGGCTGAAACGCTCGCCCAGCCTTCATCATCTTGCGTCTTTTCCCATCCTATCTGTAAAAGTTTTATAAGTTCTTTTAAACTGTCATCATTGGATGCTGCTTTGTTGGAGGTTTTAACTTCGGGTGCCTCTTCGAGTGTTTCAGCATTGACGCTGAGATTTTCGGTGAAAATAAAGTCATCGCAGGCATTACGAAATGAGATAGGCGTTTTGTGTTCACCAAACCCAAAGACATAAATTTCCGACTCTTTCAGACGAGAGGCAAGTTTGGTAAAGTCACTGTCGCTTGAAACCAGCGCAAAGGCATCGAATTTTTGCGTATAAAGCAGGTCCATCGCATCAATGATCATCGAAGCATCGGTTGAATTTTTCCCCGTGGTATAAGCAAACTGCTGAATAGGCTGAACCGCAAGCTCGTTGAGGATCTCTTTCCAATTTTTGAGGTAGCTACTTGACCAGTCACCATAGGCTCGCTTAACGATAATATGACCGTGCGTAGAGAGTTCTGCAAGGATGAGTTCGATCTTGCTTTGTTGGGCATTATCGGCATCAATTAAGACAACAATTCGTTTTTCGTCACTGATATTTTTCATGCTCATGCCTTTAGAAAGTAATGCACAGATTATAGCTTAGTTATGCTGGCTTGGCGTGTTCTTTCGCTACTTTCCATAAATAGGGTAAAAAAGCCGCAATGATGATGAGCGCAATACAGCCTTGTAAAAAAAGCGTTTCATCTGCACCAATATAATGTGAGACCGTACCGATTAAAAGTGCACCAATAGGTTGCATACCAAAAAATGCCATGGCATAATAACTAATGACTCTTCCTCTCATTTCACTTGAAGAGGTTGTTTGAAGTAAGGTATTGATGATGGTTGTATGGAGCATCATACCAAAGCCTGCAATGGTGCAAAAGAAAAAGGCAAATGGCAATGTCTGTGAAAGTGAAAACAAAAGAAGCCCTAGCCCAAAAAGCGTGGTCGCGAGGATGAGTAGTTTTATCAGATTTGCTGTGTATTTTAACGATGCCAGTAAGATTGCTCCACTAAAGGCTCCTACGCCAACAAAACTGTTAAGATAGCCATAAATTGAGGCATCACCGCCTAGAGTCTCTTTTGCGATAATTGGAAAAAGAGTTATATAGGGAAGGACAAGTAAACTAATGAGGGCAAGGAGCAAAATCAACACACCCAGTGATGGTGTAGATTTGAGATAGTTCAGACCATCTTTAAGATCAGTCAGTACTTTCTGTTTTCGAGGATTTGGAATGTATGCTGGTAATTTCATATTAAGCAGTGAGCCAAGAACGGCGATGAAACTTAGGGCATTGAGCATAAAGCAAATCCCTGCTTCAAAAGCTTCAAGTGCGATACCTGCAACGGCAGGACCGATGAGACGTGCTAAGTTCACCATGGATGAATTAAGGGCAATTGCATTGCCAATATCTTTTTGATTAACCATCAAGTGAATTAAAGATTGGCGTGCTGGTACATCAAAGGCATTGACTACGCCTAAAAAAAGGCTCAGTAAGATCAATTCTGTTACAGAATAATCTGTCCATATAACAATGACTGTCATGACAATCGCTTGCACCATCGAAGCAATTTGTGTAAAGAGAAGCACTTTGTAACGATCGTATCTATCCGCGATAGCCCCACCTAATAATGAGAACAAAAAAGAGGGAAACTGAGAGGCAAAGACACTTAGTCCTAGGATAAAAGCAGAATGCGTTTGCACGTAAACAACCCAATATACAGCAGTTCGCTGCATCCACGTACCCATAAGAGAGACAGATTGCCCTGCAAAAAAGAGTCGATAATTTTGGCTTTCGAAAGCTCGGAAGGTATTGATGTTCATGGTGATAAATGCTCTTTGGTTGAATATGGAAATTATAGCGGAGTTAAGGTTTGAAACTGTTTTAGATAAATGTAGCGAATCATTGATTTATGTATAAATTATCCTATAATTATTTAACAATTAATGGGGAGGTATTTATGAATTTGACAATGTTACGTAGGGTCTTTGTAGGATTATGTATATTATTTCCTCTCTATTCTTGGGCAGAATTCAAAGATGAAAATCTTTTACAGACATTACCTAATGGCTATAAAATTGATTTCCAAACGCGAAAAGGAAATATGAAAATAATAGAGATGGTTCCCCAAAATGAATCTGTCAATAATTGGTCTGAAATGGTTACGACACAAGTTTTTTTCGGGCTTAATAATGCAACTCCCGAAAGCTTTCAAGCAGGTATTCAAAAGATGTGGGATGATTCCTGCAAGGATGCTGAGTTTTTTCATATAGCAAAAGATACCGAAAATGGGTATCCATTTACAATTTGGCTTCAAATATGTCCTTTAAATCAAAAAACTGAAAAACCCGAATATACACTATTTAAAGCAATAAAAGGAAATGATAGTTTCTATGTTGTTCAAAAAGCATTTAAATTCGAACCTAGTAAAGAACAAATTGCATTTTGGACAAAATATTTTAAATCAGTTATGGTATGTGATACTAGATTAGCAGAGCGTGATTGTCCTAAAATAAACTAATGTTTTGTGAAGAAGAAAAAAGAGAATTTTTCTTCTTCACATTAAGTTTTGAATTTTCTATTTCATTATGTATCATAAAGTAAACCCCATCTTCTCTCCTTTTCACAATCTTGAAAATCTCATACATTCATCATTTGCATGCGTTAAAATGTTTGTATATTTGGATTAAATATAATAATTTATATTTAGTTAAGAATGTAATATGCTTGTAAATAATATCTCACAATACAAGGAGACGTACCTATGTTTGAAAATTTTAAAGCAAGAGCTGAAACATCGGGCAATACCGAAGTGAAGCGTTTTGCAACAACCCCTGAGGCACTTGGATTTATCGAAGAGTTACTCGCGCAAGAAGAAGTAAAAGAGGAGGCAGGTTCTTACGCTGTGTGGGCAGATAGTCCTATCTTAAAGCAATTTGATAACGAAGCAATGGCACAGAAGTTTCCAGGTCTTCATTTTGAAGTGAATAAAGAGTTAGCAAAAGGTGCAAAAGTAGGCATTACTCAATTAAAATGGGGATTGGCTGAAACAGGAAGTATGGCGCAAGATTCGACAGATATTGCTCAACGCCTTGCTTCTGCGCTTGCATGGATTCACGTGGCGATTCTTCCAACTTCAAAAATCATCGCAGATATTCCTGCGTTGATGACCAAAATGCACCCTAAAAATGACAAATACATCACGCTTATCACGGGGGCTAGTAAAACAGCAGACATTGAACGTGTCCTTGCTGTGGGGGTTCATGGTCCTGAGCGATTGGTGATTGTGTGTGTCGATGATTTAGAGTTAGAAGGAGTAGCATAATGAAACAAGATATGTCAGCATCCATCAACAAAGCCCTTGAAAATCAAAATCTTGCAGGTATTTTAGACAGATGGAATTATCCAGCAACACGTGCCAAAGCATTTGAAGGTATCGATTTTGAAGCATTGCGTACGACCATCGCCGATATTAAAGGCGAAGCGGCAGGTCATCTTCGTGAACTCGCACACACCTTTAAGAAAAATGCCGAAGCCAATGGCATCAAAGTATTCATCGCCAATAGCCCAGAAGCAGCACGTGAGTACATCGCTAATTTGTGTAAAGAAAAAGGTGTCAAAAAAATCGTCAAATCAAAATCAATGGCAACCGAAGAGATTCATCTTAACCATTACCTTGATGAATTTGACATTCAATCTGATGAAACAGACTTAGGTGAATGGATATGCCAGCTTGCTCACCAAACGCCTTCACATATGGTTATGCCAGCACTTCACTTAACCAAAGAAGAGATTTCAGAGCTTTTTGCTAAAGAGACTAAGCAGATGCTTGATAGCGACATTCAAAAGTTGGTTAAAGTGGCACGAAAAGCGATACGAGAGAAGTTTTTTGAAGCCGATATGGGTATCTCAGGGGCTAATATCGCTATTGCAGAGACGGGTTCTATCGTTATTTGTACCAATGAGGGAAATGCTCGTCTGGTAACAAGCCTTCCTAAAGTACATGTGGCTTTAGTCGGACTTGAAAAACTGGTTCCAAATTATACCGATGCAGCGCCTATTTTAGCGGCACTTCCACGCAATGCTACCAGTCAACTTTTGACCAGTTATGCCTCATTTATCTCTGCTCCAACTTTGAATGATGATGGAACGATGAAAGAGGTTCACATTGTTTTAATGGACAACAACCGAACCAAAATGGCAGAAGACCCGAAATTTAAAGAAGCACTTCAGTGCATTCGCTGTGCCGCCTGTTTGAACGTTTGCCCAGTATACCGCTTAGTGACTGGACACGTCTTTGGTGACATTTATACTGGGGGTATTGGTACCATTTTAACAGCATGGTTTAATGAGTTAAAATCAGCAGAAGACATCCAAGCACTCTGCATCGGATGTGATAAGTGTAAAGAGATATGTGCCGCTAAAATCGATATTCCAGGACTTATCTTAGAAATTCGCCGTCGAGCAGCCAATAAAGAGGGCTTACCGTTTATCTATAAAAGCGCACTTCAAGTTATCAATAACCGTAAGGTTTTCCATACCATGCTCCGTACCGCTTCGGTGCTTCAAAAACCATTTGTGAAAGAGGGTTATATCAGACACTTGCCGATGTTCCTCTCAGGTTTATCTGAGTATCGAAGTTTACCTTCGGTTGCACCTTCTCCTTTTAGGGATATTTTTAAAACCCTTAAACAACCAAAATGCGATGAGAAGGCAGTTTTTTATGCGGGTTGTGCGCTTGACTTTGTTTACCCAGATGCGGGTGTCGCGATTGTTAAGATTTTAAATAAAGCGGGCATTGAAGTGCTGTTTCCAGAAGAGCAATCGTGCTGTGGTATTCCACATTGGGGAAGTGGCTCGTTTGATATGGCAGCGGACGCTGCAGAGCGCAACATTCTTCCGCTTTTAGAGGGCGATCCGAAGTATGTCGTGGTAAGTTGTGCGAGTTGTACAACGGCTTTGAAAAAAGAGTGGGCAAAAATACTGAAAGAGCAACACAGAGAAGCATTGATTCCAGAAGCAAATAAAGTAGCAGAACGAACTTATATGTTTACAGAGTTGGTCGATAAGCTCATCAAAGAGAAACGTCTTACCCCTAAAGAGGGCGTAGAAATTCATACCTTAACCTACCATGACTCATGCCATGCAAAACGACACGTAGGTGTTTTCAAAGAGCCTCGTGATGCATTAAGCGCTGCTGGCTATGAAATCAAAGAGATGAATGAATGCGATACCTGCTGTGGTATGGGTGGTTCGTACACCATCAAGCAACCTGCAATTTCCATGGAAATGTTGAAACGAAAGCTTGAAAACATTGAAGCAACGGGTGCAGAATTTGTCTCTGCTGAGTGTCCTGGTTGTTTGATTCAATTACGTGGTGGGCTTGATAAATCTGGCTCTAAAGTAAAAGCAGTGCATCCTGCCGAGTTGATGTTAGATAAGTTTAAATAAACACATATAAGGAAGAGTTTTAAACTCTTCCTTACTGCTTTTATCTTGCGTGTTCTTCTTTGATCTCTTTTGCAGTTGCTTTGCGTACATCTAAAACTTTAGCTTTAAAGACAACATCAATGCCTGCTAAAGGGTGGTTTCCATCGAGTGTGACTTCATCTTTGGTTATCTCTTTAATCGTATACGAAATTTTTTGATCGTTTTCTTCATCAAATTCATCTTCGATGATTTCAACAAACTGCTCACCGACAAAAATTTGGTCATCAAATTCACTGCGTGCTTCAACGCTGACTAATGAATCATCATACTCCCCAAACGACTCTTTGGGCGTGAGTTGTACTTTAATGGTGTCTCCAACCTTTTTACCATCGAGCTCTTTTTCGATTTTGGCAAAGACATCATTGTAGCCACCGTGAAGGTAAATAAGCGGCTCTGCGCCTGAGTCAAGTAGGTTTTTTTCGGTATCGGTAATGGTGTACTCAAGCGTAACAACCGTGTTTTTAGAAATTGTCATGGTATCTCCTTAAAATTATTTGGTATTCTATCGTTTTATAGGTGTAAATAATTACTCTATCTTTTGTATGAACCAATCAAATTGTCCGATACATGTTGTGGTCTCATTGTTATCTTTTATTTCTACTTCAATGCTTAAAATAGCACGTCCTTTTTTAGTAAGTTGTTCTTCAAATTTTACTTTAGCTTCACCGTCAATATGCGCTAATCCGTAAATATTTCCAGTAGCAGGTTTTTTGAATTTGATGTGCGATTCTCTTAATATGGGTATGACTTTACCAACAAGATGTGGAAATGCCAGTTGCATTGCTTCCCCACTGATAGTTTCAGCAAGGGTAAATTGTGCACTTGCATGAACTGTTTGGAGATGGTTTTCGTTGCTTTGATCCATCTGTAATGTCAAGTTGCCTTCGTGCGTGCGTGTTAGTCCCACTTTATGCACAAATGGTATTTCTAAAATATTCATGGTCGTGATTGATTCAAATATGTCTTAAGTCGCTCAATGCCTTCACGCATATGTTCGATATTTCTTGTGTAGGCAAAGCGGAGGTAGTGGCTGGTACCATTGCTTCCAAAGTCGATGCCAGGTGTGGTCGCGACGTGGATATTTTCTAAAAGTTCTTTAGCAAAGGCAAAGCTATCATCGGAATATTGTGAGATGTTTGCCCAGATGTAAAAAGCACCTTCTGGTTTTGCGTCGATCTCAAAAAGGGTTGAGAGTTCAGTGTAGAGAAAATCACGTCTGGCTTTGAATTCGGCTTTGATGGTTGAGAGATACGCCTCATCAAATGCTTCGAGTGCACCGTATTGGGAAAGTGTGGGTGCTGAGATAAAAAGATTTTGTGCGACAATCTCGGCATGGCGCACTTGCTCTTTGGGTACGATGACCCAGCCAAGCCTTTGTCCTGGCATACAGTAGTATTTTGAAAAACCATTGATGACTAAAACATTTTTACCATACTCAAGCGCACTATGGGCATTTTCTTCATATGTAAGTCCATGGTAAAGTTCATCGGAGATAAAGGCGATATTATGGGCTTCACAGTATTCTACCAATGCTTTTAGGTTCTCTGGTTTGTAGATATTACCCGTTGGATTGGCAGGGGAGGAGATTTGAAGTGCATTTAAATGATGAGACTGTAAATCCTTTACATGTAATTCAAAGTCATCCTCTTTACCGATGGGCATAAACAGTGGTTTGATGTCGAGAAGGTGAGCAAAATTTTTGTAACATGGGTATGAAGGATCACTCAGTCCCAAAGTGGCACCACCTTTTAGGGTAAGGGCGTAGGCGATTAAAAATGCACCACTGGTTCCCGGTGTTAAAAAGATTTGGTCGATGTCAATGTGCACACCATAGGTTTTTGCATAATGTGTAGCGATTTCCTCACGAAGTGCTATTAAGCCGTGGCTTTGGGTGTACGAGAATTTGTCGTTATCGACAGCTTCGTGTAACGCTTTTTTGACGTTTGGTGAGGGTGGAAGATCCGGCTGACCGATCTCAAAATGGATGCTATCATCAAATTTTTCAGCCTCTTTGACGATGTCCATCACAATAAAAGAACTCATTTCTGTGCAACGCATACAGTGCCTTTGGGTTTAAAACCCTTGTTTTTGCGACATTATAACGAATTTTTGAGGGAGAAAACGAAAGCGATGCTTCCCATTGTGAACAATGGGTTAAGCAACGATGGTTTGTAAAAACTCTGCTTTGAGTTCTTCGTAAGGCAGTGTACGACCGATGACAACCAGTAATGATTTTCGCTCGTTCTCAAACGGCGATCCAAAATCAAAACCAACCACTTTATGAACGCCTTGAACAATTAAGCGACGATCATCACTATCTACAGCAAGAACACCTTTGTAACGAAGCATATCGTTGCCATAAATTTCTACAAGATTTTCCATAAAGGCACCGATTTTTTTGATGTCAAGCTCTCCTGCTTCAAATACGTAAGAGGTTATATCATCGTTCCATGATTGTTGTGGTTTTTGAGCACTAAAGCTTTTAAATTGGATGTTCTGAACATCTTTGGCTTGGTAAAAACCTTGGTTGACACTCAAAGCATCATTGAGATCAAATGCACCTATGCCTATCCAGACTTTTTTAGGTAGAGCACCTTTCAAAGCTTCAAAAATTTCTGCTTTGGAGTTGATGGCATTAATACGTGAGAGCACATACTCTTTTTGCATTTCATCGACGCTATCGGCTTTTGTGAGAATAATCCTGTCTGCAAAACCTATTTGAGAAGCGGCAACTCGGTGTTCATCGAGTTGTTTGATGATATGAAAAGCATCGACAAGGGTAATCACAGCGTCAAGCATAATGCGTTCACGAATGATTTCATCGACAAAAAAAGCTTGAACGATGGGTGCTGGATCAGCAAGTCCTGTGGTTTCTAAAAGAAGGCGGTCAGCTTTAAAAGCACCAGAATCCATTTTTGCCAGTAAATCATGAAGGGCTTCGGTGAGCTCTCCTCTGATGCTACAGCACACACAACCGTTGCTCAGTTCGACGATCTCGACATCAGCATCTTTTTTGAGTAATGCACCATCAACATTAACCGCACCAAATTCATTTTCAATGATAGCAATGCGTTCGCCGTGATTGTGTTCTAAAAGGTAGTTGATGAGAGTAGTTTTACCCGAACCTAAAAAACCTGTGAGAATAGTAACGGGTAGAGGCATTTTTGGAGTCATTTCATCAGCAACAACGGGAACTGCCATTCTTGCCTCCATACCGTGCTTCAACACGTTCTTTGTAAAATTCTTCGTAACTCATCGGTGTTTGCTCAGGATGTGTGAGGCGTATATGTTGCACATACGTGTCATAATCAGGTACCCCCACCATCAAGCGAGCAGCCTGTCCCAAATATTTCCCCGCTTTCGCAAGATTTTCAAACATCGCTTTTCCTTATTGAAGTATCAAGAGATGTTTCCATCTCTTGATAGGCGTTTATTAGTGAGCAGTTCCGCTTATGATCGCTTCTGCATTCGCAGGAAGAGGAGCATAAGGGATCTCTTTTGCTGTTGGTTGATCTGATTTAAGTGCTTTAAGGCACGCTTGTACCGTAAAGCCAATCATTACAACCACAACTACCATAAATCCAACAATTAAGAAACCATCAAGCTGGTTATTGAAAATAACTTGCTCTACTGCTTCTTTGGATTTAAAGACAGCACCTGGTTTAAAGTTGCCACTTGCAAGAAGTGCTTGAAGTTGGTTTGCTTTAGCAAAGAAACTGACCGCAGGATCAGTACTAAATGCTTTGAGCCAAGCAGCAGCCATCGTACAAATAACAAGCCATGTTGCAGGGACGATAGAAACCCAAGCATACGCTTGACGTTTCATTTTGAAAAGTACCACAGTACATAACATCAAAGCAATCGCTGCTAGCATTTGGTTGGTAATACCAAAGAGTGGCCATAATGTGTTAATACCGCCCAATGGATCGACAACACCGACATAGAGGAAGTAACCCCATGAAGCAACAACCAATGCTGTGGCTAAAAGACTTGCAAACCATGAGTTGGTTCGTTTGAGGTTTGGATTGATGAGTCCTAGTAAATCTTGCAACATAAAACGTGCTGCACGCGTACCAGCATCAACCGCAGTCAAGATGAAAAGTGCTTCAAATAAAATTGCGAAGTGGTACCAGAAAGACATAGAACCTAGTCCGCCAAGTGCACCGTGAATGATTTGAGCCATACCAACCGCTAAGGTAGGAGCGCCACCTGCACGAGAGATAATACTTTTTTCACCAACATCGGTTGCAATTTGAGTCAATACATCAGGAGTTACAACAAATCCCCAGTTACTTACTGTTGTAGAAGCTGCTGCTGCAATGTCTGCTAAACCGGTTGGGTTTAGTGCGCCCATTGGAGAGTTCATCGCAAAGTAAACACCTGGATCAATGATAGAAGCTGAAATAAGTGCCATCATCGCAACGAAAGATTCCATGAGCATACCACCGTAACCAATCATGCGTGCTTGTGTTTCATTGGCAAGCATTTTAGGTGTGGTACCTGAGGAAATGAGTGCGTGGAAACCTGATACGGCACCACATGCAATGGTGATAAACAAGAATGGGAACAATGTTCCTGCCCATACTGGACCATGGCTATCAAAAGCGTATTTGGTAACAGCTGGCATTTGCATATTTGGCATCATAACCACAATACCAATAGCTAAACCTATAATAGCACCAATTTTTAAGAAGGTAGAGAGGTAGTCACGTGGTGCTAAAAGAAGCCACACGGGAAGAACCGCTGCAATAAAACCATAAACAATAAGTGCCCATGTAAGTTGCACGCCACTTAAGTCAAAGTAGACTGCCATTGCTGGATTGAGCGCTACTTGTCCACCGTAGATAATGCCAAAGATAAGACCGGCAAAACCGATAATAGATGCTTCAAGAATTTTACCTGGACGAATAAAACGAAGGTAAATACCCATAAAGAAAGCGAGTGGAATAGTAAAGGCCACGGTGAAAGTTCCCCAAGGACTATGTGTAAGTGCTTTAACAACAATCATTGCAAGAACCGCTAGGATAATGATCATAATCATGAAGCACGCAATAAGCGCGATAACTCCAGGAATGGTTCCCATTTCTGTTTTGACAAGTTCTCCGAGTGATTTACCGTCACGTCTGGTTGAGACAAATAGAACCATGTAATCTTGAACAGCACCTGCAATAACAACACCGACTAAGATCCAAAGCATACTTGGAAGGTAGCCCATTTGTGCCGCTAAAACGGGACCAACGAGAGGACCAGCACCTGCGATGGCCGCAAAATGGTGACCAAAGAGAATGACTTTGTTTGTTGGGACATAATCAAGTCCATCATTATGACGAAACGCAGGTGTCATACGTGTCGCATCTGCTTGTAAAACCTTCTTTTCAATGTAAAGGCTATAAAAGCGATAACCAATCAAATAGACACACACCGATGCCGTTAACACCCACATAGCATTAATCGATTCGCCTCGATTTAATGCAATATAGCCAAACGCAATAGCGCCTAAAATGGCTACAAATAACCAAGCTATCTTTGACGATGAGCTTGAACTGTTTGTTGACATATCTTACCTCCGTATAAAATTTGCAATCGTAAAACGGTCAAGGTAAACCTTAACATTGCTAAAGCGTTCCTGAAACTGCAACACCTTAACAACGCCCAAAAGTTAGCATATATTCTTTTAGTTTAGCTTTAATTGTACGCATCTTTAATAAAAGATAACGCATTTAGAAGTCCAATGTTTCAAAAAGTGTTTATCTCTTAGACGAGGGGTTTTGAGCATATTTATAACAACCTAAAAAACATTTTTTACAGTGTTGTTTTTAAGGTTAGGATAAATGCCTTACGCAGTGCACGGAACGTTTCTTGTATAGTCTGTTGTAAAAAACGAGGTGCCCAATGCGTTTTACTCATGCAACTCCTGAAGCTACTTATGGTTTTGCCAAACGTTTTGCACACTATAAAGATTTTTATGCACGGTATGATGGATTGATTTTTTCCAAGCTTGGTTTTGGAACATTTAAAAAAGAGCCTTATAAAGAAGAAAACTATACTTTTGATTATAAAGATGCGCTAAAAACGGCTATCTCTAATGGTGTTAATGTTATAGACACGGCGATCAACTACCGTTATCAGCAAAGTGAACGTGAAATCGGCGAAGCCTTAGAAGAGCTTATGCACAAGGGTGAGGTGAAGCGTGAAGAGCTGATTATTTGTTCTAAAGGTGGCTTTGTACCGCTTGATTTTCCTTTTCCAAACAATCCCTACGAGTGGATCAATGAAAACATCATCCAAAAGGGTTTGGCGACATCTTTTGACATCGAGTTAGATCAGCACTGTATGACACCAGCCTTTCTCAAAGACTCATTGGAGCGTTCGTTGCGTAATTTAAAAGTAGAGTGTTTGGACATCTACTTTTTACACAATCCCGAGACGCAACTTACTAAAATTGGGTATGACCATTTTCTTACAAAATTGGAAGATATTTTTGCCAGCTTCGAAGAAATGGTAGAGAATGGAAAAATAAAAGCCTATGGTTTAGCCGTATGGAATGCGTTTACATACGAAGAGGGCAATAGTGAGTATATAAATCTTGAAGATATTTATGATGTCGCACGAAAAGTGGGTGGAGTCAACCATCACTTTAAGTACATTCAATTACCTTTTAACATTGCTAAAACCAATGCATACAGTGTGGCAAACCAAAAAATGTCTGATGGCAACTACTACACGCCTTTGCAGGTAGCCCACAAATTAGGGCTTGGTGTGATGAGCAGCTCTTCACTGTTGCAGATGCATCTTTTTCAAAAGCCATTTAAACCAGAAGTTGGCTATCTGCTTGATGCCAAAATGGAGTTACAAAGTGACGTCCAACTCGCTCTTCAATTTGTTCGTTCAACCAGAGGCATTGTCACTTCGCTGTTCAGTTCCAGTAAAAGTGATCATGTGAGCAGTAACCTTGGCATTGCAACACTGAATGCTACCACGAGTGCTAAATACAATCTTCTTTATAAGGTGGAGCGATAACATGACATATGACGTAATCGTAATAGGCTCAGGCATCGCAGGTCTTATGGCAGCGATTGAGGCAAAGAGTGAAACCAACAGCGTTGCCATCATTACGAAAAGCAATATTTTTAAATCAAACAGTTCTATTGCCAGTGGAGGTATTAACGCTGTTTTAGATGAAAAAAATGAAGTAGAGATTCAAAAACACATCGACGATACCATGAAAAGCTCCAAAGATTTGGGCGATAGAAAAACGATCGGTTATTTGTGCCATCAAGCACCGTTGATTATTAAAAAATTAGAAACATATGGCGTCTTGTTTGATCGCGATGAAAACGGAAACATTTTGCAACGTAGCTTTGGTGGAGGAAGTTCTAAACGAACCTGTTTTGTGGGCGATAGTACGGGCTCTGCCATTACGCAAGCACTTATAAAAAAAGCAAAACTGGTGGGTGTTGAATTTTTGGTCAATCATTTTGTTATGGATATCACGAAGATAGAAGAGTATGTCAGTGGTGTGGTTACGCTTAAAAAGCTCGACTCAACGGTGACCGTTTACCCCACTAAAGCAGTTGTTTTTGCAGGGGGCGGATATGCAGGCATATACAGAGGTTTTAGCACCAATGCACAAGACTGTACAGGTGATCTTTTAAGTGTAGCACTTCGTGCGGGTCTGAGCCTCAAAGATATGGAATTTGTTCAGTTTCACCCCACAGGATTTGCTAAGACAAGCTACTTGGTTTCTGAGGCCGCCAGAGGCGAGGGAGGTTACCTTGTCAATGCGGATGGTGAGCGTTTTGTCAATGAATTAGGCACGCGTGATGTGCTTGCACGTGCCATTTTTGAGCAGATGAGGTCGGGTAAAAAAGTCTATCTGGATATGCGTCATATCTCCAAAGAAATTTTGGAAACACGTGTTCCCTCTTTGTATAAAAATGCTTACAATCAAGTGGGAATTGACCTATCCGATGAACTCTTAGAAATCAAACCTGTGGCGCATTACAGTATGGGTGGCATTGCATCTTCAATGACTTCAAGTGAACTCAAAGGGCTTTTTATCTGCGGTGAAAGTGCTGCTCTTGGCGTGCATGGTGCAAACCGATTGGGTGGAAATTCGCTTTTAGAAGGTGCTGTTTTTGGAGAACTTGCGGGTAAGAAAGCAAGAGAATACGCATTCAATAAGGATTTTTTACCGATTGATTACAATGTTGTGATTAAAAACATGGATTTGGTGCAACGTATTTTTGATGGGGATTGTTCTAAAAACTTTAATGCAATGCGCATTTCAGTAGGCAAAATCATGTTTGATAAAGCAGGTATTTTTCGCAATGAAGTAAGCCTACAAGAAGCATTTGACTATATGAAGTACCTCCGTTTAGAGTCCAATACATTGCACTGTATTGATAAAGGCAAAAACAATAATGTTGAATTAATTTCGATTTTAGAGCTCCGCAATGCACTGGAGTTAAGTGAAGCAATCATACTTTCAGCGATGCAGCGACGTGAGAGTAGGGGCGCACATTATAGAGAAGATTTTGCGTTTATGAGTAAAGAAGGAAATCGTCATGTGCTTATTAAAGAGCTTCAAAAGGGGTTTTTTAAAGTGCAGTATGAAGAGAGTGGTTTGACAAAGTGGCTCAAGAAAATTTTAACATAAGGGAAAGACAATGGCAAAAGTAATGCTAAGAGAAGAAAATAATGAGCTCTATTTTTATATCGCAAAAAAAGATATGGAAGAGACAATCACAAAAATAGAATTTGAAACAGAAGAAAAATGGGGTGGCGAAGTGGTGCTTAGCAATGGTGAGACATGGTGGATTCAACCAAATCCGAAAAAACTTCCTAAAGAAGAAGTCTGTAAAAAGTTGTCTGATTAAAATATAAACATAAAAATTGAGCATTAATTGCTCATTTTCAACTATAATATTTTAAACGGATAAAGGGGTGCAAAATGGTCGCGTTTGATGCTAAGTGTGGGGATTGCCTCACCACCAGAGAACTGATGACACTCTATGAAACAGCGATGGTTGTTTCCAACTCTTTAGATTTGGTTGCTTCACTTGAAAAAGCACTACTTATTTTAAAAAATCGTTTGCATTTAGAAAAATGCGTTATTCATGCATTGAATGATGAAAATCTTTTAACGGTGTACGCCTGTATCGATTTTAGCAAGCACCAAAAAGAGCTAGCAACGTATAAATTAGGCGAGGGTGCTACGGGTTTTGCGGCGCAAAGTAAAGAACCCGTTGTTATCGAAAATTTACATAATGACATGCTCTTTTTAAATAAATCAGGCAATCGCGATCAAAATGCACTCTCTTATATCGCAGTGCCTATGTTGGTAGATCAAGAAGTTATCGGTGTTTTGGGTGCAAATATTACGAAAACAACGGCGATTGATTTTGAAAGTACAATTCGTGTTTTGACGATTTTAAGCTCTATTTTTGCGCAATCTATAAGGTCGCATGACATCAATCTTAAAGAAAAAGAGCGCCTTAAAGAGCTCAAACTTTACTATAAAATGGAGTGGGACTCAAAAGTGCACAATTTTGGTGATATTATCGGTGAGAGCCCTAAAATGAAGAGTGTTTATAACGTTGTAGAGCGCATTGCTGAGAGTAATGTTACAGTTTTAGTGCGTGGTGAAACGGGTACAGGAAAAGAGCTTGTAGCTGCAGCAATTCACAAGCGTTCTAAACGTCGGGATGAGCCGTTTGTTAAACTCAATTGTGCGGCTATTACCGATACACTGATTGAAAGTGAACTTTTCGGGCATGAAAAAGGTGCTTTCACCGATGCAAAAGAGGCACGAAAAGGGCGTTTTGAACTTGCCGATGGAGGAACACTTTTCCTCGATGAAATAGGCGATATCTCATCTTCTGCTCAAGTCAAGCTTTTACGCGTTCTACAAGAGCGAGAGTTTGAAAGAGTGGGTGGCTCTAAAACGGTTAAAGTCAATGTTCGTTTAGTTGCTGCAACGAACCGAAACCTTGAAGAGATGGTAAAAAATGGTACATTTAGAGAAGATTTGTACTACCGCCTTAATGTTATACCGATTGATTTACCACCGCTTCGTGAACGTGGAAATGACATCATCCAACTGGTTAATTTCTTTTTGCAAAAAGCAATCAGCAATCACAAAAAACGTGTTGTCATCACCGATGAAGCGATGGAGATTTTGTGCCAATATACATGGCCTGGAAATGTAAGAGAGCTTGAAAATACGGTTGAACGTATTGTACTTATGGGAAGTGAAGACGGCATTAGTGCCGATGAGATGTTGTTACTGCTTCCAGCCTTTAATCAAAAATTGATGTGTCAACGAAGGATCATGAGTGAAGAAGAGTGAATTAGAAGCCCAAATTAAACTGGGCAATGTGGTTCCATTTATCGGGATGGGTGTCTTTAAAGAAACTAAAACAGAAGATGGATCTCAAATCCCCTTTGATAGCGATTCGATGATCTTAAGCCTCAATGGCGGAAGGGCGATGTCTCCACGTTTGATGTATGAGTACTCTAGAGCTGCCATGAGTTTGGAACAACGCAAAGGAAGACCTTTCATTGAGCAGATGACCAACCATATCTTTACAGCAAAACCTTACCCCATGCCAGAGGTTTATACATGGCTTAAAACTTTGATGCCTCAGTATGTTGTTGATCTCAATCTAGACGATTCTCTTTTGAAGCTTTATGCTGAAATGGATCACTTCTTGATTACAGGTGTGAGCCGTATTATGGCAGGGTATGATCGCTTCTTGGTTTACAGTTACACAGCATCTTCTAAAGAATACCATCGTGTTGAAAAAGAGATGTTGAGTCCTATGCAGCCCATTATATTTAAGCCTTTAGGTTGTACGGTCCCTGAAAAAAGCTTTATTATCTCTGATGCAGATTTTGTTGATTGGTTGACTGAAGCAATGGGTGGCTATGCGCTTCCACCTTTTTTAAAAACATTTAAAAATGACAAAAGCTATCTTTTCTTAGGCATTGATTTTGATCGTGATACGTATCGTATGGTGGCAAATGAAGTGACTTTGGGGTTAAGTGGTGGCTACTTGGTGAATGATAAAGAAAAAATCAGTAAAAAAGAAGAGAAGTTTCTCTTTTCACATAAAATTGAAAAGCTAGAAACTTCATTGGAGGATTTTTTGAAGAGTGTCGGATGAGGCACTCTTCATCTGCCTATTCTTCGACGCTTACTTCAACAGGATCGCTTTCCCAAACACCGTGTTTTGTACAGTAGCTTTGAGCAACAAGTGTTAGTTTTTTACCTGTTGGAACGATTGTAAATGTGACTTCAGCTTGTCCCTTTTTGTCTTGTCCACCCAGTGTTCCAGAAACAAAATCAGCGCGCGCTAAAAGAACGTCACCATTATAAAGTTGAACATTTGCAATGTAGTGGTCAAAATCATCTGGATGCGTATAGGCATTACCAACTTTTACAGTTACTTTAAACGGTGCATTTTGTTTTGCACCCTTCTCACAGGTAATAAACGGAGAGTGTCTATCAATATAATCTTTTCGTGCTTCTCTCTCAACACTGTCAATATCAACATAACGATTGATTTTTGGCATTTATAACTCCTTTTTTAATATTAAGTTTTGAAATGATATTAAAATCTCACACAAATGTCTCTTAAGAAGAAGATAAAATAAGTCTTATTTAGATTGATTTAAGGAGCAGAGGGTGTGCTGCTCCTTAGGAAGTTTTAGATAAGTGTGATCGCTACTTTGTGTTGATCAAGACCAATAACTTTTTTATTGGTTTCACCAAAGGCAAGCAGTAGTAGTTCCGCAAGGCTTAAAACGCCAAGTTTTATTTCGCGTCCAGCAATTTTTTCAAGTTCTTTTTGATAGAAATCAAACATAATAAAACTTCTAGCATCGCTCACAAGAACAAAATCTGCGGCATTGTCAAACATGTCGAGCATGGATTTTGCTCCAAGTTTTTTAGCCAAAAGTGGCGAAGCATCATAGACTTCAAAGCCATCACTTTCATAGGTGCTTGCATGTTTAACACATTTGAGTTTAATCAGATCAAGAAGTTGTGTTAAAAGATCTTCTTTGCGGTATTTTTTAGCACGACACGCGTTAGAACCCAAGAAAAGGGCTGTTTGGAAGTTCACAAAAGGGTATTTGAGTAAAACAGATAGTTTTTCAGCTCCCATTTCGTCAAGAAGCAATTGCTCAAGAGAGATAACATTGACCTCTAAGTTAAGGGTTAAATGGTGTTTTGCTAAACGCTGTGCGATCTCAAATTTGAGATTACTATCGTTTAGAAGAATCTCTTTTGTATGGGCATGTGAGACAAGAGAACTTTGTTCAAAACAGATGATGTCTCGTTTTTGTTCAGCTGCTAGGGTTAAATTGTAGGCATAATGCTCTAAAAATTTTAAGCGATCAAGCCCCATAAATTCACTTCCAAGATCAGCTTTAGCCCCTTTAAAAGAGGGAGCATCAATGTTTAGAAGTTCAATCAGTTTTCGAGCCGCCAAAATCATTGGGGCTGTTTTTTCACGCTGAATCAGGGTATCAAAAAGAAAATAGTTTTTCATGGCTTATCCTTACAAAAGATCAATGTGATGCGAAAATTTTTCAACAAGGGCATTCGTAAAAGGTCGATGTTTCATCACTTCGTTTTTCAGTTCCGTGATTTTTTTCTCGACATCTGCACCGCAAGGATAAATTTTCTTACACAGTCTTACATGTAAAAATAGACCCGTGTGTTCATTGGAAACAATTTTCAAAATTTCACGTTTATGTTCAGGGTACTTGTGCATCATGTCATAAGCAAATGCAAAGAGCGCATCACCTTGAAAATCAGGCACAAAATCAAGCACACTTGAGGCGTAGTGATAGATAATATACTGCTCAAATAAGGCTTTATCTTTCGCATCAACCAAAGTTTCGAGTAAATCAAAATTTTTGTAAAAATCAGTGGTATCAATAATCATATCTTTTGTGACATACTTGGTGTTGAGAGGCTCTAGTGTGAGCGATTTTCCAAAGGTGTTGATGATGCCATCGACGCTTACATCACTAAAAAGTGCTTTTCCATTGATTTTTAATGCAGCTAACTTACCTTTTGGATAATCAAAACTGCCATCTTCTGCTTGGATACGGGCTAAAAGATCATTGACACTCAGGCTACGATCAATCGTAATAAAATGTTTTTTATAATAAGGCAAAAAATCCGTTTTAGCGTCAAAGCGAAAGACGCTTAGCTCGAGCTTACACTCCATATTTAAGGACTCCTTTTTAGGTGTATTAATCTATTCTAGCGCAAGATTACTTGTAAGATTCTGTTACTTAAAAGTTAACTATAACACTTGTTTTAGGCTAAGTGTTCAGTGTTGTTTGGAGATGATACGGGAGTCTAATGGCTTCTTAATGCACAACATCTTACAATAGAGTAATTCAATCAGTAGGACAACATGTCAAAAGAGGCATTTTTTATCTCAGGATTTTCCAGCAAACACATTGGCGATGATGGTGCTATTATGAACAACAATCAGGTCTATTCGAAAGACCTTTTTTGTGAAGATATACACTTTAAACGCTCTTGGATGAGCTTGAACCAGATCGCGCAAAAAAGCATGTTGGTTAACATTTCGGATGCCATTGCGATGAATGCAAAACCCAAATGGGCAATGATTGGCGTAGTGATTCCTAGAAATTTTTCCTACCATGAGTTGCAAGAACTCAGCAGTGGTTTTCAAAGCGTTGCAAAGTCGTATGGCATGGAGATTATTGGGGGCGATACGACGGCTGGCGAAAAGTTGATGATTTCTATCAGTGTTATTGCTGAACTTCAAGGTAAAGCGCTTTACCGTAAAAATGCTAAAGTGGGTGATTTTGTAGCATTCACCGGAACACTTGGTAAGTCTTATAAAGAACTCACTCGGCTTTTACGAGGAGGGTACATTGGCAAAGATTCACGTTTTATGAAGCCAACGTTAAAAGCAGATTTTATTCTCAAGGCGTCAAAACATTTACATGCGGGCATGGACATCTCTGATGGGCTTTCCAAAGACCTCTCAAGACTCTTATATGCCAGCGGTGGTTTAGGCTTACATGTAAAGCATAAAATGCCCAAAAGAATCTTGTGCAGTGGAGAGGAGTATGAGATGCTCTTCACATTTGAGGCTCGTAAGAAAAAGGTGATAGAGCGCATAGCCAAGCAGACACGTACACCGATTACCATTGTAGGAAAAATAGCACGAAAGCGCTTTACCTGCCGTTGTAAAGAACACCATTTTTAACCATTTTAAGGACATCTATGATTAGACAATTTTTTCTCACCCATTCGCCCATTAGTGCGATGTTTACCAAAAATAGCAGTGACTTCGTGGTCAGTGAAATTCCTCTTTACCCTTTTAGTGGTGAGGGTGAACATTTGGTTTTACATATACGAAAGAAAGATATGACCACATGGGATATGTTGCAGTATCTCAGCGAAGTGACAGGTTGTAAAGTACGTGATTTTGGCTATGCAGGGCTTAAAGATAAAGATGGCATGACGACGCAGTACATTTCACTGCACAAAAATTTCGAAGCTAAACTTGCTAATTTTACACACGATAAAATCAAAATACTCGACACAACATACCATAATAATAAAATTCGCACAGGGCATCTCAAAGGTAACCGCTTTTTTGTACGCCTTAAAAAAATCAATCCGATCGATGCGAGAAAACTCCAAGATGGGCTTAAAAAGATCAGTAAAGAGGGCTTTCCAAACTTTTTTGGCTATCAACGTTTTGGTATTGATGGAGACAACTATGTCAAAGGTAAAGCAATCTTAGAGGGAAAACGCAAAGAGCATAATCATAAGATGAAAGAGTTTTTTATCAATGCCTATCAAAGCTATCTCTTTAACAATTGGCTGAGTAAACGCATCGAACTTAGTCGTTTGATTGAAGAGTTTAACTTGTCTGATGCAACACGTGCGACCAACTTACCGAAAGAGATGGTAGATAGCCTTAAAAAACAGCCACAATTTTTTAAGTTGATGCATGGTGATGTGTTGCATCATTATCCTGCTGGAAAAGCGTTTATTTGTGAAAATGTAGAAGAAGAATTACCACGCTTTTTAGAGCATGGCATTACCATCGCTGGTTGGTTGCTGGGTGGCAAAAACATTCGAGCAGAGTACGAAGCTGGTGTGATTGAAAAACAAATTTTTGAAGAGTGCGAACCTTTTTTAAACAAACTCAATGGAAGCAGACGTTTTGCATGGAGCTTTGCAGAGGATGTTGAAGGTGTCTATAAAGAGGAAGAGGCATGGTTTGAAATGCACTTTTCATTGCCTAAAGGCTCTTATGCGACCGTGATTATAGAAGAGCTAATAAAAGATACGCTATAATCCACGCTTCAAAAGGTGTGGTAGGTGATTGCTTGAGAGTTTCTCTTAAGAGGAAAGTCCGGGCTGCATGTGAGACATGGTTCCGTCTAACGGACGGCTAGGGTAACCTAAGGGATTAGTGCAACAGAGAGTAAACTACCATTATGTCGCTCTTGCAAAAGAGATGACGTATGGAAAAGGTGAAACGGTGGGGTAAGAGCCCACCAGTGCTTTAAGTAATTAAGGCAGCTATGTAAACCCAACCTGCAGCAAGAAGGGATGGTTTTGGTCTCACACACGATAAACCCTTCGCTAGAGGTCTATCGTAAGATAGATCGTAGATAAATAATCACCCACGACAGAACCCGGCTTATCGCCACACCTTTTGTCAACAAAGCCCTAAAAAAGGATGTTTTTGGAAAATCTTATCTTTTTAGCGCATGTTGTGCTTTTGATGGTTATTTCTCCTATTATTTCACGTCTTTTCCGCATTCCAACCCCTGTAGTTGAAATTTTATTAGGCTCGTTTGCTGTGTGGATAGGGCTATTACATGTAGACAATGAAGTCTTTCGAAACCTCGCTAAAATAGGCTTTTTTTACCTGATGTTTCTTGCAGGTCTTGAAATCGACATTCAACGTTTTTTACACTATCGTGATCGTTTTTTAAAAAAAGCTATTTTATACTTTATTTGTTTGTACAGTATTTCCATTATTTTTTATATTGTATTTGGTCTTTCACCTGTCTATATCGTAGCCATTCCTATCGTTTCTCTGGGTATGATTATGGCGCTCATTAATCAACATGGGCGAAACCACAAATGGTTAGAACTCTCTTTAATTATTGGTGTTATTGGTGAGCTTATTAGTATTGGGGCACTTGTTATTTTTGACGGTGCAATTACCCATGGTTTGGGCTGGCATTTTACGAAAAGTATTTTAATGCTTATTGCCGTTTTATTTTCATCCTATTTTCTTTACCGCTTGCTCAAAATTGTCTTTTGGTGGTATCCAAATCTTAAACGTATCATCATGCCTCACAACGATACGATGCAACAAAGTTTGCGTTTTAGTATGGCGCTCTTTTTTGTACTGATTGCAACGATGCAATGGCTTGAGATTGATATGGTTTTGGGAGCATTCATAGCAGGTATTTTTATCTCAAACTTTTTTGCGCATAAAAAAGAGCTTCCGCATCAACTTTCAATGTTTGGATTTGGTTTTTTAGTACCACTCTTTTTCATCTTTGTTGGTACGACGCTTGATCTTAAACTTGTCTTTACAACGCATATCTTAACCCATGCGCTCTGGATTGTGCTTGCCATGGTGGGCGCTCGTATGGCAAGTTCGTTTGCTGCATACTACAGCTATTTAGGACTGAGAAGTACCATTCTTTTTAGTCTTGGTGATTCGATGCCACTGACATTTTTAGTTGCGATTGCAACCATCGCGGTTAAAAATGGTGCTATTGATGCTGAAGAGTATGCATCATTTATCGTTGCAGCTTTGATGGAAGGTATTGTGATTATGACATTGATTCAATTTTTGATGTTTATGTTCAAACGTTTTGATAGTCAAACAGAAGAAAAAATATAGTTTTTTGATTCCAAAGGCTATTTTGCATTGCTCTATTTATTCCCGAAGTTAGTTCTCTTTTTTATGTAAAACACTGTTTCATCACAATCACCTAATTATTTACTAATTATTAATATGATAGGATGAAACAGTACATTTTAATTAAAGAGTTTTACGGCGGGAGTTTTGATGCGAAAATGGCTTTTTGTTTTTTCTGGTGTGCTTAGTTTGAGCATCAATGCCTTTTCTGAGAGTTCCATCGAAGGGCTTTTAAATACGCTCGAAAAGAAAAATGACCTTTCTGAAAAAACCAAGTTAGAAAACAGTGGCTTTTCAACCATCTATACCCGCAATGATCTTGATATGATGCAGGTGAAATACCTGAAAGATATTTTAAAATATACCCTTGATGGGTATCGTGAGAGTCGTTACGGATTGCCTGATCCTCTTACCTTTGGACCCATTCCTTTTGCTTCCAGTCTCATACGCATTTTTATTGATGATCAAGAGATTACAACGGCAATGTATGGTAGTGGTATGGCTCTTTTGGGAGACTTAGATTTAGGGTTTGCCGATCATATTGAAGTGTATACTCTTTCAACTTCTTTTGCCTATACCAGCGAACCCACTTCTGTCTTGATTCGTATTTTTTCCAAAAAAGCAGACAGAGATGAAGGTGGAAGCATTAAGGGTATGATGACAAGCCGTGGTGGTTCTACGCAAAATGTTCAGTACATTGGAAGGGAAAATGAAACAGACTATCTTGCACGCATCTCTTCTTCATACGATAAACGTAAGGAATACGAAACCAATAAAGATGATTTAAACCGTGATGTAAAGCGTTATAATGTTTTGACAAGTATTAAAGATGAGACACAAAGTATCCTCATCAACGCTTCCAAAACAGACAAAGGCGGTTGGATAGGTCTAAGTGCTGATGCGAGTTTAGATACCTCCAAAATCTCTGCGGAAGATGTGCATATTGGCTATGCTAAAACGCTTGATGATTTTAAGTTTTCGATGGCATATGATGGTTTAAAAGATCATACGCAATACAAAGATTCTCCGTTGTTTTTTTATAAAGGAAACCCTATTTATAGCCTTGAGGATAAAAGCAATAGTTCAGCACTTTCTTCGGAGCTAAAATACAATACCCAAATCGGCGATCATCATCTCATAACAGGCATTAAGTATCGTGAAAAAATAATCAACTTTGATCTCATCCAAATGAATGGAGTCGATATTCCTAAAAGTGGGCTAAGTAGACAAGGTGTTGGTTCTATTTTTGTTGAAGATAGTTATGTGTTTGCAGATAATTTAGTCAGTACATTGGGCGCACAAACGAGTCAAGTTTATAATAATGGTGGTTATGGCACAGATGACGTTCAGATGCTTCGTGCTGGCATTACCTACACCAATGACCAATGGACCTCCAAAAGTTTTGTATTTCATACCGAGGGGTATATTGAACCTTATTTAATTGGTTCGTTTTTTATGAAGTCAGCTTATCCTGAAAAAACAATACTTGATTCTATTGCACAAGAGTTTAAATACGAAGAAGGTCCATCCCTTTATGAGCTTTTTGTGAGTTATGCGTGGATCGATAATAGTCCTTATGTCAACGCAGATTTACGCGTCGATACAGCAAAAGGGACGACAACACATTTAAATTCTTACCTTCAGTATACTTACCACTATGCGACGTTGGATAAAATTATGGTAGCGTACCGATACAAACAGATCGATCATTCTGGCTATCATAAAGAGTTTAGAAATCATCAAGTGGTACTTCGTAACCAAAACCGTTACCGTAAATTTGATTTTTTTGAAGAGATGTTCGTAACAAGGAGTGAATACTACGATGACACAGGCTATGATCTAACATTGGGAGTGCGCTATCATATGAGTGATAACTTTATTCTTTCACTTAAAGGTCAAAACTTACTTAACAAAGCTGAAAAACAGTCTATATCGCGGTTTGATTTTTCGACAATGTCATCTTTAGAATCATTGAAAATTCCTATTCAAGAGCGAATCGTGATGTTAGGGGTTGAATGGCTCTTTTAAAGCTTTTATATGTGTGGGGATTATTTCTTTCAATGAGTTTTGCTGAGACGCCTGAACAAGAGCTTATTGTTAAGGTACTCAAACTTATCTCCATAAAAAATGTTTCTGTTGTCATTTACGAACATGAGCCTTCGATAACATTGCAAGGAAGTACTTTTACCAACCTTGTACAACAATGCTCTCATGCTGATATCGTTTATGGCAGTAACTTTGAAACTTTACCTGCATCGTGTAAAACTCTTCCTCGTTTTTCAACGGATTATGAGATTTTTCAAAAAGATGAACATGTGATAGGGGCTTTTTATTGGCGAAAAGGTCGTCCACAGTTGCGTTTTAACGAAGAACGATGTGAACGTTTTGAAATTGTATTACCGCCTGAGTTGGTTCGCTATGTTCAGTAAAATAACCTTTGCACGTCTGTTTATTTTTGTCACCATCGTTCTTTTTGTGACAACGCTTTTACTGTATCTTTTCTTTACGCAAACCAAAAACGATATTGTGACGAGTTTTGAGCGTACAGGTGTCGAAGAAGTTGAAGAGATCGCGAGCAATATTTCACGTTATATTGTAACAAGCAATAATTCGACAAACCTTCATAAAGCTTTATCGGAAGATTCTAAACTCAAAGATGCATTAGAGAATTTTCTCTCTACTTTTCAAACACACAAAATTAAAAATATTTTTATTGTGGATAAAACCAATGAAAATTCTATTTTATTTCGAGTTTTGCTTGATGGAGGAAAAGAGAAGAGTGATAAGTTTCAATTTGAGGAACTTTTTGAGCCAGAAAATGTTGATTGGTATGATGTTATGCGCTTTCGTGAACCTAAGGTTATTTATCAAGAAGAGAACATAGATTCGCTTTGGGCAACCTTTTTATATCCTATCGTTCAAAAAGATGGACATATTGCTATTTTAGCACTCGATTTTTCAAAAGAGCATTATCAAAAAGTGGTTTCATCGCTTAATGGACTTGAATTTTTTCTTAAAATAATCGTTCCTTTTTTATTCTTTATTTTTATTATTATGACGATTGTTATTCAATTTGATAAAAAAAGAGAGAGTGAGAAATTAGAAGCACAAAAGGCTCTGGAAGAGCTTAATCTTACTTTGGAAGAGCGCATTGCAGATGAAGTTGAAAAAAATAGGCAAAAAGATCAACAGTTGATTCATCAATCAAGGCTTGCGTCCATGGGTGAAATGATCAATATGATTGCACATCAGTGGCGACAGCCTTTGAGTGCTATTAGCGCAACGGTGCAAGGATTAAATTTAAAGCTTACACTGAAAAAATTTGATGAGACTTTGTTCAGTGAAAAGTTGAGTGATGTCAACCGTTATTCACAGTATCTCAGTCAAACGATAGATGATTTTAGGCAGTTTTTTAAAACAAGTAAAGAGAAACAAGAAGTTACGTTGGAAGAGGTCATTGAGAAGGTTTTGGGCATTATTCATGTAACGCTGGAAAATAAAAAAATTGCATTGGTGATGGATTTTCAATCCAACGAACCTTTACAAACCTATGCCAATGAACTCATGCAGGTTTTACTCAATTTAGTCAAAAATGCTGAAGATATTTTAGTCGAAAACAAGATAGAAAACCCATGGATAAAAATGAGAACATTCAAAAATGAAACCAATCTTATTTTAGAAGTAAGTGATAATGGGGGAGGAATTCCAGAGGGAATTCTTGCGCGCATTTTTGATCCTTATTTTAGTACGAAGACACAAAAAGATGGTACTGGACTAGGACTTTATATGAGTCAAAAAATCATAGAGGAGCATTGTGGTGGAAGTTTATGCGTATCAAACAGTTCAGTAGGCGCTGTTTTTACGGTAATATTACCACGTTAAATGCTTGAAAAGGATAATAATGGAATCTGTATTTAAAAAATGTATTGCTGATGCTCGCAATTTAACACTGTTGTATATCGAAGACAATATTGGTGCACGTGCAGGTTCAATGTTGATTTTTGAAGAATTTTTTGGTCGGGTCATTGAAGCTGTTGATGGCGAAGATGGATTGGAAAAATTTAAACAGAACCATGTCGATTTGATTATCACTGATATAAATATGCCAACAATCAATGGTTTTGAGATGGTGGAGTTGATTCGCGAAATGAGTCCGCAAACACCTATTTTAATTCTCTCTGCCTACAACGAAACACACTATTTCATCGAGAGTATTCGTTTGGGTGTTGAAGGGTACTTATTAAAACCCGTTGAAATAGGGCAGTTTATGGAAGTTTTAGGAAAAGTTATTGAAAAGATCCAGCTAAGATCGGAACACGATAAATTACAAACGCTCTTAACACAATACGTTGAAGTGACCGATAAAAGTGCGATTGTCTCTAAAACCGATAAAGAAGGGATTATTACCTATGTCAATGATGCTTTTTGTACCATTTCTGGATTTTCTCGCAATGAAATTATTGGTCAAAAACATAACATTGTTCGTCATAAAGACACCCCACAACAACTTTTTAAAGAGCTTTGGGAGACAATCAGCAATGGTGAGATGTGGCAAGGAATTATCAAAAATCGTTGTAAAAATGGTAGTAGCTACTACATCAAAACGGCCATTAAGCCTATTTTAAATCCTCAAGGTGAAGTGATTGAGTATATAGCACTTTACAATGATATAACCGAAGTCATGAATCCCAAAAAACAGCTTTTTGATTATATTAACAGTACCAAAGAAGCGGTTGTTGTTCTTTTGAAAATTGAAGATTTTTCAACCGTAGAAGATTTTTACAGCACTAATTTGGTTGAGCTTTTAGAGTTAACATTAGGTGAAAAGCTCTTAGATGGAATTACCAAAGAGTGTCCTTTTGGGAAAATTTATACCTTAGGTTTTGGAGAGTATGCCTTAGCGATTGACAAAAATAAATGCCCCCTCAGTGTGGATATGTTAGCTCAAAAAATTAAAGAACTCTTGAAAAATGTCGAAACATCTACCATTCATCTCAATGAGATTGAGTACAGTGTCTCTTTGCTAGCAAGTTTAGCTTATGGTGGTAAAGAGCCTTATCAAAGTGCCCATTTTGGTATCAAAAAAGCGGAACGCTCCAAGATCAATTTTATCGTAGCTACGGACTTGATTTTAGAAATGCAAGCACAAGCGCAGGTCAATATGGGAATCATTGTTGCGGTTAAAAAAGCACTGAGTTCTTCAGGTATTGTCTCGTATTTTCAACCTATTATTGACAACAAAACACGTAAAATTACCAAATTCGAATCCTTAGTAAGGTTAGTGGATGATCATCATAACTTGTGGTTTCCCTCCGACTTCTTGGATATTTCTAAAAAAGGGCGTTACTACACTCAAATTACGCAAAGAGTTTTAGACAACTCATTTCAAGCGCTTTACCAAACGGAAGCGGGTATCACGATCAACCTTTCTGCCGTTGATATTGAGGAAAAAGTAACACGTAAAAAACTCATTAGTCTTTTGGACGTTCATAAAGAACATGCCCACCGTATTACATTTGAGCTTTTAGAAGATGCCAATGTTAAAGAATTTGAGACCATCAAACAGTTTATTAAAGAGGTTAAAGCGTGTGGCGTTTCAATTGCTATTGATGATTTTGGCAGTGGATACTCTAATTTTGAGAGATTGCTTGATTATGAGCCCGATATTATTAAGATTGATGGTAGCTTGATTAAAAATATTGCGACCGATGATTACTCTATCTCGATTGTCAAAACGATTGTTGGTTTTGCGAATGAACATGGTATTAAAACCGTTGCAGAGTTTGTTGAAAATGAGACAATTTTTACTATTCTCTGTGATTTGGGTGTTGATTATTCACAAGGATATTATTTTAGCAAACCAAAATTATTGGAAGAATATAAAGGTGTTGAAGGCTTGTAAAAACCTATAAATCAGAGTACAATTGTCTTTAATAGTTCGTGCTAGGAGGGCTGGTAAACCAGCTGAGATAAAGAATGGTGATTCTTTGATCCTTATACCAAGCACATCTATCTATCGCGTCAATAGCTTGTCAAGCACCAAGTTTCATGAGGCGACACTTTGCAAGTGTAGTTCTACTACACTCAAAGGTGTTAACGAGATGAGGCGCCGTGTGATTGACAAGCCCTACGGGAACTTTTTTAAAATTATCTTTGGGGCGTTAAAGATACTTGCCTTGCACTTAGCAAGGTTGCGCATCTTTGCCTACCAAACACAATTTTTAAAAAGTTCTATTGACGTGATAGATAGATGCGCTTGGTATCTACCTGATCTGGGTAATGCCAGCGTAGGAAAGCTCAATCAAACCAACACACATCCTCCTTTTTAATTCCTCTCACGACCTTCATTCTTTTTACATGTAAACGCAATTTAACTTATTTTCGAGGAAAATATATGAAACATTGTTTAACCATAGCAGGCTCAGACAGCTGTGGCGGAGCGGGCATTCAAGCCGATCTTAAAGCTTTTAGTGCCAATGGCACGTATGGCATGAGCGTTATAACCGCAATTACAGCGCAAAATACGCAAGGCGTTTTTGATGTTCAAGACATTAATCCTTCTGTGATTGCACACCAAATCGAAGCCATTTTTGATGACATTCGCGTGGATGCAGTCAAAATTGGGATGGTCTCCAGACCTGAAACAATCGAAATTATCGCACAGACGCTTAAAAAATACTCCTTACCCCCGCTTGTCATTGACCCTGTGATGATTTCTAAAAGTGGGTATGACCTTTTGCAGCCTGAAGCCAAAAAAGCACTCATCGAAATTCTTTTACCGATGGCAACGCTTATCACTCCTAATCTTCCTGAAGCGGAAGTCATTGTAGGGTATACCATTGATACGATTGAGCTTATGAAAAAAGCTGCACTTGATTTGCACACATTAGGCTGTAAATATGTGCTAGTGAAAGGTGGACATTTGGAAAATGACGCTACCGATGTACTGTACGATGGATCACAATTTTATCTATTGCACTCTAAGCGTTTAGAGACTATTAACACGCATGGAACAGGCTGTACACTCTCTTCAGCCATTGCCGCTAATCTTGCCAAAGGAATGAGTGTGAAAGAGGCTGTTGAGGCTGCAAAAGCGTATATCACTGAAGCGATCAAACATGGTTTTGTTCTTGGTCGTGGAGTGGGACCCGTACACCATTTTTATGAACTTTACACGAAAGCAGGAATTGAGTTATGATGGAAGAAAAAACAAAGTTAAGTGGTTTTGGCCTTTTCACTCTTTGGTTTGGTGCCGCTGTTTCGATGGCGGAGATATTTACAGGGGGTCTTTTAGCACCTTTAGGCTTTAGTGAGGGCTTAAAAGCAATTCTTTTAGGTCATTTCATTGGTGGTGTTATACTCATTTTGGGTGGCTACATCGGCGCCAAAAGTAAGCTTCCTGCCATCATGTCAACGCGTATCTCCTTTGGTCGTTATGGTTCATACCTTTTTTCACTACTCAATGTGCTTCAGCTCATTGGTTGGACAGCAGTAATGATCATCTCTGGTGGTCGTGCGGCTAATGAATTGGGTATTAGCTTGTTTGGATTTGATAGCCTCAATACATGGGCGATTGCCATCGGCATTTTTATAGGACTTTGGATTTGGCTTGGGAAAGTTGGTTTTCAAAAGCTCAACGTCATAGCAGTCGTACTTCTTTTTGCGCTCACATTGGTTTTATGTGGTGTTGTTTTTCAAGAAGGAAGTATTTTTCAAGTAAAGCCAACGGGTGAAATGAGCTTTGGCTCTGCATTAGAACTGAGTGTCATTATGCCACTTTCGTGGTTACCCTTAATTTCAGATTATACACGCTTTGCTCACACTAAAAAAAGTGGACTTCTAGGAAGTTTTACGGGCTATTTTATCGGTAGCTCTTTGATGTATGCTCTGGGGCTAGCCATTGCGTTGTATGCCCAAGATGCAAGTGTGGGGACGATGATGATGGCGCTTAATTTAGGGTTTGCCGCGTTGGGAATTGTCCTACTCTCTACCATTACGACTACATTTTTAGACGCATACTCCGCGGGTGTTACATTTACCAATATTTTTCCACAAATGAGTGAACGTAAAATTGCCTTTGTCATGGCAGTTATTGGTCTTGTTGTCGCTCTATTTACTCCCGTTGAGCAGTATGAGAATTTTTTATATGCGATTGGTTCAGTTTTTGGACCATTGTTTGCCATTGTACTCAGCGATTATTTCATCTTTAAAAAAGAGCAGATAGAACCCACATTGGCGTTACATGTCGGCTCACTTTTAGTATGGATAATAGGTGTAGTGTTGTACTATCAGTTCATAACGCTTGACCTCTCTTTAGGTTCAACCCTTCCTACGATGCTTGCAACGAGCATTATTTTTATCATCACTAAAAAGGTTATGACATCATGGACATTAAAGAGCAAATAAAGGCTATTTTTGAGTCACTTGAGACTAAAAAAGCGCTCATACATCATATTACTAATTATGTGACAGTCAATGACTGTGCCAATGTCGTTTTAGCGATTGGTGCATCGCCGATTATGGCAGATGAAGTACGTGAAGTAAGCGCAATGGTAAGCATATGTGATGCGTTGGTTTTGAACATTGGTACTGCCAATGAGCGAACCATCGATGCAATGCTAGAAGCGGGTAAAACGGCAAATGCGAAAGGCATTCCTCTTGTGCTAGATCCCGTAGGCGTGGGTGCTACACCGTTTCGTCATGAAAGTGTCGAAAAGCTCATGGAAGCTTTGACGTTTAGTATCATCAGAGGCAATATGGCAGAGATCAAAACGATTGCTGGGCTTGAAGCAAAAAGTGCTGGTGTTGATTCGTTGGAAGAGGAGAGCGATGGTTCACTTATTGCTCAAAAACTGGCTAAGAAGCTTGGTTGTGTCATTGCCATTACAGGTAAAATTGACATTGTCTCTGATGGAACTGTTTGCTTCGCGCTTGAAAATGGCGATGTCGCTTTGACCAACATTACAGGAACAGGGTGCATGAGCACGTCGCTCATCGGCAGTTTTTTAGGTGCTTCAAAAAATGCACTTGGAAGTGCCATTGCAGCCATTTTGACAATGTCCATTGCTGGTGAAATTGCCGACAAAAGCAAAGGTATGGGCACTTTTCATACTTCACTGATGGATGCCATTAGTCAAATGAATGCTGACACTGTTATTCAAAGAGGTAAGATAAGCCTCATTAAATAATAAAAATTATTATTTAATATATATTTTAGTTTTTTGCTTGTAAGATTTCTTCATATAAAATCAAAGGAGTCAAGCATGGCAAGAGTTGGAAATTCCATTATCAAAGGGATTGAGGTTCAAGAGATCATCACCACCCTCAATCGTGCATATGCGGATGAATGGTTGGCGTATTATCAGTACTTTATTGAGTCTAAAGTTGTTAAAGGATTGATGAAAGATGCAGCGATTGCAGAACTTGTCCAACATGCTGCGGATGAGCTTCGTCATGCGACAATGGTAGCAGATCGAATCATCCAGCTTGGTGGCTCACCACTACTTCATCCTTCCGATTGGCTCAAACAGACAAACTGTGGTTACGATGCTCCTAATGATTTTGATGTCGTCGCAGTTTTAAAAGATGCTATTAAAGGTGAGCAGTGTGCTATTGCGACGTATTCTAATATCGTCGATCTCACTCGGAACAAAGACATCGTCACGTATGACATGGTGTCTCAAATATTGGCGGATGAAGTTATGCATGAAGAAGACCTTCAAAACTTGCACGATGACATCACTGAATTTATCAGTGATCTTAAAAAATCAATGCAATAAAAGAAGAGTAGGTATAGTTGGTTTATATCATGTTGAATCATCTATACTTTCTCATCAGACTCTTCAAAAAATTCTTTTACATTAATATCAAGTACTTTAGCAATTTTATAAAGATGTTCGATCGAAAATTTAATATTTTTATAGCCTGATTCTGCACCCGCAATAAGAGAAGTTGATTTAAATCCAATGTAGTAAGAAAGTTCTAATTGGCTCAGACCTTTCTCTTGTCGTAAGCATTGAACTTTTCGTCCCAATTTTCTGTGAAAAATCTCAATTTCATGTTTATCACATTCAATCGATAACATATCAATACTGCTAGATTCTTTTGTCATAAGGCTTGACGCTCTATTGTTGTAGATTGTTTGAGCAAGTTTAATCCGTTATACTTTAGTTGACAATCTATCAGGATAGAGTTAATGATGTTAAACCTAATATTCCTGTAATTTTTCACATAATTGCGTATAAATTCAGGTGTTATTTTAAGATAATTTTTTGTTTCCGTAAAGAGATGGCATTCATGCAGAGAAAAAACTTCATAACTTATACAATTTACTTCATATTCTCTTATCAAAATCAGTATTCCATTTATATTTAACAATTTAAAAAGGGGAAAATAGAATGAGTATATCAAAACAGTTGATGAGCATGCTAGCCATTGCCATCTTGGGAATTATTGCTGTCTTTAGCATTGGCATGAATAAGATGGAAAATGTGTATGAAAAAGCTAATACATGTAATATCAACTCATTACCAAGTATCTTATTTATAGGAGATCTTCAACAATCAATGTATCGTATTCGTCTAACAATTTGGGAACATATTGCCTTTACAGATAAAGAGCATATGAAACAGCTTGATGAAAAATATTTAAAATATAAAGCTGAATTTGAAAAAACATATAAGAGTTATGAAGCACTTCTTTCTGATGAAAAAGATAAAGAGCTTTATGCAAAAGAAAAAGAGTATTTTACGCAATACAGTGCCTTTATAGAAAAATTGCTGAAAATTTCTTCTCAAAATAAAAAAGAAGAAGCACGCGATTTTATTCTAGCAAATCGTACAATTGCACAAAATATGACACAAACACTTGAAGAGCATATGTCATACAACCAACAATTAGCCGATAAAGATTCCAAAAATGCTGTAGTAGAAAAGAATAGTGCAACAACGATGATGATAGGCTTGTCGCTCTTGGTTGCTCTTGGAGTTATTATTTTAAGTTTTGTCATCCGTAACAACATTATGCATGGAGTTTCCCTGATTCGCGATAGTATTTCAGGCTTTGTGAGTACTAAAAACCTAAAATTTAGAATCAATTATGGTAAAAAGAATGAAATACAAGATATTGTCAATAGCTTCAATGATTTGGTAACAACCTTAGAAGTCATCATTGAAGATGTCAAACATTCATCCAATGAGAATGCCTCTGTATCGCATGAGCTTAGCACCACCAGTATGCAAATAGGAAGAAATGCTGAACACAGTACCACCATTGTGAACAATACCATTGAAGAGATTGTGGCAATTAAAACCTTTGTTCAAGAAACTGCGGTACTTTCTGAGTCTATGAAAAAAAGCATTGGCATAGCAGGAGATAAACTGGAATCGGCTAAAAATGAAGTCATTAAACTGAAAGATGAAGTAGAACTTGCCAGTGAAGAAGAGACAGCCCTTGCACAACAATTAGAGCAAATGAGTAAAGATGCGGAACAAGTGAAACAAATTCTAACCGTTATTTCAGACATTGCAGACCAAACCAATCTTCTTGCACTTAATGCCGCTATTGAGGCCGCACGTGCGGGTGAACATGGTCGTGGCTTTGCCGTTGTAGCGGATGAAGTTCGTAAGTTAGCAGAACGCACACAATCTTCTTTAAATGAGATCAATGCAACGATTAATATCATCGTTCAGTCCATTGTTAATTCATCCGATAAAATGACAAAAAATGCTCAAAATATTAGACGCTTAGCAACGGTTTCTACAACGGTTGAAGAGACGATTATCTCAACGACCAGCGTTATGGGAGAAAGTGTGGCATCTGTCACACTTAGTGCTAGTAATTCCAATAAAATAGCCAAAGATACGGATAAGATTGTTGATCTTGTGACTAATATTAACGCTATCACCAGTGAAAATGCTAGAAGTGTAGAAGAGATTGCCAGTGCTGCAGATCATCTCTCTAAATTGGCTGAAAATCTTAACCAAAAATTGAGTCAATTCCAATAATTCCTATAATTGTTCCAATGGTTTTATAAAATTAAAAACCATTGGAATCTCGTCTTACTATACTTTAAAAATCGTTCCAAATCTTCACATTAGTGGATTAAATAACTTCATAATGCTAAGTTATTTATAAAATATAAGGAATATTAGGGAAATGATTTGATAAAATTCCAGTTAAATTTTTATAAAAAGGGCACAGGAATGTTTGGACGTAGCAAACTAGTATTGCAAGAGAGCAATGAACAACTCACTCAGGAGAACACACGCCTTAAGGAAGAAAACGAACATTTACAAAAGAAGTTAGAAATGCTACTTCAAGCGGAGTCAGATACACAAATGACACTCAGCGAAAATCGCTTAAAAACAGAACTGATTAATACAATGCTTGGTGGATGTGGTAACAGTGTTAAAGAGATTCAACATGACATCGAACAAAACTTAGAAGCTTCCAAAGAGATTGTCCAAATCAGCGGAACAACCGTGGAGAGCATTACAAGTCTTAATGCCATCTCAAATAGCCTGTTAACCTCACTTTCACAGATTTCTCACTCTGCTGTGGAGTCGCGCCAGATGGCTGAAAATTTACACCGTAGTGTTGATGAAATTGCTAGTGTTATCAACCTTATTAAAGATATTTCAGACCAAACCAATTTATTAGCGCTGAATGCAGCCATCGAAGCAGCCCGTGCGGGTGAGCATGGACGCGGTTTTGCTGTTGTTGCTGATGAAGTCCGCAAACTTGCAGAACGTACACAAAAAGCGACTGCCGAAGTGGAAATGAACATCAACGTTCTCAAACAAAATGCCAACTTAATGTTTAAACAAAACGAAGAAGTGGAATCTGTTGCTGTCGAATCAAATCAGCACATCGAAAACTTTAAAATCGAATTTGACGTCTTACAAAACAGTGCAACTACCATTCAAAATGACTCTCAAAATATTAGTTTTGAAGTCTTTACTGCACTTGCAAAACTTGACCATGTTCTCTTTAAAGTTTCTGGATACGGCTCTGTTTTTGATAAAGAGCATAAAGAGTTAAGTGACCATACCAATTGCCGTTTAGGAAAATGGTATGCAGGTGTCGGTAAAGAGAATTTTAGTGCAACAACAGCGTTTAAAGCTTTAGAAGAACCCCATAAAATCGTACATGGTGAGATCAATCAAGCGATTAAATGCGTTCGAGAAGGAACCTGTTTAAATGATATTAATATCGTCATAAACCACTTTGCAACAGCGGAAGAGTCTTCTAAAAAACTCTTTGGTTTACTCAATCAAATGTTGCAAGAAAAAAAACAAAATTCATAGGAATCGTACTTGAAGTTTGAGTTTTTAGGAACAGCAGATACAGGCGGAATTCCACGGCATCAATGCCATTGTATGATTTGTGAAGAAGCCAGAACAAAGGGCATAAACAACCGTTCTACCAGTGCATTTTTGGAGTTAGATGATGGCAGTGTCATACTCTTTGATGCAGGGTATGATACGGTGTGTGACAGGTTTAATACCACACGTATTCGAGCGGTTTTTCTCACACATTTTCATGCCGATCATTGTTTGGGCTTAATTCGCTTACGCAAATCAGTCGATGGTATTAACTGTTATATTCCCGATGATACGCAAGGCTTTGGTGATCTTTTTATGCATAAAGATTCGATAAATTATCAAGTACTTGAGCCTTTTGAATCTATTGAAATTGAAGGCATTAAAATTGTTGCTGTGCCCTTAATTCATTCAAAGCTTACGCATGGCTATGTTTTCTTTACAAAGAACAATGTTGTAGCGTATTTGACAGATTGTGCAAGCATCCCTGCTGCATCACTTGCTTATTTGCAAAGTCAAACGATAGATCATCTTTTTATAGATGCGGCTTATTCGCCATCTTTTGAGTCGAAAAAGCATTTAAATTGGGAGAGTGCAAGAGAGTATATTGATCAAATTAGCCCTAAAAATGGCTATTTTATTCATGCAAGTTGTCAAACACTTTTACCACTTTATAAAAGCAGTAAAAGTTTGAAATACCCTTATATTGACAAGGGATTTCGTATCGAGGTGTGAAGAGGTTTACTCTTCATCCTCATCATCTTCAAAACCTTCTTCACTATCTTCTTCTTCAAAGTAGATGTTGTCTTCGTTGCCATCATAGTTATAGTCGCTTTGATAGATTGGATCATTTTCTTCATCTTCATCAAAGTCTTCGTCCTCTAAATCCTCTTCATAGTCATCTTCGTTCATTAAAATATCTTCAACTTTGTCGAGAAATGCATCGACATCTCCTGTGAAGAGGTGTTCATAACGCATCGCATCGAGGATAAATTCACTCGAACAACCGTTTTCAAGAAGGAGTTCTTTCAAGTCACGCATACTTTACCTTTGCTTTTTTCGAAATTCTACACTAATTTTGGATGTTTTTCAATTGCATTTCATAAGATTCGAAGAGCTCATCATGGGTTACATGCAATGTTTCAAATTGTTCATACAGTTTTTCGAGTGTTTCTTCATCTGCTTTGAGTTCTTTGGAAAGTCGTTGAAGTTCACCGATATCATTACCTGAAGAGCACGCAATTAAGGCTTCATTTTTTGTTTTCATTCCCTCTTCAAGTTTCAAAATCTTCGCTTCACACTGTTCTATCTGTTTTTTAAGAGGAGAGAGTTTATGACTTCTTTCTTGAATCAGTTTACTACGAAGTTTTTTGCTCTCGTTATAATCATTTGAAATGGCTTTTTTAGGGGTATTATCAACTTCTTCTTCCCAACCGATTTTTTCTAAAAATTCATCATAGTTTCCATCAAAAAATTCAGCTTTATCATGGTGAAAAATAATAAGAGCATCGGCGAGAGTTTTTAGCATCATTTCAGAGTGGGTGACAAGAATGGTGGAGCCTTCAAAATTTTTGATTGCTTCGGAAAGCGAGTCAATGGAGTACATGTCAAGGTGGTTTGTTGGTTCATCCAAAAAGAGAAGATTTGCAGGTGTCGCGATGATTTTCCCAAGCATAACACGGCTACGCTCACCTCCTGAGAGGATACTAATCTCTTTTTCAGCCATTTTCCCGCTAAACATCATACCGCCACAAATAGCCCGAACACGCGTGATGCCAAGTAAAGGATCGACTTCGTAAATCTCATCTATAATGTTGTTTTTATGATTGAGTCTTTGAATGTTCGTTTGCCCAAAATGTGCAAAAGCCGTTTCAGGGTGAAAGTTGAGTGTTCCTTGTTGTAAAGGTAATTCGCCCGCTAAAACATTGAGAAGGGTTGATTTTCCTTTGCCATTTTTACCAATGATTGCTAAGCATTTTCCCTTTTCAAGTTTAAACGAGAGGTTTTGAAAAAGAGGTTTGCTTGGATCATATCCAAAGCCAATATTTTGAGCATCAACGATAATCTTTGCAGGTGTTTTTTTGTAGTTAAAATCAAACGAAAGATTGTTCTCTACTTCCAGATCATCCATCTCTCCCATTTTTTCGAGCTGTTTGGCTTTGCTTTGTGCCATCACAGCTTTTGAAGCGCGTGCTTTTTGGCGTGTTACAAAGTCTTCAAGTTCAGCACGTTTTTTATCAAGGTTGATTTTGGTTTTTAGGTATCGTTCATCATCTTCTTGTAGCTTGGAATAGTATTTTGTGCTATTGCCTTCAATGATCATCAAGCTTTTGCGTCTAAGCCCCATTGTGTGGGTTGTTACTGCGTCCATAAAGTCACGATCGTGCGTGATAAGAATAATTTCACCTTTAAACTCTCGAAGGAAGGTTTTTAGCCAGCGCATAGAGACAATATCAAGGTAGTTGGTTGGTTCATCCAGAAGTAAAAGCGATGGATTGGTAGCAAGGAGTTTGACCAAATTGATACGAATTTGATAACCGCCTGAAAAACTCATCGGATCTTTATCTAAATCTTCAGCACTAAAACCAAGTCCAAAAAGCATCTTTTCAATTTTGTAAAGATCAAACGCTTCATCGCCATGCAAGGCCGAGGCACACTCTTCACGTACTGTTTTATGGGTAAATTTAATATGTTGAGCAAGCGTACCAATCGTATAGTTTTTTGGAATGAGAATATCGCCCTCATCGTGCTCTTCTTCTTTTAATAAGATTTTGAAGAGGGTTGATTTACCTGAGCCATTGCGCCCGACAAAGCCTATTTTATTGCCTTTTGCAAGGGTAAAACTAATGTTTTCAAAAAGGGTTTGTGCCCCAAAGTGTTTAGAAAGATTTGTGACTTGAATCATAAGGAAAACTCATTATATGTAAAAATTTTTAGCCTCAATAAGGCCGTGTTATTATAAAAAAAGTTATGCAAGAACTTGATTAAAGTGCTAAGAAAAACTTTCTAAAAGAGTTCAAAACGTGGAAATCTTTAGCACTATATCCGGTTATTGTAGCTTTAAAAGCGCCAAAAGATAACCATTATTCTGATTTTTTATTGATAGAATTCAGTGTGTCGAGGATGGACTCTTTCTTAGCAGATCCATCGGGTCCAGAAATGCGCATTGTAAACTCAACACGACCATTTTTCTCACGACCCTCCGCTGTATCATTACTAGCGAGTGGTTTTGTGTCACCATAACCTGCAGAGCTTAAACGATCTTTGGCAATACCATTGCGTACAAGCACACGGATGACGGCATTAGCACGAGCAGAAGAGAGTTCAAGATTGTCTTGAAATTTAGAACCGCTTGGTAATGGTGTCGTATCCGTATATCCCTTGACAATGACTTCAACATTTTTAGGAAGCGTTGTAATGATGTCTGACACACGTTTCAAAAATAGCATGGAATCACTGTTGATAATTTCAGCAGAACCTGTTGCAAAGAGCATTTTTGTTGGAAGCTTTAAAATGGCACCATCAATTTTTTGTTCAAGTGCACCGTCTCCAACGTTCATTTTTTCGATCAATTGAGCGAGTCGAGCGATTTCGTCAAGTTGCGCAGAACTTCCGCCAGCGTTTCCTTTGTCTTTATCTTTAGCAGCTTCACCTGATTTGACAGCCATACTCATAACAGGCGTTGCTTCTTCTGGTTTAGCACTATAATCGTAAATTTTGACAAATTCTTCTTTAAGCGCTTTCATCTTTTCAGTATTGGTTGAGGCAATTGCAAAAAGGGCAATAAAAAGGGCAAGGAGAAGACTAAAAAAGTCAGCAAAAGGTACTGCCCACTTCTCTCCCGCTTCACATTCGACTTTTTTACATTTTTTGCCCACGCTATATCCTTATTTATCGAATTGGCTTTTTTTATCTTCAAGTGGAGAGAGATAATTGAGCAATTTTAGTTCAAGAGTACGTGGATTGTCACCATGAGAAATACCTAAAATTCCCGCTAAAATAACACGTTTTTCTTTGATGATATCTTTTGATTTACCTTTAAGTTTATGTCCCCACGGACCAAGGAAGATGTATGAACCTGCAATACCAAAAACCGTTGCTGTAAAAGCACCACCAATTCCCATTGCCATTTCAGCAGGATTGTCAAGCTTTTGTAGTGCGAGAATAAGTCCCAAAACAGCACCGATTAGACCCATAACAGGGCACGTTTCACCCGCATGAACCCAGTAGTGTGCAGACCCATGGTAATACTCTTCAATCTCTTCAATGACAACTTCAAGGGTCTCTTCAATTTCGTGTGCTTCAACACCATCGACCGCCATACTAAGACCTTGTTTAAAGAACGCATCTTCCATTTGATTTGCATGTGACTCAAGTGCCAAAATGCCATCACGGCGCGCAATAATTGCAAAATCAATAATTTGTTTAATACGTGCATGCAGATCAACAGGAGATTTTTTCATAATAACTTTAAATTCTTTAAAGGCACCTCTTACATACTCTTGTGGTGTTGCAGCCATAGCAGCAGCCATAGCCGTTGGAATAACGATAATAAACGAAGTGATATGTAAAATATGAATAGGATTTCCACCTTCCATGATATCACCTACAGAAATAGTGGTGATAGCAAGTACCATGCCTAAGATGACGGTTAAGTCCATACGGGTTACTCCAAAAATAATATTCAAACACTTTCAAGCATTATCGGTTAAAATGCAAAAAACTTTACACGAAAAGCAATGATATAACAATCTTCCTTAGATAAAATGGTTATTTTACATGCCATAAAGTGAAAAAAATAATTTGTTGTATAATTGCAAAAAATTTCAAAGGAGGTCTTGTCATGGATGAACCTAAGTGTTGTATGAGTTCTTTTTTTAAAGAGTTGAGTGGAAAAGCAGAATCTCGTTGCACTAAAATTGTTGATGTAGCACACAGACTTTTTTTAGATAGAGGCTATGAAAATGTGAGTATGAATGATATTGTTAAAGTGGCAGGTGGCTCTTTAGCGACATTGTATAAACATTTTGGCAATAAAGAGCAGCTTTTTATTTATGTGATGGAGCAAAAATCTGAAGAACTTTTTGGAGAGTGGAAACGTCAAAGTGTCTGTTATGAAGGACGAATTGAAGCTTTTTTAATGATGATTGGTACGTCATATTTAGATTTAGTCGCAGATGATGATTCTATTTTATTTCATCGACTTATTGTTTCATTAGGGTATTTAGATAAATCTCAACTTATCAAAGAGACGATCTTAGAAACATTGACACATCCTATTAATGTTGTATCGGAGTATTTAGAAAATGAAAAAAAAGCTGGGCGTATAGAAGTAGATGATACAAAATTATGTGCACATCAGTTTTTAAATGCGCTTGAAGAACCTTTTATGTTTTCAAGAGTATTGGGTGTTGAAACAGATATATCAGAAACAACACGTCTTAAAGCGCTGAGGCAATTGGTACGAATTTTCTGTCGCGGATTAAGTGTTTCTCAATAATTACTTTTTTTACGGTAATGGAGAAAATAGCTTGACTAATTTATTTTTTACGACTATAATTCGCTCACAAAATGTAATGTAATATACATTACACTAAAATATGGAGTTCAAAAATGACTAAAAGTAGAGTATATAAAACTTACGCAAGCTACGCGTTAGCCTTAAGTTTAGGGGCATTTTTAGTAGCTGGATGCAGTTCTGAGGGAAAAGGTGCTGGAGCACATGGTATGCCAGCCATGCCACCTTTAGCAGTTTCGACTTATAAAGTCATAGCTTCAGATGTTCCCGTTTCTTTGGAATACCCTGCAAAAGTAAAAAGTATGCAACAAGTGAACATTGTTGCACGGGTGAGCGGAGTATTGGAAAAAAAGAACTTTACAGAGGGAAGCTTTGTTAAAGCCGGCGATACACTCTATCAAATTGACTCTGATCGTTATGAAGCCTTGATGCAAGAAGCTGTGGCAGATGTTGGGGTGAAAGAAGCAACCCTTAAACAAGCAACGCGTGATTGGGAACGTACCAAAGTGTTGTTTGAACAAGACGCTGTGAGCCAAAAAGAGAGAGATGCAGCACTTTCCGCGTACGAATCAGCCAGTGCGTCCCTTAAAGCTTCCCATGCAGCGCTTAAAAAAGCAACGATTGATTTTAATTACACCAAAGTTAAAGCAACCATTTCAGGACTTACGAGTTTAAATACCCAAGATGTAGGAAGTTATGTAGGCTCAAGCAGTGATACCATGACCCTTACGACCATTACCCAAACCGATCCTATTTATGTTGAATTTTCGCTCTCCGACATTGAGCTTTTAAAAAAACGTTATGTCATGAATCAAGGTAACTGGGGCAGTATCGCTCAAGCGAAACTTCCGGTTCAACTCTCTACGCCTGATGGAAGTAAATATGCCAAAGCTGGAACATTAGACTTCTTAGATAGCAGTGTTGATGCTGAAACCTCTACCATTAAAGCAAGAGCAACATTTGCAAACCCTAACAACATCCTCATTCCTGGTCTGTTTGTTCGTGTCAAAGTAGAAGGATTAGTGTATAAAGATGCTATTAGTATTCCTCAAGTGGCTCTTTTGCAAGATGCAACAAGTTCTTATGTCTATGTTGCCAAAGAGGGGAAAGCACATAAAGTACCTGTAAAAGCAGGAACTGTTCATAATGATACCTACATCATTGAGAGTGGTTTAAGTGCAGGAGATGTGGTCATAACCAATAATCTTACCAAGCTACGCCCCGGATCTGCTGTTATTGTTGCAGAAGCGAAGGAATAAATTATGTTTTCAAAATTCTTTATCAACCGCCCAATATTTGCAACCGTCCTTTCGATTGTTATTATTATTGCGGGATTAATGGGTATAAGAGGTTTATCCATTGAAGAGTATCCTGAGGTAACGCCACCGCAAGTCAGCATTCAAGCGACCTATGCAGGGGCAAGTGCGGAGACAATTGCGAAGACCGTAGCCGCACCACTTGAACAGCAGATCAATGGTGTTGAGAACATGATCTATATGTCTTCTACGGCGTCTTCATCAGGAACACTGACCATCAATGTCTATTTTAAAATTGGTACCAATCCTGACCAAGCAACGATTAACGTCAACAACCGTGTACAAGCAGCGCTCAACAAACTTCCAAGTGAAGTTCAAGCGCAAGGTGTAACGGTTACAAAACAATCTTCAACGATTCTTCAAGTTATTTCCATCATTTCACCGAACAATAGTTATGATGAAATTTATATGGCGAACTATGCCCTTATTAACGTGATTGATGAGCTTAAACGTGTTCCAGGTGTTGGTAATGCTTCACTGTTTGGAAATCAAAACTACTCGATGCGTATTTGGATGAAGCCCGATCAATTGGCAAAATATAACTTAACACCCAATGATGTTATTTCAGCTATTTCGGAGCAAAATGCTCAGTTTGCAACGGGTCGTTTTAACCAAACACCTACAAAAAGCTCTCAAGCGTACACCTATACGGTAACGACACAAGGGCGTTTTGATAAAGTCGATGAGTTTGAAAATATCATCTTGAAATCAAACAAAGACGGCTCAACGTTACGACTTAAAGATGTTGCTCGTGCAGAGTTGGGCGCTGAGTCTTACAATGTGACAGCAATGCAAAATGGACAAACGATGGTACCGATTGGTATCTATTTGCAATCAGGTGCGAATGCTCTTGATACGGCTAAAAAAGTTAAAGAGACTATGGACCGTGTTGCCAAATCTTTCCCTGAAAATATGACATATAACATTCCGTATGATACAACGACGTTTATCCAAATTTCAGTGCATGAAGTGATAAAAACGTTTATTGAAGCGCTACTTTTGGTTATTGCGATTGTCTATCTTTTCTTGCAAAATATGCGTGCAACGATTATCCCCGTCCTTGCTATTCCTGTATCCATCATCGGTTCATTTGCGGGCATGTACGCCCTTGGGTATTCCATCAACCTTTTAACCCTTTTTGGGCTTGTTCTTGCCATTGGTATCGTTGTTGATGATGCCATTATTGTTATTGAAAACGTTGAGAGGATATTACATTCTGAACATGACATAACCGTTAAAGATGCGACCATTAAGGCGATGCAAGAGGTAACGGGTCCTGTTGTTGCGATTGTATTGGTGTTATGTGCGGTGTTTATTCCTGTCTCCTTTATGGGTGGATTTACGGGACAAATGTACCAACAATTTGCGATTACGATTGTTATTTCCGTCGTTATCTCAGGTATGGTTGCACTTACATTGACTCCTGCCTTATGTGCTATTTTTCTCAAAAAGCAAGAGCCAAAACCGTTTTGGTTTGTAAAGAAATTTAATGAGTTCTTTGATGCTTCAACGAATTGGTTTACCAGCGGAGTGAGTCTTGTGGTTCGTCATGGTGTGATTAGCCTTATTGTCTTTGCCGCACTTATGGGGATGACATACACGCTTTTCCAAAAAGTTCCTTCAAGCTTAGTTCCTATGGAAGATAAAGGGTACTTGATTGCGGTGACAGCATTGCCACCAGCTTCTACACTTGGACGTACCGAAGCGGTGAGTTCACAAGTCAGTGGTATTACCAAATCAATGCCTGATATTGAGTATAACATGGCGATTTCAGGATTTGATCTTTTAAGTGGTTCTGCAAAAACCAATGCCGCAACTTCTTTTTTGATTTTGAACGACTGGAGTACACGTAAAGCGCCAAATCAACACTCGCAAGCAATCAGTGGCGCTTTAAATGGTGCGTTATTTGGTGTTTCCGATGCAACGATTTTTGCACTTAATCCTCCTCCGATCATGGGTCTTAGTATCTCTGGTGGATTTGAGATGTATTTGCAAGATAGAACAGGCGGTTCGCTACAAGAACTTGGTGCTATCACACAAAAAATTGTAGAAAAAGCAAGCCAACGACCCGAAATGATGATGGTGAGAAGTACATTCAATATGAATATACCTCAGTATAAAGTCACATTGGATCGCGAAAAAGCCAAAGCTATGGGTGTTTCGATCAATGATGCGTTTAAAACATTACAGTCCACATTTGGGGCTTATTATGTCAATGACTTCAACCTATATGGACGTACTTACCAAGTGAATGTTCAATCTGATGTTGATTTTAGAGAAAAGCCAGAAGATATGAAAAATGTCTTTGTCAAATCAAGCAGTGGAAAACTGATTCCGTTAAGTTCATTGGTAACGTATGAGCGAAGTGTTGGTGCGGATGTTCTTGAACGCTTTAACGTTTTCTCTGCGGCAAAGATAGAGGGTGAGCCTTCTCCTGGTTACACTTCAGGTGACGCGCTACGTGCCATAGAAGAGGTAGTTAAAGAAGTTGCACCAGAGGGTTATACGCCATCATGGGCAGGAACATCGTACCAAGAAAAAGCAATGGCAGGCAGTGGTTCTCAGGCGTTCATCTTTGGTATCGTCTTTATCTTCTTAATCCTAGCAGCACAGTACGAAAGATGGCTTATGCCACTCGCCGTAGTCACCGCAGTACCATTTGCGGTCTTTGGAGCGATTATGGCCGTGTATTTACGAGGTCTAAGCAATGATATCTATTTCCAAATCGGTCTGTTAGTTCTCATTGGATTATCAGCTAAAAATGCCATTTTGATCGTCGAGTTTGCGATGCAAGCTCAAGAGAGAGGGAAGTCTATCTTTGATGCAACACTCGAAGCGGCACGTTTACGTTTCCGTCCGATTGTTATGACCTCTTTAGCCTTTACGATTGGTGTTTTACCACTTGCCCTTAGTTCAGGAGCAGGAGCTGGAAGTCGTCATGCGATTGGTACGGGTGTTATTGGTGGAATGATTGCCGCAACTACGATTGCGATCTTCTTTATTCCACTCTTTTACAATTGGCTAGCACAACTTAATGCGAAGTTTACACGCAAAGGAAAAAAAGATGAAGAATAGTATCTATTACAGTGCTGTCCTAGCCCTCGTTCTTAGTGGATGTTCACTCTCTCCAGAGCTGAATGTCCCTCAGACACAGTTTCCGCAAGCGTACCGTGCTGATGTCAAAAGTGAAACAGGTTATGTGGATGGCGCATGGTGGAGTGGTTACCATGATGAGAAACTCTCAGCTTTGATTGAAGAGGCATTAAATAATAACTATGACCTTCAAACAGCAATGGCAAATATCTCACTAGCACGTGCCTCATTGTCATTGAGCACTTCAAATCGTTACCCAAGCCTTGATGTTCAAGGATCAGGTCAGAGAGTTAGAAGCAGTGCAGATACCTTTAACTCAAAAGCGCATAACACCTACAATGACTTCTCGCTCAGTGCCGTGCTCAGTTATGAGTTAGATCTTTGGGGTAAATACAAAGAAGCGGAAGCCTCTTCAAGGGCTTCATTGATTGCAACCTATGCAGCTAAAGATACCGTAAAGATCTCTTTAGCTTCCAGTGTGGCAGAGAGTTATTTTACCCTCATTAGTCTGTATGAACAACTGGACATTACCAATGAGACGATCAAAGCACGAGAAGAAGGGCTTAAACGTAATGAGTCTAAGTACACACTTGGTGCTATCGCAAAAGGAACCCTTTTATCTGATCGAGCAGAGCTTAACAGTGCTCAAATCACGAAAGATGCCCTAGAGCAATCTATCGCTTTACAACAAAGTGCTTTGGCTGTACTTGTGGGTAAATCTCCTGAAGCCATTGCTGCTTTTAGTAAAGATGGCTTACCACGAGTGTTGCCAAGTGATATCGTTGTTCCGTCTAACTTACCATCAGAACTCTTAACCAAACGTCCTGATATTAAACAAGCCGAAGAGAATCTCAAAGCGGCGAATGCTAACATTGGTGTAGCACGTGCGGCTTATTTCCCTAGTATTAGTCTCTCAGGCGCACTTGGGTTTGAGAGCACACAGCTTTCCAACTTGATGAAATCGCAATCAGGCATGAATAGCTTTGGTGGAAGCCTCGCCTCGCCACTGTTTAATATGGGTAAAACCAGCTCCAACGTTGAGAGTGCCAAAGCCAACAAAGAGCTAGCAGAGATTACCTATGCAAAGACCGTACAACAAGCCTTCCAAGAGGCGTATGATGCTTTAAATAAACGTCATACACTCACTCAAAAGTTTGAACATCAACTTGCATATGAGAAGAACATTGAGCAAGTGTACCTCTTGGCTAAAAAACAGTATGAGAGTGGTTATGGTGATTACTTGACTCTGTTAGATGCTAAGCGTAATCTGCTTTCAGCAAAGCTTGCCTCTTCTCAAACCAAACAAGCACTGCTAAGCTCAGGTGTATCGCTTTACAAATCCCTTGGCGGTGGCTGGGATAAAGTTGTGTTTGAAAAACACGCTGACACGCTTTAACTGCTTTACATGTCAACGCCTTAACCTCAAGTTTAGGGCGTTTGACGCTTCATAATTTTTTTCATTTCATAGAATTAGGCATGAAATTTGGAGAATTTGTTTAGGAAAAATTCAAATAATTGATTATAATGGAGAATCAACGCATATAGGATTTTAATGAATGATTCTTTAGATAAATATAGATTGGAACTTATAGACTTTATTCAAACGAAGTACTCTTTTAGTGAGAGTTTGCAAAGTGAGATTCCTTGTTTGATGTTCCATATTTCAGATACTCCAACAGAATTTAAAAGTATTATGTATGAGCCGTGTTTATGTATCATCTTGCAAGGGGCTAAAGCTGTTGGTTTTGGCACTAAACTCTATCGGTATGATCCTTACCAGTACCTTTTGTCTTCAACGCATATTCCCTCCGATATCAGAATTTTAGAAGCATCTAAAGAGACTCCTTACCTCTCTTTAACCATTCGCTTTACACTTGAAAATATCTATGAAGTTCTTAAAAATACCAATCCCGAAAAACTCAAATTTCAAAAAAAAGCGGAACAAGGTCTCTTTTTTGATGACCTCAATGCCAAGCTGTACGAACCGATCTATCGCCTCGTTAAATTACTGGCGATGCCAAAAGAAGACATAAACTTTCTATCACCGTTTATTATTAAAGAGATTTTGTATCTTCTCGTCAATGAAAAAAGTGGTTATTTTTTAAATAAATTTGCGATGGAGGGAACAGCTTCCAATAAAATCGTCAAAGCCATTACGGAAATTACCAATACGTTTAGTGAAAAGCTCAATATGAAAGAGTTAGCCCGTCGTATTGACATGGCAGAGTCTTCTCTCTATCAAAACTTTAAAACCATTACGTCTATCTCTCCGTTGCAGTTTCAAAAAAAGCTTCGGCTTGAAGAGGCTAAACGTATGCTGACGCATCGCAATATTGATGTTTCAGAAGTAGCATTTTTAGTGGGTTATGAGAGTCCATCCCAATTTAGCCGAGAATACTCACGTATGTTTGGTGTCCCTCCAAAAGAGCATCTTAAAACAGCCAAAGAGAGAAATTTATCTTATCAATAGCCGATGATCAGGTAAATTGATTTTTTCAGAGAAATAGGCAACACTTTGAAAGAATCAGTCTACTGATAAAAATACATTTCATTTATAATGTCTCCGAGAAAGTAATTTTTTAAGGAGACAAAATGAACAAAGAAAAAGAACAATCCAGACGCAATTTTATGAAACAAAGTGCTTTTGCAGGAGCCAGTTTAGTTTTTGCAAGTGCTACAACTGCTTTTGCTGGCAATACACAAGAATCAAATCCTAAAAAACAAAGTGGAGTTTCAATGACAACGACATGGGATAAATTATTTCCAAAAAGTGATAAAGTCGATCATGAAAAAGTAACGTTTAAAAATCGTTATGGCATCACCCTCGCAGCGGATGTCTATTTACCTAAAAATCGTGCCAATCAATCATTGCCAGCCCTTGCTATCAGTGGTCCTTATGGCGCGGTTAAAGAGCAATCTTCAGGGCTTTATGCTCAAATTATGGCAGAAAAAGGCTTTGTTACCGTTGCTTTTGATCCATCATATACGGGAGAGAGTGGCGGTGAACCACGTAATGTCTCATCGCCTGATATTAACACCGAAGATTTTAGTGCTGCTGTGGATTATTTAGGGATTCAACCCTTTGTCGATAAAAACCGCATTGGCATCATCGGCATTTGTGGTTTTGGTGGCATGGGGTTAAATGCTACGGCTATGGATAAACGTGTTAAAGCCGTTGCCGTGGCGAGTATGTACGATATGTCTCGTGTGATGGCAAAAGGGTATTATGACAAGATGACGCTTGAAGAGCGTACCCATATGCTCGAAAAACTAAACCTACAACGCTGGGAAGATGCTAAAAATGGAACGCCATCTTCTGGTCCACGTCTGTTACCTGAAAAGCTAACAGGGGATGAGCCTCAAGTTGTGAAAGACTATTTTGACTACTACCGAACGCCTCGTGGATTTCATGCTCGTTCACTCAATTCCACCAGTGGTTGGAATGCAACCAATCCATTGGCGTTTATGAATATGCCACTGATGAGTTATATCAAAGAGATTTCTCCACGCCCCGTTTTGATTATCGCAGGTGAGAATGCCCACTCACGCTACTTTAGTGAAGATGCGTACAAAGCGGCCAATGAGCCTAAAGAGCTGTTGATTATTCCTAATACGGTGCATGTGGATTTATACGATAAAGTAGAGAAAATTCCTTTTGATAAAATCGAAGTCTTTTTTCAAAAGAATTTGAAATAAAAGCATGGAAAAGCAGTTATGAAACGATATTTTTTATTAGGACTAATGGGCGTGTGCTTTATGACACATGCCTTTGCACAAGAAGGAGAAAAAATGACACAGATTTCTAAAGTGGAGTCACGAGCATCGATTGTTGTGAAACAATCAGAGTATAAAAACTATTTTACAGGCGATGTTAGAGTCGACATGCTCTATCCACAAAGCGATGCAAAAACGCATGGTGGAGCCTATGTGACGTTTGAGCCAAGTGCTAGAACTCATTGGCATGTTCATCCTGCGGGGCAGCATATTATCGTGATTTCAGGTGTTGGGTACTATCAAGCATGGGGTGAGCCTGTACAGATCATCAAAGCTGGGGACGTTGTCTGGATCCCTTCAGGCGTTAAACACTGGCATGGTGCTTCTAAAGAGATTGCTATGACACATTTGGTTATTACCGGTGCCGATGAACATGGCAAAAATGTTGAGTGGTTAGAGCCTGTCAGTGATGAGCAGTATCGTCTAAAAAACTAAATTTACCACTAGGCTAGGTTTGAAAATTCCTAACCTAAACGTGTGTACACTCAACAAAACTTCTTCTGTTGTTTTATCTTCCCATAACATTTCAATACAAATGTGTAATTTTTAAATAAAAAGGCTATTTATGAAACAACCCCATACCCATGTACACAAGCACGACACAACAGCTCTTTGGGGCGCTGTGTGGGCGATGTCGTTGTGTGCTATGGTCTTAGTCGCATCGGAATTCATGCCGGTGAGCCTTCTCACACCCATTGCCACAGAACTGCATATGAGCGAAGGCTACACAGGGCAGTCTATTGCTATTTCAGGGCTTTTTGCACTCATCACAAGTTTATGGCTTACTTCATGGATAGGGCATGCAAATCGTCGTAAAGTTTTACTCTTTTTTACATTTTTGATGGGCATATCGGGCATTGTAGTCACTTTTGCTCCCAATGCAACGGTTCTTATGGTCGGCCGCGCGTTATTGGGTGCATGTATCGGTGGATTTTGGTCGATGTCAGCCGCTGTTGTGATGCGGATGGTTCCTGAAAAAGCCATCCCAAAAGCGTTAGCATTGCTCAATGGCGGTAACGCACTATCAACAACCATTGCTGCACCTTTGGGGAGTTTTTTAGGTGGATTGATAGGTTGGAGAGGGGCATTTTTTATCATTGTTCCTTTAGCGGTGATTGCTTTTGTCTGGCAATGGCGTTCTTTACCTTCATTGCCTGCAAAAAAACGCGATGATGGTAAAAAAACGTCTGTCAAACATGTTCTAAAATTGTTAAAACGTTTTGATGTGACCCTGGGTATGTTGGGAGCGATGTTCCTCTTTATGGGACAATTTGCACTCTTTACCTATCTTCGCCCCTTTTTAGAGAGTGTGACAGGAGTTGGTGTTGAAGTGTTGTCGTTAATATTATTGGCGATGGGTCTTTCAGGACTGGCTGGAACATTTGTGATGGGAACTCTTTTAAAAACACGTTTGTATAGCTTACTGATTGGCACACCTTTTTTGATGATGGTTATAGCTCTTGCACTTATCTATGTTGGCTCTTCTCTTGGTGCCGTTGTTGTGTTACTAAGCATTTGGGGCTTTTTAGGAACATCCGTACCTGTAGCATGGTGGACATGGCTGAGTCAGACACTTCCCAACGAAGCAGAAGCAGGCGGAGGGCTTATGGTGGCGATTATTCAGCTTGCTATTACGATAGGTGCTTCCATGGGCGGGCTTTTCTATGACACATTGGGCTATGAAGCAACATTTATATTTGCCAGTGCCTGTCTGGCATGTTCTATGGTTTTAGCCACAATAGGACACCGTATAAACACATCGGAAAAGCAGTTTTATAGTTGTAGAAATAGACAAAAGGAGAATACAAAGTGATATCAAAATATTTTTGGATACTTGTGGGCATCTGTATAAATATCTACGCCCAAGAAGGAAACATAACAACCATGCAGAAAGAAAAAATCTTTGAAACGATTTTGGTAAGTGTTCATCAGCAGACGTTTAAACTCAACCTCTTTGAGAACGAAACGACAAAGGCATTTATCGAAAAATTACCTTTAATATTGGAGATGAATGAACTGGGTGGCAACGAAAAATATTTTCATTTTTCAACCAATCTACCTACGCACTCCTTCAATCCAAAGATGATTCATTCGGGTAATGTGATGTTGTGGGGAAGCAATAGCTTGGTGCTTTTTTATAAAACCTTTTCAACATCTTATGCCTATACTAAAATGGGATATATTGAAGATACAACGCATCTTGAAGAAGCTCTTGGAAAAGGAAATGTGGTTGTGACATTTGAAAAGGCTCTATAACTAATTTGGTGTTACTTTTTTCATATGCGCTTTGGGTGAGAGTCCAAACATGCGCGAGTATTCTCTGCTAAATTGAGAAGTGCTTTCATAGCCAACCGAGAAAGCAACTTCTCCTACATCAATATCTTGTGTCAAAATGATATGCCGTGCCTCTTGGAGTCTAAGTGTTTTTTGAAACTGCAAAGGGCTCAGCAGGGTGACTTTTTTGAAGTTGTGGTACAGTGAAGATTCACTCATACCAAACGATTTTGCAAGTTCTTTCATATTGATGTTTTCAGAAAAATTACGTTTTATTTTAGAGATGATTTTGACAATTTGATGGGTAATACTGCCATCTTTGAGGTACTTACGTAAGAAGTCACCTCCCTCATCGGTCATGATAAGGTACAAAATCTCTTTGATAATCATAGATGACATAAATTTGAGATTGGAAGGCTCATCAAGTACACGTACCAAACGTGTCAGTGGGTCGATAAGCCTGTGTAAATCTCCATAACACAGCCCCGCTTCTGTGGAAGGATTGAGAATAGGTGTAGGGGTTTTAATCTCTTTCATGACTTCGTAGATATCTTCCATGGTAAAGGTAAGTTTGATAGCAATATAGGGCTTTTCTTTGGATGCCTCTTTAATGAGAACACGGGTTGGTACATGCACAGAGACTAAAAGGTATTTGCTTGGATCATTGAGCGTATAAATGGTTTCACCCAGTATGACTTCTTTGCCACCTTGCAGAACGATGCATACAGATGGTTCATACGCAACAGCGGCAAATTCTGTAGCCTTATCTAAGGCATGAAAATGAAGCGATGGGAGTGGTGTCTCTATCACACTGTTATCCACACGCTTTGCAAGAATTTGGCTGATAAGCTCAGCCTGATAGGTTTCAAAAAGAGTATCTGTCATGGTTATACGCTACCTTTTCATTTAATAGTACAACAAGACTTAAGGATATCGTACCAAAGATGCTGTCAGTTTTCGAACGATTGGTAGTAAAACAAGCAGCGTTGGAAACGCTATGAGCCATGATACACCCCATGAACTTATCCAGACATTTAAAAACTGGGATGTTATTCCTGCAATTTTAACCGTGCTAATAAATGAAACAAGCATGGTCATCAAAATAGAAAGCAAAAAAGGCATAACGATGCTAGCATATTTGGCTGGGAATTTGGGTATGCCAAAAATGATGGTCGATGAGGTTTTGGATGAATTCACGAAATATCCTTAATTTTAGTGTTGATAGACAACGGTTTTTAACTCTGCAACAGCAGGTTTGATACGCTGAACCACTTCGACATGTATGGGGTCATGCTCAAACACGTGAACATCTTCCATCGTATCAAAGTCAAAAAGAGCGGCTAGATCAAACACACGCTCTCCTAAAAGTAGATTGTTTCCTACTTCCATGTGTTTAATAACAGGCATTTTTCCCTCTAAGCTCATAATGTGTTGTTTGATGAGCGCCATATTTTGTTCTGAATTGTCGACCAATTTGAATACAACGATAAAACGTATCATGCATGGCTCCATTGTGCAGTTTTAATAATGCCCTGATACTCTTTTGCTTTTTGTGTAAGCTCTGCGTCACTGATTTTTAGAGCACCATAAATTTTAAAGGTCGATGTGAACGTCATTTGCGTCATCAAAGCCATTGTTTGAAGTGGTTTTAAAAGTTCACTAATCGTTGCTTGCATAAAACCCTCTGGCTGGTACGCTTCTTCAGGTGCACCAATTGTTACAGCAATTTTAAATGGTTTACCTTTGAGTTTATCGCCTGTACTTCCGTAGGCAAAGCCGTATTCTAGGACTTTATCTTGCCACTCTTTCAAAAGACTTGGTGTACTGTACCAGTAAAAAGGAAACTGAAAGATAATGCGCTCATGCTCAAGAAGAAGTGCTTGCTCTTTAGCGACATCAATCGCATCGGCATTTTTATAGGTGGCATAAATATCATGCACCGTGATATTTGGCTCGTCTTTGACTGTTTCAATGAGGGCTTTATTGAGCCTAGATTGTGCCATATTTAGATGGGTTAAGATAATAAGTGTTTTTTGCATACATAAAACTCCTGTGTGATTTAATTTTTATGGTGAAATTATAAGATGTACCGATACAAATGCCCTAGAACGATAATGCAAATTTTTTGCCTATTTCTGCAAAGTTAAAGGTTAAATAAGTGATTGTAGTGAATGAATGATAGTAAAAAAGGTGGTATGTGTAACCACCTTTTAAAAAGTTACAAGGCTTTTTTTAGAATTTCAGTGATAACTTCTTTCGTGTATACGTCGCCCATTCCAAAATAGACAGCATTTCCAGCAGCATTGTCTATAACAGCTGGCAAGGTTTTTTCTTCAATATTGAAGTCTGAAAACTTTGTGGGTGTCCCAATTTTATCGAACCATTTGGTAAGTGCTTCGATGCCTTCTTCAGCACTATCACGTCCAAAAATTGTTTTGGCAAAGCGTTTGAATTGCGCTTCATTTTGTTTGTAATACCATTTCATCCATGCAGGCATAACGATAGAAAGTCCAGCACCATGTGGAACGTTGCAAATGGCTGAGAGGGCGTGTTCTATCATATGATTTGGATAGCTTACTCCCGCTGTCCCTACATACGTAAACCCATTCAGCGCACACGTTGCTGCCCATGCAAATTCAGCTCTTGAGTTGTAATCGTTTGGATTTGCGATAAGTTTTTCAGTGGTATCCATTACAGTGGTGATGATCGCTTCAATTTGCTTGCTAATGAGTGTTGGATGTGTTGTTGCCGTAAAATAGCCCTCAATGCAGTGTGCAATGACATCCGAAGCCGAATAGACTAAATACTCTTTCGAGACAGAGCTTTGAAGTTTTGGATTGATAATCGAAACTTTAGGGTACAAAGCAGGTGCCATAATGTAGTATTTTTGGTGTGTTGCGTCATTGGTCACAACAGCACCATTGTTCATCTCGCTACCTGTTGCAGCTAAGGTAATGATGTCAAAAATAGGCAATGCTTTTGTGATAAAGCTTTTTCCTAAAAAGAAGTCCCATACATCACCATCGTATAAAGTACCCGCTGCGATAGCTTTTGAACTATCCAAAACAGAGCCTCCCCCAACCGATAAAATGGCATCAACTTTGTGCGCTTTTGCAGCATTAACCCCTTCGTAGACTTTTGAAAGCAGAGGATTGCTTACAATGCCACCAAGTTCAACATACTCAATATGGTACGCTTTTAAGCTTTGAATGACGGTATCAAACAAACCATCTTTTTTTATGCGTTCGCTTCCATACGTAAGTAGTACTTTTTTAACAGCAAAATTGGCTAAATGTTCTCCTATCTCTTTCTCGGTGTTTTCTCCAAAGACAATTTGTGTTGGATTGTGAAATACAAAATTTTCCATTGATTTTCCTTATTTTAATGTTGAAAGAATTATAGGACGAAGACATCCGAAATGGTTAGATAAATTATCTGTAAAATTTGCCTAATCCTACAAAAATAAAAAGTTACTCAAATTCACTCATATAGGTACGGTATAAGAGAGGAACCCAGCTTTGCTGGAGCTTTGGATTGTACCTGCTTTCAACGGCGGCTGATTTAAAAAAGGTTTTCCAGAGCGCTTTAAATTTTTCTTCTTCGCTGGAAAAAGTTGGGGCATCAAATGAGGCTATGGAGCGAATTTCTCGCATGTCATCATTTTTGATAAAGGCTAATGAGCGCTTAACATCGTGGATAATAAAAGGAATGTTCCCAAGTCGTTTGCAAAAATGATCCCCTAAAAAAGGCACTATGTTAAACTTCGTCTCTATCTTGGCATAGAGTGAGCCATCTTCTAGTTCTTCAAACCGTGTAAAACCGTACATTTTATGTACCAAACTCAAAAGCTCTTTTTCGAGATTTTGGATGTAAAAAAGGTTGGTATTGTTGATGTTGCGAAGCTCTTTAGGGTTTTTAAACCCAATGCGAATGTACTCTAAAAGCGCCATCTCATGTGCTCGGCTGTCACATAAAAAGATGTTGCAAAGAGTGTGCTGTTGCTCTTTGGTAAAGTGTTTTGTGATGGCTTCTAGAACTTTTTTCGCTTTTATCTCATCGGTAAAGACTTCGTAAAAGCGCTCAAACAGAAGCGTTTTTGGCATCTCTTTGACAATGGCGTGCACGCTCAATTTTTCATAATAGACTTCATGCACCAGACTCAAAAATCCTTCAAAACTGCCATCGTAGAGTAAAACCATCACAGCTCTCCTGTGTAGATGGACGTGTCGAACAACGTGGGCTGAATGATGTTCGAGCCTTGGTGAATCAGGGCTAGTTTTATTTTTTCGGTATACAAACTAGAACTTCTATGAAAATCTTTACCTGCGACAATAAAATAACGCGCTTTTTTGAGCGATATTTTAAGCTGTGCCAACTCTTCAAAGCCGAGTTGTTTAAAACGCCTCGCTTGTAAAATCTTCAAAGCCCCGCGAATACCAATGCCTGGAATGCGTACTAATTCTTCCTGCGAAGCGCGGTTAATATCAATGGGAAAAAGGTGAAGGTTTGAAAGTGCCCAAAAGGTTTTGGGATCAAACTGAATGTCAAGATTTTGGTTTTCACTTAAAATTTCATCGTAGGAAAAGCCATAAAAACGCAGCAACCAATCAGCCTGATAAAGCCTATGCTCACGAAGCAGTGGAGGCTTTGAAAGCTCAGGTACAGGCAAATGCTTGTGGTTGTTCACCGCAATATATGCGGAATAATAAACTCTTTTTAAGAGAGCTTTTTGGTAAAGCGATGAAGAGAGTTTGAGTATCTCAAAGTCACTCTCACTCGTAGCCCCGATAATCATCTGCGTACTCATCGAAATGGGCTTAGCACTTCTCTGCATTGTGATGTCACGTGCATGTTTGAGAGGGGAGAGGAGTTTTTCTTTGGTTTTATCGGGAGCAAGTAGGGCAAGGCTTTTAGAACTTGGAAGCTCGATGTTCGAGCTGACACGATGCGCCAAAAGAGTGGCTTCTTCGATGAGTTCCTTGGAAGCCCCTGGGATGAGCTTGACATGAATGTAGCCGTTAAATCGGTACTCATGGCGTAAAATGCGCAACGTTTGAAGTAGCAAGCTCATCGTATGGTCTTCGTTTTTGATGATGCCAGAACTTAGAAAAAGTCCTTCGATGTAATTGCGCTTGTAAAAGTTGATGGTCAAGTCCGCTAGTTCACGAGGTGTAAAAGCCGTACGTTGGGTGTCATTGCTCACACGGTTGATACAGTAGGCACAGTCATAGATGCAGACATTGGAAAGCAAAACTTTGAGAAGTGAAACACAGCGTCCATCACTCGTAAAACTATGACAAATACCACTGTTATGGGCACAACCAAGTTCACCCGTTTTGTAGTTGTTCTCACTGCCACTGGATGAGCAAGAGACGTCGTACTTGGCACTGCCTGCTAAGATGGAGAGTTTCTCTTCTGTTGTAAATTTCATACCAATATAGTACGTTTTTTTTAGATGAGAAGGTTAAAATATTTCAAAATGAAATGAAAAAGGAAAAGGAGAGGGCAGAGCCTATTTCTAGGCTCTAAGGTATTACTTAATAAATTCAACCGCTTCGTTAAACGGAACTCTAAGCTGAGTAGATTGTGGATTGATGCGGTAACCAAAAGGAAGAACCATCGCGACTTGGTATTTGCTCGTATCGAGTCCTAAAATGGCTTCAACTTTCTCTTTCTCAAAGCCTTCAATAGGGCATGAATCAATGCCGATAAACGCTGCTGCAGTCATCATGTTACCCGCAGCAATGTAGCTTTGTTTTGCTGTCCAAGCATAGATGTTTTTATCAGAACTTAGGGTCTCTTTGAGGTGGTTTGCATAAAGATTGATGTAAAAGTCTTTTTTCTCTTGTGGCATTTCACGTCGTCCAAAACGCTTTGCAGGAACACCACTTTCGACTTTTACTGCGTCAATCGCTGCTAAAATGATGACAAGATGAGAACTGGTCGTGATTTGTGGTTGATCCCAGCAAACGGGGCGAAGTTTTGCTCTGAGCTCATCATTGGTAATGACTAAAAATTTCCACGGTTCCATGCCAAACGAAGAAGGAGATGTATGACCTGCTTCTAAAATAAAGTGCATTTGATCTTCACTGATTTTTTTTGTTTCATCGAAAACTTTACACGCGTGGCGAAAGTTCATTGCTTTTGAAAAGTCGTTTGTCATTTTGTATCCTTTAGTTTTTTTCTTGAAAGCATTATAAAGATTTTAAACTTTATTTTCGCTTACTTTACTTTATGTAAGTAATGATGTTTTATGTTGTTTATGCTATAATCCAAATATAAAGGATTAGCTTATGTATTATATCAATGAAAAAGAGTACGACTGCTCTGTAGCCGTGACGCTGGATGTGTTTAATGACAGATGGAAGCTTGCCATTATTTGGCATTTATTGGAAAAAAATAAACGTTTTAAAGAGCTTTCTGAAGATATAAATGAAATCACCCAAAAGACGTTGACGATTAAGCTTAAAGAGCTTGAGGAGAAAAAGATTATTGCAAGAGAAGTTTTCCCTGAAATCCCTCCTAAAGTGGTTTATTCACTCACACCTATTGGAAAGGCGCTTAGACCTATTTTGGAAGCGATGTATGTATGGGGTAAAAGCTACGTCGAAGCACATGGAAAAGTCGGTGAAGAGTTAGTGTGCGAAGCATCTGTTTTAAAGGCTTTAGGCAAAAAAGAATCTTAAAAAATAGCGCTGATTTTTAGCTTAACATCCAGCATGTTATCGTTGTATTATAATCTTTAAAATTTAACAAGGAGTATATTGATGGATAACAAAAAACTATTTTTAGGAGCGATGAATTATCGTCATGCGTGCAAATTATTTGATGGCAAAAAAATTCCACACGAAGATTTAGAATTTATCTTAGAAGCAGGGCGTTTAAGTCCGAGTTCATTTGGTGTTGAACAGTGGAAATTTGTCGTTGTTCAAAACCAAGCACTCAAGGAAGAGATCGAAAAGGTTTCCTGGAATCAAAAGCAAATCTCTACATCAAGTGACCTTCTTATTATTCTCGCGCGCAAAGATGTCCGAAGTAGTGACGCATACACACAAAAACAACTCAAACGTTGGGGACTAGCGGAAGATGCGTTCAAAGGGTTATTGGGTATTTACCACGGTTGGGTGGATGGAAGAGATGACCATACCATCGAGATGTGGAGTGAAAAACAGTGTTACATCGCTGCTGGCAATATGATGACAGCCGCGGCTATTATTGGTATTGATTCATGTCCGATTGAGGGCTTTGATTTTGCTAAAGTTGACGCACTTTTAGGGGTCGATACCACCGTGTACCAAAGTGCTATCGTCATACCTTTTGGTTACCGTGCGTCAGAGCAGAGAGGCAAACACCGCTTAAGCTTGGAAGAAGTGGTTGAGTTTAAAAAATAATACGTGCCAATCCTAGAGTAAAGAGTACCAACGCGACCTCTTTGAGTGAGGGGTCGTAGAGGAGGCTAAAGAGGGCGGATAGTAAGAGAACTAACCCAAACATAAAAGGTTTTAGATAGCTTTTTAACTCTTTTTTGAGCCATTCTAATTGTGCAAGTGAGAGTTCTACTTTGAGTTCGCCATCGCTGATTTGTTGGAGTGAAGACTTGACATGGTGAATGGTGAGAGGAATGGACTTAAACTCTTTTACCAGACTTTCCAAAATACCTTCATCTGCACCCAATGCTTTAGGAATGTTCTCCTGTAAAATGGGCAAAATATCTTTAATACCATTAAAATTTTCAATGTATGTGGTTCCCAATCCCTCAATAATAGCGCTTACACGTAAGATATAGATAGCTTCTTGTGGTAATTTAAACGGTAAATCATGGGTCGAATTCAGAACATCAAAGGCTAGTTTTTGCATGTTTTCTGAGCTTAAATTATCATTGCCAAAGATATCGAACATACGCTCACTCAAAAGAGCCAATTCACCAACAGGCGCTTCATAGGCGATGGTTCCTAAGCGTTTACTAGCACTAATGTAGAGTTCATAGTTTTTTTCGTTGGCAGCTTTTAACAGCTCAATAATAGCAATACGCGTTTGATTGGGAATAGATTTGACCATACCAAAGTCGAGCAGTATCAGCTCGCCTTTAGGCGTAATAAGCAAATTGCCAGGATGGGGGTCTGCGTGAAAGTAGCCACGAAGTAGCATTTGCTCGGTGTAAAAAGAGATAAGTTTTCCAATAATGGCTTTAAAATCAATATTCTCTTTTTGTAAGCGTTCTTTATCATCAAAACGAAACCCTTCTTCGTAACTCATCACCAAGGCATCTTCACTACAATACGCTTCAAAAGGGGTTGGAAAACGAATGCCAGAATGAGCATAAGTAGCAGAGAATTTTTGCAGATTGTGAAGCTCGGTGGTCATATTGACCTCTTGAAGAATCATCTTAGAAAATTCAACAATAACTGCTTCAATGGAGTTTTTTGTGTAGTGTGAAAAAAGAGGTCTAAAAAGCGCATTAAAAAAAGAGATAATCACAATGTCCGCCCGCACTTGTTTCTCAATGTCCAGACGTCTGAGTTTAATAGCAACTTTTTGTCCACCTATGCGTGCTTCATGCACTTGACCTATGGAGGCTGAGGCGATGGGTATAAGCGTAAAATCCTCAAAAGGCATGGTAGGAAAGGCGCGAGAAAATACAATCTTTAACTCAGCGTCGAGCATCGGAGGAAGCTGATCGTGGAGCGATTTTAGTTCATCCAAATACTCCGTGCTGAAAAAATCTGCCCGTGTGGCAAGCACTTGTGCCAGTTTAATAAAACTAGCCCCAAGCCTTACTATCGTATGATTAAAGGCACGAGGACTTAGCGGTTTAAAGAAAAGCAAACGCTCCTTTTTTTTCAGCAATAAATAGACACTGAGCAAAAATGAAAAAACATCATAAACCCTTTTTGGGTTAAAAAGATGCCAATAAATTAAGAGAGTTTTGATTTAAGCTCCTCAATGTCGCTTTTAGTAGCAAGTCCTAATTCATCGACGACTTCTTTAATCATCTCTTTCATTTTGGCTTTGAGGCGTTCATCTTCATCTTTGCCTTTTTGGCTGATAGACTCAATGAAACTCTTAGCATCGCTGGTGCTTATTTTGCCTTTTTCTTCAAGTACCTTAAGTTCTTCTTCGATTTTTTCTTTTAAAACAACCATTCCGCCTAAACCAGCATGTAAAAGCTCTTTTAACATGAGATACTCCTTGTGTTTTGTCACTATTCTAACACGATTTACACAATACGCGGTAAACAAAATTAATGTATTTGTGAAAAGGTACTTAAAAAGCGTTTTCGAGCATTTTCATGCCCTATAATAGGCTTTGGATAGCCTGCAATATTATGGCTTAGCAAATAAGCTTCTTTATGCAAATAGGCATTTGGAAGATCGTTTAAAAGGGGCAGATAACGCTTGATATAACGTGCTTCCTTATCAAATTTTAACGATTGTGTATAAGGGTTGAAAATGCGAAAGTAAGGCTGTGGGTCTATGCCCGTTCCAGCGCACCATTGCCATGAAAGACTATTTGCACTCGCGTCGTAATCCAAAAGATGCTTTGCAAAAAACGCCTCTCCCTTTTGCCACGGTAGCATCAAATGTTTGGTAAAAAATGACCCCACTACCATGCGCGCTCGGTTGTGCATAAGCCCTGTTGTGAGAAGTTCCATCACAGCCGCATCAATGATCGGATACCCTGTTTGAGCTGTGATAAATCGTTCATATGCTTCAGCATCATTGGAAATGGGCGGAGAGTATTTGTAATTTTCCCATGCAAGATTGGGAAAATGGTAGAGTAAATAAGCGTAAAATTCACGAAAAACAAGTTGCCTAAAGAAGGGTTCTGTTTGATGATTTTTTGTTTTGAGCGCTGTTAAAAAACGTACCACTTCACGAATGGAAAGTGTGCCAAATCGAAGATGTACACTCAGATGCGACGTGGCATCAACGTCCAAAAAATCTCGTTTGTCTGCATAATCATCTACCTTTTGCGCAAACGCTTCCAACGCTTTTTGAGGGGTCAAAATGTTTGTAGGTAAAGACTCAAACCCCAGACTTTCAAGCTTTATCGCTAAAGGTGTTTTAACGCCATTGTCAATGTTCCAAAGTTCGTTGTAGTCGAAGTTTGAAAGGCTTTGCGTGGCTTTTATGTATTTTAATGCATGAAATTGTGTGTAAAGCTCTTTGCAAGCCCTATAATAGGGCGTAAATACAAGGTAAGGTGTGCCGTCTTTTTTCAAAACTTCATTGGGCTCAAAAAGGTAACAATCATTCAGTGCGTGAAAGTGCATGAGTTTACTTATGTTCGCATCGCGCTCTTTGGCGTAAGCATCATAATCCACACTCGCATACACTTCATCAAAGCCGAGTGTTTTAAGGTAGGTAAAAACTTCCAGAGGCGTTCCATAAAAGAGCGCAAGATCAAGTCCTAATGCTTTAAGATTAGCCTTAAGTTTTTGAACATGCTCGAAAATAAATAAGACTCTTTTGTCTTGTTTTGGTAAGCCATTTAATATATGTGTATCGAAAATAAAAATAGGCAAGACTTCACCCTCTTGGGCTAAAAGCATGGAGTCATCAACCCGTAAATCGCGTCTAAACCAAAGGACTTTTTTCATGCTTATTTGCCTACTTGTATCATCGAACGAAGTGCTAAGTCTTTAGGGTAGGGGTTTAAAAACTTCTGCCCTAAAAGATAGGTCGTATTGTACTTCTTCGCTAAAAATTCAATGGTGCTCATCACCGCAATGAGTGGAATGATCTCATCGCGGAACTCTTCGATTTGCAAATGCAGTTCTTGTTTTTCACTGCTTGTTAACTCTTTTTTGAAGAAACCTACCATGTGTTGAAGGACATTTACCGTTTTGGCGATGGTGCTTTTATGATTGAGGGTTTGTTTAAAAAGAGCGAGGTAGGCTTGTGTTATTTCCATCACACTTTTTGTCTCATGGTTGGCTACGATTTTGCCCAAAAGGCGATAGTTCGCTTCGTGTTTGCTTTGCAATAAAAATTTATACGCCGTATGAAATGCCACCAATTCACGCATAGTTTGAATGTTTTTTTCAAGCATTTGCGCATCGGCATAGGCAAAGAGTTGCATCACAAAGTTTTCCCGAAGCCACGGGTCTAAGAGCCGCGCCTCTTCTTCGATGGGGAAGTCCACGAAATGTTCTTTGCAAAGTGTGGCAAAAAGACCATCTTTTTTCCCTTCGCTCATCTCTTTCATGTAGTACTTCGTACTCCCAAGTCCACAACTCGGTGACTTTGACTTTAAGATGATGCCACAGAGTTCTTCTTTTTTGATTTTTTCCAGTTCATGTGCCATTGCTGTGTTCATAGCGTCGGTAACATCGTTTTTAGAAAAAACGGTAATGACTTTTTTGTGCTCATTTTCTAGCACGATGCGTATGGTCTCACGGGGCGTTCCAAACGCTAAATGCTCAGGACAAAAGGGAACAAATGAGGCATACTTGCCAAGCTTATCGGTGATAAATCGGTCTCTTTGACCTGTTTTATCATAACGAATTGGTTCACCCAGTAAACACGCAGATACTGCGATTTTTAGCATGCTAGTCCTTTGAAAAAAGCTATGACTATTATAGCCACTCCTTTTGATAAAAGGCTTAGTGGGGATGTGGTAGACTATGAATACAGAAAATATACAATGTTCAAAAATTTTCTTAAATGAGGGTTTATATATGAAAAATGTTTTATCACTTACTTTTGACGAAGTAAAAACTTTTTTTTTAAAGCATGAAAGTTATATCAATGTTGATTTGCCACCTTATATAAAATTTGGTAGTTTGCTTGAAAATATCTCTAATAATATTTTAAATAATCAAGACCTTGCTAGTATTCAAGTAAAGAAACCAGATTCTTTCGAGAATGTAAATTATAAGCTATTTCACAATAAAAATGGAAAATACGATTGGCGGCAATTTGAACTGATTCATCCGTTTATTTATGTGTCTCTTGTTCACAAAATTAGTGAACAGCATAATTGGGAATTAATTAAAAAAAGATTTGAAAGTATTCAAAAGAAAAGTCTTGTAGAGTGTATGAGTGTGCCTATTGTGTCAGAGTCTGAAAACTCTGACAAGGCAGAACAAATCCTTAATTGGTGGGAACAAATAGAGCAAAAATCATTAGAACTAAGCATGGATTATAGCTATGTATATCATACAGATATTACTGATTGCTATGGTTCAATTTATACCCATTCTATTCCATGGGCGTTACATTCAAAAAAAATATCAAAAGCTAAAAAACAAGATAGAACTTTTAACAGAAACTATATTGGTGGAATGATTGATTTTTACATAAGAAATATGTCAAATGGACAGACTAATGGAATTCCACAAGGTAGCGTTTTGATGGATTTTATTGCTGAAATAGTTTTATCTTATGCTGATTTATGTTTAAGTGTAAAGCTCAAAAATTTTGAAAAACAAGATTTTAAAATTTTGAGGTACAGGGATGATTATAGAATATTTGTTAATAGCCCCCAAGTTGCTGATAAAATCATAAAAACATTAACAGAAGTTCTCATTGATTTAGGTTTAAAACTAAATAGTAGCAAAACAATTTTTTCAAATAATGTTATTCAAAGCTCTATTAAACAAGATAAAATGGAATGGTTAGTCATTAATAAAAGTGCAAAAACAATACAAAAACAACTTTTGTTAATTCATCAATTTAGTCTTAAATATTCAAATTCTGGCACTATTGTTAAAGAATTACAATCCCTATCAAAAAAAATTCGTAAAAGAAAAGAAAAGATTAAAACAACTGAAAATATAGAGGTCTTAATAAGCATTGTAGTGGATATTGCACTTTTAAATCCAAGAACTTATTCTATATCTATGACAATATTAAGTATTCTCTTTGGTTTATTGGATATTAATTTAGTAGAATCAATTGTCAATAAAATAATGAATAAATTCCAGACTATTCCAAATACTGGGCATATGCAGATATGGTTACAAAGAGCAATTATTAAATTGTCACTTACTCAAAAAAATTTTGATGAATCACTATGTAAATTGATTAATAATGAGCCTATTGATTTATGGAACAATGATTGGTTACATGGAAGTCATGCACAAATTTTAAAAGTTAGAAATAACATTATTGAACAAACTATTTTAGATAGTTTGGATGCAGAAATTCAAGACGATGAAGTATTACTATTTGGAGAACAATCGTTATAAAAAAGGTAACTTAAAATGACCAACACCACACCAACATCCAACATCCTTATCTACCAAAGCGAAGATGGCAAAACAAAGATAGAAACAAGGCTTGAAAATGAGACAGTTTGGCTCACGCAAGCGCAACTGTGTGAGCTTTTTCAAAAATCAAAAGCAACGATAAGTGAGCATATAAAAAATATTTTTGAAGAGGGTGAATTGGTAGAAGAGTCAGTTGTTCGGAATTTCCGAACAACTGCACAAGATGGTAAAGGTTATAACACGAACTATTACAATCTCGATGTCATCATCTCGGTAGGCTATCGCGTGAAGTCGTTGCAAGGTACGAAGTTTCGCCAATGGGCAACGGCGAGGCTTAAAGAGTACATCGTTAAAGGCTTTACGATGAACGATGAGTTACTAAAGCTTGCAGGTGGTGGGAATTACTTTGAAGAGCTTTTAGCACGTATTCGCGATATACGAAGCAGTGAGAAGATCTTTTGGCGTAAGGTGCTAGATATCTATGCTACGAGTATAGACTATGATGCAAAGGCGGAGCAAAGCGTTCTCTTTTTTCAAACAGTGCAAAATAAAATGCACTGGGCGGTTCACGGTAATACAGCGGCGGAACTTGTCTATGAAAGGGCTGATAGCACAAAGCTACATATGGGGCTTACTCATTTCAAGGGCACTCATCCGACGAGGCAAGACATCGGTGTTGCAAAAAATTATCTTAGCGAAGATGAACTCAACCTTTTAAACCGAATGGTGACAGCGTACATCGAACTTGCAGAAATCCAAGCTATGGGTAAAACACCTATGTATATGAGCGATTGGATAGAAAGACTTGATGAATTTTTGAAAATGACAGGTAAAGATATACTCGCGCATGCGGGAAAAATCAGCCATGATAGAGCCATTCAAAAAGCATACGATGAATATGAAAAATACAAAGAACAAACCAAAAACGAACTTTCACGCGTTGAAAAAGATTTTATAGAGTATATTGATACAACAGCAAAGATGCTTAAAAAGGCTAAAAAATAATGATTAAAGATAAGTAAGGCTTTAAGCCTTACTTATCTTACTTCGGTCGTTTATCGACCACTCTCACTGCTTTTCCCTCACTTCTTTGAAGCGATTTTGGAGCGACGAGTTTGACTTCGACATTGATGTAGAGGTTATTTAAAAGGGCGTGTTGTAGCTCTTTTTTGAGGCTTCCGAGGTAACTTACATCATCGCTTATGAGGTGTTCATCAAGCTCGATGTCGATTTCGAGTTTATCGAGGTAGCCTTTTTTATCGGCGATGATTTGGTAGTTGAGCGTGATGCCTTCTTGTTTGGAAAGCACGTGTTCTATCTGCGATGGAAAGACGTTGACACCGTTGATGAGAAGCATGTCGTCACTTCGTCCGACGATGCTCTCGATGCGACCTATGGTTCTGCCACAACGACATGGAATGCGAGTGAGCGAAGTGATGTCACCCGTGCGGTAGCGAATGATCGGCAAGCCTTGTTTGGTCAGCGTTGTGATGACAAGTTCTCCTCTGGTGCCCTCAGGTAGGACTTCGCCCGTTTCAGGGTTGATGATCTCAGGGTAGAAATGGTCTTCGTGTATGTGTAGTAGGCTTGAATGTTTGCAGTTACATGCAACACCAGGACCTATGATCTCGGAGAGTCCGTAAATCTCATGGTAATCAATGCCCCAAATATGGGCTATTTCGTTTTTAAGCCCTTCACTGGTTGGCTCCGCTCCGAAAAATCCCACGCGGAGTTTGAAATCTTTTTGGATGTCATAACCCTCAGCTTTCGCCACTTCCGCCATATGAAGCGCAAAGGAAGGCGTTGCCGTAAGGACGGTTGCGCCAAAGTCTTTTAAGAGCAAAAGTTGACGAGAGGTAAAGCCCGTGGAGCTTGGAATGACGGCGATTTTCATACGCTCAGCGGCATTGTGAAAGCCAAGACCGCCCGTGAAAAGCCCATAACCGTGCGAGTTTTGCATGATGTCTTGACAGGTCACGCCGCCCATCGTAAAGGCTCTTCCCATCACTTCTGCCCAGATGTCCATGTCGTGCTCAGTGTAGCCCACAACGGTGGGCTTTCCTGTTGTTCCACTAGAGCTGTGGATGCGCACGATTTGGTCCATATCGACCGAGAACATGCCAAACGGGTAGTTGTCGCGAAGGTCGTGTTTTTTGGTAAAAGGTAGCTTGGCAATGTCTTCAAGGGTTTTAATGTCTTGCGGTAATACGCCATGCTCATCAAACTTTTTTTTGTAAAACGGAACGAGATGGTAAACCCTAAGAAGCGTCTCTTTGAGATGCTTGAGTTGCCACGCTTGAAGCTCATCTTTACAGAGGCTTTCGTTTTTACTAAATGTCATTGGTTTTCCCAACCTTTACATGTAAAAGTGTTTGGCTTGAACAATCTCAATATTTTTGGCTTGCAATGCTTTTATAGCATCGTCAAAACGCTCTTTATCGACACTGAAAATGAAAATACCCGTACTTGCCTCATAAAAACTGTATGTGTAGAGAATGTTAATACCAGCTTCTGAGAGCGCACTCACGGCTTTGTCAAAGCTTCCTACAACGTCTTCGATCTTGACACCAAAAACATCGGTAAAGCGCACACTAAAGCCTTCATCTTCTAAAATCGTTTTTGCTTTTTCAGGATTGTCCACGATGGTACGAACCAAACCAAAATCCGTTGAATCTGCAAGTAAAATAGACTTAATAGAGATGCCATTTTTGGAAAGAATATGTGTCAAAACAGAGAGTTCACCCGCCTTATTTTCTAAAAAGATCGTTAGTTGTTTAATGTTGCATTTCATTACAGACTCCTTTTATCGATGACGCGGACGGCTTTACCGACACTGCGTTCTATGGTTCTTGGCTCAACAAGTTTGATCTCTGCGTTAATGTAGAGGTTGTTGAGCAGTTCATGTTGGATTTTTTTCTTCAAGGCTTCAAGCTGTCCGATGCTATCTAACGGCATATCTTCGGTGACTTCTACCATGATCTCGAGTTTGTCGAGGTAGCCTTTTTTATCGGCGATGATTTGGTAGTTTAGGGTAATGCCTTCGATGTTGGAGAGCACATGTTCCACTTGCGATGGGAAAACATTGACGCCATTGACGATGAGCATGTCATCGACACGTCCCATAACGCTTTTCATACGCACATGGGTTCTCCCACATTTGCACGGCGTTTGGTCAAGAGAGGTGATGTCACCTGTTCGGTAGCGAATGATAGGAAAGGCTTGTTTGGTAAGGCTGGTGATGACCAACTCACCTTTTTCGCCATATGGCAACACTGCACCCGTTGCGGGGTCGATGATTTCAGGGTAGAAATGATCTTCAAAAATGTGCAAGTCTTTGCTTTCAAAGCAGTTAGAAGAAACTCCCGGTCCGATGATCTCGGAAAGCCCGTAAATCTCACAGTAGTGAATGCCCCAAACACGGGCTACTTCTTCTTTGAGTCCAAGACTGGTGGGTTCTGCTCCAAAAATGCCGCATTTGAGTTTAAAATCTTTAGCGATGTCGTAGCCCTCAGCGACCGCCGCTTCTGCCATATGAAGTGCAAAGGAAGGCGTTGATGTCAATACCGTTGCTTCAAAGTCTTTCATCAACATAAGTTGACGAGACGTAAAACCACCTGAACTTGGTACAACCGTAGCACCCACAGTTTCAGCACCATAGTGAAGCCCAAGACCGCCTGTAAAAAGACCGTAACCATAGGCATTATGAGAGGTGTCTTCGCTTGTGACACCTGCCATCGTGAACACACGAGCCATGACTTCATTCCATGTGTCAAGATCCGCCTTCGTGTAGCCCACAACGGTGGGCTTTCCTGTGGTTCCGCTACTGCTATGGATACGCACAACCGCGTCTTTTTTTACGGCAAAAAGCCCAAAAGGGTAGTTGTCGCGCAAATCTTGTTTTTTAGTAAAGGGCAATTTTACGATGTCGTCGATGGAGGTTATATCGGCAGGGGTAATGCCAAGTTCTTGAAATTTTCGTTGGTAAAAAGGCACGTTCTCATAGACACGAGCGACGGTGTCTTTAAGTCTTTGGCTTTGAAGTTCTGTGAGTTTATGTCGAGGCAGTGTCTCTTCTTTAGACCAGATCATTTTCCCGCCTTTGCGTCATTCATACCTTGATGAAGTACCGCTATATTTTTTTCGGCGACTTTAGCATTCATTTGGGTAATCGCCTCTTCAATATCTTTACATGTAAAAGGAAAATGAGGGTCAAGGATGAGTGTTGCACCCAACATATAGACATTCAGTGCATCAATAGGAAACTCTTTAGCTTTGGCTTTTGTAAATGCATCAATGCTGTGTGTTTCAAAGTCAACCTTAGGGAAGCTCTTGGGTGCATTAACGACAATAGTGCCTTTTTTAGGGCTTAGGTACTGAATGTTACGAAGCGCTTCATTGCCTTCAAGTGCGATGAGAAGATCGGCTTGCCCTTCATCAATCGCAGGAGCGAAAAAATCACCGATTTTGACATAGCACGAAACAGAACCGCCACGTTGGCTCATACCGTGATTTTCAGTGCCTAAACACTTGAAGTGTTTAATGGCAGAAGCAATACTTAAAACTTTGACCAAAAAGACTGCGCCTTGTCCGCCAATGCCTGCGATTACGATTTGATACTTCATCTTACTTCTCCTCTTTTTTGACAAAGGCGTCTGTTGGGCAAACGACATCAAGACATGCGCTACAGCCTGCGCATAAGAATGGGTCGATTTCCATTTTACCTGCATCGTTGTAGTGCATTGGAGGGCATTTGTAGTTGGTAATACACGAATCACACGCGACACATTTGTCTTCATCCACTTCAATCAAAGCGTTACCCAAACGACCAGCGGCGTTTTCTTTATCTAAGACACAAAATTCGCGTACCACAGCTACAACAGGTGCCGTTGCATTCTTGTATGCTTCTTGAAGGGATTTTATAAACCCAACGGTTTTGTTAAGGTCTTGTTCATAGATGTATTCATGGCACGCTATGCCACACCCTTCGACAATGCGTTTGATGTCGATTTGATGAGGGTTGGTACGTTCAGGTGTGGTTTGACGACCTGTCATTGCGGTAGTTGAGTTATCTAAGATGACTAAAACAAACGTATGATTTTGGTAGATGGCGTTAATGAGCGGCGCGACACCTGAGTGCATAAACGTACTATCGCCGATGGTCGCGATGACGGTTTTATCTGGATCGGAGATGCTAAAACCACTTGCCATAGAGACACTGGCTCCCATACATAAAATGGTGTCAATCGCCCCTTGGTTAAGACCAAGTGTGTAACAGCCAATGTCAGAAGTATAGATGGCTTTTTTCTTTTTAAAGACCTTGGTAATAGCATAGTGAACATCACGGTGAGGACAACCAGGGCACATATTGGGTGGGCGTTTGGGAAGTTCTTCGGCGTATTTTTCACTTTTGTACGCATGACTTGGCGCTATAACACCAGCATTGGCAAAAGCAGTTACAACTTTATCTTTTGAAAATTCATCGATTTGATGCACATGTTTGGTCAGTTTCCCATACAGTTTTGGTGAGCTTAATTGCTCTTCAATACAAGGAAAACTCTCTTCAAAAACAATGACTTTATCGTACTTTACAAAGAGTTCTTCGAGCTTTTCTTTTGGAAGTGGGTAGGGCATATCCAGTTTTAAAACATCGGCTTTTATGTCTAACTCGCTGATAGCTTCTCTGACATAACCATCACCCGTTCCACTGGTAAGGCAGAGAACATTTTCCCCTTTAAGGGCGTGGGTTTTGGGCTTAATGAGATGATCCCAGTTCCACATTTTAATGGCTTCTAGGCGTTCTATTTGTTCCAAGCCTTGTCTAAATCTTCCAGCAGGTGGAACAGCGCCCCAACGAGGGATGTTTCGTTCAAAATCACCCTTTGATGCTTCAACATACAAACCATCATCGACCTCACAAATCTCTCTTGCATGGCTGACACGCATAACAGGGCGAAGCATGACAATGGATTCAAATTGATGGGAGAGTTCAATGCCTAGTTTGACCATATCGTACGCTTCTTGAGGCGTACTTGGGTCAAGTACAGGAATGCGTGCAAATTTGGCAAAACTGCGGCTGTCTTGTTCTGTTTGCGAAGAGTAAAACCCTGGATCATCACAGGAGATGAGCAGCATAGCACCTTTAAGACCGATGTAAGAAGCGCTCATCAACGCATCGCTTGCAACATTAAGCCCTACTTGTTTCATGGTAGCACAGGTGCGTTTACCCGAAATAGCGCCTGCATAGGCTACTTCAAAACCTACTTTTTCATTGGTTGCCCATTGTGCGTAGGTTGCACGTTGAAATTTAGCGCTGTATTTTTGGAAATTTCCCAAAATTTCACTTGAAGGTGTCCCTGGGTAACCTGAAACCATATCGACCCCTGCGTGAATCAACCCAAGGGCGATGGCATCATTTCCCATCAAAATCTGTTTCATATCGTTGTGCTCCATTGCTGATAAATAGTGTAAAAGGCAAAGGCGTATGAAAAGCTCTGTAAGAACTCTTAATGGTTTAAAGGGTATTGAAACTTACTTTATAAAATACTTATCTAAGCATTCGAGTCAAAAATGTTACATCTAAAGTGAGCAATTTTGAAACTTTATTAATTTTTATAATGAATTAAGAATAAAACTAAAGTTTCGTTAAAGCAATTTATATTACTTTTAAGGAACTTTTAAAAGGAAGGAAGTTGTATGGGAACATTTGATCTAGGTGTTGGCTCAGCGTTTTGGCTAATGAATGCAAGTGCTCTTTTGTGCGTTATTTACGGGGCTCTTTACTGGAATAAGGACAAAGAAGAGAAAGTACTCAACACGAAATCTTGGGATAGAGATGAAGCTAGAATCAATGAGGATTTATAATGAATCTCATTGAAAACATCGTCATTATTATCTATTTAGCGGTGCTTGCTTATTTGGGTTATGTGGGTTATAAACAGACAAAAAGTTCTGCGGATTACTTAATTGCAGGTGGCGATACCCATCCCTTTGTCATGGCGCTGAGTTATGGTGCTACTTTTATATCCACAGCGGCGATCGTTGGGTTCGGAGGTGTCGCTGCATGGCTGGGTAATTCGCTTCTTTGGCTTACGTTTTGTAACATCTTTATTGGCGTGTTTATTGCCTTTGTCTTTTTGGGAAATCCTACCCGTAAAATGGGCATTCGCCTCAATGCACACACCTTTCCTGAATTATTAGGACGACGTTTTAATTCTAAGTTTATTCAGGTATTTGGTGGTATTCTCATCACTATTTTCATGCCTTTATACACTTCTGCTGTTTTAATTGGTGGAACGGAGTTTTTAGTAGCGTACTTTAAAGTGGACTATCATCTTGCTCTTTTAGTGATGTCTGTCATCGTAACAGGCTACGTTCTTGCCGGCGGACTCAAAGGCGTTATGCTCACCGATGCCCTTCAAGGTGTCATTATGTTTTTTGCTATGATCATTCTTTTAGTCATGGTTTTTGATGCTGTGGGTGGAATGGATGCAGGACTTTCTAAATTAGAGATGGTTTGGGATAAAACAGTTGCACCACTAGCCAGTGTGAATATAAAAGATTTGGTAGCGGGCAGTCCAGATTTTTTAATGAAGCTTTCAATGAACTGGGGTTTCCAAGGATGGAATAAAATGCCAGTTTTTCTCTCCGAAGGATGGCTTTTCATCATCACAACCATTGCTATGGGGGTTGGTGTAGGCGTTTTGGCTCAACCACAACTCGTTGTACGTTTTATGACGGTTAAAAGTAAAAATGAACTAAACCGAGCTGTTTTGATCGGGGGTATTTTTATCATTGCGATGACAGGCATTATTTACCTTGTTGGTTCCGTAACGAATGTGTGGTACTTTGAATTTGATGGAGGCAAAAATGCCCTTCAAAGCACGGGTGGCATCGGTAAGGTTATTCCTCATTTTATCAATGCAGCGATGCCAAAATGGTTTGCATTTATCTTTTTATTTGCTCTTATTTCGGCTGCGATGAGTACGCTTTCAAGTCAATTTCATGCGATGGGTACAGCCATAGGTCGTGATGTTTTTGAGCAACTTGCAGGAAAGCACAACCCCAATTCACTGCTGATTACCCGTGTGGGTATTATCGTGATGATTATTATCTCCGTCTCTTTAGCGTATGTGTTTGATCAGCAACCTGCCATCATTGCACGCAGTACGGCTATCTTTTTTGCACTCTGCGCAAGCATCTTTTTACCAACTTATTTTGGTGGACTTTTTTGGAAGCGTATGACCAAAAAAGGGGCCATTGCTTCTATGTTTGTAGGAACTATCGTAACGACATTTTGGTTACTGTTTGTTCACTTTCAAGAAGCAAAAGAGTTAGGCATTTGTAAAATAATTTTTGGAGTAGATATTCTTTTAAGTGGCAAAATTACATTTGTGGACGCTATGATAGTAGCCTTGCCACTATCGGCTTTAACAGCAGTTGTTGTTTCGCTCATGACAAAGCCAGAGAGTTCCGCATTAATTAAAAAGTGTTTTGAGGATTAGACATCTTGCAAAACTCAAGTTGCAAGCTCTTAAAGCACCAAAGTTGCGTGGGCTTTATGCCGAATAAAACTCAGTGTTAACGTAGTGTTTGAAGCTTTGCTTTAAATGCGTGTTAAGAGTTTATAGTAGAGGATGAGGGTAGAAATTACCCTCTGTATTCTTGATATGGTTCTGAAGATGTATCAATAAAAAGACGTGTTTTTTTCATTTTTTGCATAGCTTCAAAAGTGTTTGCTTTTTCTTTTTCCATAATAGTTAAGGCTTCTTGAATCAATGCACATGCTGTTTGTGTCTCTTCAATGGTTTCAAATTGAGGCACACTTTCAATCAGTTCGCCTATAGCTTCATAATTCTCTTCTACAATAGCTATAGTAAAGGATTTAATCCACGACATACTCTGTCTCGTCTTTCCATGCTTGCAATAACTCTCGTGCAACACTAATTACTTCATCAAGTTTAGTCGTATCATTGTACATATTTGCTTCAGCAAGAAGTTTCACTTGATGAATGTAAAGCCCGCTCAAATAATGAGCTATTTGTCCTCCATCATAGTTTAAGGAGTTAATCAGTTCTGTAAAAATAGCCGATGTACGGTTGATCCAGTAAGTGCGTTTTTCGATATTTTTATCTTCGATAGCTTTTTTAGCTTGTGAAGCAAAGCGCAAAATACCTTCGTATAGCATTCTTATCAACTTTTCAGAAGATTCAATGGAAGCGTTGTTTTGTGAATAAGTTGAGTATGCTAAATTTGAATACATTTTAAAATCCTTTTTTAATTACTTTGAAGTAGTAGATTGTTTGATAATCGTAGAAAGCGAACTGAATTGATTATTTAGTTTACTGATAATACTGTCATAAGCCGCAAATTTTGTTGCCATAGCCTCATATTTTACGTCAAGTCTTGTAACCGCGGTTGCTCTTGATTTTGTTAATGTTGTTTTTTCCGTTGCTAAGCTTTTGTTATATTGGGTTAGTGTTCCATTGGTTGTATTAACATAGCCGTTAAGCATTGTATTGAATGTTGTGAAAATACCATCTTTTGTTTTTGGCGAAGAATATGTATTGTTTTTTTGAAGACCCATAGTGGCTAGAGCAGTGCTGTCTCCAGTGATGAGAATGTCAGCACCAGCAGCGCCTTTGAGAACAATATTATTGTTCGTTCCAATACTTGCATCAACACCCGTGATTCCAGCATTATTAATAGCCGTTTTGATGGCTGCTAAATTATCTGCAATTGTTGATGTTGAAGGCGTGGTGAAAGTAATAGCTTTTCCATTGATAGAAAATGTGTCTGCTCCAATACTTAAACCGCCTGATGGGACAGATGATCCTTCATACGAAGTTGTACTATACGTTGTTGATCCTAAAAAATAGTCTTTGACATCTGCTGGATCTGCTGCAACTTTGGCGTTAAATGTTGCTGCATTAAACTCAAGTTTACCCTCAGTAGTCATGCTAATGCCATAGTCACTTAGTCCTCTTCCTTCACTATCAACGCCTAAAACTTGTTTACGAATATTAGTGCTTAAAGTGTTGATTTGGGTAACGCCTTGAAACGTACCTGCTGTTTTTGTTGATGTATCAAAAGCTGTTGCAGTTTTTAGTTTTGCCATAAGATCATTGTATGAAGTTACCAGTGATTTAAGATTGGTTGTAATGTTTGTCCAATCTTGTGTAATTGCAACCGTTGTATTGGTAGATGAATCTTGTGCTTTATTTAATGTAATGCTTGTACCTACGATAAGATCATCAAATGTGTTAGAGCTACGCGCTACCGTTACGCCATTGTAAACAACAGAAGCATCGGTTGCAGTTTTGAGATGATTGGCACTTAAGTCTAATCCTAAATCTGTAAGGGCTGTTCCTGTGGACGATAATGTTATAGCGTTATCAGCTCCCGTTGAATTTGACTTAATGACAAGTTTATAAGGGTTAGTTCCTCCAACATTAAGAATAGAAGCAGTGATTTTTCCATTTGCTTTATCATTGATCATATTTTTAAGATCGGTGAGTGTTGTTGTTGCTGTTACATCAATGGCGTAAGTATTTGTTCCAAGTTTGAGACTTAGAGTATCGCTATTAGATGTAAATGTACTGGTCTGACTTGCCAAACTGTTTGATTGATAAATGTCTTGACTTGCTAAAGTATTGACATGCATTGTAAAATTATCTACAGTTGTTCCAGATTTTGTAGTAACAGAAATAGCATCATTTGAAACGGTAGTTGTTCTTTGAAGATAGTTATTCTCTTGTGATAATGCATTGGTTGATGACTTTAAGGTATTTGTTAATGATGTAAGAGACGTCAAATCCGTTTGCTTAGTCGTATTGGCTGTCACTTTGTTATCAATAGGTGTAAGTATTGCTTTTTCATCAACTGCTCTTAATTTATCTATGGTATCGTATGAAAGGGTACCACTGCTACCAAGACCAAGAGAACTTAAGCTTGATGTTGCCATCGTCTATCCTTTTTTATCAAAAATTATTCCTACGATTTCTTTCATTTTAGCGGAAAGGCTCATTGCTTCTTCTGTAGGAAATTTACGAATGACTTTACCCGTACTTTTTTCTATAACATTGATAAACATTTGATTAATCTTATCATTGTATCCAAATGTTATATTGGTATCGAGTAAATCCATTTGCTTATTAAGCTCTTTTACCGTTTCGCTTAATGCCTTTGTATTGTTATTATTGTCGTCTTCTTTTGTTGATTGCTGATTCACTTTAGATGTATCTGCTGTTTGTTCAACTTGTCTGACTGGAACCTGATTTGCTACTTTCGGAGTCGTTGCTGTTTCGACTTGTTTGCTGGTTGCGCTAAAGATGTCCATAATTGCCCTCCTTGACGTTTTATAATTTTCCTACTGACTAGATCGACACATCTTTTTTTTTATTTAATTATGAGCAATATATGTTTAACATTAAATATATCGTTTCGTAAAATTAAAGCACTTACAAAAAGTCTATTAAGATTTAGTGTGTTACTATTTCAGGTACATAACAAGAGGAATATCATGAAAGTAGCTTTAGTTTGTCAATCATTACTGTTGAGTCGCGCACTTAAAAGTTTTTTAGGAGACGTTGTTGTTCCCTATAAACAGTGTGATTTTGTCATCAGTGATAAAAAAATTGAGCTTGATAAACCTATTTTCTATATCTCTTCTACCGAAGGCAATTTAATCATTCCTTTTTCAAAATCTTCGCTCTTTATAGAACTTGACAAATTTTTCCAACATCTTTTGCTTCTTCAAGGCAATGTGGATGACATGATGCCTCACGCTAAGAACACCCATGCGCTTGAAGAGAAAATTACGGCATTAACTGAAAAATTTAGAACAGATCTTATCCAAACCATTCGAGGTTATTATGGCAATTAAACCTTTGATGGCAACGATTAGTGCAGGTAAATATAAAGGAAAGAAGATAGCCCTTCCTTCACTTGAAAGTACACGAAGTACAAAAGCTATTCTAAAAGGCTCTTTGTTTGATACCGTGCAATATGATATTGTGGATGAAGTATTTGTTGAAGTATTTGGCGGTAGTGGTTCTATGGGACTCGAAGCACTCAGCCGAGGAGCGAAGCATGCTTATTTTATTGAAAAAGACAAAGCGGCATTTAGCACCCTCAAAAGTAATTGTAAATTAATTGATGAAGCCCATACCACACCACTTTATGGCGATAGTTTTACCATTTTCCCAACATTATTACCAACACTTAAAAGTAAAGCCTATTTTTATTTCGATCCTCCTTTTTCAATTCGTGAAGGAATGGAAGATATTTATTTAAAAGTGATGGAGCTTATTGCCTCTATACCCCAAGAGAAGGCACATTTGATTATTGTTGAGCACATGAGTACGCTTAGCCTTCCTGTGAGCATTGGTTCATATGCATTACAAAAAACTAAAAAATTTGGAAATAGCTCTTTAAGCTATTACAACATATAGCTATGGAAAACACTACTTTTATTAGCGATATATCTCATAAAGCATTTCCTCTTTCTGAACGGATTTCTGCTACGACTATCAGGCATTCTATTTTAGGATCTATTCAAAATCAGTATCCTAATTTTGGGGAAGAGAGTTACCTTGCTATTACAGAACTGAATACGTTTCGTGAAAAATATATTGCTGATTATTTGGCAAAAGAGTTAGGTGAACTTTCTGATCTAGAACAACGCGTTTTAGCTTCCTTTCAAAATAATTCCACACTGACAGATAAAGTCGAAAATGATGATAATGCAACACTGAGTTTTGGTCAAAAAGTAGCGGATAAAGTTGCAAGTTTTGGTGGTAGTTGGACATTTATTATCTCTTTTTGTTCATTTCTTGTGATTTGGATTGTCATTAATATTTTCTGGTTTAAAAATCAAGGGTTTGATCCTTATCCTTATATCCTGCTCAATTTGATTTTATCATGTATCGCAGCATTACAAGCTCCTGTGATTATGATGAGTCAAAACAGACAAGAAGAAAAAGACAGAATTCGAGCTAAAAATGACTATATGATCAATCTTAAATCTGAACTTGAAATTCGGATGCTCCATGAAAAAATAGACCATCTCATTATGCATCAGCAAGAAGAACTCCTTGAAATTCAAAAAGTTCAAATCGATATGATGCAGGATATTTTACAACGCGTTAACCAGAAAGAATTATTGGAACATTAATTGCTTTAAAGTTGGCATGAATGTCAAATTTAAAGGAAACTGATGAAGATCCTCAAACTATCTTTTGTATTAATTTCAACACTCAGTACACTTTATGCCCAACGATTAGGTGATATTGCCAATGTTATCGGTGTCCGTGACAACCAATTAATTGGATACGGTCTTGTTGTTGGTCTTAACGGTACGGGCGATGGCTCATCATCAGAATTTACAAAAAGTTCTCTCTCTAACTTGTTACAGACTGTTAATGTTAAAATTGATCCTGCTGCTATTAAATCGAAAAATATCGCTGCTGTTATGGTTACTGCGAAACTTCCACCGTTTGCAAGACAAGGCGATAAGCTTGATGTTTCTGTCTCATCTATTGGTGATGCAAAGTCATTGCAAGGTGGAAATCTCCTCCTTACGGCACTTAAAGGTGTTGATGGAAAAATCTACTCTTTAGCACAAGGCTCACTTACGATTGGTGGTATGAATGGCGGTAAAGAAAAAGGTCAACTCAACCATCCTTCTTCTGCCAATATTTTTGGTGGAGCTTTGGTCGAGCGTGAAATCGAAAACGATCTCCATGAACAAGAATTTGTCAACCTTTCATTGAAAGAAGCAAATTTCAATACCGCAGTTTCAGTGCAAAATGAACTTAATAAAAAATTTGGCAAGAAAATTGCAGTCGCAACAGATTCAAGAACTATTCGCTTAATGCGTCCAGCCAACCTAACGACTACTGAGTTTTTAGCAAAAACATTGGATTCTGATGTGTTGTATGAAAGAGAAAACAAAATTGTGATAGATGAACGAACTGGTACTATTGTTTCGGGTGTTAACATTAGGGTTGATCCTATTGTTGTGACACATGGTGATATAACGATTAAAATTGAAGCCAGTAACACCCCATTGGATGATAAGAGTGTTGATATTGGTGGTGATGTGCAAATCGCAAGTACAGAAAATCGCATTAAAATTAAAGAAGAGAGCATGACGGTTGCAAATATTGCACGGGCATTGTCAAAACTGGGTGCTAAACCAAAAGATATTATCTCAATCTTGGAAAACATCAAACGTTCAGGTGCGATTACTGCACAATTGGAGATCATCTAATGCAAACAGCCGATAACAGCATCGCTCTTTTAAATGCAAATTATAACGGATCTATGGGCAAAATTGATATGCAAAGTAAAAGTGATGCAGCGCTCAAAGAGCAGACCGATAAATTTGAAGCTTATTTTGTAAAGCAAATTCTTGATATCGCAATGAATACGGAAGATAATGGCGAAAATAGTCTCTTTCCAAAAGATGCAGGTGATAAAATTTATAAATCTATGTATAACGACACAATGAGTACAGCTTTAAGTGGAAATTTAGGGCTGAGTGAAATGTTATTTAGTTATTTGAAAGAAGGGCGTTAAAGTTTTATCATTTTTGACGATATGGTTGTAGACAACTACAATCTAGAATAAAGGGTTTAAAATGATTTCAAAAGTTCAAACGTCCAATGTGGCGTATTTACAACAGAGTGCTCCCAAAGATGATTCATCTAAAGGTGTCTCCAAAACAGAAAAAAGCGAAGGGATAGATAAAGTCTCCGCACTCAAAGCTGGAATCGAAAATGGAACGTACAAAGTCGATCTAGCAAAAACTGCACAAGCAGTCGCGGAAGAGTTGATCTAAATCCTTACACATGTAAAAGGATGATAAGATGTTGACGCACTACTTACACAATGCTATTAAAGATATAGAAAATCTCATTGAACAGACACAAAAAGATATAGCGGATATTAAAGTCGCAAAACACAGTGAGGTTTTTGAGAGAGCAAAAATTAAAAACGATTTGATTCAATCATTTGAAAACAAAAAGTCTCTTTTAGATAATGAACTGATGAAGATGCTCAAAGAGAGTGGTCAAACTTCATTGGAAACGTTGTTAAGTGTTGAACAAAAAGAGCTTTTAGCGCAAATGAAAATAAAACTCTCGGAACTTAAAACCTATAACAGTCAATATGCTAAGTACGTCATTACCATCAGTCAATTTTACAATGTATTGCTTGACAGCATCTTTCCAAGAGATATGGAAGGCTATAAAGTTGCAAACCATACGCCGGCTTCTTTATTAAAAGTTAGGGCTTAGTTATGAGTAACTTATTTGGAATTTTCAATACAGGTAGATCAGGACTTAATGCTGCACAAGTAGCAGTAGCCACTACCAGTCAAAATATTTCCAATGCAGGCAATCAATTTTATACACGTCAACGTGTTCAATTTACAGCAAGTGATGCTATCGCCTCTAGTGGAATTAGCATTGGCACTGGTGTTACGGTAACATCTATCGTTCGCATTCACGATGAATTTGTTTTTACAAAACTTAGAAATGCATCATCCAACCTTTCCTATGATACATACTCTTCGCAGTCACTTCAAGAAGTAGCAAAGAATTTCCCAGACTTAGCGGATGCTGGTATTTCCAAAGATTTAACCAATTATTTTACGCAGTGGAATAATCTTGCTTCTAATGCAACTGCTGGTTCTCAAAAGATTTCTTTAACACAAGCGGCTACAACATTAACTGGTGATATTCAATCGACAAGAGACTCAATTCGAGGTATTCAAGACTCTATAAATACACAGCTCAAATCATCTCTTGATGAGATCAATAGTTTGGGAGAAAGAATTGCCAAGATCAATGGGCAAATCTCCAATATTGAATCTGATAAAGTTACTAATGCCAATGACCTTCGTGACAAGCGCGATGAACTTGAACTTACTTTATCTAAAATGCTTAATATTTCTGTCTCAAAAGGTGCGATTAGCACAAACAATACGGTTGATGCTAATATGACAGATACAGGTACTCAGTATTATCTCAATATTTCAGGTGCTGCTTTTGTGGATGGATCAACGTTTCATCCTTTAGTCATTGATAATACTTCTAATGCAAGCAGTTACTATTCTATCTATTCTGAAATACAAGATGGTACACGCTACAACCTTACTGAGCAGTTATCAGGTGGTAAGATTGGAGCGATGCTGGATCTTCGTGGTCGTGTTGTCTCCGCTGGTGTCAATGGGGGTTATCCTCAAGATGGAAGTATTCAAGATTATGTCAATAAACTGGATAGTCTTGCTCAAACCGTGATAACTGAGACAAATAATCTTTACGCAAGAAGTGCTCAAAAAAGTATGCAATCGCCTATTTTAGATCTTAAAAGCACTACGTCATTGCAAAATGCTTATAATAATATTAACAATGGTTCTTTTGATATGATCGTTTATGATAGTGCCGGTAAAGAAGTTGCGCGTAAAACCATTAATATTGATAATTCGACCAGCATGGGCGATGATACTTTTTCTAACAGTATCTTGACTCAAATGAATACAAGTACTGATGATAACAAGGATAATAATTCACTCAATGACGTGGATGACTATTTTAAAGCGACATTTATGGACAATGGTGCATTTTCACTTTCACCCATTTCCAACAATAGTGGTTATACAATAGCCCTTCAAGACAATGGATCTAATTTCCCTGGAGCTATTGGGGTAAGTCAGTTTTTTACTGGAACGGATGGGTCAAATATTGATGTAAATGCAGAATATAAGAAAAATCCTCTGGCAATGCAAGCGTATGGTGCACCTATTGTGGGTAACCATGATGTTGCAAACGCTATGGTGCAGTTACAATACAATTCATTAAATTTTTATGCCAAAGACGGAAGTGCAACAAAAGAGACTATTGCTGGTTATTACAGTGCTTTGACAACCAAAGTTGCAACAGATGCTTCCGCTTCATCAACAAGTTATGATACCAATGATGCACTTTATAATACGATAAATACCCAATTCCAATCTGTCAGTGGTGTCAATAAAGATGAAGAGTTAGCCAGCTTGATTCAATATCAAAAATCTTACAGTGCGGCTGCCAAAATCATTACGACTATAGATCAAATGTTAGACACTCTTTTAGGCATTAAACAATAGTGAAACGATTTCCTTATATGAGTACCTTTGTTTTGGTACTCATCTTCTTTTTTTGTTTTCTTTTACCTTCCTTTTACACAGGTTCAGCTTATGACCTTAATCCTACAGCTATTTTATTACCACCAAGTTTTGAATATCTCTTAGGTACCGATAGACTAGGGCGTGATCTTTTTACGCGTTTAATGGTCGGCGGTCAAGTTTCATTGATGATTGGTATGTTAAGTGCCTTGATTTCAAGCTTGGTGGGGTTGATGATTGGCATTAGTGCTGGATTTTTTCAAAAAGGTGTTGATAAATTCATCATAGTACTTATTGACCTTTTTCTAACGTTTCCCACATTTTTCCTTTTATTGGCACTTATCAGTTACATGAATGCTTCTGTTTGGGTGCTTATATTTATTATTTCCATCACAGGATGGATGGGAATGGCTAGAATGATTCGCTCTGAGAGCTTCGCGATTTCAAATGCTCCTTTTATTAAAATTCTAAAGCTCTCTAATGTCAATACATTCAAAATTATTTTTAAATATTTTGCTCCTTTATTAGCCCCTATCTTTTTTATCAGTTTTACATTTGGTGTCAGTGGTGCTATTTTAGCTGAGAGTGGGTTGAGCTTTTTAGGTATTGGTATCACACCTCCACAAATGAGTTGGGGTGTTATTATTAGTGAAGGGAAAGAAGTGATTGATATTGCATGGTGGCTGAGCTTTTTTCCGGGCTTTCTTATTTTTTTAGTCACTCTTTCATTGATTAATCTCTCTGATTATCTACAATCTAAGAGCAATGAAAAAGATGTTTTAAATGACGTTTGAAGCTGTAAAAAAACTTTTAAAAGAAGAAGCGCTTAAACGTAATCATCATGAAGAGCTCTCCCAAGATCGCCCTGATCCTTTGATGATTGCATCAAGGTATAAAGACGAGTTTAGTTCCCTCATCTGCGCACTTTTTGCATATGGAAATGTTTCTGCCATTATTCAATTTTTGGAAAGCTTAGATTTCTCATTGTTAGATGCTGATGAAAAAACTATTGAGCAGACATTGTCGCATCATTACTATCGGTTTCAAAATGCCAAAGATATCCAAGCCCTTTTTATAACACTCGCTCGCCTCAAAAAAAACAGAAGTTCATTGGAGTCTATTTTTCTTCCAGCCTATCAAAAAGAATCTAACGTCATGGATGGTTTACGCGCATTGATCGCAATGTTGTACGATATTAATCCGTATCGTTCACGTGGTTATCAGTTTTTGTTGGGTACAATTCCTCCTACAAACCCACACTCTCCTTATAAACGATGGCATATGTATCTAAGATGGATGGTTCGAAATGATCATCTTGACCTTGGTCTTTGGCAAGGTGTTGATACCAAAGATTTGCTCGTTCCTCTTGATACCCATACTTTCGCTGTCGGGAAAAAATTGGGCTTGATTCAGCGAAAATCGTATGATTTTAAAGCTGTGTTAGAGTTGAGTCACACACTCCAAAAGATTGATCCAAGTGATCCTGTCAAATATGATTTTGCACTCTATCGCTTAGGACAAGAGAAAATTCTTTTTTAAGGTTCACAATGAATGTGAAGTATTGGCTCCCTAGGAGCTTTACGGTTTTGAGAGAAGGGTATGACCTTACTAAATTCTCAGCCGACATAGTAGCAGGATCTACCGTTGCGATTATCGCTTTACCTTTAGCTATGGCTTTTGCAATAGCCAGTGGTGTAAGTCCTGAAAAAGGGCTTTTTACAGCGGTTGTCGCAGGGCTCATTATCTCTCTCTTTGGTGGGAGTAGGTACCAGATTGGAGGTCCTACAGGGGCTTTTGTTGTGGTACTCTATGCGGTTATCTTAAAACATGGATACGATGGCTTAGTGATTGCCACCTTTTTAGCGGGTGTAATGCTCTTTTTTATGGGTGTTTTTAAGCTTGGTAATATTATTAAGTATATTCCTTATCCCGTGACGGTTGGTTTTACAACAGGTATAGCACTGATCATTTTCTCTTCGCAGATTAAGGATTTTTTTGGGCTTCCTATTGCAAAGATGCCAGCAGAATTCGTTGATCAATGGAAGCTTTACTCTACAGAATTTTTACATGTCAATTATTACGCAGTTGCAGTTGGCGTCATTAGTATTGTGCTTTTGATTAAGCTGCGTCATCGGTTTCCGCATATTCCGACACCTATTATTGTTATTATTCTCTCAGCATTAGCTGTCTACTTTTTTAAATTGCCTGTTGAGACGATTGGGTCAAAATTTGGAACACTTCCTTCTACTTTACCCTATCCAACGATTCCAGCTTTTTCTTTAGAAAAAGTGCGTGCAGTTTTTCCTGATGCCATGACGATTGCGCTTTTAGGTGCTATAGAATCATTGTTGTCATGCGTGGTTGCTGATGGTATGACGGGTGATCGCCATCATTCAAATAAAGAGCTAATGGCACAAGGTGCTGCCAATATAGCTTCAGTGCTTTTCGGTGGCATTGCCGCAACGGGAGCTATTGCACGAACAGCTACCAATATTAAAGCGGGGGCTTATAGTCCAATTTCAGGTGTTATTCACGCTTTAATGCTTCTTGTTTTTATGTTTTTATTTTCCAAGTTCATTGTGCTTATCCCTCTTGCAACATTGGCAGCCATTTTAATCGTCGTTGCATGGAACATGAGTGAATTTCACCATTTTAAAGCCATTGCTCTTAAATCTGAACGTTACGACACGGTTGTGCTTTTAATGACTTTTTTCCTTACGGTTTTGATTGATCTCAATACAGGCGTTCAAACAGGCATTATGTTAGCGGGACTTTTGTTTATTAAGCGCATGATTGATGTTACTGGCATTGTTGATACAAAAAATACAATCGTACTCCCTTTTGATAGTCAAGATGAGCCTTTAGAAGTTGATGATGCAAATGCCATTTCTAAAAAAATTGTCCCAAAAGATGTGGAAGTGTATGAAATTGATGGCCCGTTTTTCTTTGGTGTCGCGGATCGCCTTAAAAACGTGCTCAATGAGGTGAGTAATCCTCCACGCATTTTTATTTTGAGGATGCGTCATGTTCCTATGGTTGATGCAACAGGGCTTCATGCTTTGGAGGAATTTTTTGATTTGTGTAAAAGTAACGGAACGATTCTTGTACTCTCAGGCGTGAATGAGCACATTAAGCTTAAAATGCGACGCCTTGGCTTTGAGAAAAAAATAGGGATAGAAAACATTACTGACAATATTGACATGGCACTTTCTCGTGCCCATAAACTATTAATAAAGGAGTAACAGTGCCATATGTTAACATTAAGATCACCAAAGAGGGTGCAACGAAAGAGCAAAAAGCAGAGCTCATTGAAGGCGTTACAAACCTTTTAGTCAGTGTTCTTGGTAAAAATCCAGCCACGACCGTTGTCACGATTGACGAAGTGGATATGGATAATTGGGGTATAGGTGGGCAACAGGTCAGCGAACTTCGCAAAAAACCGAAGCCTTAATGAACTATTAAATGATTTATAGATACAATCACGCAAAATTAATTAACGAAGGAAATGTGTAATGGGCGAAATGTTTACATTTTTAGGTCTTATTAATCACACTCATGACTTCATCTTTGTATCCCATATTGTTTTAGTCGGTGTTATCAGTTTTGTCTTGGCAAAACTTGCAACAACTAAAATGCAACTGGTACCAAGTGGTGTTCAAAATGTCATGGAAGCGTATCTTGAGAGTGTCATCTCTATGGGTAAAGATGTCATTGGAGAAGAATTGGCGCGTAAATACCTACCACTTGTAGCAACACTTGGTTTGATGGTATTTATTGCAAACGTTATTGGTATTATCCCTGGTTTTGAAGCTCCTTCAAGTAACCTAAACATGACATTGGCGTTAGCGCTTATGGTATTTGTTTACTATAACTTTGAAGGTATCCGTGTCAACGGTGTTGTTCATTATTTTGCGCACTTTATGGGACCATTGAAAGTTTTGGCTCCTTTAATGTTCCCAATCGAGATCGTTTCACATCTTTCTCGTATCGTCTCTTTGTCTTTCCGACTTTTCGGTAACATCAAAGGTGATGATCTTTTCTTAGCGGTTGTTTTGATGCTAGCTCCTTGGGTAGCACCACTTCCTGCATATGCGCTTTTAACATTCTCTGCATTTTTGCAGACGTTTATTTTTATGATCTTAACATACGTTTATCTAGCAGGTGCTGTTTTAATTAGCGAAGAGCACTAAAAAGTACTCCTTTGTTGCAACACCAACAAACGCGTTTTGAAAAACTCCTCAGTTTATTGCAAGGAGCCTCATGGGCACTTGCAATAGCAGGTGGGGGTTATACTTTTCTCGCTTTACTTCCTTTTGGTTTTATCATCGCTTCCATCATTGCTCTTTTCTTCTTTTTAACAGGATGTTTTTTTGTCATAATCTTTGAAATGGCACAACTGCAACTGGATAAAATGGGAGAGCTTAAAAAACAGACGCAACTCTTAGAAAAACTCTCTCACGATGATCAAACACTATCTCATCACTGATCCTGTTTTTTATACTTCCAATCCAACAGAAGTTGTTCAAAAACTTTTACACGTAAAAGCCAAATATCAGCCTGATTATATCTGTTTACGCGATAAATTGACCTCTGATTATGCCTCTGTCGCTAAGGCCATTGTAAAGGCTAAAATTCAAGATGAAAAAACAAAACTCTATTTGCACACGGATTTTAAACTAGCCCATGAATTAGGCTGTGATGGTGTACATCTACCTAGTCATGCTTTTGATCAAATTGAGAAAGCTAAAGCATTGGGTTTAGAAGTCATTGTTAGTACGCATACGTTTAAAGAGGCAGATGAAGCTCAAAACAAAGGTGCTGATGCCATTACCTTTAGTCCTATTTTTGCAACGCCCAATAAGGGGCAACCGCTTGGTTTAGAGAAGTTAAAAGAAATAAATGATAGAATCCGCGTTAAATGTTTCGCGCTTGGTGGCATCATCAACATGGAGCAAGTGAAGGCTTGCGAAGAGGTTGGTGTGTATGGTTTTGCCTCAATTCGCTTTTTTATAGATTAATCCCAAAGGGTATTTATGCAATTTGAAGTTGTTATTGGACTTGAAGTTCATGCTCAGTTAAATACAAAAACCAAGATTTTTTGCAGTTGTCCAACCAGTTTTGGAGATGAACCAAATACCAATGTATGTGAGGTCTGTTTAGGCCTTCCTGGAGCACTTCCTGTTTTGAATAAAGAGGTTGTTAAAAAAGCGATTGCCCTTGGTACGGCTATCAATGCAACGATCAATCAAAAATCTATTTTTAACCGTAAAAACTACTTTTATCCTGACCTTCCAAAAGGCTATCAGATCAGTCAATTTGAGATACCTATTGTTGAAAATGGTGAGATTATTATTGATTTTGAAGATGGTACAAAAAAGCGTATTGGTGTAACACGTGCGCATCTTGAAGAAGATGCAGGTAAAAACATCCATCATGGTAATGTCTCTCATGTTGACTTAAACCGTGCAGGAACACCACTCCTTGAGATCGTGAGTGAACCGGATATGCGAAGTAGCGAAGAAGCTGTTTTATATCTAAAAAAACTTCATGCTATTTTACGATACCTTGATATTAGCGATGCCAATATGCAAGAGGGAAGCTTCCGTTGTGACGCGAACGTCTCTATTCGTCCAAAAGGTGATACGAAGCTTTATACTAGAGCAGAAATCAAGAACCTAAACTCGTTTAAATTTATTCAAAAAGCGATTGATTACGAAGTACAACGTCAAAGCGAAGCGTGGGAAGATGGCGTTTATGAAAGAGAAGTGGTTCAAGAAACCAGACTTTATGATACCGAAAAAAATGAAACAAGAAGTATGCGAGGTAAAGAGGACAGTGCGGAGTATCGTTACTTTCCAGATCCTGATTTATTGCCAGTTCTTATCCCTGATGATATGCTTGCAGAATGCATTAAAATTCCTGAACTTCCTGATGAAAAAAGAGATCGTTTGGTGAAAGAATATGGCATCAAAGAGTACGACGCAAACGTGATTACGTGCAGCGTTGAAATGGCACAATTTTATGAGACAATGATTAGCGAAGGTGCTGGTGCTAGAAATAGCATTACCTGGTTGACTATAGAATTACAAGCACGTTTAACCCATGGTGTGACCATTGTGACATCTCCTGTCGATGCCATTAAGCTTGCAATGCTTGTTAAACGCATCGAAGATGGTACGATCAGTGGAAAAGCTGCTAAAGAGGTGCTTGATTATTTGATGGAAAACAGTGCAAACGTTGATGATGCGATTGAAAAATTAGGTCTTAAACAAGTCAGTGATGATGGTGCTATTTTAACGATTATTGATGCAATTATCGCAGCGAATATGGATAAAGTAGCTGAGTATAGAGGCGGTAAAGATAAACTTTTAGCTTTCTTTGTTGGTCAAACAATGAAAGAGAGTAAAGGGACAGCAAATCCTGTAAAAGTGAATGAACTTTTAAAATCTAGACTTGATGTTTAAGTAGGTTAGGCGTGAGTATAGCAGTTATTGGAGCAGGTAAATGGGGGCAAGCACTTCAGTTTGCGCTCTCTCACAATTTTATATGTAAGATTACATCACGCCAACCTAAAGTTATTGAAAATTTTGTGGGTCTTGAAGAGGCTTTATCTTCTGAGTATCTTATCTTTGCACTTCCTGCTCAAGTAGTGCGTGGTTGGCTGGAAGAGCATTTTAGCTTTACGGGGCAAAAAATTTTAGTGGCAGCAAAAGGTATAGAGCAGGGAAGTGGTCAATTTCTCAATGAAATTTTTGCTAAGCATGTTCCCGAAGATCATCTGAGCTTTTTATCGGGTCCTTCGTTTGCAAGTGAGGTCATGCAAGGTCTCCCAACTGCCGTGGTTATTAATTCTACCAACGAAACGCTTTCCAAAGAATTTGCTTCATTTTTCCCTTCCTTTATTAAAACGTATACTTCAAAAGATGTTATTGGCGCAGAGGTATGTGGCGCATACAAAAATGTTCTTGCTATTGCCAGTGGTATTTGTGATGGATTGAAACTGGGTAATAATGCACGTGCTAGTTTGATTGCACGAGGTCTTGTGGAGATGCGTCGTTTTGGGAAATTCTTTGGAGCACAGGATGAAACATTTTTAGGTTTAAGTGGAGCAGGAGATCTCTTTTTAACAGCTTCTAGCACGCTTTCTCGTAATTATCGTGTTGGTCTTTTTTTGGCTGAGGGCAAAAAGCTTGATGACATTTTGGTTTCATTAGGCGAAGTTGCTGAGGGCGTTTTTACCTCAGAAGCCATTTTTGAGCTTTCTGCAAAGTATAGTATTTATACACCCATTGCCCATGAAATAGCGCTTATCTTAAAAGGCAAAGAGCCACGGATGAGTGTGAAAGATTTGTTGGCTGATTGATGATACGCAAGCTTTTTTTCTCCTGCTTATTTTTCTCCTCGCTAATGCACGCTAAAACACCGCCTTTGGAAGACATGATTGCCCAAATGATTATGATTGGGTTTGATGGTACCAAAGAGGGTGATAAATGGGTTGATCAGATCGCAAAAGACATTAAGCGTGAAAAAATTGGTGGCGTTTTTATTAATGAAAAAAATATCCAAAATCCAGCACAACTGAAAAAGCTTAATGAGTATCTCAAAGCACAAGCGCCAAAAGAACTTCCTCTCATTGTTGCCGCAGAGCATGAAGGTGGCACTAAAAGTCTTTTTGAAGCCAAAAAAGGCTTTAACGAAGTTCCTTCCGCGTATGAACTTTTTAAGAATAAAGATATAGCTGAAACGGAAGAACTCTACCAAAAACTAAGTCATGACCTTGCTAAAAGTGGTATTAATGTCAATTTTGCACCTGTTTTAGACCTTCAGCCCAAAAAAGATGTTTATGAGAGTTCAAAATTGCAACGCAGTTACTCCAGTTATGAAGAAATTGTAACCACCTATGCCATGTTATTTATCAATGCGCTTCATGCTGAAGGTGTTATGCCCGTTGTGAAATATTTTCCAACAGCAGGCGCTAATTTATGGAATAACTTTTCCAGTGAAGAAGATGTAACCAATACATGGCGTTTTGAGCAATTAAAGCCTTATTATGATCTGATTGCTTTTGGTAAAATGGATGCTGTAGTCATTTCGCATGTTGTGCATAAAGAGATTGATCCTAAAAATCCACTCCTATTTTCAAAACTGGTTATTCAAGGGTTACTTCGAGATAAAATGCACTTTGAAGGTGTTGTTTTTGCTGATAATTTACGCACAAACTCTATAGCCAGCAGTATGGATTTTAAACAAAGGGTCATTCGTAGTATTGATGCGGGGGCTGATATTTTAGTCTTTACAAACTATTTTGCTGACAATGCGAGTATGACATTTACAATTAATAAGATAATTACAGATGCCATCAAAAGTGGGGAGTTAAGTAGTGAGCGTATAGCCCTTTCCTATGAACGTATTGTAAATTTTAAACAAAAACTATCAAAAAGAGGAAGCCATGTTAATTAAAAATGCTTTAGTGTCAACTCAAAAAGGTCTTGTGAATCAAGATGTATTGATAGAAGAGGGAAAAATTGTTGCCATAGCGCAGAATTTAGATGCTTCGGCTCATGAGGTGATAGATGCAAGTGGACTCTACCTTCTTCCCGGTCTTATTGATCTAAATGTTCGCTTTTCAAATAGCACGCTTAATCAAGAACACATTGATAAATTAGCGAGTAGTTGTCTTAAAGGTGGCGTAACAACAGCCGTTGTTATGTCTGATTTTACACCACGACTTGAGAGTGCGACCTTATTGGAGCTTGTTAAATTTAAAATTGATCAAGCCAAAATTAATCTTCAAATAAGTGCGCCTCTTGCCGATGAAAAAGAGGATCAACTGCACAATATTGCTACCCTTTTAAATAATGGTGCCGCTGCTATTTTGGCTGATTCGCATCGTAATGCAAATCTTTTACGACGGGGTATGCAATACGCAACAATGAAACAGAGACCTTTCTTTGTACAGTGCTATGAACCAAATCTTGATGATAATGGTTTAATGAACGATGGCGCGATCGCTTCAAAAATGGGGCTTTCTGGAATTTCAAAAATCTCTGAAACGGCTGAAGTTGCTAAACTTTCAGAACTTGCACATTTTTATGGCGCAACCGTTGTGCTAAAATCACTTTCTACAAAACGCTCTTTAGCGATTGTCAAAGAGCATAAAGCCCTTCAATCTAAGCTTTATACGGAAGTTTCTATTCATCATCTTTCCAAAAATGACAGTAGTTGTGCTGGTTTTAATACATATGCAAAATTGATGCCGCCGCTTCGTGAGGAAGAAGAGCGTAAAGCTTTAGTAGAAGCACTGAAAGAAGGATTAATCGATATTTTAACCTCTGCTCATTCTCCAAAATCTATTTTATACAAGGATGTTGCGTTTGAAGATGCGGCATTTGGAATTGGTTCAATTGAAGAGTTTTTAACACTTGCTTATACATTTTTAGTGAAAAATGATGTCATTGATCTTAATGAACTTATTCGTATTTGCGCTCAAAATCCAGCAAAAGTTTTAGGACTTTCTCATAAGGGCACTATAGCAGTAGGATTTGATGCAGATTTAGTACTCTTTGATCCAAACGAGAGCTATGAAGTTACCAATAAGCATTCACTGTATTGTGGTAATACACTTCATGGTAAAGTGAAAAAAGTAGTTGTGGGCGGAAAATTACTTCTGAATTAATAATAGACACGTGAAAGATAAAGTCCACACGCTGGAATCAGCGTTGTGGAGACTTTCATTTTTCGTTCACGTTGAGCAATAATATCTTCATAACTGAGAGATCCCTCACATGCTTTGAGTAGACTTCCGCACATCATGCGTACTTGTGAGCGTAAAAAAGCATTGCCTAAAAAATAAATAATAATAAAATTATTATGACGATATGCACCTGCTTTAAAGATAGTACGTTTATCGTTTGTTGTTTCACCACCCAGTTTTTTAAAATACTCAAAATTATGAAATCCAACAAATATCTGCGCATAATCGTTTAATTTCATAACATCTAGAGATTTTACATGGTAAGCATAATTGGCTAAAAATGGCTGATATGCTCCATCATAAAGGACGTAACGGTAGAGTCTTTTTTTGGCACTGAATCGTGCATGAAAAGACGCAGTAGCCGTTGAAATACTTTTAATGAAAATATAAGGATTTAGAAAGCCATTGAGATGATCTTTTAGTTTTTCGAGGTCATTCCAAAAAGCAGGAAGATCAATATGTACGACTTGATGTGTTGCATGAACTCCACTATCTGTTCGTCCACTTCCTACAACATTTTCATCAATATTGATACGCTTAAGAGCTCTTGTAATTGCACCTGCAACAGTTTGGGAGGCCTTAGTTTCGTTCTTTTGTATTTGGAAGCCCATAAAATGGCTTCCATCATAGCTTAGAGTAATTTTGACACGCATAAAAATTTAGAAGATATCACGAATGCGTTTTTGGTAAATTTTGTAGGCAATAAAAAAAGTAACAAGAAAAACAATGATAGGGGCACCTTGAGGATGCCATGCTGCAATGAGTGTTGTGAGTATAAGGTAGAGTGAAATAGTGGCAAACATAGCAATATAGATGCTTCCTTTATCATAACGATACGTCACAATACCAATGCTAAGCGCAATCAGTGTTGATGCAATAGGGAAAAGAGCGATGAGTAAGAAAAATGAGAGATCATATGCACGTTTTTGATCAACAAATGCACCATTCCAATACTCTTCGATAGTTTGTATCGCACCTATCGGTGTTTTTGGACTAGAATTAATATGCATGCGCTCAAAATCGATTTGTTGAATATCTTCTTTTGTAAATTCAAAAATTTTGCCCTGATCAAGATTGAGTCTAAGAGTTCCTTTTTCATTAAAAATTGCAGCATTTGTAGCAATGATGAGTTTTTCATCTTCTTTGTTATTTGGAGCTTGGTATAGGGTAATACCTGTGTAGTTTTGATTATTATCACTGTGTTCAATATAGACAAGCCAATCAGAAAATTTTTGTCCAAATTCATTGGCCTTAATATTGAATTTTGCTTCTGCTTTTTTGTATTCTAAAAAGTTGTTATTCAGTTGCTTTGAAATAGGAATAAGAACAAAAATATCGACAATAAGCATAAATGAGAGAAGTGATGCTAAAGCTAAAAAAAGTTTTGCAATCTTTTTTGGATTGTACCCTAGTGTAAACAGAACAATAGTTTCATTCTCTTTGGAGAGATTAAAAAGGGTAATACACAGTGCAATAAAAAAGGTAAGTGGCAACGTGTAAATAAGCGTTCTTGGTAACAAATAGATATAAAGTGTTCCTAATTCTAAGAAATTCATCTTTATAATGGCCGTCATGGCTGTTAGCTTGATGAAAAAGACCACCGATGTGATAAAGAAGAGGATAAAAAATAAAGAGCTAAAGAGCTCACTGAAATGTTTTAAAAGATAACGACTTACTCTATTCATAAATAAATTCCATTACATGTAAAATTGGTTTATCGAAAAGCCACGTGAACAAAAGACCAAAGGCAAGAAACGGGATAAACGGAAGTTGATAACTTCGTTTTCGTACAAGTACAAAAGCAACAAGCGAAAGGATTGCCGCAATATAAATAGCGACAAAGCCTAGTTTGATTCCAAGGATGGCTCCTATTATACCAGCAATAATAATGTCTGCTTCTCCCATGGCTTCTTTTTTAGCAAATGCTGAGACAAGAAAGCGAAGAAGCGTAAAAGCTCCCATAAATAAAAGCCCATTTTGAAGAGATACTAAAGGTGGATTTAGACAAAAAGAAAGCAAAAGCACAGGAAGACTGAGTACATCAGGAACTGCTTTGTACCGCAAATCTATAATACTTAGAGCCATTAAAAGTGCAAAGACTGAACCGAGTAATAAAGCTTGAACAATACTCTCTAAATGTATAAAACAGATTCCATACAGGAGTGCTGAACTCAATTCAACAAAGGGATATTGAAGCGATATAGTACTTTTACAAAATGCACATTTTCCTCTTAGTAAAAGCCATGAGAAGAGAGGAATATTGTGATACCATTTTAAGGGATGTAGACACTTAGGACAATGCGATGCAGGAAAATTGATACTTTCATTTTTAGGCAAGCGAAGTATGGCAACGTTTAAAAACGATCCAATACATAAGCCAAAAATAACGATCAACATACCTTCCATAACCACTAGCCCTTCACATCTAAAACTAAATCACTGATATCAAAAAGAGGTTTGAGCTCTTTTTTCACAGTAAAGTGTGTAATCATACCCAATTTAGGGCTCTCTTTTTGTAAATAGTACAAACTTTTATCGTACATTGCAGCTATTTCAAATTCTGTTGGGCTGATACTGCCCAACAGGGGTCCTAAATGCTCATATGCGATATAAAAAAGCAATGATTCATCCGCTTGTTTTTGAAATTGCACCATCACTTTCTTGCCTTTAAAAAGTAGGGGAATATGAATGGTTGCTTTAGAAAGTGCTAAAAGCATATAGGAGTAAGTTTTAAAAAGCTCTTTACTCAATGGTTCATCGCTCAATTGCTTGAGTAAAAAAGCCTTAAAATCGTTGTAATTGAAGCTTTCTGATTCAAAGAACTCTTCGAGAGAAAGGGGTAAAAAGTATGCTTCATCTTCAAAGAGTTGAGGCTGTTTCCAAAGATTGGAAATGGTTAAAATTCCACCGCGTCCTTCGGAAAAATTTGCCCAGTATTTTTGCCCTTCTTTGAGGTTTTTACTACTTTTAGTGGTGAGTTCTTTTCTTCCAAGCTTCAGGCGATAACGCGTTGCATCGATTTGTTTGAGTACTTCAATGCTTACGGGAAGATTGGCATTGAAATTAATATTGGAACTACTGGTATGTCCGATGTCAGAGCCAATACCTGCTAACTTCTGAAGCGTGGAGATCATAGGTGGCTACAGTGTTCCACAATTAATTCTGCAATCTCAAATTTTCCAGCAAGTGAAAATTTTTGAACATGTGAAGCTGTGATGAAACTGACCTCATTTTTAGTGCTACCAAATGTATTTTGCCCTTTAAGGACATTGAGACAGACTGCATCAAGTCCTTTTTTCTCCAACATTTTACTTGCGTTATCCAGCGCTTTACTTTCATCCATCTCTGCTTTAAAACCGATGACTTTAAAGCCTTTTTTAGGTAATGATGAGAGAATATCGACATTGCGTTTCAGTTCTAAGTTGTATGTTTCACCCAATTCTTCTTTTTTGAGTTTTCCCTCATGTGTTTGAACCGGTATAAAATCACTTACAGCTGCAGCCATTAATAAATAAGGCGTTTTATCGTTTTTAGTGACATATTGCATCTGGGAGAGAAGGGCACTTTGCAGCTCGTATGTACTTTTTACATGTAACGTATTAATTGCGTTAACAAGGGGTGTTTCACCACTGCTAACAAGTGTCACATTGGCACCTCTTAAGTAAAATGCAAGTGCTAAAGCAGAGGCTTGTTTTCCACTGGAAAAATTGGTGAGACATCTTACATCATCAATTTTTTCCATCGTTCCACCCCCTGTGATGATAACCTCACGTTCAGTCCAAAAAGGCTCTTTCAGGAGAAGGCGTGAACAGGTATAAAAAATCTGCTCAACATCAGCAAGAGCACCAACACCTTCATCGTTGCAGGCAAGTAGTTTGGATTGCGGTGCGATGATCTCATAGCCAAGTGAGGCAAGTTTGGTAAGACTTTCTTGCGTGATGGGACTTAGCATCATGTTGGTATTGGCAGATGGGGCGAGAACAATCGTTTTTGTAAAAGCAATCGCTGTTTGCGTTAAAAGATTGTCCGCAATGCCATGACTAAGCTTGTTGATGGTATTAACAGAAGCTGGGGCAATGAGAAAAAGATCTGCCCATTTACCCGTATGAATATGGCTGAGCCCTTCACTCCAGCTTTCTGTATCAGCATGTAATACTTTATTTTGACTGATAGCCTCAAAAGTAAGCGGTGTGATAAAACGCTTTGCATCTTCGCTCATCAGCACTTTTACCTCAGCTCCCGCCTTAACAAAGAGCCGAATTAGCTCTAAAGCTTTGTAAATAGCAATGCTTCCCGTGACACCAAGAAGGATTTTTTTCCCTGCAAGTAGGTTATTACGCATCTTTTTTCCCGAAGAATTTGTAGAAGAATCCCTCAATGATTTTGAGTGGTTCTCTATTGATAGCCAAAGCGCCTTTAGGAATGTCTTTAGTGACCGTTGTTCCAGAAGCTATTAAGACATCATCTGCAATAGTGATAGGTGCAACAAGTTGGGTATCGCTTCCAACAAAGACATTTTTGCCGATGATGGTTTTGTATTTGCCTTTTCCATCGTAATTACAGGTAATCGTTCCACAACCGATATTTGTTCCCTCATCAATGGTTGCATCGCCAAGGTAGCTTAAATGACCTGCTTTAACGCCCTTTAGTGTAGATTTTTTGATTTCAACAAAATTGCCAATATGGGTACCTTCAATAATTGAATCAGGGCGAATTCGCGCCATTGGTCCAATATCAGAGTTTTTAATAACACTTTTTTCAACTACGGAATGTGCCTTAATATGGGCATTGTCTAAAACAGTGCCCTTCAGTAGTGTCACACCATTTTCAAGTTTACATTCACCCCTCATCTCTACATCTGCTTCGATGTAGATGGTGTGCGGTAAGCGCATACTCACACCTTGCTCCATAAAACGGCGTTTGATGCGGTTTTGCATCAACTCTTCTGCTTGCGAGAGGTGGTACTTTGAATTAACACCCATAAACGTGGCTTCATCGACAAAAAGGGCTTTAACCGTTCTGTTTTCTGCGTTGGCTAAGGCTATAAGATCGGTAATGTAGTACTCTTTTTGGCTATTGTTATTGGAAAGTTTTGGAAGATTCTCTTTTAAAAAGTCTGTTTTGAAAAGATAAACGCCTGCATTCACCGCAGTGACTTTTTTCTCTTCAATACTCGCATCTTTTTCTTCGACTATTTTTTCCACATTATAGTGGGTGTCCATGATGACCCTACCATACCCAAAGGGTTCTTTACATGTAAAAGCACTCATCACAACATCTGCATCCAAATGTGTAAAATTTTGCATATTTTCTGCTTCTAACAGAGGCATATCGCCATTAAGAACCAATAATCGTTCATATTTGGGAGCAATGCCACGAATTGCACCACCCGTTCCAGGGAAGTTTTGATGGTCTTGCATGCTGTAGTGAATATTGGAAAAATGGCGGTTCATTTTTTCTTGAACAAGGTCTGCTTGATGGTATAAGATAACATGGATATCATCGCTGATCTTTTGAGCTTCTTTGATGATGTGGTATAACATCTCAAAACCGCTGATTTCGTGAAGTACTTTTGGTAAAGTAGATTTCATGCGAGTACCTAGTCCCGCAGCCATAATTGCAATCGAAATATTCATAAATGGTGTTCCTACAAATTAGATGAAATCTATTTTAACGAAAAGTTGTTTAAAGATTAAAACGTATTTTGGTTGAGTTTGTTGAGAGATGAGTGCAAAGGCTATCACTCTAGTTTTCACGATATGATGCATTTACGTCTAAATACCTCTGATTTACTTGCTATATCGTATAATTTATAGTAATATTAATCAATCACAATATAGTCACTTATTCGTTTGAATTTTGCATTTACATACATTTTATGCTGGAGTAATTCATATGATGCCTCAATGGAATGACAAGTATAAACTAGACCATGATCTGTTAGATCAACAACATAAAGAGCTGTTTAAGCTTGCTAATTTCGTTTACAATTTAGATCCAACTTCAACCAAGAAAAATGAAGTTGCAACGCTTTTTAAAGCTTTTTACCAATACATGGATACTCACTTCAAAGATGAAGAGGCTTATATGGCTTCTATTTCTTATCCATTGCTCGATGAGCATAAAAAGCTCCATCAAGAAATCATCGCTAACCTCAATCATATTTTGAAAACAAAAAAGACAGTTCAAGAATTACAAGCCAGTATGAAATATGCTGCGCAAAAATGGCTTTCAGAACATATTTTAGAGAATGATTTAAAAATCATTGCATGGGCTAAAGGGTAGGGGGACAATAGCCTCACATTTTAAAACGCAAAGAGAGTCATTGAGACTCAAAAGAGTAATGTTTAGATTTGAAAACTGCTAACTTTAGTACTTTACTTCACAATTAAAACGTTTTTAACGCAAAACCAACTAAAATCATGCAATATATTATTGAGGATACCATTTGAAGAATGTGAAGAGAATTTTACTTTTACTATTGATTTGTATGACACCGATGGCTTTTGGTGCCGATACCATTCCAACGGTTAACCTTTCTCTTTCCGCACCTAATTCACCACAACAGCTTGTAACCAGCCTCAATCTTGTCCTTGTTTTAACGATTTTGACACTGGCTCCTTCGCTTATTTTTATGATGACCAGCTTTTTACGCCTACTCATCGTTTTTTCATTTCTTCGCCAAGCTTTGGGAACACAACAAATGCCACCAAGTCAGGTTATGGTCTCATTGGCGATGATCTTGACGTTTTTTATTATGGAACCCGTGATGAAAGAGTCGTATGATGTAGCCATAAAGCCTTATTTAGCAGAGAAGATGAGTTATCAAGATGCCTTTGAAAAGGGCTCTGCGCCTTTTAAAGCTTTTATGATTCGCAATACGAGAGAGAAAGACTTAGCACTTTTCTTTCGTATTCGCAACCTTGAAAATCCAAAAAATATTGAAGATGTTCCTTTGACGGTGGCAATGCCAGCTTTCATGATCAGTGAACTCAAGACGGCTTTTGAGATAGGCTTTTTGCTTTACTTGCCATTCTTGGTTATCGATATGGTAGTAAGTTCCGTTTTGATGGCTATGGGTATGATGATGTTACCTCCTGTTATGATCTCATTGCCATTTAAACTGCTTATCTTTGTTCTGGTTGATGGTTGGAATTTGTTGGTACAAAAACTCGTGGAGAGTTTCCATTAACGCCCAATATATCAAAAAGACAACAATAGGTTTTGAACTTGACCATCCTCTTTTTGATGCGATTATTCTAAAACAAGGTGCTCAGCTCATCCATTTTCAGCCCAAAGGCGGTAGTGCACTCTTTTGGAAGGCTGATCTTTCAACATTTGAAGCAGGGAAGGCATTTCGTGGAGGTATTCCTCTGTGTTGGCCATGGTTTGGAAAAGCGGGCAACCCAACTCATGGATTTGCACGCATTATGGAGTGGGAAATTGTACTGCATGTCGAAAATGAAGAGGGCGTCCAACTGGTTTTTGAACTGCATGATTCTGCTACAACACGAGCTATCTGGCCGTATGCTTTTTTTCTACGACTTGAAATGAACTTAGGCCGAGAAGTTGCACTCACGTTACATATAAACACTGAGAAAGAGAGTACAGGAGCGTTGCATACCTACTTTTCGTGTGATGCTGTTCATAAAGTGCAGGTCACTGGACTTGGGTATCATTATATCGACGCTTTACAAAATGGAAAGCGTTGTGAAAGTGAAGATGACATGTTACAGGTAAACCATGCACTTGATCGAATTTATACTCAACCACAATCCAATATCGTTCTTACTGATACAAAACGACGTGTGAGCGTCTCTCAAAAAAATCACAGTGACGTTGTCGTATGGAATCCTTGGAAAGAAGGCGCAGCTAAACTTTCTGACATGGAAGAAGATGATTATACGCGGATGCTTTGTTTGGAGAGTGCTAGAATATCGAAGCCTTTTAACGACGATGATAGTTTGCAGATAACAATTCATGTAGAAGAAATATCCTAATACTTACCTAAAGTATCGTAAGTATAAATTAAGTATATTGCAGTTATACTTTTCTAAACAAAAAACATAGAAAAGGTACTATATGAAAAATGTTCTTATTATTAACGGTCATCAAAAATATCCAGTTGTAGCCGAAGGCAACCTAACACGTACTTACATAGACACTGCAACGCACTATTTTCAAGAAAATGGTTTTACTGTCAAAAATTCGGTTATTGAAAGTGCTTATGATATTAAAGAGGAACTTGAAAAATTTGCATGGGCAGATTATATACTCTTTCAATACCCAGTTTATTGGATGGGCGTGCCTTGGATCACTAAAAAATACATGGATGAAATTTTTTCCATGGGCAAAGATACCGTAACGTATGCCAGTGATGGAAGAACCAGAAGTGACGCTTCTAAACGATACGGTAGTGGGGGCTTGATGCAAGGTAAAAAATACATGCTCTCTTTGACATATAACTGCCCAACAACGGAATTTGATAATAAAGAGGGATTTTTTGATGGCTTGAGCATCGATGAAGCCAATGTCGCAGTACATAAAACATTTCAGTTTTGTGGTGCAGAACCTTTAGAAACATTCTCAGTGCATGATATTTTTAAAGGTGACTTAGATATTGAAAAAGAGAAAGTACGTCTTCGTGCACATTTAGCAAAAAACTTCAAATAATCTTTTTGGTGGTATGAAAATACCACCTCTTCTTTACATGTAAAGCTCAAATCCTTTTTGCTGTTTCAAAATGCTCTCAAAAAGTTTTTGCGCTTCTTGCAACATTTTCTCATGTTGTTTTTGTGCCTTTTCTAAAATCTTATCAAGGCTTTTAAGCAAAGAGTTATTCTCATAATTTTGAGTATTGAGGTCTTGCGCTTTAGGAAGTAAAGCATTAATATCATAAGCGGTGTTGGTTGTCGTGGCTTGGGGCGTTGCACTACCACTCTCTTGTACGTTTTTAAAGTACTCATCCATCATCGGTTGAATCTGTTTCATCGCCGCATCAATCTCTTTTTGATCGTTTGCATCAATACCATCACCTTTATAGTGAAAGCTATAACCGTAAGCATGGGAAAGCGTTAGTGTGGTTGTTTGCGATGTACCACTGTTCTCTTGTAAGATTTCAGCTGAACGTTCATCGTACATACTAAGATCGATCGTATCGCCACTACTCGTTTGGAGTGAAAAACCAAAGTTGTTTGAACTGTAGTTGCTTGCGCTTATACTCTGCATGGTAACTCCTTTATTGAAAGCTACATCGGCATAATGCAGTTTTGATTTAGATCGTAATGAGGCAGTCTAATTTATTTTGTACCGATTCAATTTTTTGCTGCATACCATCTTGTCGGTTTGGTCTTATATCGAACTTTAAACAGGCATAAACACGTCCATAGGCTTCTAAGAGTGCATAAGCTTTTTCGACCAGTTTCAATGCTTCAGGCATAGTAGGTGTTTCAACAACAGTACTCATAGGCGTGAGTTTATAACTGTAGCCACTTTCATGGATCATCTTAACGATGCATGCAACATCGGCACTTTTACTCTCACTCCCTTCGAGTGGGAACATACTAAATTCCATTAAAACGCTCATCCATACTCCCTTGTGTTTAGCTATCCAGTCCACTGCTGTAGTACTTACGCTCTTTTGCAACAACGATCTCTTTTTGACGCTCTTTTTTATGCATGTCTTTTTCCACAAAAAGGGGCTTTCTGGTTATAGGGTGTAAGCCTGTATAGTACATGAGCGTGGCATAGGTCGAAGGTGTGGGCGTAAAAATTTGCGCTTGTTCAGGATTGATCTTAAGCACCGTAGAGGCAAAGTGTTTCAGTGAGTGCATGTGCTTCTCTTCACACCCCGGATGTGCTGCAATGAGGTAATAAGTAAGAAACTGTTTTTTACCCGACTCCCGACTGAGCCTGTCAAAGAGGGCTTTAAACTCGACTAAGGACTCTTTTCCTGGTTTGCCCATAAGGGCAAGTATCTCATCGTCGATATGTTCAGGAGCGATTTTCATCTGACCACTGAGGTGATGCTCGACAATCTCTTTAAGGTATTCATACCCATACGCTTTATCATCGCTAATGAGGTCGTAGCGAATACCTGAAGCTACAAATGCTTTTTTAATTCCAGGCAGTGCCCTTACTTTTCGCAATAAATCAAGTTGTTTTTTATGCGTTGGTTTAAGTGCCTTGCAGAGTTTGGGAAACATACAGCTTTTTTCTTCACACGTTCCTTTGGTCACTTTCTTAGAACACTCATAACCGTACATATTTGCTGTTGGTCCTCCTAGATCGGAGATAACGCCCTTGAAGTCTTTGTAAGTGGTAAAGTGCTTTGCTTCTTTGAGGATGGAATTTTCACTACGACTTCTTATGGTTCTGCCTTGATGCACACTAATGGCACAGAAACTACACTCACCGTAACAGCCTTGGTGTGTTGAAATAGAAAATTTGATGGTTTCAAGTGCTTTAACAGCCCCGTCTTTTTTATGGAAAGGATGGACATCACGCATAAAAGGCAGTGCACTGACTGCATCCATCTCTTCGGTTGTAAGGTAGAGTGCAGGTGGGTTTTGTATGAGGTAGCGCTCATCCACTTTTTGGCAAAGACCTTTAGCTGAAATGGGGTCATTATTGTGGTAAAAAATGTCAAACATATCCATGAATTTAAGCTTATCACTGAGTGTCTCAGCATGGCTTGGAAGCGCTAAATAATCAGTCTTAGGCTCTTTAGAAATATAACAAAGCCCTTTGACATCCAAAGGTTCAATGCCCTTTTTTAGGGCATCTGCAAACTCAATGATACTTTTATCTGCCATACCATACAGTAGATAATCTGCCTTGGCATCGAACAATATAGGCTTACGAAGCTTGTTACTCCAAAAATCATAATGCGTCACGCGCCTAAGGCTTGCTTCAATGCCTCCCAGCATAATAGGCACCGTGTTTTTAAAGTTTTGGCGGATGAGGTTGGTGTACACAAGACTTGCACGATCGGGGCGTTTGTTGTTAATGCCTCCTGGTGTATAGTCATCACTGTTTCTAAACTTTTTTGTAGCTGTGTAGTTCGACACAAGTGAATCCACACTACCACCACTTACGCCCCAAAAAAGTTTTGGTTCACCCAAACGGGCTATATCGATGCCATTGGTAACATCAGGTTGCCCGATAATGCCTACTTTATACCCTGCTTGTTCTAACACACGTCCCACAACAGAAACACCCATATATGGGCTATCTATATAGGCATCGGAGGTGATGAGAATAATGTCAAGTTGACTCCATCCTCTTTGTAACATCTCTTCGTGTGTCGTAGGTAAAAACATGCGTATCCTCTGTCGTTAATAATAGGTATTAATATAGCACAACGCCTCTATATTTTGGCTTTTTTAAGATTGTTAATAGTAATATCTCACCAATTATCATTTGGAGGATACGTTTGAAAAATTCACTCTATTTTAACATGAAAGTTGAAGAGGGCATCTTTGAAAAAATCATAGCGGAGCAAGATAGTATTGGCTATTATGCCTTGCCAGATCAAGATATCAGTTGCCTAGAAAGTTACTTAGAAGATTTTAAATCTAAAAATGATTATGACGCGATCAAAGACATTGCTATTATCGGTATTGGTGGAAGCTCTTTGGGACCTAAAGCGATCTTTAGAGCATTGCAAGGTATTCGTGATTTTGACAAACGTTTGCACCTCTTTGAAAGCACTGATCCTGCATCCATTCGCTCAACACTTAATAAACTTGACATCAAAAATACCCACTTCTTTGTCATCAGTAAATCAGGTACAACGATAGAGACAATTTCGGTGTACAAATACATTCTTTCACTGCTTAAAGCGAAAGATATTTCACTGGATTATCGTTTTACATTTGTCACCGATGATGGCTCAAAACTTGAAGCACATGCGAAAACATTTAACTCTTTTGTTTTACACATTCCTGTCAATGTGGGTGGACGTTTTTCTGTTTTAAGTGCTGCAGGACTTGCACCATTACTGCTTGTGGGTGTAGATATTCAAAGACTCCTTGATGGCGCCAAAGCGATTAAAAAAAGCTTCTTTGAAGATGGTTACATTAAAGAGACATTGATGAAAAAAGCGACCTATTACGCTAAAAATTCAATGCATTACAACATTAATACGCTTTTTGCTTACTCTGAGAGTTTGGACTGCTTTACAGACTGGTATGTTCAGCTTTGGGGTGAGAGTTTGGGTAAAAAACAACGTCACAGTAGCTTTAATGTTGGTTTGACACCTGTTGGACTTATTGGACCAAAAGATCAACACTCCTTTTTGCAGCTTATCGTTGAAGGACTTCGCGATAAAAGTGTCACCGTCCTTAAAATCGAAAATTTTGATGATAAGATCAAAATTCCTGCTATTACCCTTAAAGAGCTTGAGAGCTTAGATTTGATGAATGGCATTGCGTTTTGCGATCTGATTAACATGCAAGCAGACTCAACGATTGAAGCACTTTTGGATAAAAAGGATATTCCTATCGATACTATTACCATTCAGCATATTGATGAAGAAAACATTGGTAAGTTAATATTCTATTATGAGCTTCTCACCTCTCTTGTAGGTCAAATGATGAATGTTAACACGTATGACCAACCGGGCGTTGAGAGCGGCAAGAAGATTTTAGAGGGTAAATTAATCGAAGAAAAAAAGAATACAAGCAAAAAAACTCGCTAATACGTATAGGCTGGGAATACTCCCAGCCCTTTTTATTTTTGTGTAAAGACAAGCGCTTGTTCATACAGCGCTGAGCCCATTTTCCCCCACATTGAAAAAAGATGCGTTTCTTTCTCATTGAGATTGAATTGTTGAACGATTTTGTTGACAATTTTATGTTCATCTATACCAAATCTATCGTCAATATGTACCAAGACCATTAATGCAAGCAATGCGATTTTTTGACTTTGAGATGATTTGAAAACGGTTAAAATATCTTCTAATACAAAATGACTCAAGTCTAATTCAAGATTTTCAATTCCCATTTCAGTGCAGTATTCATCAACAATCTCACGCTCCTTCATCCCGTATTCGCCATCCAGTTTTGCGACATATTGTACGAGCTGTAGAAAAGCAAATTTCTCTTCTGATTTAAGTTTCATTAGTAACAATTTGTACTCCTTTAATAATGGATCGATGAAATTATAGTAAAACATTCTAAATGAACCTTAATAAACATGCTAAAATTGAGAAAGTGTATTTATAAGGACGAAGTTCGTGGATAAAAAATTACAAAAAAGTGAAAAAATTTTAGATGCTGCGTTGATGCTGTTCTCAAAACAAGGTTTTTATGCAACTACGATTCCAGACATTGCAAAAGCGATGGGTATGAGTGTGGGAAATATCTATAACTACTTTTCTTCCAAAGAGATACTTGCTAAAGAGATCATCAAATACTCATCAGACATTTTAGGTGCGGAAATTCGAAAAGTCAATGAAGAAGAGGGGAGTGCCAAAGACAAAATTCGTAAAATTGTTGCGCTTTATTTTGAAATGGCAACCTTGAAACCTCAACATATTAACTACTTTTTACGCGTTTATCTTGCCAACAAAGAAGTTTTCAAAGAAGGGTGTGAAGGCATGATTTGCGTCTCTGCCTTTGTAACAGAGTTGATGTTGTTTTTTGAAGAGGGCGTTGCTCGTGGAGAGCTTCGCAATCAAGATTTTTTTTCTGCCTTTGGTCTTTTCATGGGGTATCTTGGTGGTTTTGTTTTTCTAAGTGGCGAAGGAGTGTTGGATAAAGCCCTCAATTACTATGTCGATGAGATTTCACTCAACATTTACAATGCTTTGAAACAACAATAATGCCTCGTAAATCTTCCATCATTTGGCTTCAAGGACTGACGTGTAATGGTAACAGCCACTCTTTTTTGAATTATGCTCAGATGCCAAGCTTCGCCGCTTCCTTTGATATGCTCTATCATCCATTGTGGTGCGGAGCAGAGGATTTTATGGGGTTATTACACAGTGATGCACCCTTTGACTTTCTCATTTTAGAGGGCGCTCTTAGCCATGATGAGCGTTTGCTTCAACGCTTTAATTTACCTTTCTATGAAATCCTCGATAACCTCGCTTCTCGTTCAAAATATATTATTTGTGCAGGAAGTTGTGCCAGTTTTGGTGGTATTTTCAGGCTTCGCGATCCACAGAAGATTACAGGGGCACTTTTTAGTGGTAAAGAGAAGGGTGGTTATTGGCTGGAGAAGAAGAATGTTATTAACATTTCAGGCTGTCCACTGCATCCTCGTTGGTTGGCTGAGACTCTTTTTGCACTGCATCATGGTGACAATGTGGCATTAGATGAGTTTTTACGCCCCAAAGAGATCTTTTCTTATTTTGCGCATCATGGTTGTTTACGCAATGAGTATTTTGAGTGGAAAGTGGATAGCAAGCAGTTAGGGCAAAGAGAAGGGTGCTTGTATTATGAGCATGGTTGTCAAGGGCCGATGAGCCATGCAAATTGCAATAAGATTTTGTGGAATGATGTGAGTTCTAAAACAAGAGCAGGCTCACCTTGTTTAGGGTGTACAGAGTTTGATTTTCCTCGTCCTGCACTCTATGAAACTCAAAAAAACATGTCTCTTCCTCAAACACCTTTTGGCATCTCAAAACGTGCTTATTATACACTTGCAGGTGTAGCCAAAAGTTTTAAAATAGAAAGACTCGAAAAGAAGTTGATTGATGAAGATAACTAAAAAAATTATAGAGCGCATTGAAGGCGAAGCTACATTGGAGCTTGAGTGGGAAAATGAACAGGTCAGTTTTGCCAAAATCAAATTTTTTAATTACCGTGGTATTGAAGAAATCTTAAAAGGGCGACCTTTGTTGGATGCGCTTGCTCTTACCCCTCGTGTCTGTGGTATCTGTTCGCACTCACATGCTATTGCTTCAGTGCTTGCTATAGAAGAGTGTTATAAAAGTGCAGGGGAATCGTTACTGATAAATCAAAAAGCCAAAGATATTCGTGAGATTGCTTTGAATGCTGAGAAGATCCATAACCATATTAAATGGTATTTTTTTACGATTTTACCAGAGCTTAAAAAGGTTTCTGATCCAAAATATGGTGGGAACGCTTTTAAAGATACACAATGGTTTACTGCCCAGCGTGCGATTATGGAAAGCCTGAAAATGGGCGCTCATTTTACGGGTCAGTGGCCACATGGTTCGTTTGTGATGGCAGGCGGTGTGACGTGTGATCCCCTGAGAAGTGATCTTATTAGTGCGCATGGGTGTTTAGATGCTGTGATTGCTTTTTGTGAAGAGCATTTTTACGGGATGGGGTTGGAAGAGTTTTTGAGCTTTGACTCAGCCTTGCAAGTAATGGCTTCACCTTCAGCGCTTTCGCAAGGTATTGATGAGATGCTCAAACACGGGTTTGATCGCTTGGGCAGAAGTTTTGATCGTTTCTTAGCTTTAGGAGACTCTTTTATGTACGAGGGAAGTCTTAAGGCTTCAAAAACTACGGTACTGAGTGCGGATGTAAAACACGTACATGAAAGTTTAGATCATACCTTTTTTGCCGATAAACAGAATGGTTATACCTATTCTAAAAGTGCTCTCTATAAGAAGAATTTTTGTGAAGTGGGACCATTGGCACGTTTAATAGTAGCAAAAGAGCCTTTGATGCGTGATTTTCACCGTAGGTTTAAAGATGCAGCATTAACACGTGTGGTGGCACGTGCCGTGGAGTGTGCTTACTTACTTTGGCGTACGAAAGCATTGCTCAATAACTTAGATGTAAAAGAGGCCTCTTTTAGTCCTCCCAAAAAAGATGTACATTCACTCAGTGGTGAAGGGATTGGTGTTATTGAAGCGCCACGAGGCTCACTGATCCATCATGTGAAGGTAGACCATGGTGTCATTGCGTCATATGAGATCATCACTCCTACGGTTTGGAATTTAGGTAATGGAGACCGAGATAATCCTTCGACTGCTCAAAAAGCACTTATTGGTCTAGATTCGTTTACCAAAGCGGATTTTATTCTCAAAAGTTTTGACGTCTGTTCGGTTTGTACCACCCAATAACAGATTGCCCTAAGGTGTGACAATTTAGCCATTTTTAATATAATACACTTTTTATCCTCTTTTTTTGTTACATTTTTACTCCATATGATTAAAAAAGCCTTAATAATAGGCGTTTCCAGCATATTGTGAAATATTTTTTGATTTAATGCTAAGTGAATACTCATTCAGGTAAACAAATGTTGTCTGTTTTCTGAATAGTCCCTTAACTTTTTGATCTTGGAAAATTTACACAGGAGAGATTTATGGAACACGCTAAACTGTACGAAAGGCTTGCTGATAGACTTAGCAATCTTGAGAAGTTCCCCCGAATTAAGGAGGAAAAATCTATTGCGGCATTGATGGAAGAACATGGTATCAGCCGTAGAGATTTTATGAAGTGGGCAGCAGGTGTTACTGCAATGTTGTCATTACCTTCAGAATTTACACCACTTATGGCACAAGCTGCTGAGCTAACAGATCGTTTACCGGTCATTTGGTTGCACATGGCAGAGTGTACAGGTTGTAGTGAGAGTTTGCTTAGAACTGACGCACCAACAATTGACAGTTTGATCTTTGATCATATCTCATTAGAATACCATGAGACACTAATGGTGGCCTGTGGTTGGCAAGCAGAGCACAACTTAGAGAGTGCTATTGAAAAATACAAAGGTAAATACATCTTAATGGTTGAAGGTGGTATTCCTGCGGGCAGTAGCGAATTCTTCTTAACCGTTGGACCACATGGACAAACAGGACAAAAAAGTGCTCAAAAAGCGGCAGACTCTGCAGCAGCTATTTTTGCTATTGGTTCTTGTTCAAGTTTTGGTGGTATCCAAGCGGCTCATCCAAATCCAACAAACGCACAACCACTCAGTAAAATCACTAATAAACCTGTTATTAATGTTCCAGGATGCCCTCCAAGTGAGAAAAACATTGTGGGTAACGTACTTCACTATATTCTTTTTGGAACCCTTCCAGCACTTGATGCGTATAATCGTCCAAAATGGGCTTATGGTCTTAGAATTCACGATCTTTGCGAAAGACGTGGTCACTTTGATGCGGGCGAATTCGTTCAAGAGTTCGGTGATGCAGGTGCTAAAAAAGGTTTCTGTCTTTATAAAGTGGGTTGTAAAGGTCCTTATACCTTCAATAACTGTTCACGCGAGAGATTTAATCAACATACTTCTTGGCCAGTTCAAGCAGGTCACGGTTGTATCGGTTGTTCAGAACCAGGTTTCTGGGATAACATGGGACCATTTGAAGAGCCTCTAGGTGATAGATTGTATAACACTGTTTACGGTGAGGGCGCTGATAAAACTGCTGATAAAGTAGGCGTAGCACTCTTAACTGCGACTGCGGTAGGTATTGCGGCTCATGCGGCGATTGCTGCGGTTAAGGGCAGTGGAAAAACTGAAGAATAATAGAAGGATAAGATAATGAGTAAAAGAATCGTAGTTGATCCAATCACCAGAATCGAAGGACACTTAAGAGTTGAAGTTATTGTAGATGACAACAACGTTGTAACAGAAGCATACTCTTCTTCAACACTTTGGAGAGGAATTGAGACTATCCTTAAAGGCAGAGATCCAAGAGATGCTGGCTTTATGGTACAAAGAATTTGTGGTGTTTGTACGTACTCACACTACAAAGCAGGTATTATGGCAGTTGAAGATGCTCTAGGAATTGAGCCTCCTCTTAATGCAAAACTCACTCGTACATTGATGAACAATGCACTTTTCTTGCATGATCACGTAGTACATTTTTATCATCTTCATGGACTTGACTGGGTTGATGTTGTTTCTGCTCTTAAAGCCGATCCACACAAAGCGGCGGCTGAGTCATTTAAATACACTGACGCTCCTATTGCGTGTGGTGCAGATGACCTTGTTGCAACTCAAAAAAGAGTAGCCGATTTTGTTAAAAAAGGAAATCTTGGACCATTCGCTAACGCTTACTGGGGACATCCAACATACAAATTGACACCAGAGCAAAACCTTATTGCGGTTTCTCACTATCTTAAAGCGCTAGAGCTTCAAAGAACAATCGCTCAAATGATGGCTATTTTTGGTGCAAAACAACCACACCCACAAAGCTTAACCGTTGGTGGTGTAACGTGCGTTATGGATCTTCAATCACCTTCACGTTTAGGTGAGTATATGACTAAATTTAAAGAAGTTGCAGATTTCGTTAATCGTGCTTACTATCCTGACGTTGTTATGGCTGGTAAGGCATATGCTGGCGAGCCAAGCGTTACAGGTGGTTTGGGTGTACCAAATCTCTTTACACAAAAAGAGTTCCAAATCAGTGCAAAAGAATTTTTATTTGATAGCGGCGTAATGATGGGCGAAGATGTTGTCAATCTTATTACGGGCAAACCATTTAAAGTTCAAACACTTGATGAGAGTAAAATTACCGAAGAAGCAACACGTGCATGGTATAAAGACAATGCAGCGTACCATCCGTATGAAGGTCGTCAAGAGCCTAATTATACAGGCTTTAAAGATGCTCAAACCATCAATGACAAAGGTGTACTTGCACCTACTAAAGTTATTGATGAAAATGGTAAATATACATGGATCAAAGCGCCTCGTTATGATGGTAAACCACTTCAAGTTGGACCATTAGCAAATATCGTTGTAAACTATGCGCTTGGTAACAAACGTGTTAAAGCTGTTGTTGATAAATTCTTGAAAGACACAGGTCTTCCAATTTCTGCAGTTGCTTCTACTCTTGGTAGAACGGCATGTCGTATGATTGAAGCGAAAGTTATTGCTGATAATGGTATGGAAGCTTTTGCATCGTTAATCAATAACTTAAAAGTTGATGATGCTACATGTACTAGTTACAAAATTGATAAAAACAAAGAGTACAAAGGTCGCTACATCGGACATGTTCCTCGTGGTGTTCTTAGTCACTGGGTTAAAATCAAAAATGGTGTAATCGAAAACTACCAAGCAGTCGTTCCAAGTACATGGAATGCAAGTCCAAAAGACGCAAAAGGCGTTAGAGGATCTTATGAAGAGTCTTTAATTGGTTTGAAGATTACAGATCTTTCTCAACCGCTTGAAATTGTAAGAATCATCCACTCTTATGATCCATGTCTTGCATGTGCTGTACATGTTATGGATACAAAAGGTAATGAGATGAGCAGTTATAAGGTCAATGTTAACGGTGCGTCTTGCTAAAAGCGAAAGGGAGTCTAACAATGAAAAGAGATATAGAATTTGAGTTCTCAGCAGGGCTTCGTTGGACGCACTGGCTTAGAGCAATTGCTATTTTTGTATTAACGGTGACAGGTTTTTACCTCACCTTTGTATTCATCGCTCCTGAAGCATCAGATGAGCCTATCCTCTTCTTGAATGCAAAGTTCAGAATGTGGCATGAAATCGCAGGGTTTTTGCTGATTGCAATCACTCTTTTTAAAACTTACCTTTTCTTTTCTGATCGTATCAGTTCAAAAGAGAGGGTATCTTTTTTAGATTTTATTAGTCCAAAGATATGGTTTCAGCAACTGAAATATTACCTTTTTATGGGGGAACACCCTCATTTAAGAGGTGTCTATAATCCGTTGCAATTTGTCGCCTATGTTGGTCTTTATGCGATGATTTTTCTCATCTGTATTACAGGGCTTGTTTTATATGTACATTGTTATCAAGGTGGCGGTATTGGTCTGTTTTTATACGACTATATGCGTCCACTTGAAGCGATGATGGGTGGACTTGCTATGGTTCGAGAAATTCACCACATCGTGATGTGGGGTATTTTGATCTTTATACCAATTCACATCTATATGGCAATCTTTAACTCAATTATGGGTAAAGAAGGTTCAATGGATGCGATTATTAGTGGTTACAAATTTCATAAACAACATCCAAAACACTAAGCGAGTCTTGGCTTGAAAGTGTTGATTTTGGGCATTGGCAATGTGATGTTCTCCGACGAAGGCGTCGGAGTTCATCTTTGCCGCCTTGTTGAACAAAAGTATGCGTTTTCTTCTTCTGAACACACCCTCACATTTATTGATGGCGGTACCCTTGCAGAGAGATTAATCCCTATTATCGTTGAATATGACTATCTGATCGTTCTTGATTGTGTTGATGCCAATGATGGCGAGATCGGTGATGTTTACTTCTTCGATTTTGAAAATGTCCCCAATTCTATTACATGGCAAGGTAGTGTGCATGAAGTAGAAATGTTACAAACCCTCTCGATGATGGATTTAGTGGGAGATCGTCCTCCTACGAAAATAGTGGGCATTATTCCCGAAGTTATTGAAGATACAACACTCCAACTGACCGATGCTGTTGTTAAAGGAAGTAGCGTTATGGAGAGCGTTTTACTGAAACATTTGGTAGAATTAGGCTTTTCATATCAGCAAATCAGCGATATTGATATCCAAAGTGTGGCAAACACATCCTGTCTGGAGGATCGATGATCTTAGCATTTGAATTTAACTATGTTTCCAATAACGGTATTTTAGAAAATTTACTCAAAGAAATCGCAAGTGATTTTGGCATTAGCCATAAAATTATTCGCAAAGAGACAATTGTAACGCTTTTTGTAGAAGCTGATGAGACAGTGTTAGGCACGTTTGCCGATACACTCTCTGCTTCTCTTCCATTATCTATCTTTTTTAAATCTTCCAGCGTGGAAGTGCTCGATGTGATGCCAGAAGATCAGGAAGTAGTGCCTGTGATGGCTTATACTGTAGAATTTACACCCAAAATATTAGCTTTGGTTAATACACCAAATTCTCCATTTTATCTTTCGCCTTTTGCAAGCAAGCCAAAAGATGGAACTGTAAAGCTTTTGCAAGAAGGGAAAGAGCTTTTACATGTCAATAATGCAAAAGGATATGAAGAACTTTATGAAAAAGTTGCAGAATATATTGCAACAGGTGAAAATATAGCAATTCAAACCAAAAATGGTCATTTTCTTTTTGGAAAAATTGAAAACAGCAGTGCTATTAAAACATTTGAAGTTATGGCAACGGATTTATCTGTTGTTGAGCGTATGGTTGTGAGTAGAGAAAATGAGATCAAAGCACTTGCTTCTTTGGAGCGACCTGCGATTCGTTTTAAAGTTAACAGTCTTTTCGCACAAAAAGGTATTTTGAGTGATGCGCGTGTTAATTTAAGGCTTGCCGATGATCTTTTCCTTTACCATCTTTCAAAGCATCTTTTTAGTAGAGGTGTCCAGTTTCTGTTTAAAGCTTCACTAGAGCAATATTCAGCGGTGTATCGTGTTGATTATGCGGTTGAGTGTGAATCCTTAGAACCTCTACTCATTAGTGTGCTCGAAAATGGCGCTATTTTAATTTTAAAAGGTAAAGATTACGCTTCTAAAGCACTTCAATCAAGCTTGAAAAAATTTGATGAGCCCTCTCATGCAGCATTTGCCTCTATTATGCAAGAGCATCAGCTTTTTGATGTAGTATCTAGCTGTTTTTATCTTAGTACCTCACACAAAGATAGAATTATGCACTTCTCGAAAGAGCATGGTATGCTTAATCTTGTGGAAGTGTCGCTTCCTTCTTCGTTTGAAGAGCTTTTTGCTGAGATTGAGCGAAGTAGTCCTAGTGCTGAGCGTTTGGTGGCAAATTATAAAGAACAGTTTCCTGAAATTTACGCAAAAGCCATTCAAACTGTTATTCCAAGCGATGCATCAAAAAACATCTACTCACTATGGAAAATTGTTGCGATAGTCTTAGGCTTAAGCGATAATTTTGATCGTGCTGCAGAACAGTTGCTTGAAAATGCAGAAGATTTTGGTGGTCTAAAAGGTCCAAGAATTGATTATTTCTTAGAAAAAGAAGATGCATTAAGTTCTGATTTGAATTATGTGAGACTCATTCGAAGTGGTATGAGTTTTAAGATTGCTGGAACCGATAACACAACGCTAAGCTTTGGTTACATGGAAAGTCTTGCCTATTTTATCTCTGATCTTGCAGATGCACACAAAGAAAACCTTATGACAATGAAGATTGCACTTTGTGGATCACTGTTTGGGTATAAACGATTTTCTGAGATGATCTGTAAAAATCTTAAACCAAATCACACCATCTGCTTTAATAAAGAATTACCGATTGATCAGTAAATCTCGTCTGATTTATCATATAGAAGGTATTGTCCAAGGGGTTGGTTTTCGCCCCTTTGTCTATACCATTGCTCTACGTTATGCGCTTAAAGGTTTTGTGCTTAACAATTCCAAGGGTGTCATCATTGAAGTAGAAGGATTTAAAGAGAGTCTTGATGCATTTGAAGAGGCTTTGTTTAAAGAACTTCCTCCCCTTGCCCGAATTGATTTTTGGCATAAAGATACGCTTGACAGTAAAAATGATACGATATTTGAAATTCATCATAGTGAAGAGAGTGATGTTAAATCGTCTTTGGTGTTACCTGATATGTCAATTTGCCAAGAGTGCTTAGCAGAGTTACAAGATCCAACCAATCGTCGTTATCACTACTTTTTTACCAATTGTACTCATTGTGGTCCTCGCTACTCTATCATTCAAACCGTTCCATACGATCGTCCTTACACCTCAATGCACCCTTTTACCATGTGCCAAGCGTGTCAAGATGAGTACACAAATCCGCTTAATCGCCGTTACCATGCCCAACCAATTAGTTGTCCAAATTGTGGGCCAACCCTCTTTTTACGTGCTATGAGTGGAGAATTGCTTGCGAGTAATGAAGAGGCAATATGTAAACTAGCGGGACTGATTAATGCAGGGCATATTGTTGCTATGAAAGGTATGGGTGGGTTTCACTTGATGTGTGATGCGACCAATGACACTACCGTGGCAAAACTAAGAGAGCGAAAACACCGCCCTTCCAAGCCATTTGCCGTCATGTTTAAAACGCTGGATGCCATCCACGAAGTTTGTGATTTAAGTGTACAAGAAGAAGAGGGCATTGGCTCACTTTTGCGACCGATTGTGCTTGTTAAACGCCATAAAAAAGCTTCAAAATTGAGTTCGTTGATAGCACCACATATTGACAGACTGGGTGTTTTCTTGCCGTATACGCCTTTACATGTTATGCTTTTTGAATACCTTTCAAATCCCATCGTTGCGACCAGTGCCAACCGTTCGGGTGAGCCTATCATCAGTGAAGCAAAGGTTTTGGAGCAGAAATTAGGAGATGTTGTAGAGTATTATTTGGATTACAACCGTGAAATTGTAAATTCCAGTGATGATAGCGTTTTGCAGTATCTTGGCGATAAAACGCTCATTATGCGTTCTTCAAGAGGTTTGGCACCACAGAGTTTTAGAATGACATCAACCGATGAACGTAAGATTTTAGCTGTGGGGGCACACCAAAAAAATGCCATAGCGATTTATCTGAATCATCAAATGATTGTAAGCCCCTATATTGGGGATTTAGATAACATTGCTTCTCATGGACTTTTTGAAAAAATGATAGAGAGCTTTGCGCGCTTTTATAATTTTACACCTGAACTTATTGTTGGAGATATGCATCCAAATTATGTTTCAACGCAGTGGGCAAAAAAGCAAAGCATTCCTTTTTTACAAGTTCAACACCATTACGCACATATTCTCTCAACAATGTGTGAACATCAATTGAACGAACCTGTCCTTGGAATTGCATGGGATGGAACAGGCTATGGAGATGATGGTACGATCTGGGGTGGCGAGTTTCTACTTTGCGATCAAAATGGCTATGAACGTGTTGCTTATTTTGAACCTTTTTTACTTTTGGGTGGTGATGCCAGTATTAAAGAGATCAAGCGCATTTTGGCTTCACTTTTGTGGGATGTTTTAGGTGATGAAGCCGATATTCATCTTTTGAACTATTTTGATAGCACATCACTCAAACTTCTTAAACAAATTTATACCAAAAAGATCAATGCACCACTGTGTTCCTCGGTTGGAAGACTCTTTGATGCTGTAGCCGTTTTATGTGGAATGGAAGAGAATGTGACGTATGATGGAGAGAGTGGATTGTTGATAGAGGCATTGTATGATCCTGTTATTACAGAGTATTATGATGTTAAAATTGACGATAAAATTATTGATTATAAGTCAATGTTTAGCCAAATGCTCCATGACAAAGACCCCCATGTTATCGCCTCTAAATTCATTAATACTCTGGTTAAAATCCTTCTTACTTTAAAATCACGTTATGACTATCCTGTTGTTTTAGGTGGTGGAGTGTTTCAAAATCGCACACTTATGGAAAAAATTCTTCAAAATGTCACACAAAATCTCTATTTTCCGTTACAATTAGCCGTGAATGATGGCGGAATTTGTGTTGGACAGGTCTATAAAGCCCTTTCAAAATAATATTAATCTTTTTCTCTTTTAATATATAAAGATTACTCTGATTAGAATGTGAATGAAGTATATTTTTAATAAGGATACACCATGGATAAAATTATTCGTTTTAGTGTTTCACTGCCAGAAAAACTTTTAGAAGAGCTTGATAAAAAAGTTGATGCTCAAGGGTATGCTTCACGTAGTGAGTTTACCAGAGATCTTATTCGTGAAAAAATTGTTAAAGACGATTGGCAAGACGATAATAGCGATGTTATCGGTGTTTTGACGATGATTTATACACATCATCAAAATGAACTTGTTCAAAAAATCTTAGAAATTCAACACGATGCAAAAATCAATATTATGTGCAATACCCATGTTCATGTGAGTCATGAAAATTGTCTTGAAACCATTATGGTGACGGGAAAAGTTTCTGAAGTGAAAGATTTTGCACAAAAAATTGCAGGGTTAAAAGGCGTTAAATTCTCCAAACTTGTCGAAGCATCAATCCCCGCTTCATAGTTTTTCTATTTTAGGGGTAAGTATTAACGTATTTACCCCTTTAGCTAGTTCGTTATAGTCCATTCTTTGAGCTTCTCTAAATCAGCAATTGCATAATGTGACTGATCTTTTTTCATCAAAATTTTCTTTTTTAAGAGTTCGTTAAAAACTGTTGAAACGGTTTGTCGTTTTGAACCAATAAATAAAGAGAGTTCATGCACAGAAAGATTAAAAAGAATTATCGTATTGTTCTCAACAATATTATTGTTTTGTGCACTGGCGACTTCGAGTAAAAATGAGGCTAATTTATTTTTACAACTTTTAAAAACTAAGTTTTTAATGATGCGCCGCTCCATGACAGCACGCTGTTTTAATGATGAAATAACAGCCGTAGAAAATTTTTCATTTCTAAAAAAATGTGAGAACTTTTCTGCGTCAATAAGATAGACTTCACTCTCCTCCAAAAATTCGATAACACATGATTCTTCTGGGATAATGATGTTGTCTTTTATAAGATAATATAAAATAAATTCTTCGTCATTTTCATAAATAATTGCTTTAGCTTTACCACTTTTAAACACATAAAGTGTCAATGATTTATTATCGTAAGCAATATTTCCTTTTGAGAATTTTTTGATAGGAATGGATTTAAATTCATCATCGGAGAGAATAGCAGAAAGATTAACAGCATCAACTCTTATTCGACTGGATTCCATTAGTAACCTTTTTTTTTACAAATTATCGTAGCATATCCTATGATTTCTGAAATAAAAGTTAATGAGCCTTTTTCTATCTAAAAAGCAACAAAACCCCTTAAAATAGGACTTTTGAGAAAAAATGAAAAGTGTCATCTATCTGACAGTATTTATTTTTGAGTTGTGATAGGATTCTTCAATTAAATTTAAAAGTAGATATATTTTTTAATATTAAATTCAGAAATATGAAAAATAGCCCCTGCAATTAAATTTGAGAATGCATATTTTAAGAAAGGATAGAGATGAAAAAGTTTCAAACTACATGTCCTTATTGTGGCACGGGCTGCAATATTGACCTGCTTGTTGAAAATAATAAAATCGTCAAAGCCGAGCCCACAAAAAATCATCATGTCAATGATGGTGAGTTGTGCTTAAAGGGTCTATACGGTTGGGAATATGTACATTCACCAAGGAGACTCACCAAACCTCTTATGCGAAAAAAAGAGGGTGTTTTTTCAAAAGAAGGTGAATTGGTGGAAGTGAGTTTTGAAGAAGCTTATGCATTTGCTGCGTCACGCATGAAAGCTTCTGTTGAACAGTATGGTTCAGATAGTATTATGGGATTTTCTTCTGCTCGATGTAGCAACGAAGACAATTATGCTTTTCAAAAATTATTTAGAGTTCAAGGAACAAATAACATAGATCACTGCGCTCGTCTTTGACATGGTCCTACAGTAGTCGGTTTGACTAAAACATTAGGAAATGGAACCATGACGAACGATCTTACGGAGTTTGCTACAGATACAGACGTTCTCTTCTTGATAGGCACAAACACGAGTGAATGCCACCCTATTATAGCGATGCAAATGTTGCGTGGGTTGGAACGTGGTGCAAAAATGATTGTTATTGACCCTAAAGAGACAGATATGGCCAAAAAAGCGGACATATTTATTCAAATTCCTGTTGGGTACAACATTCCTCTTCTTAACGCACTGATTCATCATATTATCGAAAATGATCTGTTTGATAAAGAGTTTGTCGAGAATTATGCAGTTGGTTTTGATTACGTGAAGTACGCTGTTGCTGACTTTACACCTGAGCGTGTTGAAAAAGAGACAGGTATTCCAGCAAGCTTAGTCGTTGAAGCTGCTGAGATGTATGCAAAAGCGGGAGCTGCTGCTATTTGTTACACTATGGGAATGACACAATTTATTGATGGAACTTCCAATATCTTCTCCCTTTCCAATCTTGCCATTTTAACGGGCAATCTGGGTAAAAAAGGTGCGGGTGTCAATCCTTTACGTGGACAAAACAATGTTCAAGGTGCCTGCGATATGGGTGCACTTCCGAACTGGGCACCCAATGGTATGGTTACTAGCGAAGCCGTACGTTCACATATAAAAGAAGTTTGGGGATACGACATCAGCCCAAAAATAGGGTTTAAACTCACTGAAGTTCCGCATAAAATAGAAGAGGGCATTATAAAATTCCTCTATGTTTTTGGCGAAAACCCTGTTATGAGTGATCCTTGGACAGAACATTTTATCGAAGCAGTTGAGCATCTTGATACGATGATTGTTCAAGACATATTCCTCACAGAGACAGCCCAAAAAGCAGACCTTGTTTTGCCTGCCGCTTCATGGGGCGAAAAAGAGGGAACATTCATCAATACTTCTCGTCGTATTCAAATGGTTTCCAAAGCGGTTGAGCCAGCAGATGGAATCGAGCCGGATTGGAAAGTGATTTGTAATATTGCAAAAAGAATGGATTTGGAAGGGTTTGATTTTTACAAAGCTGAAGAGCTTTGGGAAGAAGTACAAGCACTTAATCCTCGATTTTTTGGTGGTGCTACGTATCATCGCCTTAAAAAAGAGAATGGCATTAGTTGGCCATGCCCTGATGAAACACATCCTGGAACACCCGTACTGTACGAAGATAAAAAATCAATGCTTCCTGATGGTAAATTTAGATTAACCCCCGTTATCTATACAGGCGATAAAGAGAAGCGAGCTGTCCTTGAACAACAGTTGATTGAAACATTGAGTATTCCAAGTGACTATCCAGTAGGCTCTGGCGCACTCAGTGAAAAGGTCAATGAGCTTTATCCTTGCCTCTTTACAACAGGCAGAAAAGTGTATCACTACCATACAGGTACGATGACACGCGAATGTAAACCGCTTGAAATGGGAGCTGATTTTATGGGTGCTGCCATCGAGGTGAGCCCAGATATCGCTGATGCAAGGGATTTACAAGAAGACTGTTATGCCCTTGTTGAAAATAAACGTGGCAGAATCGCTGCAAAGGTTAAAATCAATCGCGATCTTCGCCATGGAACGATCTTTACAACATTCCATTATGCTGAAGCCGATGGTAATGCACTTGCCAATGCGGAAGATACCGATCCACTCTCTGGAATGAATCCGCTTAAAATGACCATCGCGGCAATTCGAAAGATTTCTGAAGAAGAATATTTGGCTGTACGAAATACAACAGATATTCATATGCATCCTTCTGAATTATACCGAACCGTAAGACGATAATTTTAATATCTAGCGTAAAGGTGGAGTGATTTCCACCTTTACATCTTCAATTTTTCAAGTCAAATTCCCATTATTTTCCATAAATTCATTTTTTTCCTTAAAGTTGTTTTTTGATATTTTCAAACGAAAACAGACTTTAATAATATGCATTTTCAGCATATTATTAAAGTGTCACATGGCTGACACTCATTATTTTTTAAACATGTTACTATTCAATTATAAATTTAAAAAGTATATTTATTTTTTTAGATTTACTTCAGAATTTAATGAGACAACACAGTGAATTCAAAAAAAGATTCTTGGAAAGGATAAACATGAAAAAGATTCAAACCACATGTCCTTATTGTGGAACTGGCTGTAACATAGATTTATTTGTTGATAACAATAAGATTATCAAAGCAGAACCGACCAAAGGTCATTATGTCAATGATGGAGAGTTGTGTCTTAAAGGAAGATTTGGATGGGAGTACGTTCACTCTCCTCGAAGGCTTACGAAACCTCTCATACGCAAAAAAGAGGGTGTTTTCTCAAAAGAAGGTGAATTGGTAGAAGTGAGTTTTGATGAAGCTTACAGTTTTGTAGCCTCACGTATGAAACAAACCATCACAGAGCATGGTTCTAACAGCGTGATGGGACTCTCTTCCGCTAGAGCAAACAACGAAGATAATTATGTTTTTCAAAAACTGTTTCGCCTTCAAGGCACGAACAATATAGACCATTGCGCGCGCATTTGCCATGCTCCAACCGTCTCTGGACTTGCCAATACACTTGGTAATGGCACGATGACCAATGATTTTACAGAGTTTTCAACCACAACCGATGTTTTCTTTTTGATGGGGACCAATACCAGCGAATGCCATCCGATTATTGCGATGCATATTTTTCGAGGGTTGGAGAGAGGTGCTAAGATGATTGTCATCGACCCTAAAAAAACAGATATGGCAAAACGAGCCGATATTTATATCCAAATCCCTGTGGGCTATAACATTCCACTTCTGAATGCGATGCTACATCACATCATCAAAGAGAACCTTTTTGATAAAGAATTTGTTGAAAAATACACCCTTGGTTTTGAGTATCTTAAAGCCGCCGTCGCTGATTTTACCCCTGAACGTGTTGAAGCGGAGACAGGAATCTTAGCAAGCCAAGTCATTGAAGCGGCAGAAATGTACGCTCGTGCAGGAACCGCGGCGATTTGTTATACGATGGGCATGACACAATTTACCGATGGAACCTCTAATATTTTCTCTTTATCGAATATGGCGGTTCTGACAGGAAATCTTGGTCGAAAAGGTGGTGGCGTCAATCCACTGCGTGGGCAAAATAACGTACAAGGTGCCTGTGATATGGGGGCACTTCCTAACTTTGCGGTTGCTGGTTTTGTGACAAATGAAGCGACAAGAGCGCATCTTGCCAAAATATGGAAGTATGATATCAATCCAAATATTGGTTTTAAACTCACCGAAATACCGCATCAAATTGAAGAGGGTGTCATCAAATTTCTCTATGTCATGGGCGAGAATCCTGTGATGAGCGATCCTGATACAGACCATTTTATTAAAGCGATGAAACATTTAGAGCTTCTTGTGGTTCAAGATATCTTTTTAACCGAAACAGCGCAACAAGCCGATGTCGTTTTACCTGCGGCATCATGGGCTGAGAAAGATGGAACCTTTACCAACACTTCACGCAGAATCCATAAAACACGAAAAGCGGTTGAGCCTTCTGCTGGCCTTGAACCCGATTGGAAAGTGGTTTGCCATGTCGCTCAAAAAATAGGACTAGAGGGGTTTGATTTTGTAAAAGCGGAAGAGATATGGAATGAAGTCCGCAAAGTCAACCCGAATTTTTACGGTGGTATCAGCTATGAGCGTTTAGATGAGTTAGATGGTATAAACTGGCCGTGTCCTGATAAAAATCATATGGGCACGCCTATCTTATACACCGATCACATCTCCTTTTTACCTGATGGTAAATTTAAACTCGTTCCTGTAGGCTATACCGATACATATGAACACAAAGCCGACATTGAAGCGCAGATGCGAAAATCCATGAATATTCCTACAGGTTATCCTGTTGGGGTTGGTGCATTGAGTGAAAAAACAACAGATGCTTGCCCTTATGTTTTTACCACAGGACGTAAAGTGTACCACTACCACACAGGCACTATGACACGTGAGTGTAAACCTTTAGAATTTGGTGCAGATATTATGGGACCTATGATTGAAGTCAGTACAGATGTTGCAAGTGAGCGTAATTTGGAAGATGATTGTTACGCGGTCATTGAAAATAAACGAGGTCAAATCTCCGCAAAAGTAAGAGTCAATCACGGGCTCACCAATGGAACGATCTTTACAACATTTCATTATGCCGAAGCCGATGGTAATGAATTGTGTAATGCTGCAGATACCGATCCGCTCTCTGGTATGACACCTGGTAAATTGACAACGGCGAATATCCGTCGCATCGAAGAAGCTGAGTTTATCAAAATTCGTGAAACAACAGACTTACAAATGCACCCTTCTGAATTATACCGATCCGTAAGACGATAACATTTATAAAGCCAAGGTAGTCTCATACCTTGGCGATTTTAGATGGATTTGGCTTAAAACTTACGTATTTTTCAATTTTTCCTTAAAAAAATTAAATACTACCTAGCCCGCTATCTATATAACTATAAATCCCATAAAATAGGCATTTGTACATTTTTTTAAAAGTGTCATCTAGCTGACAGTATTTATTTTTGCTATGTGATACTATTTTAACATAATATTTAAAAGTATATTTATTTTTTTATATTCAATTCAGAATATTGAAAAATAGGTCGTACGTTTAAATGTGTTTGTCGAAATTATATAAAACTATAAGGAGATAAAGGTGAACGAATTACGAAGCAATAAATTTGTAATTGCAAACCCTAGCGTTTGTATTGGTTGTGCTACCTGTATGGCAGCATGTTATGAGTCTTCCTATCAACGTGGAAAATTAGCCGTTCCACGCCTCATTGTGACACGAACACTCAGTGGAACAATGCCAAATCAATGTCGTCAATGTGATGACGCACCCTGTGCAAATGTCTGTCCCGTAGGCGCACTTCGTTTTGGTGCGAACAGCATTGAACTTTACGAAGAGATTTGTATTGGCTGTAAGATGTGTACGTTGGCATGTCCTTTTGGTGCTATTCGAGCAGGTGCTGAGATTATGCCTTCGGTGAATTACACGATGGAACCTAAATACAATCTAGGGCTAGAGTCTGAAATTGGCGCCAAAAGTGTTGCTATCAAGTGTGATTTATGTAAAGGCCGAGAAGAAGGACCTTCATGTGTTGAAGTTTGTCCAACTGGCGCTTTGATATTTATTGATTCTAAAAACTTGGAAACTAAAGTGATCAGTCATAAAGCACACAAAAGTGTTGAGACATATGTTCAGAACGTAATTAAATATGTTTAATGAAGGATAAGTGATGACAGATGTATATCTATTGTACGTGCTAGGATTCTGTGTTTCCATGCTGTTGTACAAATACAGTAATTTAGCATCTAAGATTGGTTTCTTTCTCTCTACAGTAGCCTCAGGATACGGTGCTTTTTATTTTGCAACGCATTTGGGAGAATCAACACATTTTTCAACGAAGATTTCGCTTTTATACAATCCGACATTTTCGTTAGACCCTGTTGGTAATTTCTTCTCTTTTGTGGTAACGCTTATTGCGTTTGCATCTTCACTCTATGCGATTCAATATGCTGAAGGTTACGCAAAAAAAGGAAATTTAGGCGTTATGGCAGCACTTTTTAATCTTTTTGTGCTCTCAATGCTCTTAGTTCTTTCTGCCTCTGATGTCTTTTGGTTCATGATTTGCTGGGAATTAATGACGATTATTTCAGCCTTTCTTATCTGCTTTAATGAATCCACATCTTCTCTTAAAGCGATTATGATTTATTTAGGCATTGCGCATTTTGGCGGAATGTGTATTTTATCGGCGTTTTTATTGATGGCGTACCAATCTGGCTCATTAGAGTTTAGCTCTTTTGCTTCTATCCAGATGTCACCTATCATGGCAAGTATCACTTTTTTGCTTGCTTTCATTGGTTTTGGATCAAAAGCAGGTATGTTTCCTTTTCATGTCTGGTTACCCAAAGCACACCCCGCTGCACCGACGAATGTATCGGCGTTGATGAGTGGTGTTATGATTAAGGTAGCGCTTTTTGGAATTATCAAATTCTGTCTTTGGCTTCCTGTTATGGAATGGTGGGGACTTTTGATTATTATCATTGGCGCACTTTCTTCTCTTTTGGGTGTTTTGTATGCATTGATTCAACACGATTATAAAGCGTTGCTTGCATATCACTCTGTTGAAAACATCGGCATTATCTTACTTGGTCTTGGTACGGGTGTTTATGGCATCGCTATCAACTCTCCAACTCTTGCAACCATTGGGTTTTTAGCAGGTCTTTATCACACGGTGAACCATGCTATCTTTAAAGGGCTTCTTTTCTTGGGTGCTGGCAGTGTTTTGCATGCGACGCATACGAGAGAAATTGAAGTTTTAGGTGGTTTGGCTAAGAAAATGCCTTTTACTGCTTTTGGTATGTTTATCGGTGTTATGGGCATTGCGGCACTACCTCCTTTGAATGGTTTTGTCAGTGAATGGTTTACCTATCAAGGTATGATGCAAGGCGCTCTTGGTGAGGGCATTCTTCCTAGGTTTGTCTTTACATTCTCCGTTGTAGCACTGGCTCTTACGGGCGTTTTGGTTGTTATTCACTTAAAACTATATGCCGTTATTTTTGCAGGAACTCCACGAGATCAAGCAATTTTTGATAAAGCGAAAGAGGCTCCTATCACCATGATTTTAGGCATGATGTTTCTGGTTGTCGGATGTTTTGCATTCGGTATTGGTGCTAATGTTGTAACCGAAAGCATTATGACTGTGGTGACATCTTTTAGCGGTGCGTATCATGCTGCCCCAACGGGTGGTTATATTGCTTCTCCTATTGGCTCAACTATCTCATTACCTCTGATTGCTATGGTGATTTCAGGTGCGATGTCATTGCCATTTATTATTGCAGTTCTTATGAAAGCCAATAAAACGGAGCCAAGAGAAACAGACCCTTGGGCATGTGGCTTTAAGTACAGCAGTAGAATGCAAATGACAGCAGGACCATTTACGGGAGATCTTCGTCGCTTGATGGACTGGCTGTTTAAAAGCAAGCCAACAGTTGAAGATCAAGGTTACTTCAAACCTGTTATTTATACAGATCATCCAAAAGACATTTGGTGGAACCTCTTTTATCAGCCAGTGATTGACTTTGTTGATACTACTTCTATCAAACTATCTGCAATGCAAAATGGTAGTACAGGGATGTATTCTGCTTATATATTAGGTGCTTTATGCTTTTTCTTAGCGATAAGCCAAATACTATAAAAGGTTTAACATGAGTAGTTTATTCTTTATGGCTTTGCAGGTCATTGCAATTATACTGGTAGCGCCTTTTTTCGATGGTGTTGCAAGAGTTTTAAGGGCGAGATTACAATCACGCCGTGGAGCACCAGACTTTTTTCAAACATACCGTGACATCGTCAAATTGTTCAAACGGGGTCGTACCATTCCTGCGTGTTCACACTGGGTGTTTCGTTACGGTCCTTACACACTTTTTGGCTCTGGAGCGGCACTTTTAGCGGTTATGCCTATTATGTATGGACCCAATACTTTAGCATCATCATGCTCTGATATTTTTGTTGTCCTCTATATTGCTGCGATGCTACGATTTATTTTTGGTGCGGCATCTATTGATTCTGGTAACCCATTTGCGGGTGTTGGCGGTAGTCGTGAGCAAATGCTTGCGGTTTTTGTTGAACCTGTGATGATGACAAGTTTATTGGTAGTGATGCTTTTAGCGAAAACCAGTAACTTAGTTGAAATTCAACACATGGTCAGAAGTGGTGTGATTGGGTATCAAATTCCAGCGTTTGCCGTTGCTTCTATCTCTTTTTTATGGGCGATGTACGTTGAAAGTGGTCGTAACCCTTATGACTTAGCTGAAGCAGAACAAGAGCTTCAAGAGGGTGTTTTGAGTGAATACTGTGGTGCAGATTTTGGTATAGCACATGCAGGGCTTATCTTAAAACAGTTTGCCATGATTGGTATGTTTTTGACTATTTTTGAACCGTGGAGCTTTGAAAATCCATTTTTAGCGCTGGTTGTCTTTATCGTAAAAGCAGGTGCTTTTTATGTTGGTGCTGTCTTTATTGACAACTTTGGACCAAGACATAAATTATTAACCAGCTTTCGTACAAATGCATTAGCCGCACTTGGTATATCGTTTGTTGCGCTTGTGTTATATGTTGTAGGAGCATAATATGATTGATTTACTAAGTATATTATCCCTTGCCATGATTTTAACGTCATTGGTGGTATTTGGGCTTCGAAATTATCAGGCAGCTATTTATGTCTATGCTCTTCAAACGGCATTGTTGGTCTCTATTTTCCTACTGTTATCGACTACCCATTTGGCGGAACAACTCTGTACATGGGCATTGATTGCTTTTTTTACAAAAGTGATCTTAATTCCGATTGTTTTGTTGCGCTTGGTCAAAAAAATGGGTGTGGTAAGTGAAGATGAGCCTGTTATGGGCTTTTTTGTAAGCCCTATTATTGCGATTAGTTTTTCATTGGCAATTGCAATGTCTATTTATCCTATCTATATGAAGTTCTCATTAATCCATGAGAGTATTCCACTCATTGCATCTATTACGATTTTTATGATTGGTATTTTTGGTTTTATTTTGCGTAATTCTGCCATTAAACAAATTCTTGCTTATTGTATGTTTGAAAATGGCATTCACCTCTCATTGGCGTTGATGGCGTACAACTCACCTGAAATTGCGGAGCTTGGCATTTTAACCGATGCAATTTTTGCTGTGCTCATTATGTCCGTGCTTGCACAACGATTTTACAAATATTTTGGTTCTTTAGATGTTTCCAAAGCAACTGAATTGAAAGGGTAGGTAAGGAAATGGATACTCAACAATTATTCATCTTATTATTGGCGGTACCTGTTTTGGCATCGCTGATCATTTGGTTCGCACCAACACAATTTAAGCTACTAAGCACATTGCACATCATAGCGTCTATGGTCTCTTCTGCCATAGCCATGTACGCTGTTAAACACGTCATGCATGGTAAAGTATTTTTTGCATTCCATGATATGTTGTTTATTGATGCGCTTGGTGGTGTCTTTTTGTCTTTGATTGCTGTAACAGGATTACTGGTTAATTTGTATTCTGTGAAGTATATGCAGTGGGAAATTGACAAGGGTGAGATTAGCACAAAAGATGCGAAACTCTTTTTTGCACTTGCTCATTTATTTGTTTTCACAATGACGTTTTCGGTTCTTGCGAACAACATTGTCTTGATGTGGGTTGCGATTGAAGCAACAACACTCTCTTCGGTTTTTATGGTTGCCTTGCATAAAGGCAAAAAATCAACAGAGAGTGGTTGGAAATACATCGTTATTTGCAGTATCGGTTTAGCGTTTGCGCTGTATGCAACGGTACTTCTTTACAGTGCTGGTTTTTCAGTCATCAAAGATAGCCACAGCATGATGCTTTGGTCTACGCTTATGGCACATGCGAAAGAGATTAATCCAGACATTTTAAAACTTATTTTTGTTTTTGCTTTGATTGGCTTTGGTACCAAAGCGGGTCTTGCTCCAACCCATACATGGTTACCTGACGTTCACTCAGAAGGTCCAGCACCAGCTTCTGCAATGCTTTCAGGAATACTCCTTAAATGCGCCATTCTTGGGCTCATTCGTTACTATGCCATTGTCGGAAACTCAATGGTTGGTTTTGAATACGTCCAAACGGTGATGTTGATTAGCGGTTTGATTACTATTTTTATTGCAGCTCTTTTTCTTATTCGTCAACATGATGTTAAAAGAATGTTTGCATACCACTCCATTGCCCATATGGGTGTCATCGCTTTTGGTTTAGGTGTTGGTGGAATGGTGGGTGTTTTTGCAGCACTTTTCCATGCATTAGCTCACTCTGTTACCAAAGCCTTAGCTTTTTGTGTCACAGGAAATATGGTTCAAATCTATGGCACACGTGACATGACCAAAATGGGTGGACTGATTAAAATAGCGCCTATTACGGCCATATTATTTGGTATTGCTATTTGTTCCTTGGTTGGTGTTCCTGGTTTTGCAATTTTTGTGAGTGAATTTATGATTATCCAAGAGTCATTTAACACCATGATTATCTTTCCTTTAGTACTTTTTATCATTGGATTGATCATTATCTTTATTGCAGACTTTTCTCACTTTTTCCTTGCTACTTTTGGCGAAAGTAAAAGCAAAATTCTCTCTCGCGAAGTAGCATGGAGTGCAAATCTACCACTTATCGGTCTTGCAGCACTCATTATTATCTTTGGTGTGTTCTCTGTTGAAGGATGGATCACATTACTTAACAGCGCAGTCAAAATTATATTTGTGGCATAAGGAAAACAGAATGCTTAAAGGTGAAATTTTTATTAATCAACTTAAACAAAGAATTACAATTCGCAATATAGAACGACAACAGCCAGAAGATCAAGTCACCATTACGGTGGATCGTAACGATCTTCCTGAGGCTGTTCGTACCCTTTATTATGATATGGGCGGTTGGCTTTCAACGATGATTCCAAACGATGAAAGACAGCTCAATGGCAACTATGTACTTTACTATGTGCTCTCTATGGAAGGTGGAAAACTTACACCTGAAGATGAAGTAGAACAAAATGAAAAATGCTGGATTACCGTTAAAGCTTTTGTTCCAGCGGCTGATCCTACTTTTCCATCCGTAACCTGCAAAGTACCTGCTGCTGTGTGGTATGAGAGAGAGGCGTATGATCTTTTTGGACTTCGAGCCATTGGATTGCCTGATCCTAGAAGATTGGTTGTTGCGGATGATTGGCCTGATAACCTTTTTCCATTACGTAAAGATTCTATGGACTACAGGCATCGACCAGATCCTGTGGATCATAAAGATGAACCTGATTATGATTTTATGCACCCATTAGGCTCAGGTGTTGTTGATGTTCCTTTAGGACCTTTGCATATTACCAGTGATGAACCAGGTCACTTTAGATTGTACTGCGATGGTGACACGATCATTGATGCAGATTACAGACTCTTTTACCAACACCGTGGTATGGAAAAGTTGGCTGAGAACAGAATGAACTATGACCAAATGGGCTATCTTGCAGAGCGTGTATGTGGTATCTGTGGTTATGCTCATGCGATTGCGTGTATTGAGGCGGCTGAGCGTGCTATTGGGTTAGATATTCCTCTTCGTGCTCAAGCGATGCGTGTCATTTGTCTTGAGATAGAAAGACTGCACTCGCATCTTCTCAATATTGGTCTTGCCTGTGAAGTAACGGGCAATGTAAATGCGTTTATGCACATCTTTAGAATTCGTGAGTTTTCGATGGAACTTGCTCAGCTTGTTACCGGTGGTCGTAAAACCTATGGCAATGTCGTTATGGGTGGCTTGCGCCGTGATATGAGTGGAACTGAAATTAAAAAAAGTTTAGAACTTATCAAAACGATTGAACAGCAACTCAAAGAAGTTTGGGAAGCTGTCATGGATGACAAAGCGCAAATTGGACGTTGGAAAGGGGTTGGTATATTAGATCCTAAAGTAGCGCGTGACTTCTCGCCTGTTGGTCCAAATATTCGCGGTAGTGGTTTTAAACGTGATTCGAGATATGACCATCCGTATGATTTCTTTGACCAAATTGAATTTAATGTAGCCGTTGAATTTGGTTGTGATGTCTTTTCTCGTGAGATGGTTCGTTACAAAGAGCTTTTAGAGTCCATCTCCATCATTCGTCAATGTTTTGAAATGATGCCAGGCGGTCAAACCATCATCTCTCCTCAAACAATGATTAAACCAGGGGCGTATGCCATTGGAAATGATGAAGCACCGCGTGGGGAAAATATGCACTGGATTATGCATGGAAATGCACAAAAAGTCTATCGTTGGAGATGTCGTGCGGCAACGTATAACAACTGGTCATCCCTTCGTTATCAATTCCGTGGTAATACCATCGCCGATGCGGCTTTAATTGTCTGTTCTTTAGATCCATGCTATTCATGTACAGAGCGTGTCACTGTTGTGGATATTAAAAGCCAAAAATCTAAAGTACTCACACATCAAGATTTGAAACGTTATTCTCAGACCTTGAAAAATTCTCCTTTAAAAAATATGTAGGAGTCGGTGATGAAACTATTAGATATGACTCGAAAATATGGCAATGCAACATATGACTATCCTCTTGCACCTTATGAGGTGCCTGAAGGATTTCGTGGTAAGCCCTCTTACGATTATGAAAAATGTATTGGGTGTACAGCATGTGCGGTTGCGTGTCCATCCAATGCCATCAATGTGAAGCTCAACAAAGACAAATCAAAATTGGTTTGGGAGTTTAACTGTGCAAGGTGCATTTTTTGTGGGCGTTGCGATGAGGTATGCCCAACTAACGCTGTCATGCTTTCCAAAGAGTTTGAAATAGCGGTTAAATTTAATAAAGAAGATTTGATGGAGCGTGGTGAGCTTGAGTTGCAACACTGTGAAGTGTGTAAAAAGCCATTTACGACCAAAAAATTGATAGCGTATGATCTTGAGCGCCTTAAGCGAGTAGGGTGGAGTGAAGAGACATTGGATGAAAAGACACACTATATTCGTACCTGCCAAGAGTGCAAAAAAAATAGTGTGGTCGAGCAAATGAATCGATTCTTTGGAAAGGGTAAAAAATGAGTAAAACATATGTCGTGCCCGAAGATATAGCACTTGCTAATTCGGTTGCCGCAAAATTAGAACACCTTAAAAATATTAAAGGTAGCTTTAGTGTTTACAGAGTTGACTGTGGTTCATGCAATGGTTGCGAGATTGAGATTTTTGCGGCTATTACACCGATGTGGGACCCTGAGCGTTTTGGTTTTAAACTGGTTCCATCACCAAGACTTGCAGATATTTTGGTCTGTACAGGGCCTTTGACACGCCAAATGTACTATCCACTGCTTCGTGCTTATGAAGCAACACCTGATCCAAAAGTTGTAGTAGCTATTGGTGCATGCGGAAGCAGTGGTGGTATTTTCCACGATGCATACAGTGTTTGGGGCGGAATTGATAAAGTCATCCCTGTGGATGTTTACATCCCAGGATGTCCTCCTCACCCAGCAACCATTCTTCATGGTCTTGCAACAGCACTTGGTATTTTAGATCAAAAGCTATCTTTGAAAGTGCATACAAATGGCTCAACTGAGTCTCCTGAAATCAAAGAGTCTTTACTCGGCGATATTTTGTTTGAGCGTGATATTTTGGCTGAGTCAAAAGTCTTGATGGGCTATCTTTTTGGGCGTAAGTTGTATGACAAATACATCAAAGCGCTCAAAGAATCTCCAGACATCAAAGATACCCTCAAAACACGTATTTGTTTGGAGCGATTGGTTCATGAAGAAGAAGATCACAGGTATCAAGAATGTATGCAAACGTTGCACAATAAAATCTATTTGTCTCATATGCGCAAGTTTAAAGAAATTGATGCGGCAGATTATATGGACTTAGAAAGTAACTGATAAATACGATGATGCGATAGGAGATGAGATGATTGAAGTGTGCAAATTAACCAAAAGGCAAATAGACCCTTCATCTAAAAAAATGCCTAAAGAACTTGAACAGGTCAAAATTTTTTCTATGTCCGTCGGGCATGGAATTGGAACGGTTGATTATGTGGAGTGTATCGGAAAAATAGACGAAGAAGCGTATGACACTATGTTAAAAGAGTGTGGCAAATATGCCCAATTTAAATTGGGCAATTTAACCAAATACTTCGAAGTCGAAGTTTTTCCTGAACATGCAGAGTTACTGTATAAAGATATGCCAGAGGGATTTTTAAAAGAAGTTTTTTATAGGCTCAAAGAAGGGTATGTGATCTTAAGGAAAAGTCTATGAAAAAAGCCATTTTAATGATTGGAAATACGCTACGAGGCGATGATGGGATTACAACCTATCTTGGGCATTTACTCGAAAAAGAGAATTTGGGTTGGCGCGTATTTTACGGTGGCGATACACCTGAGAGTGAATTTCACAATTTAAGAGCGTTCGGGCCCGATGTGATTGTCGTAGCCGATGCAATGACAGGTACAAAAATAGGCACAGTTGAACTTATTGACATCAGCGATGATCGTGAATACATGTACACAACGCATAATTTGCCGATGCCTATTCTTTTAAGTTATTTGAAGGGATTTTGTCAGGTTGTCCTCTTTTTAGGACTCAACGTAGATATTGAAAAAGTACTCGAGATTGACCCTTCTCTTTCAGAAGAGGCAAAAGAAACAGCACAAAAAGCGCTTTCTAAAATGCTTGAAATCGATGCTATTTTTGATGAAGAAAAGATTAGTTAAAGGAGTTCGCATGTTATCACCAGCAGAAACCGCACAGTCCTTATCTGGAGGACTCAGACATAAGGCACTGATGCCTTTAATCAGTATTGCTTTTTTATCAATTATGGCAGGAAGTTCAATTGCCTTGGGTGACGTTTTTTGGGCACATTCAACGGTAGGTGTAGCAAAATCGGCAGGTATTGGTATCGCCAACTTTATTGGTGGTATCGCTTTCTCCGTCGGTTTGATGATGGTTGTCTTCTTTGGTGGACATCTGTTTACCAGCTCTGTTATGTCGGGTGTTTCGACGTATGATCGTAAATTACCGATTGGTAAAATGGCGGCTTATTGGGTGTGGGTGTGGATCTTTAACTTTGCAGGTGCCCTTTTGACGGCGTATATGTACTACGAATCTCGTTTGCCACTCAATTATGATGGTGAGATTTTAAAACACTTTGCTGCATTGGGTGCTGGAAAAATGTCTCTTAGTTTTTATTCAGCATTTATTCGAGGTATCTTTTGTAACGTATTTGTCTGTATGGCTATTTGGGCATCAACAGCAGCAGAAGATACTGCTGGAAAAATCCTAGCTATCTGTTTTATCGTTGGAGCATTTGTCGCTTCTGGGTACGAGCACTGCGTGGCAAATATGTTCATTATTTCTGAAGCTCTTTTTGCAAAAGCGCATTATTTAGCAGAAGTAGGTGGCGATATGGAAGCGCTGTCTCATTTGACACATACTTCCATTGCCAGCCTTGACAATCTCACTATAACAAACTTTTTTGTTAAAAATTTATTTCCTGTAACACTTGGAAATATTTGTGGTGGTCTGTTCTTTGTTGGACTTATTGGCTTTATGTCTCATAAAGTAGATATGAAAGCATAAGTTGAACAGATGACATTTAAACAAGAGAGCACGGCTCAAAAGGTTCATCAGCACAGAATGCAAAGAACCCTTTTCATCTCTCTTTTAGCAATACAACCCATGGTTGAAGAGGAGGGTGTGCATATACACTCCTCTTACGCTGTGAGTTCAGGTGTCTTTGATCAATTTTATCATTATGAAATTGACCCAACAAAACGTCAAAAAATAGAAAGAATCAATAAAAAATATGCACTTAATCCTCTTTAGATGACAAAGGGTTGAATCGTAAAAGTGCATTTTTTTTGAAGATAAATATGCCAATTTTGCATAGACATAAAAGGAGTTTGAATACAAGAGACAGGATTGATAGTATGCGGTGAAAGTGCGCTTTACAGAGTGTAGCTTTTGAAATTCGTTTAAAATCTTAGGAGTTTGGTAAAACTCACTACATAATAAAAGGAAATAAAATGAGTAAGTCACGTGTGATATGCCCTTACTGTGGGACTGGATGTAATGTTGATTTGCAAGTAGAAAACAACAAAATTATCAAAGCAGAGGGTGCAAAAAATCATCCTGTTAATGATTCGCAATTATGTTTGAAAGGGCTTTATGGCTGGGATTATGTGGGCGCAAACGATCGTTTGACTATGCCGTTAATCCGTAAAAAAGATGGAAAATTTTCAAAAGATGGCGAGTTCGTTGAGGCTTCATGGGATGAAGCACTAGATCTTGTGGTCTCAAAATTTAAAGAAGCAAAAGAGAAGTATGGTCCTGATTCGATTGCGGGTAATTTTTCAGCGCGTTGTACGTTAGAGGAAAATTACGTGTCTCAAAAATTTATGAGAGTGGCTATTGGGAGTAACAATGTCGACCATTGTGCGCGTGTGTGTCACGGACCTACCGTTGCGGCACTGGCTAGAACGATAGGTAATGGCGCTTCTACAAACAGTTTTACGGAGATTGGTTTGTACAGTAATTGTGTAATGATGATCGGCTCAAACCCTGCAAGTGGGCATCCTATCGCTGCTATGCATATCCAAAGAGCGCTTGATAGGGGCGCTAAACTCATTGTGATTGATCCGATTAAAACAGAGTTTGCGCAAAGAGCAGATGTGCACATTCAACTACCACCTGAGCATAACATTCCGATTATGAATGCGATGCTAAATTATATTATTGCTCATAATTTGTGTGATGATGATTTCATCGCAAACTATACGGTAGGTTTTGATTATGTCAAAGAGGCTGTTAAAGAATACACCACTGAGTATGTTTCAAAAATGACAGGTGTAGAAAAAGAGTTGATCGAAAAAGCGGCTCATATGTATGCGACGATCAAACCAGCGGCAATTTCGCACGGTATGGGTGTCACGCACTTTAATCATGGCGTTGGCAATGTTTTTGATGTCTCTAACTTATTTTTATGTACGGGCAATATCGGTTATTTAGGTGCAGGCGATCATCCTCTTCGTGGTCAACAAAATGTTCAAGGTGCTTGTGATATGGGTGTTTTACCGAATGTATTCCCGAACTTAAAACCTGTAACAGACCCAAATGTGAGAGCTTTTTATGAGAAACTGTGGGACTGCAAACTGGATGGAAAAATCGGTATTCATAAAACGCAAATTCCTGATGGCATTATGGAGGGAAAGATCAAAGTCTTTTACACCATCGGTGAAAACCCTGTCATCTCAGAGCCCAACACCAACCACTTCTTAAAAGGGTTAGCACATCTTGACTTTTACGTGGTGCAAGATCTCTTTTTAACCGAAACGGCACTGAAAGCAGACGTGGTATTACCAGCAGTTTCCGTGGCTGAAAAAGAGGGCTGTTATGCTAATGCGGAGCGTCGCATTCAACGCAGTCACAAAGCGGTCAATCCTGTGGGAAATGTGAAACAAGACTGGGAAATCATCGGTGAAATTGCCAGACGACTCGGTGCGAAAGGGTTTGACTATACCTCTCCTGAGCAGATTTGGGAAGAGGTACGCATCTCTGATCCTGCGCGTTTTGGTGGTATGAGTTACGATCGTTTAGAGAAAGAAAACGGCTTGCATTGGCCGTGTCCAACACTCGAACACCCAGGTACGCCTTTGATGTACATGGATAAAAAGTTCTATACACCCGATCAAAAAGCACGTTTTGCGCCTGTTACGTTTGTGGACGATAAAAGCGAAATTCCTGCGGCGCAAAAAGCGCTGGCACAAAAACTGAACCTTCCAGAGGGTTACCCACACATGGTTGGTTCTGTCGATGAGAAAACGAATGAGGAGTATCCTCTTAAACTCCTTACCATGCGTAAAGTTTACCACTACACGGTAGGAACAATGACAAGGAGATCTCCAGCATTAGAGTGTGGAGCGGACGCTCTTGGACCAACAGCTGAGATCAATCCTGAAACAGCCAATGAATACGGTTTGGAAGAGGGTGATTTTATAGCAGTAGAGAGCAGGTATGGCTCCATTGCTATTAAGGTAGAAGTGACCGACATTGTTCCCAAAGGCATTATGCAGATGGCATTTCACTACTGGGAAGCACACTCTAATGAGCTTACGAGCAATGGTTTGGATGCCATTTCTTTTACACCAACGTACAAAGCGGCAGTAAAAATGCACAAAATTACGCCTGAAGAGTATCTTCAAACACTGAAAGAGAAAAAAGAGAAGTTTTATTCTCAAAAGATCACGTATGAAGATCGCCATCACCATTGATGACGTGTAACATGAGGTACAGAGGTACCTCATGTTATCAAGAGAGGTTAGCCTTTTTACCAAGGGTTAATCTGTCTTAATGAGATTTAATATGCTAATTTAGCATATTTGCAGGAGGAGTCCATGGAATGAGAACGAAGCAAAAAAGTCAAAAATAAATTAAAAGCACCAAGGGTGCGTGGGCTTTCCGCCGAGGAAAACCTAGTGTTAACGTAGTTTTCAAAGCTTTGCTTTGAAAGCGTGTTGCAGAGTTCTGTAAGAACTTTATTATATGAAAGGAAATAAAATGAGTACATCACGTGTAATATGTCCTTATTGTGGTACTGGCTGTAATGTCGATTTACAGGTAGAAAACAATAAGATTGTAAAAGCCATTGGCACGAAAGATCATCCTGTTAATGATTCACAACTGTGCCTTAAAGGTCTTTATGGATGGGATTATGTAGGTGCAAACGATAGGCTTAAAAACCCTTTGATTCGTAAAAAAGACGGTAAATTTTCCAGAGATGGCGAGTTTGTTGAAGCATCATGGGATGAGGCTTTAGATTTGGTTGTTGCTAAGTTTAAAGAGTCTATTGAAAAATACGGAAAAAGATCAATAGCCGGCAATTTTTCGGCTCGTTGTACATTGGAAGAAAATTATGTCTCACAAAAATTGATGAGAGTCGCCATAGGAAACAATAACGTAGACCACTGTGCTCGCGTTTGACATGCACCTACAGTAGCCGGTTTGGCTAAAACAATAGGTAACGGTGCAGCAACCAACAGCTTTACAGAAATTGGTTTATACTCTAATTGTGTTTTAATGATTGGCTCAAATCCAGAAAATGGTCACCCGATTGCGGCGATGCATATTCAAAGAGCGTTAGACCGTGGTGCTAAGTTGATCGTAATTGATCCTATCTTAACAGAAATGGCACAAAAAGCAGATGTTCATATTCAATTACCACCTGAGCATAACATCCCGATTATTAACGCGATGATTAATTACATTATTGCCAATGATTTGTGTGATAATGAGTTTATAGCAAACTATACAACGGGATTTGACTATGTCAAAGAGACTGTTAAAGCGTACACGCCTGAGTATGTTTCAAACATGACAGGTGTACCAAAAGAACTCATTGAAAAAGCGGCACATTTGTATGCTACCATCAAACCAGCTGCTTTAACACATGGTATGGGTGTGACGCACTTTAACCATGGTGTTGGTAACGTGTATGATGTCTCAAACTTGTTTTTGTGTACGGGCAATATTGGAGAACTTGGTTCTGGTGATTACCCACTTCGTGGACAACAAAATGTTCAAGGTGCTTGCGATATGGCAGTGTTGCCTAACATATTCCCGAACCTAAAACCTGTCACTGACCCAGAAGCAAGAGCTTTTTTTGAAAAAATGTGGGATTGTAAACTTGATGATAAAATCGGTGTCCATAAAACACAAGTACCCGATGCCATCATGAGTGGCGAAGTGAAAGTGTTCTATACCATTGGTGAAAATCCTGTCATTTCAGAGCCTAATACCAACCACTTCTTAAAAGGGTTAGCACATCTTGATTTTTACGTGGTACAAGACATTTTCTTAACTGAAACAGCACTCAAAGCTGACGTTGTACTTCCAGCAGTGTGTGGACCTGAAAAAGATGGCTGTTATGCCAACGCTGAAAGACGTGTTCAACGTAATCATAAAGCAGTCGATGCCGTTGGAAACGTAAAGCAAGACTGGCAGATTATCTGTGAAATTGCAAAACGAATGGGCGCGAAAGGGTTTGACTTTGCATCACCTGAAGAAATTTGGGAAGAGGTGAGAGAGGCTGATCCAAAAAGATACGGTGGAATGAGTTATGAACGTTTGGAAAAAGAGCATGGGTTACATTGGCCTTGTCCAACACTTGTTCACCCAGGTACACCTTCGTTGTACATGGATAAACTTTTCTGGACATCTGATAAAAAAGCGCGTTTTGCACCTGTCATTTTTGTGGACGATAAAAGCAAGATACCAGCAGCGCAAAAAGAATTGGCTGAAAAGCTCAATCTTCCAGAGGGTTACCCGCATATGGCAGGTTCTGTGGATGAAAAGACCACTAAAGAGTATCCAATTGAACTTTTAACCACGCGAAAAGTATACCAATATACCGTTGGAACGATGACCCGAAAATCACCTGCCCTTGAATGTGGCGCTGATCTTCACGGTCCTGCGGCTGAGATAAACCCAGTAACAGCGGAAGAATACGGCTTAGAGGATGGCGATTTTGTAGCGATTGCAAGTCGATACGGCTCGATTGCGATTAAAGTGGAAGTGACAGAAGTTGTTCCTAAAAATATTATGCAGATGGCATTTCACTATTGGGAAGGACATTCAAATGAGCTTACCAGCAATGGCGTTGATCCTATTTCGTTAACACCAACGTATAAAGCGGCAGTCAATATGAAAAAGATAACACCAGAAGAGTACTTTGCAACTTTGATGGAGAAAAAAGAGAAGTTTTACTCTCAAAAAATTATCTATTTCGACGCTCACGCTCACCATTAAATCATCAAGAAGAGGTGCTAAAGTGCCTCTTCTTGACACTTAAAGCCTTTATCGAAGAACCTTCCACGCTAAAAGAGCGATGATGCTAAGCACAATCCAATGAGCACTTAAGAGCATACATCCAAAGATGATACTGAGGAAAAGCGCTGTATAACGGATGGTTTTAGTCGTAGCAAGTTTATAAGCGGCAAGAAGCGCAATGGTCGCATTGGCGATAAAAAATCCATCGGCTAACGCAACTAAATCTTTGAGCGTAAAAATATTCATCGAAACTAATCCCAAGACAACAGCATTAATTGTGCATAAAAAAAGCGTTGCGTTGATGGGTGAACCGTTTTGTAGACGTGTACTTAAAAGCCCTATAATGCCTTTGTTCTGAGAAGTCAATCCGCTAATGAGCCTTGCAACGCCTCCTACAAAGAGTAAGACCGTACTAAGACACAGTAGCATCGCTAAGATACCTATAACAAACTCACTGGATGTTCCAAATAAAGGATAGATAAGTGCCGTGATGGCATTGGTATGTTTTAATGAGGCAAATTGAATGGCACAAATAACCAAAAGGTAAATAATAGAAATAACCACTGCACTTATTTTTACTGCTTTAGGGATTGTTTGCTCGGGATTGCGCACTTCTTTAGAGTAGTTACCGACAACTTCCCAACCCACAATCGCCCAAAAGGCAAGCAACAAGGCTTTTGAAATCAGTCCTATATCAAAGGGGGAATCAAAGGAAATGCGTGTTTCATGTCCCACTAAAATAGCAATACTTCCGAGACTTAGAATAATGCCAATGATAGTGGTAACAATGAGTGAAAGTGTTCCTAAAAAATGAACAGGGCGAAGGAGAGCTAGAAATGTAAAAAATAGCATTGAAAAGGCAAGTGTATTGACGTCTAACCCTATAAGGGGTTGAATAAAATGTGCCCCAATGAGATAAACGGGGACGGGACCAAACAGTACAGCGCTGATGAGATAGTAAGAAGTGAGGTACTTGAGTTTTGTGCTAAAGGCTGCTTGTACCGCATTGGTTACACCTTCGTCCCCTGGAAATTTGATACTTAAGTTTCCAAGAACCAAAGCAAATGCAAAACCCAAAGCTAAAATAACAAACCACACAAGGATGGAAAGATTGCCTGTAAGGTCATAAACAATGGGTGGTAAAAGAATGATGCCAGAGCCTAAGATAGGACCTATCATTAAACCTGAAAGTGTCAAGGTATTGAGCTGTTTTTTCATAAGTTTCACTTTGGAAAAATTTAAAACAGAGTCTACCACACTATGGATCTAAAATCAGATTTTTTGAGATGAAAGCGGTTTTAAAATGTTGATATGGGGAAAAAAGCCTCACACCTTTTATGATGTGAGACCTAAACACTAATACAATTCGACTTTGTAATTTAAACGGATAGTACGAGGAGAGCCAGAAGCTAGGCGAGTGCCTCCTGCTGCCCAATACTCTTTGTCGGCGACATTATCAACATTGATTTGCCAGATATTGCGTTTACCATAGAGTTTTGTGGTATAACGTCCACCTACGCTAAAGATGGTCACATCATCCAACCACGCTTGGTTGAGATCATTGACAGGGCGACGACCGGTATAATAAGCTCCACCGTTGATAGACAACCCAGCAATACTACTCAGTTCATAATTTAAAAACAAACTACTTGTACGACGTGCCGCATTTTCGGGTAATTTTCCATTGAGATTGGTTGCATCACCACCCATATCTTCAAAACGAGGGTCTAACCATTGTGTTGAAGCGAGCCAACTGAGTTGTTCTGTTAATTTACCTTGAAGCGAGAGTTCAACGCCACTGTAGCGTTTATGCCCATCTGCAACATAGTAGTTAGTTGCGTTGGTATAGTATCCAGGGCTTTCTATATCAAATACCGCCGCTGAAGCAAGCGTTCCATTTGGCAGTAGCCAATGCGCTCCTAGTTCGTATTGCTTACTGATGCCAGGACTTAGACGTTCTGCTTCATTTTGTGTTCCCGCTGGTGCAGCTTCACCTTCTTCCAAGCCTTCAGCATAAGAAACATACAACGAGAGACTTTCTACTGGTTTATAGACAAGTGCTATCATGGGAGTCGTCTCGCTGGCTTCATAACGTGCTACATCTTGATTGCTTTCATATTTTGAATGACGTAATCCTCCGATAACTTGCCACTCTGGACTAAGCGTGACACGATCTGTTGTATAAAAACCTGTATCTTTGGTTGTATAAGAAACTCCCGCTGTTTTTGTAAACACCGTTGGTGTTATCGTGTGTGGCGTGTAAAGATTTTGAGCAAGTGTCGAAGAGTTGCTGTTTGAAAGAGGTTCTTGATTTTTTTCGGTATAACTGGTTCCTACTGTTATATCGTGTTGAACATCCCATGTATTAAAAATTCCGTAGAGTTCTGCACGCAAAAGATCTGATGTATATTCGTATTCTTGGTGATTAATTCTTACTGTACCTGCTCCTGTAGTGAGTGTTGTTGCTTGAGGGTTAGAAAATGTAAAGGTTGAGAGATTGCGTTCGCGCTCTGTTTTCGCTCGTCCTGCTTCAAGTCCAAGCGTCCAAGTATCACTCAGTGCATAATCAGATCTAAGTAATACATTGGTTGTTTCTGTTTCAAACTTGCTCGAGTCTGATCCTACCAGTGCTTTTGGATCGACTGTATGCGGTAAGGTAATGGCACCATTCACCGCTTTTGGCAGTGCAACGCCTACTTGTTCCGTGACTTTACGACGATCATACTCGACATCAGCTTTGAGCGTTAAACGATCATTGACACGCCAATCCAGTGCCATAGAAACAAAGCTCCGATTGCCATTGTCAACATCATCTAAGTAGGATCCAAGCGATCCTCCCGCACTGTTCAAACGAATGCCTAGCTGTTTTTCTTCTCCAAAACGCTCGCTCACGTCTGCGGATGCTACAGCAGAACCATATTGATCCATCATTAAACCAACGGTTGCCATTGGCGCATTGGTGGGACGTTTAGTGACGTAATTGATAATGCCTGAAGGAGACGTAAACCCATAATAAAGTGCTGATGCACCTTTCAGCACTTCAATGCGCTCTTTGTCTTCCATTGGCACTTGGCTAAAATTCATAAGCGGCAATGAGCCATTAAGCCTGTAATTGGTACGGTTTTGCACTTCCATACCTCTAATAACCAGCTGGTCCCATGTCTCTCCACCATTTTGCTGTTTCGTGACACCTGCGGTGTTTCTAACAGCATCATACGTGCCCATAGCCGCTTGCAAATCCAAGGCTTCTTTGGTAATGACATTGACCGTTGAAGGCACATCCATAATGTTAGTTCCTCGAAAAGAACCTGCTTCAACCGTTTCGGGTCGTAATCCAACGGAACGTATATCTTCTATTGTAACGGTAGAAAGTGTAGATGTATCTTCTTTTCCTGTTTCGATGACAACTTCAGCAGCCGAGAGTGTACTCATGGCGACGAGGCTTAAGAATGTACGTGTAAAGTGATACGAATTGATCCTATCAAGGTTCATTTGACTCCTTCATAATAGTATGAATATTTTGTGGTAATTATGTGAAATTCTTTAGAAATTAGATTTGAAGAATTATATATAATTGATAATCATTATACATAAGTATATTTAAACATCGCTTGTAAACGAAATACTAAAATTGAAGTTTAGGAAGATATTAAAATTTAGAGAACTGTTTTTTGGGTTAAAATAGTGCGTTGTTCTTCTTTTGTGTAGTTAAATTTAAATTCTGCTTCTTTAAGATAATAGATAAAATACTCTTTTTTAACCCCTTTGAAGTGATCTAGCCAATTTTCCAAAAATAGCCAAAAATCGACTAAGGGATTGTGAAAACTCTCATAATGCGCCACTTTATGTTGGTTTAGATAGCGGGCATAGGTCTCTTTTTCGATGGAATTTTCCTCTAAATTTTGAAGATGGGCAAATTGATCAGGAAGTAAGAGTGTGTGAATATGTTTTCCATATAACATACCCAAAATACCGATAGCATCAAAGAGATACTTTGATTTTCCTCGTTTTGATGTTGGAAGAAAATAGTATTCATCGTATTGTGAAAATGTTTCTGTTTGTTTTGTGTAGAGAGCTTCCGAATGCGTGATGATACAAAGGCGAAGTTTGTGATATTTTTTTGCAATCGTTAGGTAATTTAGTCCTAAAAGTGAAGCGCATTCATAGGCACTATAGTTGTCAATAAAATACTCTAAAATAGCCATATCTTGGGCATACTTTACATGACTAAATGTACGTTTACATGCAACACAACGATACTGCGAAGTAGAGACTTCGTAAAGTTTTGTGTGACCGCAAAAAATACATACTTTTTCTTCTGTTTTCATAGGGGTATTTTTCCTGAAAATAACTAAGAAACTTCTTTTTTTAGCTCCTATTTAAAGAGTTGCTCTATAATAAATCAAAAATATACCTAAGGATCTAACAATGTGTAAAGATTGCGGTTGTTCAATCACTCCTTCTCAATGGTCTGCGCACGCGCACGAACACTCTCACGATGGTCATTCCCACAGCCATTCACACGATCACGACGATCATACTCATCACGAGCATCCTCATGCGCACGATCACGATCATCATGACCATCACAAACATGAAGAGATTCATGCCAATCCACAATTAAACGATAAGAAGACCATTGCCGTTATTACTAAAATTTTGGATGCAAACGATACTCAAGCAGCGCATAATCGCAAACATTTTGAAGAGAATGGCGTCTTGGCGATCAATCTCATGAGCAGTCCCGGAAGTGGAAAAACAACGCTTTTGGAAGCAACCATTGACACGAAACAGATAAAACTTGCCGTCATTGAGGGTGATCTTGAAACAAATCAAGATGCTGATCGTATCACCGCAAAAGGGGCATTGGCACATCAAATTACCACAGGTCAAGCGTGCCATTTAGATGCATTTATGGTGCATGAGGGACTTCATCATCTCCCTATAGAAGGGCTTGATGTTGTGTTCATTGAAAACGTGGGCAATCTTGTTTGTCCTGCGAGTTACGATGTTGGAAGTCATCTGAATGTCGTGTTGCTCTCCGTTCCAGAAGGCGATGATAAACCAGCAAAATACCCTGTAATGTTTAGAAGTGCTGATCTGTTTTTAATAACAAAATGCGATCTTTTGCCGTATTTTGATTTTAGTGTTGAAAAAGCCATTCGTGAGGCTCGAAAACTTAATCCAAAAGTCGATATCATCGAGATAGACAGTAAATCTGGCAAAGGAATTGATCAGTGGATTAATTACCTTAAAATGAAAAAAGCATTGAGATAACCATGTGTTTATCTATACCTTCAAAAGTCATCGAAATTGATGAGAATAATTATGCAACCGTAGATACCATGGGTGTTAAGCGTAAAGTGACGCTTGATTTGATTGCTGAAGAAGTAAACATTGGGGATTATGTTCTCATTCATGTAGGCTTCGCGATGAATAAAATCAGCAAAGAACACGCGGAAGATAGCATTGCGGCATACCAAGAGATAGCCGAAGCAATGCAAAATGGCGAGATTAGCGATGAAGAAGGAAACAGTAATTATGTCTGAAGTTGATCTCATTGAAGGTTTTCGTGATCCTATCCATATGAAAGCACTTGCAGCGCTCATCAAAAAAGAGTGTAGGTCTAAGATCAACATCATGGAAGTGTGTGGTGGACATACGCATACTATTATGAAATTTGGTCTTTCACAAATTTTGCCAGAGTTCATTGAATTTGTGCACGGACCAGGGTGTCCTGTGTGCATTATGCCTAAAGAGCGCATCGACCATGCTATTGCGTTAGCTTCTATGCCAAACACCATCTTAGCCACGCTTGGCGATATGATAAGGGTTCCAGGAAGCAAAACCTCTTTACAAAAATTACGTGCTGAGGGCAAAGATATTCGCTCTTTGTATTCACCTTTGGATGTCATTAAAATTGCCCAAGAAAATCCTGATAAAAACGTGGTCTTTTTTGCGATCGGCTTTGAAACAACGACACCGATGAGTGCTGTTCTTGTGCAACAAGCCATAGCTTTGAGCTTGACCAATCTTTTCTTTCATATCAACCACGTCACGGTTCCTGAAGCCGTCGATGCCATTATGAGCGGAGGGGACGCGAAGATAGATGCTTTTTTAGGACCTTCTCATGTCAGTGTCATTACAGGTTATAAAATTTATGAGCCAATTGCTAGCGCTTACCATACACCTGTGGTCGTTTCAGGCTTTGAACCAACCGATGTCATGGAATCAGTTTTACGCATTGTTCGTCAAGTCAATGAAGGTAAAAGTGTTGTTGATAACGAATATGCAAGGGCTGTTTCGAGAGAAGGTAACCTTAAAGCACAAGGGCTTGTCAATACTTACTTTGAAAGACGAAGTCACTTTAGATGGCGTGGCATTGGGGATATTCCGCATAGTGCGCTTAAACTCAAAGAGGAATATGCCGCCTATGATGCTGAAATCGTGTTTGATGCATTTTTGCCCAAAATTGAGCTAGATGACCATAAAATGTGTATTTGTGGCGACATCCTCAAAGGACGTGCTAAACCATTTGACTGTAAAGTCTTTGGCAAAGCCTGTACCCCAAGCAATCCGATGGGATCGTGCATGGTTTCAAGTGAAGGGGCGTGTTCAGCTTACTTCAAATATGGAAAATTGAACCTCAAAGGAGCAAGAGCGTGAGCAAAAAGATACTTCTCTCTCACGGTGGTGGCGGTGAAGAGACCCAAAACCTCATTAAAGATCTATTTTTTAAACATTTTGACAATGAGATTTTACTGCGCATGGAAGATGCCGCAAGCCTTGTAATGAATGACCATAAAATCGCTTTTACGACCGACTCTTTTGTCGTTTCTCCACTGTTTTTCAAAGGTGGAAACATTGGTAAACTCGCCATTGCTGGAACGGTGAATGACCTTTCCATGATGGGGGCAAAGCCTCGTTATATGACCTGTTCATTTATGATCGAAGAGGGCTTTTTGTATTCTCATCTTGAAGAGATCGTCATAACCATGCGCGATGAAATGGCTAAAAGTGGTGTCAAAATAGTCGCTGGTGATACCAAGGTTGTTCCTAAAGGAGGCGTTGATGGGCTGTTTATCAACACTTCAGGTATTGGTGAAATCATGTGCGAAAATATCTCTGCCCATAACTTAGAAAATGACGATGTCATTATCGTTTCCAACGAAGTAGGCAATCACGGTGCGTGCATTTTAGCCACACGTGAAGAGATAGAACTGGAGAGTGACCTTCAAACTGACTGTGCTAGTTTATGGAAACCTGTGGAAGCGTTGATAGATGCAGGCGTGAAAATTCATGCATTAAGAGATGCCACAAGAGGAGGGCTGAGTGCTGTTTTAAATGAATGGGCGAGTACATCGCACATTTGTATTGAAGTGGATGAAGCCAAAATTCCTGTTGCCAAAGAGGTTAAAGGTGTGTGTGAACTTTTGGGTTTTGAGCCTTATGAGTTTGCTAATGAAGGTACGATGGTCATAGCACTTCCAAAAGCAGAAGCGCAAAAAGCGGTTGAAGTACTAAAACAATTTGATGAAACTGCCAAGGTGGCTATCATCGGTAATGTTAGCGATAGATTTGTTGATAAAGTTATTTTACATACGCCTTGGGGATCAGAGCGCTTTTTAGAGCCACCAAAAGGTGAATTACTTCCAAGGATCTGTTAATGCATGAGTTCTCTATTGTTAATGCACTTTTAGAGATGTGCGAAAAAAATGCACGAGAACACAACGCTACTAAAATTACCAAAGTAGAGATTAAAATCGGTAAATTAAGTGGCGTTGAACCTTATCTTTTGGAAACAGCATTTAATACCTTTAAAGAAGAGGGTGTTTGCGCTGGGGCTGAGTTTATTGCACATTTGCAAGAGATTGTCATTCATTGCGAAAGCTGTCATAATGAGGCAACGCTCACTCAAAATGAGTTTGTTTGTCCGACATGCCAAAGTACAGATCTTCGCGTTATTGATGGTGAAGAGATGTACCTCATGCATCTTGAAATGGAGTAATAAAGAGAGGCTAAGAGTCACTAATGTATAATCAGTGATTATATATTATAAGTTCCAAAAGAATTTTGCCTAAGGATGCCAATGCTAAACGAGCTACGACGTGCAACGCTTGAAGATTTGCCAGAGATTATCAAGATTTATAATGAAGCTATCAAAGATGGTATTTCTACGGCAGATAGTAAAATTGTTACAGTAGAAGATAAATTAGAGTGGTTTCACGCTCACAGCGAAATGCGTCCTATTTTGGTGAAAGAGTATCATGGACGCATCATCGCATGGATTAGCATACAGCCTTTTTATGCCAACCTTTTGGCCTATACAAACAGCGCACGTATCAATATTTACATTGATAAAAATTTTCAAGGTAAAAAACTGGGACAACAGTTTTTAAGTGAAGCGATCGAGCAAGCCAAAAGTTATGGGATTAAAACACTTTTGGCGCTTATATTCTCTGAAAATGCACCAAGTTTGAAACTTTTTAAAAAACTAGGCTTTAAAGAGTGGGGTAATCTTAATCGTGTTGCTACGATTGAAGGGGTTGACAAAGACCTATTAATCCTAGGTCAACGTATCGAAGAATAACCATGAGAAAAGAAGCATCTATTATTTTTGATATGGACGGAACGCTCATTGACTCAAGTGCTGCAATGACGCACAGTGTCAATTACGTACGCAATTCTTTAGGGCTTTGTCCGATTGATAAAAAGTACCTTGAATATCACATTAACCAACCCGATCAACATCTGCCTAAGATTTTTTACAATACGGATGAGTACAATCCCGAACATCGTGCTTTGTTTAAAGAACACTACATGCATTTTTCTCCCTCTATGATAGCGCTTTATCCCGATGTGAAAGAGATGCTACACGTGATAGGTCAAAAGGCATATTTGGCGATTGCTACCAATGCAAGTGATTTTTTTGCGCGTCATATGTTGGAAAAAATGGGTATTATTGATCACTTTTCTGCCATTATTGGTGCCAATAATGTTGCTGAGCCAAAGCCAAGCCCGTTAATGGTTTATCGATTAATGGAGGAGTTAGGCAGTGAACCTTCAAAGACGATTTTGGTGGGTGATAGCATCAAAGACGAACTCGCTGCCTCAAATGCTGGAATCAATTTTATTTTCGCAGGATGGGGTTATGGCACAAGTGAAACAGCTAACGTGAAAGCCCATAATATCCATGAGCTCTTAAGTTTACTTCATACGTTTATTTAACGAATGTTACGCACTTTTTCAAAAGAGCGTAACATGTTTCTCATAAAACAAGTTTTATGAAGCTTTAGGAGGTGTCGGGGATTTATCCCTGACCTTAAACAATGAGTTTTACTCATTGTTTAAGATACTGTTACGCAAACTGCGTAACCTCAGTTATTTAAGAAGCTCTAGTGGAAATTCAAGCGTACGCTTGATGATATTCATAGGGCTTTTGAGTGTATCCATAAGCAGATGCGTTTCTATCTTTGGATCGGTCGTTGAGCCTGTCACATCCACATTAGTTGCTATTCTTTTGTCTTCTCCTAAAATAATGCCACCTACGATAGGAATCATATCAATTGCAGAACTAAACGTTTTCAGTGTTTTAATTTGAAGCTTAAGATCAAGAGTGCTAGCTGCTAAATTAACAGTACCTGCACCCATAATATCTGCACTTTTACCGCGTAATTGAAGCTCTTTTAAAAACAAATTGTCCTTGCTTTGGCTAAATTCAACAGTTCCGTTATCAACAAAGTAGCCTGATTGGTTAAAATTGGGGTCATTAAAGACAAGTAATGAAGGAATAGCATTGATTGTTGCCATAAGATTATTGAAAAATTTGAGATCTTTGATGTAAGTTTTATGCATGACGAATGTGCCTTGCATATTGTCACTATCTTTGCCTTCAATATTGACTGAAAATTCGCCATCATAAAAGTAGTATTTTGTAAGCAATGCGTTGGCAGCATCAGCATCAAGTGCTGTTGCATTAAGCGTATAGTTACCTTTTTTCTCATCGTATTCTAAAGAGGACTTACCTCGTTTTGAATTGAGATGAATCGTATCTTTGTAGAGATTTACCGTATAGCGTTCACTTAAAATGGTTCGATTGTTATCTAGATCGATTAGAGAAGAATTTTCTCCAAAAATTGTTGTACGAATGGGTATATCTAAAGATTCATTACCGTTCGGAAGAGAGATATTCATATCTTTAACATGTACTGTGAGGTCTTTATCAAAATGGAGTGAGAGTTTATTGTTGGTAGAGCTTGCATCAAGTGTTTTTGTATTGGTTGTAAGTGCAATTTCGAAATTACGCACCGGTTCGCGGTTTTCTAAAAGTGGAGTGTTGACATTTTGAAGATTGAGTTTTGCATCAAAATTTTCAAAGTCTTTTGTTTGCACCGTTACGGCACCTTCTGAGAGATTGCTATCACGCATAAAAGGTGAAAATGCAGCCACTTTTGTAAGATCGGTGAATATAAATTGATTGTTGTCCTTGGCAAATGTGATAGTTGTATTGAGGCTTGGAAGTGCCATTTTTGTTACGCCATTTTCGATTGCAAATGAAGCATTTTGATCTGCCAAATTAGTCATTTTTAAAAGTTTAGTGCCACTAAAATCAAGTAATAATGCATTAATATCAATTTTACCCTCATATTGGCTCTTCTTGGCATCAAATGTACCTGTAGCATTAATGTCAAAAAGATTTTTATAACGTAAATTAGCGTTATCAAGTATGATTTTAAAGTTATCGAGTTTTACTTCACCATATTTTGTAGACATAGGAAGACCGCTGAGGGTAAAGTCACTGGGGGAGAGTTTAAATTTTCCAGTAGCATTGATGTCATAGGGGAGAAACTTAATATCTAGCCTAACATTGGCATCGGTTAAACCTGTTGTTTGGGTAATGGGTACATCGATTTTAAAAGCATGTAAAATTTTATGTATTGGTGCGTCAAGCTTTGATGTCGCATTAAGATCAACAACGATACCTGTGCCTTTTCCTATGAGATTGTAGATATAAACATCCGCTTTTTGAATTATTTTTTGCTCATAACTTGGCTCTTTAATATCAAAAAGAAGTTTATCATTTTTAAATTCTATGCCAATTTCTTTTACATAGGCAGGTGGAACTGTGGGTTCAAAGCTTACGGTAGCATTTTTAACCGTAGCCTTTCCATGCATCTGCATTGGAAAATAATCCAGTGTATCAAGGTTGAGTTTTCCTTCAAAAAAATGCAAAACATACTCTTGCCCTACAATATTTTTATCGATCCAGTCTTTGGCAATTTGGTCAAGTTCAACTTGAGAGACAATAAAATCCATAAGATCTTTCAGCTCTTTATTGCTAAATTTTTCACTTTGCAAATGATACGTTAGAAGCTTATCTTTAATGTCTATAAGTGCGATTCCTTTGAGTCCAAATGTATCAAAGTTCCCTTCGTAAACATATGTTTTTGCTTTCAAGTCCATATGTGTTTTACCATTAAACATCAAATGATAATCTTTAAAGTGTGCTTCTTGAATGTCTACATCTACCTGCCATTTTTCGATAGGGGTAATAATAAGATCAATACTTAGATGTTGACTATCCAGTTTAAAGGTATTTTGCTCATAATGAAGGGATAATGTTTCGTTTAAATAATGAATATTTTCAATGCTGATTTTGCTAAAAAACTGATTGATATACGGGAAATTTTTAATCAGTTCCGCCATCTCTTCTAGCGAGGTGTCGGTTTGTGTTTCCTTCTTAATATCAAGCGTTTGAATACTTACAATCAATTTTTTATCTAGTTTGATATATAATTGATCAATTTTTATCGTCGGTAATGTAAGATTATCGATCGAAATGCCATTTACTAAGGTGCCAATTAATGCTACGACAGAAAGAACTATGAATAATAAAAGTATCCAGATATTCCTAATGGTATGTGATGTTGCTTTAATAATCATATATTCACTTCTCTTTCACTTGTCCAGACCGATGAACTCAAGCTCGGTCGCCTTTGTGCCACAAGGCTCAATAAGTCAAATTATATCATATATGGTTGAGAAAAATTTTGACCTCCATGATAAAGTCGACAAATACCTTCTTTACATGATAGGCAAACCTCAATCGGGTTGGGTGAGCATCAATCCAAGTCCATTGACGCGTGGCGATTTTCTCTACAAGCTTTCACATTCCAAAGCACCCCTTAAAGCGATCACCTATATTCCGGGTGAAACGAAGGAACTTTTATTTGTGCAAATTGCTCTGGCATTTGATCTTTCTTATGAAAAATTAATGCAAGAGTATGCCCTTGCAACACCCTATGTAGAGGGCTTTTTAGTGCCAGATACCTACTATATTCCTATTGGCATTAACGAAAAGCATCTGGTTCATTTTTTACTTGCTAATGCAAAAAAGTACCATAAAGACGTGTTTGAAAAAATTTTTGGTGAGTTTAATGAAGCCAAATGGCAGAAGTTTCTTATTATTGCGTCTATTATTCAAAAAGAGGCTGCCAATAACGAAGAGATGCCACTTGTTTCTTCTGTTATTTACAACCGTCTTAAAAAAGATATGAAATTGCAAATGGATGGTACGCTTAATTATGGGCAATACTCTCATATTAAGATTACGCCACAGCGCATTCGAGAAGACACCTCCCCGTACAATACTTATATGTACAAAGGATTGCCTCCTTATCCTGTATGCAGTGTCAGTAAAGAGGCCATATTTGCAGCCATTTTTCCTAAAGCAACGAACTATCTCTATTTTGTAAAAAATAAAAGTGGAACCCATACGTTTTCGCAGACATATGAGACACATTTGGACAATATAAAAAATTAATGGCGTAAATTTAATAAAGAGAAATAAATAAACAAGTACTATTACTAAAATCCAGTCAAAAAAAGGGGTAATTATGGTTCAAAAAACAAGTAAAATCATCTACACACAAGTAGATGAAGCTCCCGCACTCGCAACGTATTCTTTGTTACCGATTGTTAAAGCATTTACCGCAAGTTCCAATATTGAGATTGAAACCAGAGATATTTCATTATCAGGTCGTATTCTTGCAAACTTCCCTGACAATTTAACCGCTGCACAAAAGATCAATGATGATCTTACCTTCTTGGGAGAACTCGCAAATCAACCAGAAGCCAATATTATTAAATTACCAAATATCAGTGCTTCTTTGCCACAACTTCAAGGAGCCATTAAAGAGCTTCAAGAAAAGGGTTATAGTATTCCTAATTACCCAGAAAATCCTGCAAATGAAACCGAAAAAGAGATCAAAGCGCGCTATGCCAAAGTTTTGGGAAGTGCCGTTAACCCAGTACTTCGAGAAGGAAACTCTGACAGACGAGCTCCATTATGCGTAAAAGAGTACGCACGTAAAAATCCACATCGTATGGGAAAATGGACCAGTGATTCTGCATCGCATGTTGCATACATGAACGAGGGTGATTTTTACGGTAATGAAAAATCTGTGACTGTGCCAGAAGCAACCACCGTTCGTATTGAACTTGTTGGAAAAGACGGTACAACGACAGTTTTAAAAGAAAAATTAGCACTTTTAAAAGATGAAATTATTGATGGTACCTATATGAGTAGCAAGAAACTTTCAGCATTTTTTGAAGCGCAAATAGAGGATGCTAAAAAAACGGGCATTTTACTCTCATTGCATCTAAAAGCAACGATGATGAAAGTAAGCGATCCGATTATGTTTGGATACGCAGTCAAAGTCTTTTTCAAAGACGTTTTTGAGAAACATGCAACACTCTTTAAAGAAATTGGTGTAAATGCTAACAATGGTCTTGGTGATCTTTACACTAAAATTGCAACACTTCCTGAAGCTCAAAAAGCGCTCATTGAGGCAGATATTAAAGCGTGTTATACCAAACGTCCTAAACTTGCGATGGTCAATTCTGACAAAGGTATTACGAATTTACATGTACCAAGTGATGTGATTATTGATGCATCTATGCCTGCGTGTATTCGTGAGTCTGGTCGTATGTGGGGTGAAGATGGTGCATTGCACGATACAAAAGCACTCATTCCAGACCGCTGTTATGCGCGTATTTACGAAGAGACAATGAACTTTTGTAAGAAAAATGGCGCACTTGACCCTAAAACAATGGGTTCTGTTCCAAACGTAGGTCTTATGGCTCAAAAAGCAGAAGAATACGGCTCTCACGATAAAACATTCCAATGCGAAATGGATGGTGTTGTTCGTATTGTAGAGATTGCGAGTGGTAAAGTCTTGATGGAACACAGCGTTGAACAAGGCGATATTTACCGTGCATGTCAAGCAAAAGATGCACCGATTCGCGATTGGGTAAAACTTGCTGTAAATCGTGCACGTCTGAGTAACACGCCTGCTATTTTCTGGCTTGATCCTGTGCGTGCTCACGATGCTCAAATGATTAAAAAAGTCGAAAAATATCTTAAAGAGTATGATCTTAAAAATCTTGATATTAAAATTATGACCCCAGAAGAGGCAATTCGTGAATCTTTAGCGCGTATTGTTAAAGGACTCGATACGATTGCCGTAACGGGTAACGTTTTACGTGATTACCTCACCGATCTTTTCCCTATTTTAGAAGTAGGAACTTCGGCTAAAATGCTCTCCATTGTTCCATTGATGAGTGGTGGTGGATTGTTTGAAACCGGTGCGGGTGGTTCTGCTCCAAAACACGTTCAGCAATTTGTGGAAGAGAATCACTTGCGTTGGGATTCGCTCGGTGAATTTATGGCGTTAACTGCTTCTCTTGAGCATTTGGATAACGTTGTTGGCAATAAAAAAGCGTCTATCTTAGCTAAAACACTTGATGCTGCAACAGGTAAGTTCTTGGATAACAACAAATCACCTTCTGCAAAAGTAGGTGAATTAGATAACCGTGGAAGCCATTTTTATCTTGCGATGTACTGGGCCGAAGCCCTTGCACAACAAAGTGATGATAAAGCATTGGCTGAACAGTTTAATCCACTTTTTGAAACACTTAAAGCCAATGAGAGTAAAATTGTTGGTGAGCTTAATGCGGCACAAGGCAAAGCCATTGATATGGGTGGGTACTATAAACCTGATTTTGAAAAAACAAGTAAAGCAATGCGCCCAAGTGCTACGTTCAATAGTGCTTTGGATGCAATCAAAGCGTAATTTTGATTTATATGTAAAGAAGGAGTCTCATTGTCACAAGGAAAAAAAGTCTCTATTATTGGAGCAGGAAACGTAGGCGCAACGGTTTGCTATTGGCTTGCGATGCGTAAAAGTTGTCGCGAAATTGTGATGATAGACCTCGTTGAGGGCGTTGCCATTGGCAAAGCCCTTGACATTTCTCAAGCTACCAGTCCAGAGGGCAGTCATGCCCTTATTAGTGCGTCAAGTGATTATAAACATATTGCCAACAGTGATATTGTGGTTATTACTGCGGGAAGCCCACGGAAGCCTGGCATGAGTAGAGATGATCTTTTAATGATCAATGCTAAAATCACGAAAGGCATCATCGAACAAGTTCAAACTTATGCCCCAGAAGCCATCATCATTACCGTTTCTAATCCTTTGGATGCGATTACGTATGTTGCCCTTAAAACAGGCAATTATCCTCGTGGTCGCGTTATTGGTATGGCAGGTATTTTGGACAGTTCTCGTATGGAGACCTTTATTTCACAGAAGCTTGGTTTTGGTTACGGTCAAGTAACGGCAAGTGTTATGGGTGGACATGGCGATGATATGGTTCCATTACCTCGTTATTCCTCTGTGAACGGTGTAGCCCTTACGGATTTACTTAGTGATCTTGAAATTGATGAGATTATTGAAAAAACACGTCATGGTGGCGCTGAAATTGTAGGCTATATGGGAACATCCGCGTATTATGCACCTGCTAACTCAACTGTAAAGATGATTGAAGCTATTTTAAGTGATGCTCGTACCATTTTTCCGTGTGCTGTATTGCTTGATGGCGAGTATGGTTACCATGACATCGTAAATGGTGTTCCTGTTGTTTTGGGTGCTAATGGTGTCGAAGAAATCGTAGAGTTACCTCTCAATTTAAATGAACAACACCAATTTGCCAAAAGTGTTGCATCCGTGAAAAATCTTTTAGAGACGTTGGAAAAAAATAATTTCTTTACGGCCTAATATTTACCTCTAAAATCCTAATGAGAGCCATAAATGTATGGTTCTCACTTTTCCTTTCCTTGATATTCTGCATTTTTTAATCACAATAGACATACTTTCAATATTGATATTTTATAAATTAAAAGAGATAAGCGCAATCTTTACTGTGTATTTATGTCATCAAAATAGAATAAACGGTGATAATTAATTAAGTATTAAATTGTACAATTGTGTTTTTAAGATGAATATTCTAGAAAATCAGGAGTTTCTGATGCCACAAGGTAAAAAAGTTTCCATTATAGGTACAGGTAATGTTGGTGCAACGGTGTGTTATTGGCTCTCTATGCGAAAAAGATGTAGAGAAATTGTTATGATTGACAGGCATGGTGTTGTTGCACATGGTAAAGCACTGGATATTTTGCAAGCAACAAGCCCAGAAGGGAGTCCTACTCGAATATATAATTCAACAGATTATGCCATGGTTGCGAATAGTGATGTTGTTGTTATAACAGCGGGAAGTCCAAGAAAGCCTGGAATGAGCAGAGATGACTTATTGATTTTGAACGCTGGTATAACAGAACAAGTCATTCACGAAGTCCGAAAATACGCTCCTAATGCTATTGTGATTATGGTTTCAAATCCTTTGGATGCGATGACATACACGGCTCTTAAAGCAGGCTGTTATCCGCGTAATCAGGTGATTGGAATGGCAGGAATTTTAGACAGTGCTCGGATGGAAACATTCATATCTGAAAAATTGGGTTTTGGGTACGGTCAAGTAACAGCAAGTGTTATTGGAGGGCATGGCGATAATATGGTTCCACTGCCTCGTTACTCATCGGTCAATGGTGTTGCCCTTACTGATTTGTTAAGCGATGAAGAAATTAAAGAGATAATTGAGCAAACAAGAGAGGGTGGTGCGGAGATTGTGGGTTATATGGGAACATCTGCTTATTACGCACCTGCAAACTCAGTTGTGAAAATGATAGAAGCCATTATTGGTGATGCTAGAGCAATTTTTCCTTGTGCTGTTTTATTAGAAGGAGAATATGGTTATAATGACATTGTAAACGGTGTACCCGTTGTTTTAGGTGCTCATGGTGTTGAAAAAGTTCTTGAGCTACCCCTTAATTTAGATGAACAAAAACAGTTTGCAAAAAGTGTGAATTCTGTAGCAGAATTGTTAGAAGTATTACGAAAAAACAATTTTTTTACGGTATAAATTCTTTTGTTAACTTAAATTAGAGACAAAAAAAACATATAGTTAAGATTTTTATTGATTATGATGTTCAGATAACTATAGAGTCTTGGTATCGAAAGTTTAATTTAAGTCAATGCAGGGAGGTTTTATGAATATCCATGAGTATCAGGCAAAAGAGATCTTTAAAAGATACAATGTTCCCACACCAAGAGGCTATGTAGCTTTTAGTGTTGAAGAGGCTGTTGAAAACGCTAAGAAACTTGGTGGTTCTATTTGGGTTGTCAAGGCACAAATTCACGCAGGTGGACGAGGTCTTGGCGGTGGCGTAAAACTTGCACGTAGTTTAGACGAAGTCAAGACACTTGCAAACGAAATTCTTGGCATGACTTTGGTCACGCATCAAACAGGACCTGCGGGCAAACTGGTTCAAAAAGTTTACATTGAAGAGGGCGCTGACATCGCAGATGAGCTTTACCTTGGTGTTGTTTTAGATCGCGCTCGTGAAATGCCTGTTATTATGGCATCTCGTGAAGGTGGTATGGAGATTGAAAAAGTAGCAGCTACCTCACCTGAAAAGATTATCAAAGTAGCCGTTGATCCTTTTATTGGTTTTCAAGCCTTTCATGGTAGAGAACTTGCTTACGGATTAGGTCTTGCACAAGAAGAGATTAGTAGTTTTATTAAATTTGCAGCAGCACTGTATAAAGTCTATATGGAAAATGATGCAGAGATGATCGAAATCAATCCTTTGGTTAAAACTAAAAGTGGTGCATTTATAGCGCTTGATGGTAAAATGGGCTTTGATGACAATGCACTGTTCCGTCATCCAGAGATCGAAGCAATGCGTGATGAAAGTGAAGAAAACCCAATCGAACGCGAAGCGTCAGGATTTGGACTAAGTTACGTCAAACTTGATGGCAATGTTGGCTGTATGGTCAATGGTGCAGGTCTTGCAATGGGTACGATGGATACCATCAACTACGTAGGTGGAAATCCTGCAAACTTCTTAGACGTGGGCGGCGGAGCTAATGCTCAAACCGTTGCAAAAGGCTTTGAGATTATCCTCAAAGATCCAAACGTCAAATCAATCTTTGTAAATATTTTTGGTGGTATTGTGAGATGCGATCGTATTGCAAATGGTATTTTGGAAGCGACTAAATTAGTCGATGTTCATGTTCCAGTCATCGTTCGTCTTGATGGTACAAATGCTAAAGAAGCAGCCGAAATTCTTAAAAATGCAAATATCAAAAATATTATTACAGCAAGTGATCTTAACGATGGTGCTATTAAAGCTGTCGCTGCTGCTAAAGGAAATTAATTATGAGCATATTGATTGATAAAAATACAAAAGTCATCGTTCAAGGTTTTACAGGTAAAGAGGGAAGCTTTCATGCAGAACAATGTTTAGCATACGGTACTAAAATCGTTGGTGGTGTTACGCCTGGTAAAGGTGGCACAACTCACCTTGGACAACCTGTGTTTAACACTGTTCGTGAAGCGGTTGACGCAACTGGTGCAACTGTGAGTATGGTATTCGTTCCACCTGCTTTCGTAGGTGATGCTGTTTTGGAAGCGGCTGATGCTGGCATTGAACTTTCTGTGATTATTACAGAAGGCTCACCTGTACGTGATATGCAAAGAGCAAAAGCGTATGCAGTGAAAAAAGGTATGAAAACCATTGGACCAAACTGCCCAGGAATCATTACGGCTGAAGAGTGTAAAATCGGCATTATGCCAGGTTCTATTTTCAAAAAAGGTAACATTGGTTTGATTAGTAAATCAGGCACATTGACCTATGAAGGTGCAAACCAAGTGTGCAATGAAGGATTTGGTATCACCACTGCAGTTGGTATTGGTGGAGATCCTATTATAGGGCTTTCGTATATACAACTTCTTTCATTATTTGAAGCAGACCCTGAGACTGAGGCGATTGTTATGATCGGTGAAATCGGTGGTGACCTTGAAATCCAAGCAGCAAAATACATTAAAGAGCATATTAAAAAACCTGTTGTTGCTTTTATCGCAGGTCAGAGTGCGCCTAAAGGTAAACGTATGGGACATGCTGGTGCTATTATCAGTGGAAGTGCAGGCACTGCTGCTGAGAAAATGGAAGCGCTTTCAAATGCAGGTGTTCATGTCGTAAAATCTCCTGCTGAAATTGGAAAAAAGATAGCGGAAGTTTTGAAAAAATAATAATGATTAAGTGAGCTAGATGGTGCACTATTGTACAATCTAGCTACTATTAATATTACATTGTGAAGCAAAGATATGATAAAGGAGAGAGAAGGATGGGTTTAATCACTGCTCCAAGTAATACACCGGTATGGGTTAACGTCGCTAGGTGTAAAGCTTGTGATATTTGTGTCAGTATGTGTCCAGCAGGTGTTTTGGGAATGGTTCAAGCACCAAATTCGACACTAGGATCAATGATAGAGGTTGTTGTTCCAGACGCCTGTATTGGCTGTAGGGATTGTGAATTACATTGTCCTGATTTTGCTATTTACGTAGCAGACAAAAGCGAATTTAAATTTGCAAAACTTTCAGAGAGTTCTAAAGAGAGAGCTGAGAAAGTTAAACAAAATAAATTTAAAAAACTGACTGCATAAGGATCATTGATGGCAAGAGAAGTAATATCAAGCGGCAATGCGTTGGTAGCAAAAGCGGCAGTTGAATGTGGATGTAAATTTTTTGGCGGATATCCTATTACGCCTTCAAGTGAAATTGCAGAAGATTTAAGCAAGCTCCTTCCAAAAGTGGGTGGTAAATTTATTCAAATGGAAGATGAAATCGCAGGTATTTGTGTATCTTTAGGTGCTTCCATGAGTGGTACTAAGTCTATGACAGCTTCATCAGGTCCTGGAATTTCACTCAAATCTGAACAAATTGGTTACAGCTTTATCACCGAAGTTCCTTTGGTTATTGTAAACGTTATGCGTGGTGGGCCTTCTACGGGTCTTCCTACACGTGTTTCTCAAGCCGATATCGGTCAAGCAAAATACCCAACACACGGTGATTTTGCCTCAATTTCACTCTGTCCTGGTAGTCTTGAAGAAGCGTATACTGAAACTGTAAGAGCATTTAATATTGCTGAAAAATACATGACACCCGTTTTTGTACTTTTAGATGAAACACTTGGTCACATGCATGGAAAAGCAATGCTTCCTGATCTTGCAGATATCGAGAAAAGTGTTGTAAAACGTGCTGAATTTACAGGGGATCCAAAAGATTACAAACCTTATGCAGCAGGTCCAACAGAGCCAGCAGTGTTGAATCCTTTCTTTAAAGGTTATCACTATCACGTAACAGGGCTTCACCATGGTGACATGGGCTTCCCAACAGAAGACGGTGCAGCATGTGAGTACAACATTGAGCGCTTAATGAATAAAATCAATACAAAAACAGATGATTTAGTGCATTACGAAGAGTTTATGCTTGATGATGCAGATGTTTGTATTATCGCTTATGGAAGTATCAGCCGTGGTGCTAAAGAGGCTGTTATGAAACTTCGTCAAGATGGTATTAAAGCAGGTCTATTTAGACCAATTACCCTTTGGCCAAGCCCTGTTGCTAAACTTCAAGAAATCGGTAAGAAATTCAAGAAGATCATGGTAACGGAACTTAACATGGGACAGTACTTAGAAGAGATTCAGCGTGTTATGAAACGAGACGATTTTGCGACATTGCACAAAGCAAACGGTCGTCCAATCGCTCCACTTGAAATGGTTGCTAAAGTTAAGGAGATGATCTAATGGCATTTAATTACGATAAATATCTACGTGTAGATAAAATGCCAACCTTATGGTGTTGGGGTTGTGGTGATGGCGTTATCTTAAAATCTGTTATTCGTGCTATCGATACAATGGGTTGGGATATGAACGATGTGTGTGTTGTTTCTGGTATTGGTTGTAGTGGACGTTTTAGTTCATACATCGACTGTAATACGGTTCACACAACGCATGGTCGTGCAATTGCGTATGCAACAGGTATTAAGCTTGCAAATCCTGAAAAACATGTCATTGTTGTCACTGGTGATGGTGATGGTTTAGCGATTGGTGGTAACCATACGATTCATGGTTGTAGAAGAAACATTGATCTTAACCATGTTTTGATTAACAACTTTATCTATGGTTTGACCAATTCTCAAACAAGTCCAACAACGCCACAAGGCTTTTGGACATCAACCGCAAACTACGGTAACGTTGATCCAACGTTTGATGCTGCAAAATTAGCAGATGCTGCAGGTGCAACCTTCGTTGCGCGTGAGTCTGTACTTGACCCACAAAAATTGGAAAAAATGTTTGTAGCAGGATTCTCTCATAAAGGGTATTCGTTCTTTGATGTGTTCTCTAATTGTCACATCAACCTTGGACGTAAAAACAAAATGGGTGAAGCGGTACAAAACCTTGAGTGGATTGAAAATCGCATTGTGGGTAAAAAGAAATTTGATCTCTTAAGTGATGAAGAGCGTGTGGATAAATTCCCAACAGGTATCCTCAAACAAGAAGAGGGCAAACTCGAATACTGTGACGCGTATGACAAAGTTATTTACGCAGCACAAAATAAAACAACCGTAGCGCTATAAGGAGCCCCTGATGAGAAGACAATTACGTTTCGTAGGTGTGGGTGGTCAGGGCGTTATCTTGGCAGGTGAGATTTTAGCGGTTGCAAAGATCAAAGAGGGCGGTTATGGTGTAAAAGCCTCTACCTATACTTCTCAAGTACGTGGTGGACCAACAAAAGTTGACATTTTACTGGATGAAAGCGAGATTTTATTTCCTTATGCCAATGAGGGTGAAATCGAGTTTATGATTGCAACAGCACAAGTCAGTTTCAATCAATTTAAAAGTGGTGTAAAACCAGGTGGCATCATCGTTGTAGAGCCAAATTTGGTTACTGTCAATGAGGAGGATCGTAAAAAATGGAAGATCATTGAAATTCCTATTATTACGATTGCGAAAGAAGAAGTTGGAAATGTTATTACGCAATCTGTTGTAGCACTTTCAATTACAGTAGAGATGACACAAGTACTTGCACATGACTTAGTACGCGAAGTTATGCTCTCAAAAGTACCTGAAAAAGTACATGCTGCTAACAATACAGCGTATGATCTTGGTGTTAAATACGCTAAAGAAGCGCTCGCTAAACTTTAAAATTTTAAGCTCTTTGGAAAATATGCCAAAGAGCTTTTCCTCATATTCTTACTGAAATTGACTTAACTTTTGATTGAGTGATTCTGCTAATTTAGAGAGATGATCTGCAGCACTGGCTATCTCTTCCACACTTCTGGCATTTTCACTGGTAATAGAGTTTATGTTGGTCACAAGATTCACAATTTTATCGGTATCTTTTTCAATGATATTAGAGTTATTTGCACTTATTATGACAGACTCTATACTTTCAGCCATGACACTTGTCGTTGAAACGATCGTCTCTTCAACATCGGTTGAGACAGTTGCTAACCGCCTAATGTTTTGAGCATTTTTCGTCATCTTATCGGATGAATTGACAATTGATTGAACAATGATATTAATGGTTGCATTGATCTCATTGAGTGAAGATTGTGTGCGTTCTGCTAGTTTCCTCACTTCATCAGCAACGACTGCAAAGCCTCGACCGTGTTCTCCTGCTCTTGCTGCTTCGATGGCAGCATTAAGTGCTAGTAAATTCGTTTGGTCTGCAATATCAGAGATAACCGTTAAAATTTGTTTGACTTGTTCCGCATCTTTACTCATTTGCTCTAATTGCCCAGCAAGAGCGGTCTCTTCTTCACTGGCAAGTTCTACTTCATCTTTAAGTTTAATGACTTCATTTTTAGCAGATTCAAGTTTATCACCTGCAATACTAATATTTTTTTTCATTGATGCCGAAAGGAGAGCGGTTTCTTGAACAAACTTTTTAATGGAAACAATCTCTTCAATGGTATTATTAACAATCACTGTACTATGCTCAGCATTGCGACCTATTTGCATACTGGTGGTACTTAGTTCATGTGAAACAGAAGCATTTTCATTGGATGAGTGTTTAACATCTTCAATAATGACTTCTAAGGTTGTGACTAGGTCGTTAAAGCTATTAACTATATCTTGAATTTCATTGTTCTTGCCGTAGTTGATTCTAAATTTCAGATTTTTATTTTTTACAAAGCCTGATATCCCATCGTGAATAAGGGTAACACCTTGCATGATATTGTTACGAATGATAAAGCTTAAAATAATGACACCCATAATGACTAAGAGCGATAAACCAATCATCATCGTTGACGCACTGCTTTTTTCAGTAGCAGCTTCTCCAGCTCCAGCAAAGGCTCTCTCTTTTTTTAAATTGATATATTCATGAAGTGTATTGATTTCTGACTCAACAATGGAACGATTTTCATATATAAAAGCAAGTGCTTCTGTATTTTTATTTTCATCTGAGAGTTTTAATACTTTGTTATTTAATGCTGCATATGCAACAAAATGATCTTGAATAATTTTAAAGTATTCTCTACCTTTTGGGGTAATAAGATGAGGCTCATATTTTTTAGAGTTTTCTTCAAAAGAACGTTGAGCGTCAAGCAATCTCTTTTCGATCGCTTTTTTATTTTCTTTATCTGTGTTTGCGATATGTTCCAATATGCGAATGCGCATCGTATAAAAGTTTTCTTGCATGTCATTTAAAATTAAAATACTAGGGAGTGAATCAATATTACACTGATTTGTCTCTTCATAAACTTTACCCATCTTATTCATACCAATGCTAAAGACAGCAATAATTCCTATAATGGCAATAGTCAGCATCGTCATTAGTTGTTTGGATATACTCATTTTATTCTCCTTCTAATCAAAATTTATTCTTAACTATAATATCAATATAAAAAACTAAATATAAGTTAATAAATTTCGGTTTTTTTTACAAAATTTCGGAATTATGTGGAAAGTTAGTGATGAATACCTAAACGAAACGCTTTTGGTGTCATTTTATAATGAGATTTAAAAAAACGTGTAAATTCAGAAGGATTATCAAATGCAAGGATTGTGGCAATTTGCGTAATAGTTAAAGGCCTATATTTAAGAAGGTAAAGTGCTTCTTTAAGTATTCGGTGATGAACATATGACAAAGCACTTTGTCCAAGTGTCTCTTTTATGGTTTCACCTAGATGCTTTGAGGTTATATCTAGCAATTTTGCATAATCTGAGATCTTTCTATACTCCAAAAAATGTTTTTCAATCAACTCAAGATAACAATGTGTTATTTGTTGCGCTCTCGTTTTAAACATGGCATCAGATGTGTTTTGATCTTTTTTACTGCGTTTAAGAATAAAAAGAAGCTTTAAAATATGAAGTTTTACAATGGTTGTATAATCTTCTTGCTGCTCATGAAGTTCGGTATTTATATCTTCATACATAGAGTATACAGATGAAAATAGTGATGTTTTTAGTATGGCTGGTTGTAGATTTTTTATATGAAAATCAAAAAGATCTTGAATGCTTTGAGCTAGTAGCTTTGGTTGATTAGCTTTAATATAGGATTCGGAGAAGAGAAGAATATAAATTTGTGTTGTTTCTGTAATGTTTTCAAAATGGTAGATAGTATTTGGTGGGATAAGCTGTAATGACTGCTTTGGAATAAGATACTCATATTGATTGAGATTACGTTTTAATTCGCCCTCTAAACAAAGCAATAAGGCATAAAAATCAAATTTTATAGGAATATTTTTTTTTAAAGTGACCTCTTTTTCCAGTATAGCAACCCCCTGACATTCAAAATCGTCACGATAGAGATCCATACCAAATTTGGGATTTTTGACAAAAGAGTGTTTATAAACTTTAAGCGCTTCCTCTAATTGTAACAAAGACATTTTTACTCCAATAGCTACTATGCAAAAGTACGGAAATTATAATATAAAAATATGTAGAAATAGATGAGTAATTGTTAGGGGTACGTTAATCTAGCAGAATATACCACTTTTATAATATTATAAAATAGTTTATTATTTAAAGCTCTTCATATTCATAACCAGAAGAGCTTTATTCGTATTATCTACAAAAATTTCTTATTTCTCATCCGCTAAATATTTGAACAAAGATGTACTCCAATCTTTTTTTGCCAATAGATTTTTATACTCTTGTGCTTTGTCATGGAGTTCTTCGTCGGTAATTTTTAAAGCACGATGAACGGCAAAAGGTTGTGTGAAAATCATCTGAGTAAAAATCACCATCGTTTGCAATGGTTTTAAAATCTCACTCATGGATGCCTGAACATACGCACCCGTTTGATAGGCATATTCTGGTGAGCCTACGGTTACTACTATTTTAAACTCTTTTCCCTCAAGTTTATACCCTTCACTACCATATGCAAAGCCATATTCTAAGACTTTATCTTGCCAATCTTTTAAAAGACCGGGTGTGCTAAACCAATAAAGAGGAAATTGAAAAACAATTCTATCATGCGATAGGAGCAATGCTTGTTCTTTCTTAACATCAATATCATGGATGGAGGTATAGTTTGCATAGAGGTCATGAACCGTAATATCAGACTCATCTTTGATGGCTTCGAGTAGGGTTTTGTTAAGTCTTGATTGATCCATGTGTGGATGAGCAAGTAAAATTAATGTTTTTTTCACGATAATCCTTTGTATTTAAGTTTGGAAAATTTATCTTAAATACACTTGCATTATCCTTATAGAAATAAAAGTAAGTAATGGAGTTTTGTATCGAAAAAAGAGGAAAGTTTATTCTAGAAAAACAACCAAACCAGTAAAACTACTCCGAAGCCAAGATTGAACCAGCTTACACCATCATCAAAGAGTTTAATTAACATTTCGTAGTTTAATTTTTCAAGTATATCAGGATGCAAGCTCAGCCCATTTTGTGCATATTGAACAATGTCTGCTGCCCAGAAATAGGCAACAATTTCAGGAGCGATAAAGAAAAGAACGACACCTAAAATTCCCCAAATTGTTTTTTGAGGTTTCATGTCCAGAAGCGCTTTTTTAGTGGCAGGGTGACGTGCAATTTTTCGGAGTTTTTCTTTCACGCAAGACCTTTGGGAAGTTTAAATTGTGGAGCGGGTGACGAGAATCGGACTCGCTACTTTCAGCTTGGGAAGCTAACACTCTACCAATGAGTTACACCCGCATTTTAAAGCAGGCATTATAGCATAGGTAGCTGTTGATGTCGACAAAATCTTTACATGTAAAAGTAAACTTTAGATTTTGTGCATAGTTTTAAAAGTGCTATTTCTTTCAAACTTCACTGCTCTATAATAATCTAAAATGAAATAAAGGAGTTAGTCATGGATTATCGAATTGAAAAAGACACCATGGGTGAGATTAAAGTTCCTAATGAGCGTTATTGGGGTGCCCAGACGGAGCGAAGTTTAGAAAACTTTAAAATCGGTACAGAGAAAATGCCAAAAGAGCTTATCCGTGCTTTTGCACTTTTGAAACGCTCCCTAGCCAGTGTGAATTTAAGGCTAAAAAAACTAGATGCTAAAAAAGCAGAAGCCATTATCCAAGCTTGCGATGAAATTCTTGCAGGAAAATTTGACGGTGAGTTTCCTCTCGCCATTTGGCAAACGGGAAGTGGTACCCAGACCAATATGAATCTCAATGAAGTCATTGCCAACCGTGCGACAGAAATTTTAGGCGGTGATTTTCGAAAAGAGAAACTTGTACATCCGAACGATCATGTCAATATGTCACAAAGCTCAAACGATACGTTTCCTACAGCCATGCACATAGCCAGCGTCATTGAAATTGAAGAGCAACTGCTCCCTTCCTTAGAAAAGCTTAAAGAGGCATTGGAAGCCAAAGAAAAAGAGTTTACAGGCATCATTAAAATAGGGCGAACACACCTTCAAGACGCTACTCCGTTAACACTTGGTCAAGAGTTTAGTGGCTATCGCAGTATGCTAGAACACTCCTCTTCACATATTCTTTTAGCACTTGAATCCTTGCGTGAGCTTGCCATTGGTGGAACGGCTGTGGGGACAGGCATCAATGCACATCCAAAACTCAGTGAATTTGTGAGCGAAGAGCTGAGTAATCTCACAGGCAAAATGTTTGTTTCTTCGCCCAATAAATTCCACGCACTAACATCGCATGATGCGCTTGTCTTTGCCAGTGGCGCGAATAAAGGTTTGGCTGCAAATCTGATGAAAATAGCTAACGATATTAGGTGGCTTGCTTCGGGTCCACGTTGTGGTATTGGTGAGCTTAACATTCCTGAAAATGAACCGGGAAGTTCCATTATGCCTGGTAAAGTTAACCCAACCCAAGCTGAAGCGGTGACAATGGTCGCGTGCCAAGTGTTTGGTTCAGACACGGCGATTGCATTTGGTGCCAGTCAAGGTAACTTTGAACTCAATGTCTTTAAACCCGTCATCATCCTTAACTTCTTGCAGCAAGTAAGACTTTTAGCCGATGTGATGGAGTCATTTCGTATCCATTGTGTGGAGGGCATTGAAGCCAATAGCGAGAAGATTGCTCACAACCTTCACAACTCTTTGATGCTTGTGACCGCACTCAATCCTTACATTGGGTATGAAAATGCAGCTAAGGTGGCAAAGCTTGCGCACAAAGAGCATTTAAGCCTTAAAGAAGCATGCGTGAAGCTTTCACTCTTAAGCCCTGAAGAGTTTGACCGTTATGTTATTCCTTCAGAGATGATTCATCCCAAAGAGTAAAACGGCTTGCGTAGCAACTAAAATGTGGTTGTTACGCTTTCCCTGTAAAGATTTTCATACGGCATAACTCTTGCATAGTTGTATAAAAATTTTCAAGGAGTTATTTTGGAAACTATAGTTAATGGTGTTATAAAACTACTGCAAAAAAATGAACGAAAAATAGGTTCTGAAGCCCCTGCTATCTGCTTAGATATGTTAAATGGCGAAATCAAAGTCATTGGCATGATGGCAACCAAAGTGCAAGTGATGATTACTTTGCCTTTTCATCACTCGCTGAGTGATCATCTTCAAAAAGTTATTGCTAAGTATCACGATCAAGCGTTTATTTACGTCATCAGTAGTCACGCTTTAGATCAAACACATAACCTTGAATGTTCATCAACGGATTTTGTTGAATTTGCAAAGAAATTTGGTGTTTACATTGATGATACAGTGTGTGCGAAGTCTGTTTTTGTCATCAATAAAGATGGGCAATTTGTCTATAAAGAGATAACCCGTGACGTTGAAGATGAGCTTGATCTTGAGATGTTAGAAACCAAGCTCGAGGAAGCGATTCATTTTAAGAAAAAAGGGCATGTGCATGAAAATTGGATGGGTGCTTAGTGTTGTGTAAGCGCTTTTTTCTCAAAGACACTCCAACCGCATTCCAGCCATAAACGAGCACTTTGGTTAAAGAGTTCACTTTGCAGTGTGGCAACTTTGGCTTTGGTAGAAGCTAGATTGGCGATGGCACGACTCAGTTCATCTGCACTGATGAGTTGGTTGTCAAAACGACCTTGTGTGAGCTTTGTGTAGGATTCACTTGCTTTTTCTTCAAGCAATGCGCTTTGTAACTGTGCTTGAACCGTTCTAATTTCTAACTGTGTATTTTCAACCTCTAAACTCACTTGTTGTTTGTACTCTTCAAGATTGAAAAAAGCGGACATTTTGGAAGCACGCGCCGCGTCGATGTTGTGGGCATCGCTATAGCCATTAAACAGATTCCATGAAGCACTGAGTCCTACATAGCTTTTATCGGCATTGGTGTAACCATCGCCGTTTAATTCGAGTGAGTCACCTTGTCGTTTTAAAACGCCTACCATCGCAAGTGTTGGGTAGTTTTTACTTTTGGCTAATTCCACGCTGCTTTGTGCGACATCTATTGCTTTTGCCATTACATGTAAATCTTCGCGTTCATTTAAAGCCATCTCTTTAGTGGCAGTGTCATTAGGCAATTCAAAAACTTGTAGCGTGTTGCTTGAAAGCGTTTCTATCTTGGTATTGACAATGAGTGAGAGCTGGTTGAGGAGTTGTTTTTTTTGATTGCGATGGTGAAGCAGTTGCGCTTCAATGTCATACTTTTTCGCTTCAATAGCGTAGAGTTCGCTTTGTGCTAACAGACCATTGTCATAAAACCCTTTGGCTTTTTTATACGCTTGGTTAATGGCAAGTTCCGAGCTTTTTAATGCATCAATGACTTTGTCCTCTGCAATGATAGTACTGAAAAGCTGGGTAACATGCATGGCAAGATTGCGTTTGAGATTGGTTACTTTTAAGGTTGCTTGCTCATGCTCAAATTTGGCTTTATCGATGGCGGCTGAGATAGCAAAACCCGTAAAAAGGGGATAGCTTAAAACCAGCGCACCTTCCATGTGTTTACGTGTTCCCATATTGGCTGTTGTGACGGGGAAAGAGGGAAGATGCAGTGTCATAGTGGAAATTTCATTAAATTCAATGGCACTGAGTGTTGCATCTAATGAAGGAAGATTTTTACCTTGTGCTGCTTGGTAAAGCGATTCAGACGCATTTTCCAACTCTTTAGCACTTTTGTAGCTGTTACTCTTTTCCAATAAATTTAAAAGTTCAGTGTAGGTTTGTGCATATAAACATAAAGGCAGTAAAAACAGAAGTAAAAGTCGCATAAACCGTCCTTGCGAAACATCATGATTGTGAAGTTAATAGTATTGCTTATCCTATTAATTTGCTCTTAATCATAAAATATTTTGAAACCCTTATTTTAGGGCTTTTAAAAATACCATAAATCAAATTGTGCCAAATTTGTGCCAAAAAAATCATTCAAAAAATGACTCAGTACGTGATAGATCGTTTTAGTCTTCTCTATAATGGGCATAAATTTGGGGTCATTCCACAAAGATAAAATAATCAAAATTATTTAAAGAAAGAAAAAATATGCAAATGTGTTTATGAATCTGGGCATTCCATTTATTTTGTTTCGACAGGATAAAAATGATGATTTTCATCCAAAAAAACAACATAAAAAGTATTTTTATCGAAGTATTCTTCTGTACCTAAATGTAGAGTTTTATGATGATGTTCAGAAACAACAAAACCAATTAGGCGTTTCAAATTATTTAATTTAAACCGAGCCCAAGAAACATCTTCTGGAATATAAGTAGGTTTTGTAAAATAACTGTCTGTCGGAAATGCACCATAAATAACGAAGTGAGGTGGTGGCCAACCAGATAAAGGAGACATAGAAAAAGACTTTAAATCATCTAAAAGATCAATTAAAGCCTCATGCGTCCATTCTGAAAATTTCTGCCCATGACTTTGACTATCATCAAAATAACTAAAATTAAATTTACAGCGTTTAGTCAAGTTACTAGTTGCATTATCTAATATATTGGAAGTTTGAAGTTCTTTTACCATATCAGCCATTGATATTTTACGACGTGTATTATTAAATTTATTATTTTTCGCCATGCAGATTATCTATTTTTTGACTTATGTAACTTTGGACGGCCACCAATCTTATGGCTTTGATAATAATTTGTTATTGATCTATCATTACGAATTAGTTCTCCAGGTAATTCATCTAAACGGTATAAATAACTTTCGTTATTAGTTTTATTTACAAAAACTAAACGATATTTACTTAAATGTTCCATGATATCCACATTATGTGTGGTAAATATAAATTGGGCATTATGAACATTAATGTCAACATTATCAAATAAATCAACCAATAATGATAAAAGATCAGGATGTAAATTTACATCAAATTCATCTAAAACTAATACTCCACCATTAATTAGAACAAAATAATAAAATCCCAATTGAAGATATAAAGATTTTACACCACTTGATTGATCAAAATAAGTTAAAAATAAATTATTCTCTAAAGAGTAGTGAAAAATCGGATAATATTCTTTTTCATTTTTTTCTTTATCTATTCGTTCGTTTACTTCAATGCTATGAATGCCTGTATCTGAAAACTTTAAAAAATTGATTACAAATTCTAAAGCAGCTTTATTATGATAATACAATTCAGATATTTTATTATGATTTATACGAGGCTGTTCTAATCTTCCAAATAAATCTAAATTTGGTGCAGATATTTCATTAAAAAAATTATAAATTTGGCTAATACATGAAAGTTCATATTGGTGAGCTGTACTTATTAATGAAGCATTGTCACGTAGTTTCATAGCTTTTAATTCGTTAAATTCTTTTGTTGTATAAACTATTTTATTATCTTTACGTTCAATAATTTTTTGAGATCTTTTATCTTTGCGATAAATAGTTTCAGTTAAAACTTTTTTCATAGTTACTGTAACTTCATATCTATATTCAATATTATTAGATGAGAATGTTAAAAAAAGATCTGCTGGATTTGGGTTATCAAAATAAGAATAAAATTTTAATTCTTCCTCCGGTTTAGAGGATGAAAAGGAATTGATACAAAAAAATTTCAAAAAGGATAAAACTTTCAAAACATTAGTTTTTCCTGTAGCATTAGCACCTTTTATCGCCAAAAGATTAGAAATATTTTTTCCATGAGAAATAGGTTTGGGACATGAATCTGTGAATCGCAAAGATATTTCAAAGCCCTCTTTAAAAGAATAAAAATTTTTTGCTCCAAATTCTAATAACATAATAAAATACCTTATTGTAAAAAATTGTCAAATTTTACATATTATAAGCTTAATTAGAAATTGTAAAAAGGTATTTTTGTCATTTTGTGACAAAAATATAATTTAAAACAATAAAAATATTTGATATATTATTCTGAAACTAAATTAATTTAAAGATATATTAAATCTATATAATCGCGAATTCTATAATACAGATCGCAAGGATGTAGTGTTTTTGGCATACGATTTATTCAAATTTCTCTCCTGATAAACCTAAATTTGTGCCAAACTAAATCCTTTCAATAAGGCTAATAAAGGAATATTTAGAGATATATATGTTTGGAAATACCCTACAATTAACAATCTAGGAAAATACTAGAAACCGCTATTTTAATCCGCTCTTAATTAGGTAAAAATATAAGAAATTAGTTATATAATAGTTTTCTCTTCATCCAAGGAGCGTGCATGTTAGAAAAAATGAAACAGTATCGTTTAGGTGTGGCTATCTTAGCCTTGGTTATCATTGCTTCAGGACTCATCATCAATAAACTCATAGCTCCCAAACTTGCTGAAAACCTCGTTCAAGGTTCAGGTCGTATGGATGGTGATTTGGTGAACCTTAATGCTAAGTATGCGGGTCGTATTGCAACACTTACTATTTACGAAGGGCAACGTGTTGAAATTGGGCAAAGTATAGCAGTCCTTGCAAGCCATGAGTATGATGCTCAAAAGGCACAGATCGAAGCACAAATAAATGCAAGAGCGCAAGAGCTTAGTGCTAAAGAGACAGAATTAGAAATTGCGACCAAAACCATTCCTGAAACACTTGCCAAAGCCAAAGCCAATTTCTCCATCAAACAGCATCAACGTGAAGAACTGGGTAAAAACATAGCCTCTCAAACCAGTGTCCTTGCGCAAGATAAACGCGATTTAGAGCGTATGAAAAACTTGTATGAACAAAATCTCATCGAAAAACGTCAAGTTGAAGTAGCAGCATTAAAGCACCAAACCAGTGGCGATTTTCTTTCAAGCTTAAACCAAAAACGAGAACAACTTAGTCTTGCGATAAACGTTGCAAACAGTGAACTGATCGAAGCAACAGCGCATCAAAAAACGTTACAGGCAATGAGCCAAGGTGTAGAAGCCATTAAGTCATCACTTAAAGCTTTAGAAGCTTCCAAAACACAGATCGAAGCGGTTTTAAATGAGATGACACTTCGCTCTTCCATTGATGGTGTGGTCGTGGAAAAGATAGCCAACCAAGGAGAAGTCATAGGAGCTGGAAGTGTTGTGGCAACCTTGCTTGATCCAAACTCGCTTTACCTTAAAATCTTTGTTGACACCAAACAAAATGGAAATCTCCAAGTAGGAAATGATGCGGTTATCTTTTTAGATGGAAGACCCAATGAGCCTATCCCAGCAAAAGTCGTGCGCATCGAGCAAAAAGCAGAGTTTACGCCTAAAGAGGTGAGTGTTCCCAGTGATCGCATTCAGAGAGTTTTTGCTTTACATGTAAAGCCACTCTCTCCTCAGCCAACCCTAAAACTGGGCATACCTGCTGTGGGTGTTGTCTCAATGGATGGCAAAGGTTTGCCGAAGAGTTTAAAAAACGTTCCTGAATGAGCACATCATGGAATTAATCGTTGAGAATGTCCGTGTTTACCATAAAAAAAGCCTTGGAATTGCTGGGGCTAGTTTATCGGCAAATGAGGGCGAAATCATCGGCTTTATTGGCGCAGATGGAGCAGGAAAAAGCTCTCTAATTCACGCCATAGCAGGCGTCATTCCTTTTGAGGGGAATGTCACGTTTAATGGTTTGATGTATCATTCTCCTAAAGAGGCTGAGTCGCTTAAGCCTTCCATCGGTCTTATGCCTCAAGGCATTGGTTTGGTACTTTATGATCTACTCACCGTCGATGAACACTTACGTTTCTTTGCCAATATTCATAACATCAAACAAGATGCCACGTTTGAAGCATATAAACTTCGCCTCTTAAAAATGGCAGGACTGGATGCCTTTCAAGACCGTCAAGCGGGAAAGCTTAGTGGGGGCATGATGCAAAAACTCTCCCTCATCTGCACGCTGTTACACCGTCCTAAACTTTTATTGCTCGATGAGCCTACTACGGGCGTTGATCCGCTGAGTCGCATAGAATTGTGGGAAATCCTCGATGAAATTCGAAAGTCTGAAGGAACCATTTCGATCATTAGCACAGCCTACATGCAAGAAGCCGCAAAGATGGATAAAATTTTACTTTTTGATGAGCAAGAGATCATTGCGCAAGGTACTTCGAGTGAATTGATTGACTCTGTTCGTGCCATGAGCTATGTCGAAGGGGTTAAAACGCAAGAGCCGTGTATTCGAACGCTTCATGCGACCTATTGCCTTTCGCCTTTAGAAGTGGAGCATGCAGAGCCAAGCCTTGAAGCACTCTTTTTTGTCAATGCCCTTCAAAAAGGTAGAAAAATGCCTCTCATTGAGATTACCAACAAAGAGCAAACCATTGAATTGCCCGATGTTGTTATGGAATCCAAAGGGCTTACCAAAGTTTTTGGCAGTTTCATTGCCAATGAAAATGTCGATATGACACTGCACAAAGGCGAAATTTTAGGGCTTTTAGGAGCCAATGGTGCAGGGAAAACAACGTTTATCAAGATGCTTTTAGGACTTTACCCCATTGATGGGGGAGAACTCACACTGCTTGGAAAATCCATTCAAACACAAGTTGACCGCCAAGCGCTTAAAGCGAGCATCGGTTATGTGAGCCAGCACTTTGCGCTTTACAATGACATGAGTGTCGAGGAAAATCTGCTGTATGCCGCTTCTATGCGGGGAATTGCGAGGGATGTGGCAAAGAGTCGCATCGCTCGTTATGCCCTAGAATTGGGCTTTGATGAATACCTAAATGCAATGCCTCAAGAGCTACCACTGGGAATCAATCAGCGTTTTTCACTGGCGTCTGCACTGTTGCATGAGCCTGTCATTTTGTTTTTGGATGAGCCAACCTCGGGCGTGGATGCCATCGCACGAGCCAAATTTTGGGAGCTTCTCAAAGCCCTAAAAGAGCGTTGGGAAATTGCTATCTTAATTACCACACACTACATGAGTGAAGCAGAGTTTTGCGATCGTGTAGTACTTTTGCGACAAGGAAAAAAGATCGCTGATCATACCATCGCAGAGTTTTATGCAAAACATCCTAAAGCGCAAAGTTTTGAAGAGATTTTCTTGGAGTACTACCGATGAAACTGGGTGTCGTTAAAGCGTATGTGCTCAAAGAACTCACGGAGATTATAAGATCACGGCTTATCATCATGGTTTATTTGATGCCAACGATGGTGTTAGTGCTCTTTGGCTATGGCATACGCATGGAAGTCACAGGAGCACGTACGCTTATTATCGACAACGACCAGAGCCATTATTCACAGCTTCTTGTGAGTAAGTTTGAACACTCTAAATATTTTGATGCAACCATCGAAAAACGAGGCGAAGCTAAGGCTCTTGATGAAATTCACAAAGCCAAAAGTGACATACTCATCATCATTCCTGAAAGTTTTGAAAAACGACTTTTGCATGGACAATCGACACAAATAGGTGTTTTTGTCGATGCTGCGTTTCCGATGCGAGGCTCAACGATGGAGAGCTACGTTAAAGGTGTTGTACTAGATGCCGCCAGTCAAATGTTGGAGCGCTTGGGTGGCAATGCTCCAACGATTAGTATTAACCAGAGAACACTCTTTAACCAAGCGATGCGCGATGAAGATGCCATCGTTCCAGGGCTTATCGGGCTTGTCATGCTCATTGCACCGGCTATTTTAGCCGCCCTTTTGATCGTTAAAGAGAAAGAGAGAGGTACCATCTTTAACTTTTACGCATCACCTGTTTCTAAAAGTGAGTTTATCGCCGCTAAGCTCATTCCTGTTTTTTTACTGCACTCGATCAATATTTTCATCCTCTTTCTTTGGGCAACGTACCTGTTTGAAGTGCCATTTAGAGGCAGTTTTTTGCTCTATTGGCTTACTTCTGAGCTTTATTTGGTCATTAGTCTCTCCATCGGTATGCTTATCTCCATCATCACGCGTACGCAAATCGTAGCGGTGGTTTTAACGGTTATTGTGACGATCATTCCTGGGTTTTTGTATTCAGGTATTTTGATGCCGATCTCTTCAATGATCGGTGTTTCACGCTATGAAGCGCACATTTTCCCTGTTATGTACTACAACCACATTCTTTACGATGTTTTTTTGGTGGGTGAGGGGTTGGCTTCGTCTAAAACAGTGACGTACATTTTCATCTTGGCATTGTACGCTTTTAGTATGCTCACCCTTGGCAGTTTCTTGCTTAAAAAGGAGCTACGATGAAGGTTTTTTGGGCAGTTGTGGGAAAAGAGTTGCTGAGCTTCATACGCTCATGGCAGTTGGTTTTTGTTGTGCTCTATGCCTTTAGTTTTGAAGTGTACATCGCAGGCAGTGGCATCGAGCTAAAACCTCGTAATATCGCCGTTGGTTACATTGATAGTAGTGGAGGAGGGCTGAGCCAGAAGTTTTTGAGCTACTTCCATGCCCCTGAGTTTTTAGAGCCTGTTTTATTTGAGTCGCAAGAAAAACTCTCTCAAGCGGTGTTTGATAAAGAGATTATGGTGGGGTTAGTATTTGATGATGCTTTTGAGCAAAGTTTTCGTAAAAATCATCATACAACACTGCATGTTCTACTCGATGCAACCGCAGCGTCACAAGCGTTTACGGCACTGAGTTACTTGCAAAACATAGCGATCAATTTTACAGCGCGGACTTTTCCAGTAGACCTTGTAACGCATAAACTCTTTAATGAAAACGCGGACAATCATACTTTTATGGCACTCACTGAACTGCTCTCCATCACAACACTTTTGTCAGTCATTTTAACCGCCGTTGTGTTTGTGAAAGAGAAAGAAGAGGGGACGTGGGACATTATGCTTTTGATGCCTGTGAATGCAAAAATCATCATTTTAGCCAAGTCTTTTTCTCAGGTGATTATTGTGATGGTTGGTATCGTCATTTCGGTGGGATTTGTGATATTTGGTATTTTTAATACACCGATTAATGGTTCATTTTTCGCTTTTTTATTGTTGAGTTTCCTCTATGCTTTTACAGGTGCTGGCATTGGGCTTTTCATAGCGGCAATTGCCAAAGATGTGATGCAAGTAGCACAGCTCTCCATCGTCATTATGTTGCCACTCATCTTTCTCAGTGGTGCGTGGACGCCTATATATGCGATGCATCCGTGGTTGCAGACATTTTCGCTTATTTCGCCTTTGCGTTATTACATTGAAGGAACAGAGAGTATTTTTTTTCGTGGAACGCCTTTTTTAGAGCTTTATCCCTACTTTTTAGGGGTAACATTGGTGGGGAGTGTGGTGTATATGGTAGGATTTCGTAAAATAGGGCGATTATTTTAGTATCAATTTTAACACGCCATTTGGGCAAAGCTCAAATGGCTACGTTACACTGGGTGCTGAAGCTTGCCAATTATATTGGCAGAATTGCTTGATACGTTTTTACATGTAAGATTAATGTAAAAAGTTTTTAATGCCAGTAAAGATGAGTTGAGCCGAAAGTGCCGATAGCACAAGTCCTGTCACTTTACTAAAAACAACGAGTCCTGTACGACCAATAAGTCTCTCGATGTGACCTGAAAGATACAGCAATAATCCAATACTAAAGATAGCCGATAAAAGTGCGCTGGATCCTAGCATTAAGTCTTCAAGACCATCCATATCAGCACCCATAACCATCAAAGCTCCTACGGTTCCAGGTCCTACGGTGACAGGAATCGCCAAAGGTACAACGGCATGTTTTAAGATATCTGTTTTACATGTAGGCTCAGCGTTGATATCTTTTTGAACTAAATCAACAGCTGTTAAAAACAAAAGTGCTCCTGCTCCGATACGAAACGCATCAAGGGTGATACCAAAGAGTTCAAAAATGTATTTTCCAAAAAAGAGAATAATCAAACACGTAATAGATATTGCAAGGGTTACTTTGATCGCAAGACGCTTTTTGTCGCTTTCATCAATACCTTTGGTCATTGATAAAAAGATAGTCGTAACAAAAAAAGGCGTCATAATGAAAAAGAATTTCACATAAATCGCAAAAAAAGCAGAAAGATGAATCATAGTGTCTCCTTAAAAAGAGTTGGCATTATAGCACTTTTTCAGTTGCGCTTTGGCAGAATTGAGTTATGAAAAAAGAGATACTTTACCTAACCGAATACTTAGCAAAAAGTGAAGGCGAGCAAGAACGCATTTTTTATGCATTGCTCATGCAAAACCTTGCTTCACAAGAACTGTACACTCCCACGAAGTTTACACAAGCACAGATTGAGACGTTAATGTCCCGGCAAGGGTTTTCTCCTCCATCTGGTTTTATTGAAGGAACGAAAGCACTGGATGCTGCTTTTGAGTCTGCTCTTCCTGCTCCATTACAAGAAGCCAAAAAAAGCCTCTTTATGACACTTCTAAATGTCAATTTTCCTAAAAAGAAGGGGTTTTTGAGTGTTTCATTAGAGCTGTTTCTTTCTCAATTAGAGCCTGTAGAAAAAAGTATTTATGAGAATCTTTTGGCTTATGTGGCAGGACTAAACCGTGCACTTGCGCTCTTTTTTATTTTAGGAAAGGAAGATACACAAAACTTTGCACCTGAGCGATTGATTGCCTTTGGAGAGTCGTTACACGATAAGCTATTAGAATTTCTTTTTAACGAAGAGGAAAAAGCACTTTTAAGTCAAGGACTTAAAGAGTTACTGGGTGTTTACCTCAGTCTTTATGGTAAATATCTTTACATGTAAAAAGGATTGTGATGAGCGAAGCAGAAAACGAACTCAGTTGTGCAGAATGTGGAACACTGAACTGTCATAAACACGAAAGCCGTTACCCTAAGTTTTGTTTAACGACCAATGTTGATGAAAAGATGTTGGAAGAGTCTTTGGAATGCTATAAAGACGAAGAGGGTATTGATCGTAAAATCGCAATGGCAGCAGCTGACATTGAAGGTGAGTACTATGGAAAACTCACACGTGTTGAAGAGATACTTGCTTTTGCAAGACGGATTGGTGCTAAAAAGATTGGTATAGCTTCGTGTGTTGGATTAGCGGCTGAGTCTAAAGTCTTTGCAGAAATTCTCAAAGTTAATGGCTTTGATGTTTTCATGGCAATCTGTAAAGTAGGCTCACGCGATAAATGCGAAATTGGACTCACAGAAGAGCAAAAAATCCGCCCCAATACGTTTGAGCCAATGTGCAATCCTGTGCTTCAAGCCAAGTATCTAAACCGTGCTCAAACCGATCTCAATGTCATTATGGGATTGTGTGTCGGACATGACTCACTTTTTATCAAATACGCGCAAGCCACCACAACATACCTTGTGGTAAAAGACCGTGTTTTGGGGCATAATCCTGTTGTAGCACTTTATACAACAGGCTCTTATTATAAAAAACTTTTAAGCCCAAAAGAGTACTAATCGGTTATAATAGTTCTAAATCATAGAAAACAGAGGGTAAATGTGCTCATAAAACTTTGGTTAGTGCTACTTGTATTGATACCATATTCTCTTTTTTGCATTGAGTTATCGACAGATGAAAAAGTCTATTTAGAAAAATTAGGCACCATAAAAGTTTGCGTTGATCCTGATTGGGAACCTTTTGAAATGATGGATAAAAAAGGTAATTATACAGGTATAGGTGCTGATCTTTTACGCTTAGTTAGCAAACGAATAGGGTTAAGTGTTGAGATAGTACCAACCAAAGATTGGGATGAAAGTGTCGCGTACTCAAAAGCAGGCAAATGCCAAATTATCAGTTTCCTCAATCAATCACCTTACCGTGATACATGGCTATTGTTTACCAAACCCCATTTTAGTGACCCCAATGTCTTTATTACAAGGGAAGAACACCCTTTTATTGGTGATCCTAGAGATTTGATACATGAAAGTATTGTCTTTCCTGTTGGCACTGCAATGGAAGAGTTTGTCCGAAGTGAATACCCAAATCTCAAAATCATGACCACGGCATCTGAAACAGATGCTTTTAAATTTGTTTCAGAGAAAAAAGCAGACATCACAATGCGCTCTTTGATCGTTGCTGCGTATACGCTTAAAAAAGAGGGCATGTTTAATCTCAAAATTGCAGGGCAATTACCTGATTATACCAACCAATTGCGTATAGGTGTCATCAAAAGTGAGCCGATGTTGCGTGATATTTTGAATAAAGGTGTTGATACCATTAGTGCAGAAGATCGAGCTTCTATTGTCAATAAATATGTTTCCATCAAAGCGCAAACAGCCTACGACTATGACTTAATTCTCAAAGTTTTTTTTGTTTTCCTTATGGTAGGACTATTGCTTTTGTGGCGTTATTATAAGCTTAGAAAGTACAATAAAGAGTTATTGTATCTCTCTGAAACCGATATTTTAACTAAAATTTATAACCGAACTAAGATTGAAAAAGAGCTTGTAACTCACGTAGAACATGCCAAGCAAATGAAAAAGAATTTTTCTATTTTGCTTATTGACCTTGATTTTTTCAAGGTAGTGAATGATACGTTTGGTCATCCTGTTGGTGATCAAGTTTTGATCGAAATGGCGCAGCTTATTAAAGAGAGTATTCGCCATGATGATCTACTTGGGCGTTGGGGCGGCGAAGAGTTTTTAATTCTTTGTCCTAATAGTACGCGAGAAGATGCTTACAAAGTGGCTGAACGTATTCAAGAAAAACTCAAAAGTGCAGTATTTTCTACACAGCAACGTCAGAGTGTAAGTATTGGAGGTGAGTCAATGAATCTTGATGATACGTCTTATACACTTATTTCACGTGCAGACATGGCACTGTATAAAGCTAAAAATGCAGGTCGGGATACTATATGTTTTTTTGAGTGATTCATTTTTTCCGCTACAAAACCTCAGGATCTTTCATTATATATTTATTTATATAATGCTTAATATAATATAAAAAAATATATTTTGGTCATTCATTCTTTACCAATTTTAAGATATGCTAAAGTTGCATATGACTACAATACTCCCGTTGTTCATGATATTATGCTTACGTGGTAAGCCTACATACGTATCGTGAGGGATATATTTTCTTAAAATTATATAGACTTCATTACTATACCTCTATGTCTTTCTTCTTCAATTAACAACATTTTGTATGCATAAAACGTTCATTGGTGGTCAATGATACATTACCGTTTTTATGCTATGTCTACATGGAATTATTTTACATGTAAAAAGATGCAGGAGGAAATCGTGCAAGATCAAAGAAGGAGTTTTCTTAAAAAAACTCTAGGAGCGAGTGCTGTAGTAGCCACTGTTGGCGTTAGTGCCATTGCAAGTGACAAAGGTGTGCAAACAGCTGGAAGTAACGGTGTTGTCAAGGGAAAATCGAAGAAAAAAGAGATTCTCTATAAAAAAACAGCCAATTGGGACGCGTATTATCACGCGGCAGTTTAAGGAGGCATTATGAGTAAAATGACACATGAAGATTCCTTAAAAATTGGAAGACGTGCCTTTCTAAAAATGGCAGCAATCGGGGCGAGTTTTGGAGCAACTGAAGTTTTTGCAAGTAGCGATTCATTGCGTCCGGCTACCGAAGAAGAAGTGAAAAATCCTTTTCCAGGTAGTAAGCGAGTCAAAACTATTTGTAGTATTTGTTCAGCAGGATGTGGCATCATTGCTGAAGTTCAAAACGGTGTTTGGGTACGTCAAGACGTGGCACAAGACCATCCGATTAGTGAAGGTAGCCATTGCTGTAAAGGAATCGATCAGATTGATTTGGTTAAAAGTACACAACGTATTAAATACCCTCTGAAAAAAGTAGACGGAAAATGGCAACGTATCAGTTGGGATCAAGCCATTAATGAAATTTCAGAGAAAATGCTTAAACTAAGAGCTGAGAACGGTCCTGATGTGGCAATGTTCTTAGGTTCTGCAAAATTTAGTCTTCAACAATCCTTTTATTTTAGTAAATTTGCTGCAATGTGGGGAACAAACAACTTAGACCACGTTGCCCGCGTATGTCACAGTGCTTCAGTTGCGGGCGCTGCCAATACATGGGGCTATGGTGCTATGACCAATCACTTTGGTGATGTTGTTGAAAATTCAAAAGTCATTATGATGATTGGTGCAAACTCTGCTGCTGCGAATCCTATTGGGTTTAAACACTTTTTACAAGCAAAAGACAGAGGTGCTACGCTCATCGTTGTAGATCCTGTTTACACAAAAAGTGCGGCTAAAGCAGATCATTATCTTCGTATTCGCACGGGTACGGACATTGCGTTTGCGTATGGTATGCTTCATCTTATCTTTAAAAATGGTTGGGAAGATAAAGAGCTTATCAATGAGCGTGTTTACGGTATGGATGAGATTCGCGCAGAAGCTGCCAAATGGACACCAGAACTCACTTCTGATGTCACAGGCATTCCAGTAGAACAAATTATTCAAATCACCACGCTGTTTGCAAAAAATAAACCTGGATGTGTGGTGTGGTCACTGGGCATTACGCAACACTCTGTGGGTTCATCTAACACCAGAATCCTTCCTATTCTTCAACTTGCTCTTGGTAATGCTGGTAAAAAGGGTGGTGGCTGTAACATCATCCGTGGACACGATAATGTTCAAGGTTCAACCGATATGGGAAATATTGCTGATACATTACCAGGGTATTATGGTTTGGATGATGGCGCTTGGAAATACTATGCTGAAACTTGGGGCGTTGATTATGAATGGCTCAAAGGAAGATTCTTTGAGAAAAAATGGATGAATGAAAAAGGTTTCTCGCTTTCAAAATGGTGGCAAGGTGTTCTCCAAGAGGAAAAAACACACTCTTCTAGTCCTATTCGTGCCCTTTGGGTTCAAGGAACAGGTATTACTTCCATGACCCAACAAGCGAAAATCAAAGAGGCACTTGATAAATTAGATCTACTTGTTATTGCCGAGCCTTTTGTGAATGAAGCGGCGATTTTAACCAGTCGCAAAGACAATATTTATATTCTTCCTGTGGGAACACAGTTTGAGAGTGAAGGAACCGTAACCGCAACCAATCGCTCTGCACAGTGGCGTACTAAAGTCGTTGAACCTCTTTATGAAGCAAAGGAAGATCAAGAAGTGATGTTTGCGTTTGCGAAAAAATTTGGCTTCTATGACCAGTTTGTGCAAGGTATGAAAATGGGCATCAAAGAGGGCAAAGTTGTTCAAGTCAAAAATGATTTTAAATGGCCAGATGATGCGGTTAATGAGATTGCTCGCTCTGTAAAAACGATAGGACTCAGTGGTTGGACGGCTGAGCGACTTCGTAAACACCAAGAGAATTGGCATATGTTTGATCCTATTACCCTTGCGGGAAAAGGTGAAATGAAAGGTCAGTATTACGCACTTCCATGGCCATGTTGGGATGAAAAACATCCAGGATCACCAATACTTTTTGATGTCAATACACCAGTTAATGATGGCGGTATGGGCTTTAGAAATCGTTTTGGCGCTGAGCACAATGGCATGAGTCAAATTGCAAGTAAAACAGTGACCATTAAAGGCTCAAAAGTACAGGGTGGTTATCCTGAAATCACCAAAGCCAATATTGAAGAGATTCTTGGTATTAAACTTACCGAAGAAGAAAAAGCTAAAATGGGTGCAAACTGGAAAGTGGATTTTAGTGGGATTATTCAAGCCAAATGTCGTGAAGCGGGAGTGTGTGTTTATGGAAATGCACGAGCACGTACGATCGTTTGGGAGTTCCCAGATCCGATTCCACAACACAGAGAGCCTATCCACTCACCTCGTTGGGATTTAGTCCAAAAATATCCGACCTATGATGACCAAGTCAATAACTTTAGGGTTGAAACAAAGTATAAATCAGAACAACAAAAACAAAACTGGTTTAAAGAGTTCCCAACCATGATGGTCAGTATGAGGGTTGTTAACCTCTCAGGTGCTGGAATGCTTGAGCGAACCAGCAAATACCTCTCCGCGATTACGCCAGAAATGTTCTGTAACATTCACCCAGATCTTGCCCTTAGTAAAGGCATTCGTAATGGTGAGATGATGTGGTTACATTCACCGCATGGCACCAAAATTAAGGTCAAAGCATATCATAATGAGAGTGTTACACCTGATCGTGTCTGTATGCCATACAACTTTGCTGGCATGTTCCAAGGTGCGGATTTGAGTGCGAATTATCCAGAAGGTACAAAACCGTATAGCATTGGCGAGAGTTCCAATACGATTGTCAATTATGGTTTTGATGTTATTACTCAGATTCCTGAGTTTAATGCCGGCTTATGCCGTGTTGAAAAAGCGTAGGGGTGAGCGATGAGTGAAATGTCAAGAATGAAATTTTATTGTGATGATCACAGATGTATAGAATGTTTTGCATGTTCCGTAGCGTGTGCAGAAGCGCATGAGCTACCAACAGGTATTAGTCGTCGTAAAGTCATTACGCTAAACAATGGCGTAGAAGGTAAAGAAGTTTCAACTTCTATGGCATGTATGCATTGTACCGATGCACCGTGTCAGCAAGTCTGTCCTGTGGATTGTTTCTATATTCGTGAAGATGGAATTGTCTTACACGATAAGAAAAAGTGTATTGGTTGTGGTTACTGCTTGTACGCTTGTCCATTTGGTGCTCCTCAGTTTCCAAGAGATGGCGCGTTTGGAACAAAAGGAGCTATGGATAAATGTACCATGTGTGCAGGGGGACCTGAAGAGACCAATTCAGCAACGGAGCGTCATTTATACGGTCATAACCGTATTGCAGAAGGACGTGTGCCTATCTGTGCAGCGGTATGTGCAACCAATGCTCTTCTTGTGGGTGATGCAGAGAGTGTCTCTACTATGTATCGTAAAAGAGTCGTAGGGCGCGGAACGAAGCGTATTTAATGAAGGAGTCGCGAATGAATAAAATAATCTATGGATTCATTGTGCTCCTAAGTTTGGCATCAGTGGCATACGCTACCGATAGCCAAATCTGGGGAGAGATGCGCATCCAAAATATCTTAGGATACGATAAAGAAGGAAGTACACACTTAGGACAACTCTTCACCATGCTCCAACATCAATACTTTGCATGGATATTCCTAGGAGTATTAATTGGCGTTCCAGGAGCCTTCTTTATCCATTATAAGATTATAGGTCCCAAAGTGTTTCCACACAGTGAAAAGAAATACTATGCCTTTAACCTCTATAATAGAATTATCCACCAAGTAGCAGCAGTGAGCTTCTTGGTTATTATCCCTACAGGATTCATTATCGTCTTTGGTGACTTCTTTGGTGGTGGAACACTCGTTAGAATGGCAAAGAACCTTCATGGCATCTTTACCATACCTTTTACCATTGTTGTCATTCCTATGGCACTCATGTGGCTTAAAGAAGCCCTCTTTAATATG